>Ga0182744_1001370_pt1 | contig 21294 bp, 22 predicted proteins | sample eDN3rd30CKraftMG_FD_128525 | JGI IMG/M metagenome (GOLD analysis project Ga0182744, IMG submission 128525) | Enriched Miracle-Growth compost microbial communities from Emeryville, California, USA - eDNA 3rd pass 30_C Kraft MG (version 2) (version 2) ...
GGACGCTGGTCAAGAACCGAAGGGCGCAGCCGTGAGTGGCGCGCCGAGAAAGCCAGGGCATGCGGAGTCATGCCGTCCGGCGTCCAGACCAATAAACTAACTCTTCAAGCGCTTGATCGACTGCCCGAGCAGGACATAGAGCCGGCCCATGTGGGACGAGATGAGGGCGACGCTCATGGTGCCGTCGCGGTCGGCTTCCGAGGCGCGGCGCAAGAGGAGCTCGAAGCGCTTGCAGTAGCGGGTCACGTGATCCTGGAACTCGCTGTCCTGCTCGTAGCGCTGGCGGATCTTCTTGCGCACGTCGCCGCTGCCCATCCTGACCACGCGGCGGGCGAACAGGCTCTTGTCGCCTTTCAGGTAATTTTCCCAGGCGCTGTCGGGCAGGTTGGCCTCCAGCGCCCGGTCGATATCGATGGCCAGGGAATGCAGACCGTCAGTGATCTGGCCGGCTTCGCGCATGAAGGCGCTGTCGGCGGCCACGCCCACGGTTTTCGAGAAGGTCTCGTGATCCTTGGCCAGGCGGGCCATGATGGCCTGCAGGGCGGTGGCTTCCCGGCCCAGGCGCTCGCTGGCGCTCACCGCGGCGGCTTCGGCCTGCTGCGCGGCGGCGGTGATCTCCTCGGCGCGGCCGACGATGGCGCCGCTCACATCGCGGAGCTGCGAGGCGCTGCGCTCGGCCATGCCCACCATGTCGAAGGCGTGCTCGCGCAGTTGCGCCTCGGCGTTGGTGAGCAGTTGCACGGCCTCGTTGAAACGGTCCAGCGTGCCGTCGCGTCCGTCGTCCAGCTCGCCGGCCACGGCTTCCAGCCGGGCCTTGATCCCGGCCACGGTATCGGCCAGCCGCTCGGTGGTGGCGGTGAGGTCGCCCATGACGCCGGAGAGGTTGGCGGACACGGCCAGGGCGCGGCTCTCGCCGTCGCCCACCGTCTTGCTGAACAGCTCGCCGGCGCTGGCCAGGGCGCCGACCGCCTTGTCCACCTGCGCCTGGATGTCGCCGGCGCGCCCCAGGAGTGCATCGCCGGCGGCCTCCAGGGCCGAGCCGGATTGGCCGGTCAGCCGCTCCACCAGCTCGGCCTTGGAATCCAGGCTGTCGCCCACGCTCTCGAGGCTGGCCATGGCATCGGCCAGCAGGCTGGTGAGGCGGGTGGCGGCGCGTTCGCTCTTCTCGTCGACGGAGGAGAGGCGGTCTTCCACCTGCGCGGCTTCGCGGCTCAACTGCTCGATATTGGCCAGGAGCGAGCTGCCGCTGCCGGTCATGCGGCTGGTAACGGTCTCCAGCCCTTCGCCGGCTTCGCGGATCATCTCGCTGGCCTGCCTGGAGGCATCGCTCAGCCGCTGGCTGTGGACGGTGATATTGTCCTCGATGGCGGTGGTCCTGGAGGCCACGTCCTCCAGGATCTCGGCAAAGCTGCCGGACATGGTCTTGAGCAGGTCCTCCAGCCGGGCGGTGCCCTCGAATGTGCTGCCGATCTGGCGGCCCAGGGTCTCGTGGACGGAGGACAGGGCCTGCGTCGCCTTATCGATATCCGTCGCGATCTGGTCCACGGAGGCGCCGATCTTCTGGCGTTCGCCGTCGGCGAAGCTGCCGGCCTCGCGCACCCGGTCGAGCAGTTCGAGGATGCGCCCGCCCAGATGCTCGGCCGTTTCGGCCAGGGCTTCGCTGGAGGCGCGGGCTTCGTGGATGGCCTGTGTGGTGGCGGTCTCCAGCTCCCAGAGGCGCTGCGACCAGCTTTCCTTCAGCCGCTCCATGCGGCCGGAGAGCTTGTCCGCCGCCAGCTCGCCGGAGGCCACCATGTCGCCGGTGCTGGCGGTGACGCTCTCGGTCGCCTGGCGGGCCGCCTCCACCGTCTGCTCGAAAGTCAGGGCCCAGCGCTCCTCCGCCTCGTCGGCCAGGGCGCGCAGGCCGGCCACCTGCTCGCGCATGCGCTCGGTGGTGCCGGCGGCGGTGTCGATGAGATGGGCGCTCTCCTCGCCGAAGAGGGAGCCGCCTTCGCGGACGATGGCGCGGGCGCGGTCGGCCGCCGCTTCCACCTCGGCGATGGTTTCGCGGGCCTTGTCCTGCAGGGTGTCCAGATGGGCGTGGCCGTCCTTCGTGGCGCTGTCCAGCCGGGCGGCCCAGCTGCTAGCGGCTTCGTCCATCTGGGCGATCTCGGCGGTCACCGCGTCGCGGGCGCGCGCACCGCTGGCGGCCAGGGCTTCGGCGGTGCGCTCCAGCGCCGCCTGCTCGTCCTTCAGGGTGGCGCGCAGGGCCTGCCCGTCGGACTGCAGGCGCTGCGCCGTGCCGGCCAGGGCCTGGCGCTCGCCCTGGAGGGCTTCGGCCACACGTTCGGCGGTGCCCTCCACCTCTTGCGACGCGGTGCGGAAATCGTCGATGCTGCCGGCCAGGAGCTTGCTGTAGCTCTCGGCGCGCTGGGTGGCGAAGGTGCCGGCGGCGGCCAGGTTCTGCGCCGATGTCTCCAGCGTGTGGTCCACCTCGCGCAGTTGCTCGGCCAGGCTCTCACCGGTGCGGTTGACCATGCTGATGCGGAATTCCAGCATGGCGTCCAACTCCTTCGCCTTGGCCTCCAGCGCCGAGATGCGGTTGTCGATCTCGCTATGGTTCTCGGCCAGCAACTCCTTCACCGAGGCGGCCTTGCGGCCGGCTTCGTCGGTGGTCTCCGCCAGTCTGAAGGTCTGCTGGGCGAACAGCTGCTCGATGCGCTCGGCCTCGCGCTGCGCCATGTCGATGGCGGCGGACAGCTCGGCGGCGTGCACCGCCAGGCGGCGGGTGACGGATTCGATGTGCCGCTCGGCACTGTCGCCCGGAAAGCCCAGCGGCACCAGGCTGCGCTCCAGCGCGCGGGCGGCATGCTTGAGGTCCTCCGAGCGGCGGACATAGAGGGCGATGAACCAGAAGGCGGCCAGCGGCATGAAGAGGCCGGCCACCAGGGCGGCCAGATGATGCGGCGGCAGGCTGAGGAGCTGCCAGTGCAGGACGCTGCCGGCATAGAGGCCGGAGAGCAGCAGCCACACGCCGCTCAGGCCCACGGCGCTCCATATGGGCCAGGTGTTGGATTTGAGCCGCGGGCGGGGGAGGGCGGGCTCGGCGGCGCCCGCATCGTCCCGCGTTATGACGGCCAGATCGTCCGCCGGTTCGGTGACGGCCTGGGTTTCATCGGATACGAGCAATTTCGGCTGAGACATGCTTCCCCCTTGTCAGGCGCTAGGATTCCCCCATTCCCCGTCCAGGTCAACATGGCCTCCGGCAGTTTCGGGGGCGGATGCCAAAACACCAGACTATTCAATGAAAATGATGGAGAGGCCGGCCCGGCACGGTGCCCGGTTAAGGTAAACGAAAGGTTTGCGCGCTATCCCTGGTCTCGAATGGAGTACGAGTCGTGATGCCCGGCAGGCATGGACGGCGGTTTCGGAGGTGGCATGGCGCAATATGATCTGGACCGGTTCTCGGTGCTGGTTGTGGAGGACAATCTCTTCATCCGCTCGCTCATCGGCAATTCGCTGAAAACGCTGGGCGTGGGCCGCCTCTTCACCTGCGAGGACGGCGGCGATGCCATCAACTTCCTCAAGCTCGTCAAGGAAGACCCCATGAAGGCGGGGACCATGTCCATCGACATCATCGTCTCCGACTGGCAGATGTCGCCGGTGGACGGCATGATGCTGCTGCGCTGGGTGCGCCGGCACAAGGACAGCACCGACCGCTTCATCCCCTTCATCATGATCACCGCCTTCTCCGAAAGCGAACGGGTGGCCGAGGCGCGGGAGCTGGGCGTCACCGAATTCCTCTCCAAGCCGTTCTCCATCGAGGCGGTGTGGAAGAAGATCATCTCGGTGATCGACCGGCCGCGCCAGTTCGTCCACACCTCCACCTATTTCGGGCCCGACCGCCGGCGGCAGCAGATCCCCTTCGACGGGCCGGACCGCCGCGTGCTCACCGAGAAATCGCCGGAAGTGGAGATCATCCATGGCTGAGGCCGCCGACAAGCCGAAAGTGAAGGTGCGGTTCTACCGCTTCCACAACCGCCTCAAGGAGAAGGCGGCGGGGGCGGCCGGCTACAAGGGCACGGGCGAGATTCCGGCGGAGCTTCTGGCCAAGGCCGAGGAAGCGCTGGAGCAGATGTCGGAGGATTACCCCGACTGGGTGTCGAAGCTGGTCGACCGCCTGGGCGACCAGCACCGGCGCTGCGTCGATACGCCGGAGAAGCGCCGGACGTATTTCGAGGAACTGCGCTCCATCGCCCACGACATGCGCGGGCAGGGCGGCACCTTCGGCTATCCGCTGATCTCCGAAATGGCGGAATCGCTCTACCAGTTCACCGGCCCCAGCTCCGGCATGAGCGACAATCATGTGGAGATCATCAAGGCCCATGTGGACGCCATGCGCGTGGTCATCAAGAACCGGATCAAGGGCGACGGTGGCGAGATGGGCACCCAGCTCATGAAGTCGCTCCACGCTGCCATCAAGAAATACGAAGGGCGGGGCTGAGGTTCGGATACGGCCGGCGCGGGATCGCCCTCACCTCATCCTCCTGGGAGGGGTCGGCGGGTTTTCAGAATATGCTCAGGCGAGGGCGCGTTCCCGCACGGCCTCGGCGATTTCCCTCATGGTGACGGCCCAGCCGTTCTCCCGGTCGTGGAGGAACAGGCGGGTGCGGGCCAGGGGGGAGCTGTCGCCGGGCCGGTTGCGCCCGAAATGCCAGAAGGGCGGGCGGCGGGCGAAGAGCCAGAGATCGGTACCCACGGCCATGGCCATGCAGCCCACGGCGACGGTGGGGGCTATGACGATATCCAGCGCCTTCACCAGCGCCGCCAGATCGTCGAGATCATCCTTCAGGTTGATGGCCCGCGGGCGATGGATGGTGACCCCGAAAGCGTCTTCGGCGGCTTTCAGGTCCGCCTCGCAATCACCGTGCTGCACGTTGACGAACGTGGCGCCGTCGACGCCCAGGATGTCCCGCCACTGCTCCAGCGAGGTGTAATGCATGTTGCGTTCGGTGTTCTTGAAACCCGAGGCCCAGGTGATGCCGATCTTGAGGCCGGGACCGGCGCCCTCCAGCTCCCGCCGCCAATGCGCCACGCGCTCCGGGTCGGGGACCAGGTAGCCCTCCGGCCGCCCGGGGAAATCCGAAATGTCCCGCCGCAGGAATCTGAGCAGGCTGCCGACCTCGATGTAATGGTCCGGCACGAGGCCCTGCTGGCGGAGGAACGGCAGGTCGCGGTAGCGCTGCGCATTGTGTGACATGTCGCGATGGCCGCCCACCACGGCGCCCGGAAAGCTGCGCTGGTAGAGCGGCACCAGGCGCGGGTCGCAGCCGATATAGAGGGCATCGGCCGTCGCGGCGACGTCCGGCATACAGGTGGCGAAAAGGATCTCGTCGCCCAGGCCCTGTTCGGAGCACACGGCCAGCTTCCGGCCCGGCAGCGGCTCGCCGTCCCAGCGGTCGCATGTCAGCGTGTAGCGGAGGGCTCCCGGGCGGCGCCAGTGCTGCCGCCATTCATACTGATCGAGCCCTTCGGCCAGTTCGCCCCTGCACAGAAGGGTGGTTCCGAGGATGAAGCGGGGCTCGGCGAATTCCGGGTCCAGGGAGATGGCCTTGCGGGCGGCCTCCATGGCATCGTCGAAGCGGCCGCAGGCTTCGTAGGTTCTGGCCACATTGCTCCAGGCGGTGGCGAGTTTGGGGTCCAGCCGCAGCGCTTCCTCGTAGAAGGGCAGGGCCTCCTCCAGCCCGTCGCGCACGGAGACCACGGTGGCGAGCGTGTTCCAGAGCGCCGGCACCGTCGGGTGCCGGGGGATGGCCTCCTGCAGGAGGGTGATGGCCTCGTCGAACCGTTCCATCTCGCGGAGTACGGTCGCCATGTTGTTGGGACCGGTGAAGTTCTCGGGCTTCATCTTGCACACCAGCCCGAACAGCTTCAAGGCCGCCTCGAGCATGCGCATCTCCAGGGCCAGGTTGCCGAGGATGAGGTATACTTCCCAATCGTCGGGATTGGCCGCGACGGCCTGCTCCAGCACTTCGATGGCAAGGCGCCGCTCGGTGAGGTGGACGAGCTTGCGGCTCAGGAGCTTGAGGGCGTCCATGTTCCGCGGCGCCAGGGTGAAGGCTTCGTAATAGCACTTCATGGCCTTCTTCGCGTCGCCGGCCTGGTCATGCCTGCGGCCGCGGCGCACCCAGTCGTCGGCGCTCCTCTTCTGGGGAAGGGGTTTCGGTTTGCGGGCGTTCGCCGTGCTGCGGGCCATCACGTCATCCTGTCTTGGACCAATTCCTGCATGCATCCATTTGGCGGCGTCATGGTTAAGAAAGCCTGAAAAGGCAGGCGGATAAGCGCGCGGGATTGATTAAAAAATTAACCGAATATGCACGGATTGAGGCCACTATCTGGCTCAGGCGAGGAGAGGTGCGGGGTCACCCCAGGTCTTGCGTCCGCCCGAGCCGAAGGATTCAGAAAGTGCGGTGGGTGCTGTATTTTCCGCCGTCAGAACAAGAGGTTGTAAGATGGCCCTCAAAGTGTCCCTGAAGCCTGGAGAACAGTTCGTGGTCAATGGCGCCGTGGTCCGCAACGGAGACCGCCGCACCAATCTGATTCTCCAGAACAAGGTGTCGCTCCTGCGCGAGAAGGACATCATGCAGGAGGACGAGGCCAACACGCCGTCCCGGCGCATCTATTTCGCCATCATGCTGATGTATCTCGATCAGGACAATTTCCACAGCTATTACGACGAGTTCGTGCTGCGCATGACGGAGTTCATGAACGCCATCGAGGACAGCGCGGCCACGCAGAACTGCCTGTCCATCAGCCGCGACGTCATGCACAAGGAATATTACCGCGCCCTGGTGACCTGCCGGAAGCTCTTCGATTTCGAGGCCGAACGGCTGAACTACGTGCCGGCCGCCTAACCATCCATCACCGCCGGGAAGTCCGTGGATGTCGCTTAACGCTTACCAGAAGGCCCAGAATTCGGTTCAATCGCCGAGGGCCACGGAATATCGCCTCTTCGGCCAGGTCACCCATGCGCTCATCAAGGCGCGGGACAGCGGCGAGAGGAACCAGGATTTCATCAAGGCCATCGACTGGAACCGCCGCATGTGGTCGGTGTTCTCGTCGGATTGCGCGGTGGAGGGCAACGGCCTGCCCCACCAGCTTCGCGCCTCCATCATCTCGCTCGCCCTTTTCGTGAGCAAGCACAGCAGCCTGGTGGTGCGGGGACGGGAGGACATCGACACGCTGATCGACATCAACCGCACCATCATGGAAGGGCTGGCGGCGCCCGGCCGGCCGGCCCAGCCGTCTCCCACGCCGCCCGCCGCACTCGCCGGGATCATGCGCGACGTGTGAGCCGCCCGGCGCCCGCTCGGGATTTTATGAATGCGGGTGGAAAGCGTCGTTCAATCGTAATATAAGTCTGGCGAACTGGCCGCGACGTCCTATATCGATGGGTATGGGAAACGCTTCCTTGCCGCGATGTGGTGATTTTGCCATGATGCACACCCGGGTGGCGTAACTGAACTGGAGATATGGATTATGGGCCTCAGTCTTCCGCATATTCTGCTTGTTGTTCTGCTGCTTGTCCTGTTGTTCGGGCGCGGGAAGATTTCCGACCTGATGGGGGACATGGCCAAGGGCATCAAGAGCTTCAAGAGCGGGTTGGCCGACGATTCCGACGACCAGGAAAAGCAGGTCATCGAGCATAAGGAAGCTCAAAAGCCGGTGTCATCCGAGGCGACCCAGGAAAAAGCCACGGTGACCAAGCAGTAGGCTGCTGGTCCCTCGCTCAAACCCTGGCACAATCCGGATGCGGCACCTCATGAACGGCGACGGACATGCTTGATATCGGCTGGTCGGAGATGCTGCTCATCGCGGTCATCATGATCGTGGTGGTCGGCCCCAAGGACCTGCCGCACGTCCTGCGCGCCATCGGCAAGGTGATGCGCAAGGTGCGCGGCATGGCGGACGAATTCCGCCGTGGCGTGGACGACTTCATGAGGGAAGCCGAACTGAAGGACCTGCAGGACGGCGTCAACCAGGTGAAGGACTTCAACCTGAACCGGCTGCGGGCCGAGACCGAGCGGCAATTCAGCCAGTCGCTGAACCAGACCATCGACCTCGACGCGGCAACGGCCAGGAAGGGCCCCGCAAACGGGGCCGCGCCTTCGGGTGATGCCACGCCGCCACAGGCTGAACAACCGGCCGCGGCGCCCCCCAAGGCGACCGGCACCGACAATAAGGACGCTTAAAGGGTGGTGAACGTGGCCGAGGAGCAGCCTCGCAACGACGAGGAAGATGAAATCGATGCGTCGCGCGCGCCTCTGATCGAGCATCTGACCGAGCTGAGGCGGCGGCTGATCTATTCCTTCGTGGGGCTCTTCGTGGCCTTCTGCATCTGTTATTATTTCAAGGAAGAAATCTACGGCTTCCTGGCGGCTCCCCTGGCCCGGGCGACGCCCGATCCCGAGCAGCGCCACCTCATCTACACCAGCCTGCCCGAGGCCTTCTTCACCTATCTGAAGGTCTCCATGTTCGGCGCGCTGATGATCAGCTTTCCCATCATCGCCAACCAGCTCTGGAAGTTCATCGCGCCCGGCCTCTACAAGAACGAGAAGAAGGCGCTGCTGCCCTTCCTCATCGCCACGCCGGTGCTTTTCCTGTGCGGCGCGGCGCTGGCCTATTACGTGGTCTTCCCCATGGCCTGGAAATTCTTCCTCAGTTTCCAGATCGCACCGGGGCCCGAGAGCATGGGTATGGAGCTGCTGCCCAAAGTGGCGGAATATCTGTCGCTGGTGATGAAGCTGCTCTTCGCCTTCGGCCTGGCCTTCGAGCTGCCGGTGCTGCTGGTGCTGCTGGAGCGGGTCGGCATCGTCACGGAGCAGGGGCTGCGGGACAAGCGCAAATACGCCATCGTCATCGCCTTCACGGTGGCCGCCGTCATGACGCCGCCCGATGTCATCAGCCAGATCGCCCTTGGCATTCCCATCATGCTGCTCTATGAACTCTCCATCATTGCGATCAGCATCACGCGCAAACGAGAGAAGCGGCGGGCGGCCGGGAAGTGATCGCCGGCGGCCGCGCACGACAATTCGGCCGGTGACCCATGTTCGACCTGAAATTCATCCGCGAAACCCCTGATCTGTTCGACCGCGGGCTGGCCCGCCGTGGCGTCACGGGCCTGTCCGCCGCCATCCTCTCCCGGGATGCCGAGAACCGCGGTCTCATCACCCGGCTGCAGGAGGCGCAGGCGCGCCGCAACGCTGTCTCGAAGGAGATCGGCGCGGCCAAGGCCAAAGGCGGCGACGCGCAACCCCTGATCGATGAGATGGCCGCCCTCAAGAAGGACATCCAGGACGGCGAGGAGCGCCAGCGCCAGCTCGAGGCGGAGCTGACCGGGATGCTGGCCGCCATCCCCAACCTGCCGGCCGACGACGTGCCGGACGGCGGGGATGAGAGCGCCAATGTCCTGGTGCGCACCGTGGGCGCACCGCCGCAGTTCGATTTCACGCCGCGCGACCATGTGGACCTGGGCGAGGGGCTCGGCCTCATGGATTTCGCCGCCGCCGCCCGCATGTCCGGGGCGCGCTTCGTGGTGACCAGCGGTCCGCTGGCCCGCATGGAACGCGCCCTGGCCGCTTTCATGCTGGACCTGCATACCGGGGAGTTCGGCTATACCGAGGTGAACCCGCCGCTCCTGGTCCGGGACACCGCCCTGTTCGGCACCGGGCAGTTGCCCAAGTTCGGCGAGGACCTTTTCCGCACCACCAATGATTATTGGCTGCTGCCCACCTCGGAAGTGGCGCTGACCAACCTGGTGCGCGAGGACATCCTGGAGGCGGCCACGCTGCCCCGGCGCTATACGGCGCTCACCCCGTGTTTCCGCTCGGAAGCGGGGGCGGCGGGCAAGGATACGCGGGGCATGGTGCGCCAGCACCAGTTCAACAAGGTGGAGCTGGTCAGCATCACCACGCCGGAGGAGTCCGACGCCGAGCAGGAGCGCATGCTCAACTGCGCCGAGACGGTGCTGAAACGGCTTGGTCTGGCCTACCGGGTGATGAAGCTGTGCACCGGCGACATGGGCTTTTCGGCCCGGCGGACCTACGACATAGAAGTGTGGCTGCCGGGGCAGGACACCTACCGCGAGATTTCCTCCGTCTCCACCTGTGGCGACTTCCAGGCGCGGCGCATGAAGGCGCGCTACCGGCCGGAGGACGGCAAGGGCACGGCCTATGTGCATACGCTCAACGGCTCCGGCCTGGCGGTGGGCCGCACGCTGGTGGCGGTGATGGAGAATTACCAGCGGGCGGATGGCGGCATCACCGTTCCCGAAGCGCTGCGGCCCTATATGGGCGGGCTCGACGCCATCGCGCCGCGGATGGGCTGAGTGTGCGTATCCTGGTCTGCAATGATGACGGCATCCACGCCCCGGGCCTCGAGGCGCTGACCGACATCGCACGCGCGCTGAGCGACGATGTGTGGATCGTGGCGCCGGAGACCGAGCAGAGCGGGGCCTCGCATTCGCTGACCCTCAACAATCTGCTGCGTATCCGCCAGTTGGAGGACCGCAAGTTCGCCGTGCAGGGCACGCCGAGCGACTGCATCATCCTGGGCGTCAAGCATGTGCTGGGCGGTGAGATGCCGGACCTTGTGCTCTCCGGCGTCAACCGCGGCCAGAACATGGCGGAGGACGTGACCTATTCCGGCACCATCGCCGCCGCCATGGAGGGCACGCTGCTCGGCATCCCCTCCATCGCCATGAGCCAGGTCTATGATTACGAGGGCGACGGGCCGGTGCGCTGGGACGTGTCGCGGCATTTCGCGCCGGACATCGTCCGCCGGCTGGTGGCGCGGGGCTGGCCCGCCGACGTGCTCATCAACATCAACTTCCCGCCGCTGCCGGTGGACAGGGTGAAGGGCGCCAGGGTGGTGGTGCAGGGCCGCCGCCACATGGGCGCCCTCAAGGTGGAGACGCGCCAGGACCCGCGCGGCAACGATTATTTCTGGATCGGCTTCCGCAGGATGGAGCGCGAACGCGAAGGCGATACCGACCTGCGGGCCGTGCGCGAGGGGTATATCGCGATCACCCCGCTGCATCTCGATCTCACCCAGGTCTCCACCATGGATCATCTCCGCCAGGCATTGGACGACGGCACAACGGCATGATCGATCTGAACCTCAGGCGCGATCTCGTCGCCGGCCTGAGGCATGCCGGGATCGCCGACGAGCGGGTGCTCGCCGCCATGGAGGCCGTGCCGCGCGCCCTCTTCGTGCCTGACAGCTTCGGCGACCAGTCCTATCAGGATACCGCCCTGCCCATCGATTGCGGCCAGACCATCAGCCAGCCCTTCGTCGTTGCCGCCATGACCGCCATGCTGGAGGTCGGCCCGCGCATGAAGGTGCTGGAGGTGGGCACCGGCTCGGGCTATCAGGCGGCGGTGCTCTCCCGGCTGAGCCGCCGGGTCTATACTGTCGAGCGCTTCCGCAAGCTCCTGCGCCAGGCGGAGGCGCGTTTCAGGGCGCTGGATATCTCCAACATCACCACACGCTTCGGTGACGGCATGAAGGGCTGGCCGGAGCAGGCGCCGTTCGACCGCATCATCGTCACCGCTGGTGCCGCCGAGGTGCCGCGCACGCTGCTCGACCAATTGACGGCGGATGGCGGCGTCATGGTCATCCCGGTGGACGAGCGGCCGGGGGTGATGAACCAGCGCCTCCTGCGGATCAGCCGGCGGGGGGAGGCATTCGAGACGCGGCCGCTGGAGCCGGTGCGCTTCGTGCCCCTGCTGCCCGGCACGGTGGATGAAGAGCCTTGAGACACGGGTGATTGCGCCTCATCCTCGACATGATAGATTAACGTCATGCGGATGGGTGTGAGATTTCTGGCGTGCCTGACGGGGTTGTTGCTGGTCGCCGGCTGCGCGTCGAGCGATGATTCCTACGCCATCATGGCCGGCTTCGCACCCAATACGCCGCGCCCCTTCCCGAACCCGCGGCCCAAGCCCGAAGCCCCCCCGAACCGGTCAGAGGCGCCCGCCGTCGCGGCTCAGCGTCCGGCTCCCGTGACCTCCAGCCGCCTGGCGCCGCCGGCGACCGATACGGTGGTGGTGCGCCGGGGCGACACGGTCTATGCCCTGGCCCGCCGCTATGACCGCACGGCACGCGACATCATCGACGCCAACGACCTGGAGCCGCCCTATACCCTCTTCCCCGGCCAGCGGCTGCGCCTCAACGCGCCGCGCTATCATGTGGTGAAGCGGGGCGACACGGGTTACGGCATCTCCCGCCAGTATGATGTGGAGTTGACCACGCTCATGCGCAGCAACAATCTGAAGGCGCCCTATACGCTGCATGTGGGCCAGCGGCTGATCATCCCCGGCACCCCTTCCACCGGCCAGACCAGCCCGCCGCCCCGGCTGGTGGCCGTACCGCCGCCGCCCAAGCGCGCGTCCAGCCGCTTCGCCTGGCCGGTGCAGGGCACGGTGATCTCCCGCTTCGGACCGAAGCAGGGCGGGCGGCACAATGACGGCATCAATATCCGGGCGCCCATGGGCGCACCGGTGCGCGCCGCCGAGAACGGCGTTGTCGCCTATGCCGGCTCCGACCTGAAGGGTTTCGGCAACCTCCTGCTCATCCGCCACGACGGCGGCTGGGTGACGGCCTACGGCCACAACCAGACCCTGCTGGTCAAGCGCGGCGACACGGTGAAGCGCGGCCAGGTCATCGCCCGTGTCGGCGACACCGGCACCACCGGCGGTCCCCAGCTCCATTTCGAGATCCGCCGGGGCACCAAGGCGGTGAACCCGGAGCAGTATCTCTGACGCCCGCCATCCGGCCACAAAACTGTCGGAGAAATTTACATATCTGCATTTTTCTACTGTGGTAAACGGAGGGCATCTTTATATTTACCAATGGGTTCGTCTCGGTGGCACGATTCTTGCTTAATCAAGTATCAGCGCCACATCCGAGTTCCGGTGGGGAAAGTGGGCGATATCCGCGTCATTCTGGAAATCGCTGCAACGGACATAAGGCGACTTCGATGACATATTCCATGAGAAGGAACGGGATGCGAGGCCTGGCCGCGGGAGCATCCGCAATCGCGGCTGCCGCACTCCTGGCGGGAGCGGCCCACGCGGCCGCCGTACCGGTGGACCTGTCCACCTGGGACTTTGACCGATACGACGCCACCACGGCCGACTGGGCCGTGCAGGGGCCGGGGAATGATGCGGTCTTTCAATCCATAAACGGCAGTCCGACGGTCTTCTTCGGCCCTGGCAATGCCCAGGGAACGGCGCTGAGCGGCAAGATCACGGTGACCGGCTCCGGCGATGATGACTTCATCGGATTCGTACTCGGCTACCATGACAATGATCTGTCGAACACCAACCCCAACTATCTGCTCATCGACTGGAAGGCGGCGGATCAGGGAGGATATTTCGGTTGCACCTCTCAGGCCGGCCTGTCGATCTCCAGGGTGACGACGAATATCGACCTGGATAGCGAGCCGCCCTGGTGTCACGATCTGGGCGTGACGGAGCTGCAGCGGGCCGCCACTCTCGCGGATACGGGCTGGGTCCACGGCGTCGAATATTCGTTCGATATCGGCTTTACGGCCACGCATGTCACGGTATCCGTCAACGGGAACCAGGAACTGAACATCAGCGGGTCCTTCGCCGACGGCAGCTTTGGCTTCTACAATTATTCGCAGGCCAACGTGCTCTATTCCGCCATCACGCAGGAAGACCTGCCACCGAGCACCGGTGTTCCCGAGCCGGCCACGCTGGCCCTGTTCGGAGCCGGTCTGCTGGGCCTTGGCGTGGCGCGCCGCCGCAAACGGGGCTGAAGGCAGGCGGCAGGCTGAGCAAAGACAGGCGGCCCCGGGGGCCGCCTGTTTCACGTTTGCCGTGGTGGAAAATCAGGAAGCCGTGCGGCCCTCTTCGCCGAGGATGTCCTGGATGAACTGCCAGGCCACCCGGCCCGAGCGGCTGCCGCGGGTGATGGACCATTCCTTGGCGCGGGCGTGGAGCGTTTCACGGTCCATGGCGATGCCGAAATGCCCGGCATAGGCGTCGACGATCTCCAGATAATCCTGCTGGCTGCAATTGTGCATGCCGAGCCAGAGGCCGAAACGGTCGGAGAGGGAGACCTTCTCCTCCACGGCTTCGGATGGATTGATGGCCGATGAGCGCTCGTTCTCCATCATGTCGCGCGGGATGAGATGGCGGCGGTTGGAGGTGGCGTAGAAGAGGACATTCTCCGGCCGCCCCTCGATACCGCCTTCCAGCACCGCCTTCAGCGACTTGTAGGTGGTGTCGTCATGATCGAAGGAGAGGTCGTCGCAAAAGAGGATGAAGCGCTCCGGCATCCGGCGCAGATGGCCGAGGAGGCGGGGCAGCGTGTCGATGTCCTCACGGTGGATCTCGATCAGCAGCAGGCGCGGCGAGGGGACCTTTTCCGCCACCGCCGCATGCACCGCCTTGATGACCGAGCTCTTGCCGGTGCCCCGCGCGCCCCAGATGAGGGCGTTGTTGGCGGGCAGGCCCCGGGCGAAGCGTTCGGTGTTGGCGAAAAGCGTGTCGCGCACCTTGTCGATGCCCTTGAGGAGCCCAATATGCAGGCGGTTGACCTCTTCGACCGGGACCAGGCGGTCGGGGTCGCGCTGCCAGACGAAGGCATCGGCCGTCGACCCGCTGACGGTGACGGCGGGGGCGGCGGGCGGCGCCAGGGCTTCGAGCGCGGTGGCGATGCGGGCGAGTTCCGCCTTGATGGCGGTGAGGTCCTGATCCTGGGTCATGCCGTCTTTTAGCTGCTCCGCTTATGGTTTGCAATTGCGGGCAGTGCCGTTATAGTCCGCACGAATTTCATACATCTGGAGGTATCCTCTATGTTCATTTCCCCGGCTTTCGCGCAGGCCGCTGGCGCCGCTGGTCCGGCAGGTGGGCTCATGTCGTTCCTGCCCTTCATCGCCATCATCGTCGTCTTCTACTTCTTCCTCATCCGGCCGCAGCAGAAGCGCGCCAAGGAACACCGGGAGATGGTGAACAACGTGCGGCGCGGTGATGTGGTGGTGACCTCGGGCGGCATCATCGGCAAGATCACCAAGGTGCTCGATGACGGCGGCGAGGTGGAAATCGAGATCGCCGACGGCGTGCGCGTGCGGGCCCTCAAGACCACCCTGGCGGATGTCCGCTCCAAGACCGAGCCGGCCTCGCCCAAAGCCTCCAACGACAAATAGGGACCTGCCCACCTCATGCAGCTTGAGCGCGTGGAACTGGAGCGTGTGACCGTTGTCACCGGCTACGGCAACGGCGGCTTCAAGGTCGCCGGTCAACGCTACGAGGGCTCGCTGCTGCTCTTCGAGGAGGTTCTGCACTACTGGCCGGTGACCGATGCCGCCGCCATCACCCTCGACAATCTGGAGCCGCTCATCGACGGGCCGGAGCGGCCCGACCTCCTGCTGTTCGGCACGGGGGAGACCATCAGGCCCCTGCCGCCCGAGGTGGACAAGGCACTGAAGGCGCGCGGTTTCGCTGTGGAGACCATGGACACCGGCGCCGCCTGCCGCACCTATGCCTTCCTGGCGACGGAAGGCCGCCGCGTCGCCGGAGCGCTGATCGCGGTCTGACGGCGCGCCCGCCTAATTGCACAGCTTGCCCGCACCGGCGATATAGACGGCCATGGGCTCTAGCCCCACATCCTTCCGGCGCTCGTCCAGCCGGCCGTCGTCCTCGCTCGGAAAAGGCTCCCATCGGCCCGTGGCGACGCAGTGGCCTTGCGTGCCGTAGCGTTGGGGCCGGCGCCGGCTCGCGTCGCGGAAACTCATGGCCACGCGGTCGTAGATATAGGCGTAGTTGCGCTTGTTGATCTCGCCGTCCCCCAGGAGCGGCGCCATGAGGTCCAGGGCATGGTGCTGGAATTCGGGATCATCGTCCGCATGCTGCAGGACAAGCCAGGCGTTTCTTGACGCCTCCTCCCCGAATACCGAAATCCTCGGCCAGCCGTGAATGGCCACGATCTCCTTGAGTTGCCGGGTGTTGCGGCCGTCGATCATATGGATCAGCCGGCTGGCCTGCGTCTGGAAGAGGCTCTGTTCCGCTTCGCTGTAGGCCAGGTCGGCGGGCCGGCGGATAATGAAGAAGCGGATGAACTGATCCCGCTCCGACATGTGGTGAAGCAGGGTGGTGACGGCGGCGATATCATGCAGGTCGCTCTCGCTCGAACTGTCCCAACGGGCCGCCATATGGGCCTTGGCGGCGGCGATGGCGGCGGCGACGCGGCTCGTGTCCCCGGCTTCGATCCGATGGAGCCGGCCAGCCGTGCCGAAGCCGCCTTTAAGGATGAGACGATCGCCCTCACGGTCCACCTCCACCATCAGGGGCACGTCCGGTCGGGGGATGGCGAGGCCCAGGCAATGGTCCATGCCCGAGACCGGCTGTTCGGCCATGGGTGGCCAGGCGTCGATGCCGCAGGCATGCTGCCGATAGGCTTGTGCCAGGGACTGCCGCGTATAGATCAGGAAGCTGGTGACGGCGGGAATGAAACGGAGGCTGGAGGCGGCCGGCTCATATCGGCCCTGGACATGCTCCAGCACCTTGTGGTCGGCGCAGTGGGAATCCCGGTAGAGGTTGGTGCGGATGCTGGCGCTCTCCGGCCCCAGGATCAGGGTGGTGATGCGGGACGCCTCGCCTTCGGCCATGCAGCCGGTGGTCCATGTGCCGTCCAGCGATGCCGCCCGCGCCGCGACCGGCAGGCCAAGAAGCAGGACGAGAATCAGAACGCGCATGCATGCCCCCAACCCACATCACGGTTTATATCTGTGCCGACACCTGATACTTCCCTCTATCGACCCTAACACAGACCTGGCCGAGCCGACACCAGCATGGCGCATGATACGAAAGACAACGGGGATTATGTCGAGGCGCAGGTACGCCGCTACGACCATGACCGCTATCTGACCGGTCTCTTCGCGCCGCCGGACCTGAGGCCGCATCTCTGGGCGCTCTATGCCTTCAATGCCGAGCTGGCGCGGGTGCGCGAGACGGTATCGGAGCCGGCCATGGGAGAGATCCGCCTGCAATGGTGGCGCGATGCGGTGGCCGCCATGGCGGAAGGCGGGCAGGTGCCGCACCAGCCGGTGGCCGAAGCCGTGGCCGGAGCCGTGCGGACCGGACGTCTGGCGGTGGCTGAGTTGCAGCGCCTCATCGACGCCCGCCTGCCCGAGCTTTATGACGACATCCCCCGGGATCGGGCGGCCTTCGAGGCACGCCATGCCGCCATCGACGGCGAGGTGACGGCCATGGCCGCCCGGCTGCTGGGGGCGGGAGACGGCGAGGTGGCGGCGGCGCATGCCGTGGGCGAGGCCTGGGGTATGGTGGTCACCCTGCGTCAGTCGGCCCGCTATGCGGCCATGAACCGCGTGCGCCTGCCCGAGGACCGCATGGCGGCGCTGGGGGTCACCCTCCAGCAGCTCTACAAGGCCGGGGGCAGCGCGGGGCAGAAGGCCCTGCTGGATGAGATCGCCGGTATTGCCCGCGCGCGGCTGAAGGCGGCGAGGACGTTAATGGATGGCACGCCGGCGCAGGCACGCAGCGCCCTTCTGCTGGCGCCGCTGGTCCGCCACGACCTGAAGGCGCTCGCCCGGGCGCGGTACGATCCTTCGGTGGACATCACCCGGGGCGGGCGCCCGGGGCGCATTTTCAAGCTCTACTGGACGGCCGCCAGGGGGCGGTTCTAGAGCATCGCCATGCTCATGCTGTCCCCAATGGGAATCGCAGCAATCTATGCCGCCGCCTTCAGCGTTGCCAGCCAGGCGTCCAGGTCGGCCAGGGCGCGGCTGGTGTAGGCTTCCTTGCGGTCGGCTTTCTTCACGCGGCCCTCGGGGGGCGGGAAGAGGCCGAAATTGACGTTCATGGGTTGGAAGCTCTCGGCCTCGGCCCCGCCGGTGATATGGCCGAGAAGGGCGCCCAGCGCCGTGGTAGCGGGGGGCGGCACGATCCGGGTCCCGTGATGCTCCAGGGCGGCGAAGCGCCCGGCCAGCAGGCCGATGGCGGCGCTCTCCACATAGCCTTCCACCCCCGTCACCTGGCCGGCGAAGCGCAGGCGCGGCTCGGCTTTGAGGCGCAGCACCGGGTCGAGCAGACGCGGGCTGTTGATGAAGGTGTTGCGGTGCAGGCCGCCGAGCCTGGCGAATTCGGCATTCTCCAGCCCCGGGATGGTGCGCAAGACGCGCACCTGCTCGCCATGCTTCAGCTTGGTCTGGAAGCCCACCATATTGTAGAGCGTGCCCAGTTTGTTGTCCTGGCGGAGCTGCACCACGGCATAGGGCTTCTCGCCCGAGGGATGGGTGAGGCCGACCGGCTTCATGGGGCCATAGCGCAGCGTTTCCGGTCCGCGCTCGGCCATCACCTCGATGGGCAGGCAGCCCTCGAAATAGGGCGTGCCCTCCCACTCCTTGAAGGTGGTCTTCTCGGCGGCGGCCAGTTCGCCCAGGAAGGCTTCGTACTGCGCCCTGGTCATGGGGCAATTGATATAGTCCTTGCCGTCGCCGCCGATGGTCTTCTTGTCGTAGCGCGACTGGAACCAGGCTTTCGAGAAATCGATGCTGTCCTTGTGGACGATGGGGGCGATGGCATCGAAGAAGGAGAGGGCATCCTCGCCGGTGAGCTTGAGGATGGCCTCGCTCAGGGCGGGAGAGGTGAGGGGGCCGGTGGCCACGATCACCGAGCGCCAGCCGGCCGGCGGCAGGCCCGCCACCTCGCCCCGCTCGATGGTGATGTTGGGATGCCCGGCCAGCAGGCGGGTCACCTCGCCCGAGAACATGTCCCGGTCCACTGCCAGGGCGCCGCCCGCCGGCACCTGCGCCTTGGCGGCGGCCCTCATGATGATGGAGCCGCAGCGGCGCATTTCCTCATGCAGCAGGCCCACGGCATTGCGTTTCGCATCGTCGGAGCGGAAGGAGTTGGAGCAGACCAGTTCGGCCATGCCGTCGGTCTGGTGGGCGTCGGTGCGGCGCACCGGGCGCATCTCGTGCAGCGTGACCCTCAGGCCGGCCTCGGCCGCCTGCCATGCCGCTTCCGACCCCGCGAGGCCGCCGCCGATGATGTGTAAATCCGTCATGGCGCTCCTTGTAACCCAGGATACACGGTTTGTGAAATCATGTATGCTCTGGCCGACGGGACGAAAGGGGGGGGACCTATTCATGGTTTTGCAGGTCATCGGCGCGGGCTTCGGACGCACGGGCACGCTGTCGCTGAAAGTGGCGTTGGAGAGGCTCGGATTCGGTCCCTGCTATCATATGATCGAGGTCTTCCCCAACCCGGAGGCGCCCGCCTTCTGGGCGGCGGCGGCCCGGGGCGAGGCGGTGGACTGGGACCGCATATTCCACGGCTACAGGGCGACGGTGGATTGGCCCGCCTGCAGCTACTGGCGCGAGCTGGCGGCGCATTACCCGCAGGCCAAGGTGCTGCTCTCGGTGCGCGATGCGGGAAAATGGTTCGAGAGCACGCGCAAGACCATCTTCTCCGACGATCATATCGGCGTGCTCCTGAAGCCGGACGCCGATCCCGACATGCGCGCCATGATGGAAAAGCTCTACACCCGCACATTCGACGACCGGGGGCATGACCGGGCGCATGCCACCAGGGTGTTCAACGATCATATCGCGGAGGTAAAGGCGGCCATCGCCCCCGAGCGGCTGCTGGTCCATGACGTGAAGGAGGGCTGGGGGCCGCTCTGCCGCTTTCTCGGCGTGGCGGAACCCGAGACGCCCTTCCCGCGCGCCAACACCTCGGACGAATGGCTGCAGAAGCATATGCCCCACGTCTCGTGAGGATCGCGTCATCGGGGCAGGACGCCGCGTCAAAGCTTGAGAGATGCAGGTAGCTCAGCGCGCCAGCACATGCAGCCAGAAGGTGAGTGTGACGATGGCGGCGAGGTTGGTGAAGAAGATGGTGGAGGCGTTGCGGCGGTGAGCCACGTTGAAGGCCAGCGCCACGTTGAAGGCCACGATGCCGGTGGGGATGGCGGCCATGGTGATGGCGACGGCGCTCCACGATGGCGGCATGCCGGCCAGCCGCGTGGTGAGGAAGACGGCGGCGGGCAGGACCATCAGCTTGACGACGGCCGCCACGCCTGATTGCAGAAGGTGGCCCTGCAAATGCACATTGGCCAGGCTGGCGCCCACGGCGATAAGCCCGCAGGGCGCCACGGCATGGCCAAGGAGGTCCAGCGCATCATAGATGGGCCCGGGCAGCCGCAGGCCGATGGCGGCGGAGAGCAGCCCCAGGGCGATGAAGATGATGGGCGTCTGCCTGGCGAGGGATTTGGCGGAGCGCATGAGCGTGGCGCGGACCGAGCCCTGCCGGTTGCGTGCCGTCTCGACGAGCACCGTGGTGGTGGTCACGAAGAAGGGGCTGTGGATGGCCAGCAGCAGGAAGAGGATGCGCAGGCCCTCCTCGCCGTAGGCGCCGCTGACGATGGGCACGCCGATCATCATGCCGTTGGCGAAGCAGGCGGAGAGGGCGAGGATGGGGCGTTCCTCGGGCGGTGAGCGGAAGAGGAACCGCGCCACGCCCATGAAGGCGAGATAGACGAGGAAGGCGGTGCCGTAATAGATGGCGATGAGCGCCAGCTCCCGCGTTCCCGGCAGGGCCTGGGTGGCCATGGTCTTGTAGAGGAGGGCGGGGATGGCCAGGTGCCAGATGAAGTCGTTGAGCGTCTTCACCCCCTGCTCCCCGATCAGCCCGATGCGCCCGACGAGGTAGCCGAGGGCGATGACGGCGAAGACCGAGATGATGAGGCTGAAGGCGTCCAGGGGTCTGGTCCTTATGGATATGTCATTGGTTCGTACTCTCCCTTATCACTCACCGGCTTGACCGGCGAGTCCGGGAGGTGGCGGCTCTGGATTCGCCGGTCAAGCCAGCGAATGACGACTGCGGGGCGTCAGCCCCGGCCGCGCTGGTTGAGCAGGCGCAGACGCAGGGCATTGAGCTTGATGAAGCCTTCGGCGTCGCGCTGGTTGTAGGCGCCGGCATCATCTTCGAAGGTCACCACCTTCTCGCTGTAGAGGCTCTGCGGCGACTTGCGGCCCACCACATTGACCGAGCCCTTGTAGAGCTTGAGACGCACGGTACCCGAGACATGCTCCTGGGAAAGGTCGATGGCGGCCTGCAGCATGCGGCGCTCGGGGCTGAACCAGAGGCCGTTGTAGATGAGCTCGGCATAGCGCGGCATCAGCTCGTCCTTCAGATGGGCGGCGCCGCGATCCAGCGTGATCTGCTCGATGCCCCGGTGGGCGGCCAAGAGGATGGTGCCGCC
>Ga0182744_1001371_pt1 | contig 21291 bp, 21 predicted proteins | sample eDN3rd30CKraftMG_FD_128525 | JGI IMG/M metagenome (GOLD analysis project Ga0182744, IMG submission 128525) | Enriched Miracle-Growth compost microbial communities from Emeryville, California, USA - eDNA 3rd pass 30_C Kraft MG (version 2) (version 2) ...
GACCTGACGATTTCCTCCATGCGCACCAGGCTCGACCATCGCCACTGCATGGAAGTGACCCTGCTCAAGGGCCCCACCGCCGACGTGCGCAAACTGGCCGAATCGACCATGGCGGAACGCGGCGTGCGCTTCGGCCAGATCAACCTGGTGCCGGTGACGTCCGAGCACCGCCACAGCCACGGCGGGCATGGGCATGATCACGATCACTCGACGCCAGCGTTGTAATGGCGAGGATGAAGAGGCGCTGAAAACACCCTCATCCGACCCTTGCTGCGCAAGGGCCACGTTCTCCCGCGGAGCGGGCGAAGGAAGACCCCATCACGGGAGGCCTCAATCAATCTTCGGCAGTTGACTTACTTTCGCAAGGTGATCGAGGCCGGCAATATGACCGCCGCCGCCAGGCAGTTGAACCTGGCGCAGCCGGCGCTCGGCGCGCAGATGCGCCAGCTTGAAACGGAGCTGGGAGTGAGCCTGCTGGTGCGTCACTCGCGTGGCATCATGCCGACGGCGGCCGGCAGTCTTCTCTATGAGCGGGCGCAGGAAATCCTCGAATCGGTCGAGCAGGCGGCGCGCGATGTGCGCACGCTCAACAGCCAGCGCCACAACCAGTTGCGGATCGGCTTCAATCCCAGCACCCTGCTGGTGCTCAGTCCCGACGTCATCATGGACACGCGCGCCACCATGCCCGGCGTCTCCGTCAGCCTTGTCGAGGAGCGCACGCCGGTCCTGCTCGACGCGCTGGAGCACAACCAGGTCGATATTGCCTTCCTCTATCTCTACAACCTGCCCGAGCGGCCGGGGCTGACGCGCCGCGCCGTGATCGAGGAAGACCTGCTGCTCGTCACCGCGCCGTCGCTGCAGCCGCCGCAAGCGCCGCATGAGTCGCATGACCCCACCGTCAGCCTCGCCGAAGCGCTGCGCTATGATCTCGCCATCGGCGGCGAGCGCGGCGATCTGCGCAACATCGTCGAGAGCGAGGCGCAGCGCCTCTCCCTCAAGGTCAAGATCGCCTACGAATTGCAATCGGGCGAATCGACGAAGCTGATCGTGGCGCGGGGCACCGCCGCGACCATTCTGCCCTATAGTCTTGCGGCCGAGGAGTTGAAGAGCGGCGCCCTGATCGGCCGGCGCATCGATCGCCCGGCGCTGACCCGGATGCTCTATGTCGTGCGCCCGCACGTCCATGCCTCGATCCTGGATGATGCGCGCGTCCAGGCGCATGTCGACAAGCTGATCGAGGCCATATTGGCCGCGATCGGCCCCTGGGCGCGCCGGCTGTCCTGATTTCAAGATCAAAGAAAAAATTTGGTCTCGCCCAAGGCGAAACTGTTGGACAGGTGGAATCATTCCAAACATAATATCGCGCAGATCGACCCTGCCGCCCGCCGCAAGACGGGCCTGTGGGCGATGAGATTGGGCTTCGATCCGGCCCGGCAATTTAAGATCACCGCAAGACCATTATGTAAGGAGAGGTTTACGCCATGGCCGAGCAGTTTGTCTGCAAAGCGTCCGAGTTCAAGAATGGCGAACGCCAGATCATTCGCGTTGGCGAAGAAGAGATCGGCGTTTTCAAGCATGAGGGCGAATATTTCGCCTACAGCAATTTCTGCCTCCACCAGGGCGGCCCCGCCTGCGAAGGCCTGACGATCGCCAGAGTCGAGGAGCATCTGCGCGCCGACAAGACCTCCATGGGACTTTCCTTTTCGGAAAAGGACATGAACTTCGTCTGTCCGTGGCACGGCTATGAATATGACATGCGCACCGGTGCCCATGTCGCCGACCCGAAGGTGCGGCTGCGCAAATACGACATCGTCACCAAGGGAGACGACATTTATGTCGTCGCATGAGGCCACCAAGTCCTTGAAGAAAACGGCTGCGAAGAAGGCGCCGGCCCGCAAGGCTGGCGCCGCAGGCACTCCCAAGAGCGATCCGACACCGACGCAGAAAGCGGCGTTCGCCAAGGCCATGTATGAAGGCGTGAAGCCCGGCATCAAGACGGCCCGCAAGGTTGCCCAGGAAAAGAGCGATGCCGAGAAGCCGCAGCAGAAGGTCGAGATCCTGCGCAAGATCGCCGCGCCCGTCGCGCCGGTGGAAACACCGGACACCAAGCGCGCGCTGCAACTGGCGGCAGAGATCGAGAAAGCCATCCAGGACGGCGATTTCGAGCGCTTCCAGCCGGAGGCGCAGCAGGCGCTGATGGGCGCGCTCTGCAAGCTCTACAGCGCCAACAACGAGATGGGCAATCAATTCGCCGTTGTCGGACAACGTTCGGCGGTGACCGCGACAGATGTGATGATTCTCTGCGGCGCACTGCTGAAGGCAGTCGACCTGCAGGTATTCGAACTTGGACTTTGGCAGAGCTGGAGCTCACGCTGATCTCTATCAAAGTTAGAAGAATTGAAATTGTAATCCTTGAGAGGAGCACGCCATGGACCTTATTGCTGATCGCGGCCGCCGCGTAACGGTCGAAGAACTTAACACTTCGAAACTTCTGGCTCACGCCGCCAAGCAGGCGCGCGACCGCAAGTTCGAGGATGTGCTCATCGTCGATTGCGATGCGCATCACTATGAGAACGAACACTTCGGCGAAATTCTTCCCTTCATGGAGAACGAAGTTCTCAAGCAGCTTGCCATGGCGGCCGGCGCCAAGGGCAGCCGCGGCAGCGTTGCGCCGGGCACCTTCGGCTATCAGGACATGGGCGGCCGCGTGACGCGCTATCCGCTGCGCTCGTCGGAAAAGACGCCGGGCAAGGATCATCGCGACGTGCAGATCGGCCATCGCTGGATGGACGCCATGGGCGTCGATTATTCCTGCCTGTTTCCCACGGGCATGCTCAACATCGGCATGCATCCGCAGAAGGAAATGGAATTCGAACTGTGCTGGGCCTATGCGCGCTGGGTCACCGAGAAGGTGCTGCCGGAAACAGACGGCCGCATGTACACCATGCTCTGCCTGCCGTTCAGCGATCCGGAAGGCTGCATGCGCATGGTCGAGACCTTCGGCCACCGCAAGGGCGTCGGCGGCTTCATGGTGACGACCGTGCGCGAGAAGATGGCGGTCTACGACAATGCCTACATGAAGCTCTACGCCGCCATTCAGGAGCGTGGACTGGCGCTGGCCTTCCATTCCGGCCCGAACTGGGGCAGCCAGACGTTCCAGAGCTGCAACCGCTTCATCTCCGCCCATGCGTTGGGCTTCAGCTGGTTCAACATTCTTCATTGCACCAACTGGGTCGTGAACGGCATGGGCGAGCGCTTCCCCAAGCTGCCGGTGCTGTGGATCGAGGCGGGTCTCGCCTGGATTCCCTTCCTCATGCAGAAGCTCGATCACGAATTCCTGCTGCGTCCGTCGGAATGCCCGATCCTGAAGAAGAAGCCGTCGGATTACATGCGCGACATGTTCTATTCGACGCAGCCGATGGAAGTGCAGGACATGGATGCCCTGGAGACGACGTTCCGCATGATCAATGCGGAAACCCAGCTCCTCTACGCATCCGACTATCCGCATTGGGATTTCGATCTGCCCTCGACGATCTGGGATCTGCCCTTCCTCGACGACAAGGCCAAGCACAACATCCTCGGCGGCACCTCGGCGCGTCTGTTCAAGCTGCCGCCGCGCACGGAAGGCCAGAAAAAGAACCTGATCAAATACGGCAATCTCACGGCTGCTTGATCAAAGCATCGTGCGAAAAAGTGGACGCCGGTTTTTCGCAAGAAAACGATGCGACACTAAAAAACTAGAACATCTGGCGAACGCACGATGTTCTAGGTCGGAAAACGAGATTTGAAAGCCCGCTCTCACAAGCGGGCTTTTTCTTTTGACGAAACGCGTTTCGCGGGCACAATCAGCATCCAGCCAAGCCTGGCCATCAGATGCGGAGGAAACCATGAAGCGCACCAAGCCGCCCTTCCGGGCCGATCACAATGGCAGCCTGCTCCGCAGCGCGCCCCTGAAGGTGGCCAGGCAGAAGTTCGCCGAAAACGCGATTTCCGCCGGCGAACTCAAGGAGGTCGAAGACAACGAAATCGCCAAAATCATCGCCAGGCAGGAAGAGGTCGGCCTGCAGGCGATCACTGACGGAGAATTCCGCCGCAGCTGGTGGCATCTGGACTATCTGGAAGGTCTCGATGGCGTCGAAGGCTATCTGATGGATCAGGGTGTCGCCTTCTCCGGCATGAACACACGGCCCAAAGGCGTCCACGTCACCGGCAAGGTCGGTTATTCCAGCCATCCGATGCTCGAGCACTTCAAATTCGTGCAGGCGCATACCAAGCGCACGGCGAAAATGTGCATCCCTTCGCCCTCGGCCATTTACGGGCGCACGGGCCGCACGGCGGTTCCCGCCAGCGTCTATCCGTCCCTCGATAACTTTTTCGCCGATCTCGGCCAGGCCTACGCCAAATCGGTGCGCGCCTTCGCCGATACCGGCTGCCGCTATCTGCAGCTCGACGAGGTCTTCATCGCCATGCTGTGCGATCCGCACTACCGCCAGTCGTTGAAGGATCGCGGCGATGATCCCGATCATCTGGGCAAGGCCTATGCCGATCTCATCAATACGGCCATGTCCGACATTCCCGACGATATGGTCATCACCATGCATCTGTGCCGCGGCAACTACCGTTCGACCTTCATGGGCGCGGGCGGCTACGAGCCGGTGGCGGACCTGCTGTTCAACCGCATCAAGGTGCACGGCTATTTCATGGAATATGACAGCGACCGCGCCGGCGGCTTCGAGCCGCTGAAGCTGGCGCCGAAGGATCGCAGCGTCGTGCTCGGCCTGGTGACGACGAAGACCGGCAAGCTCGAATCCAAGGACGACATCAAGCGCCGCATCGACGAGGCGACGAAATATATCGCGCTCGACCAACTCTGCCTGTCGCCGCAATGCGGCTTCGCCTCGACGGAAGAGGGCAACACCTTGGCCGAGGACGAACAATGGGCCAAACTGCGCATGATCGTCGACCTGGCCGATGAGGTCTGGGGTTGAGGATGTCTTAAAGCCAAGAACGCCGGAAAGGTGCAGGCTTAAAACAAGTGGGAGGAAACCATGCGTCATTATACGGGCGTTGTCCTAGGTCTGTCGCTGGCCGTATCCGCCGCCACAGCCCAGGCGCAGAATGCCGTGGCGGATTTCTATCGCGGCAGGCAGGTCAATCTCGTCATCGCGTCGAGTGCCGGCGGCGGCTATGATCTCTATGGCCGCCTCGTTGCCCGCTACATCGGCAAATATATTCCCGGCAATCCCAATGTGATTCCATCCAACATGCCCGGCGCCGGCGGCAATACGGCGTCCGCCTACATTGCCAATATCGCGCCCAAGGATGGCTCCGTCATCGGCGCGACGCAGACCGGCTCGCTTGTCGACCAGCTCATCAGCGTCAATTCCGCACTCATCAAACATGATGCGCGCCTGCTCAAATATGTCGGCAGCGCCAATTCGGAGGTGTTCACCTGTCTCGTCAGCGCCCAGAGCCCGATCAAGTCCTTCGATGAACTATTCACCAGGGAAGTGATTCTCGGCACCAGCGGCGGCACCACGCGCGACATGCCGGTGGCGCTGAAGAACATTCTCGGCGCCAAGCTGCGCTTCGTGCACGGCTATCCCGGCACGCGCGAGGTTGGCCTGGCGATCGAGAAGAACGAGGTGAGCGGCATCTGCGGCATGGGCTGGACGTCCATTCAATCTCAGCGTCCCGAGTGGTTCGAGAAGAAGCTGGTGCGTGTGCTCGTGCAGGAATCCGCCATCGGCGATCCGGAGTTGAACAAACAGGGCGTGCCGCTGTCGGTGACCTATGCCAAATCGCCGGAGCAGCGTCAGATGCTCGAACTGCTTTACGCCCAGGGCGTGTTCACACGGCCGTTCATCATGGCGCCGGAAACGCCGCCGGATCGTCTGGCGGCGGTCAGGGCTGCGTTCGTCAAGGCGCTCCAGGACCCGCAGGCGATAGCGGACGCTGAAAAGCAGAAGCTCGTCATCACCATCATTCCCGGCGCCGAACTGGAAGACATGGTGCGCAAAATCTATGCGACGCCGGCAACCACCATCGCCGCCGTGAAGAAGGCGCTAGAAACCGATTGAGATAAGTTCTTGCGTCGACCGGCGCAGGCAATAGAATGCGCGCAACCACAAGTTAAAAATGTCCGGACACCGGACCCTTAAGGAGGAAATATAAAACATGTCTGATCCGATCACACTTGAAACCGTCAAGATCGAACGCGATGGCGGCGTCACTTTCATCATTCTGAACCGGCCGGAAAAGCGCAACGCCATGAGCCCGCAATTGCACCTCGACATGTGCGACGCGCTCGACTGGGCCGAGGAGGATGACCAGACGAAAGTTGTCGTCATCACCGGCGCCGGCGGCAACTTCTGCGCCGGCCAGGATCTGAAGCTCTACTTCCGTGGCACCGAGGACGATCCCAAGGCCCGTGTCCGTGCCCGTCGCGCTGCGCATGAATGGCGCTGGAACAAGCTCTCCGCCTTTCCGAAAGCCACCATCGCCATGGTGCACGGCTATTGCTTCGGCGGCGGTTTCACGCCGGTCATCGCCTGCGATTTCGCCATTGCGGCGGACGACGCCACTTTCGGTCTCTCCGAAGTCAACTGGGGCATCATCCCCGGCGGCCTCGTCGCCTGGGCGGTGACGGAAGTGCTGGGCTATCGCGACGCCATCTATTATTCCGTCACCGGCGATCGCTTCAGCGGCAAGGAAGCGTCGACCATGCGCTTCGTCAACAAGTCGGTTCCCGCTGCGCAATTGCGTGAAGCGACGATGGAACTGGCCCGCAAGCTCGAAGCCAAGACGCCGGCCGCCGTGCGCTACACGAAGGAAGCGCTGCGCTGCGTGCGCGGCATGACCAAGGACCAGGCGCTCGATTATCTCAACTGCAAGAGCGATGCGCTGAAGGGCATGGACCCGGAGAAGGGCCGGGAAAAGGCCATGAAAATGTTCCTCGACGACAAGGTGTTCAAGCCCGGCCTCGGCGAATTCAAGCGCGCTTGAAATCCAGCGTCCCGCCCTGTCATTCCGACGCGCCGCAGGCGCGAGCGGGAATCCAGGAGCCGGGAGCCGCAGCATAAGCCCGTCACCTTGGCCCTGGATTCCCGCTCTGCGCTTCGCTTGGCGGGAATGACGCCAGGGTTGAAGCTGAACAACAGAGTGAGCAGACATGTCATCCGACCTCGTGGTGCGACGTGATCGTGTAGACGGGCCGCTGGCCCGCCTCACGACGACCCTGCGGCTGCGCAACGAGCGGACGCTGTTTGTTGTCGTCGTCGGCATCATTCTCGCCGTGCTTGTGTTGCCGCCGCTGTGGTTCCTCATCTACGGCGCTGTGACGGTCACCGATCCTGGCGTCAATGGCGCAACACGTTTCACCCTGGAGCGCTTCACCTCCCTGGCGTCCCAGCGCGGCGTCATGGACAGCGCCTGGAACTCGGTCTCCTTCTCGATCCTGAGCGCCGTCTTCGCCATCCTGATCGGCGGCCTTGTCGCCTGGCTGGCCGAGCGCACCAATGCGCCGGGCCGTGGCATTGCCTACTTCACCACCATTCTCTCGCTCGGCACGCCTTACGTGCTTTACACCAGCGCCTGGCTGCTGCTGCTGGCGCGCTCCGGCCCCATCAACACCTGGTGGCGCGATATCACCGGCAGCACCGGCGTGCTGATCAACGTCTACGGCATGTTCGGCATGGTGCTGATCGAGTCGCTGCTCTGGTCGCCACTCGTCTTCCTCCTGCTCGGCGCCACCTTGCGCAATTTCAACCCGGAGCTCGAGGAAGCCGCAAAGATGAGCGGCGCGGGCGCCTTCACCACCGTGCGGCGCATCACCATGCGGCTGTCGCTGCCGTCCATTCTGGCGCTCGCCATGCTGGTCTTCATCCGCTGCATCGAGGCGTTCGAAGTGCCGGCGCTGGTCGGCCTGCCGGGCCGCATCCATGTGCTGACGACCGATATCTACGATCTCATGCATCGCACCATGCCGCCCGATCTCGGCCAGGCCAGCGCGCTCTCGTGCATCCTGCTGCTGCTCGTCGCGGTGCTCCTCTATTACTACGGCAAGCTCACGCGCAACGCCGAGCGTTTCGCCACCATCACCGGCAAGAACTTTCGGCCCAACCGTTTCGACCTTGGCGCCTGGCGCTATCCGGCGGGATTTCTGCTCTATTTCTATTTCTTCCTGCTCATCGTCCTGCCGCTGCTGATCCTTGTGTGGGCCTCGCTGCTGCCGTTCTACCAGACCTTCCGTATGCGGGCGCTGAGCCTCGTCTCGCTGGAAAATTACTATCGCGTGCTGTCGGGGCCGCGCTACATCTCGCTGCTGTCGAACACGTTCATCATCGCCGTCGCCACGGCGACGGCGACCATGCTGATCGCCTCGCTCACCGCCTGGCTCAGCGTGCGCAAGGCGCCCGGCGCGCGCCTGCTCGACCAGCTTGCAACGACGCCGCTGGTGTTTCCCGGCATCGTGCTCGGCGTCGGCGTCATGCAGTTCTTCCTCACCCTGCCGATAGGCCTTTATGGCACGATCTGGATCATCACCTGGGCCTTCGTCATCAACTACATGCCCTACGGCGTGCGCTACTCCTACGCCGGCATGCTGCAGGTCCACCGCGAGCTGGAAGAGGTGGCCTCGGTCTCCGGCGCAGCGCCGGCGACAGGCTTCCGCCGCATCGTCATGCCGCTGCTGGCGCCCTCCGTCATCGCCGGCTGGCTGTTCATCTTCCTGCTGTCGACGAGAGTCCTGTCGCTGCCGGTGCTGCTCTCGGGTCCGAGTTCGCAGACCATGGCGGTCGCCATGTTCGATCTCTGGGGCAACGGGCAGGGGCCGGAACTGGCCGCCCTCGGCCTGCTCTGGAGCTTCCTGATGACGGCCATCGCGCTGACCTTCTACTTCGTTGCGCGGCGCTCGGGCGCGGGGGAATATGGGAAGTGAGTCAGGAAGCTCACCGACCCTTATCCGACCTCTGCTACGCAGAGGCCACCTTCTCCCGTAAACGGGAGAAGGATTCAGCGCGCCCTTCCTTCGCCCGCTTGCGGGAGAAGGTGGCCCTTGCGCAGCAAGGGTCGGATGAGGGTGGCAGTATCACGATTCTTTATACCCTCGATACCAATCCACAAACGCCGCCACGCCTTCGCGCACGGTCGTCTGGCAGCGATAGCCCGTCAGCCGCTCCAGCAGGTCCGCATTGGCAAAAGTCGAAGGCACGTCGCCCGGCTGCATGTCCATGTAGTTGCGGATCGCCGTCTTGCCGAGCTTCCGCTCGATCTCCTCGATGAACTCGAGCAGGTTGATCGGTGCGCCAAGCCCGATGTTGACGATGCGGAACGGCGCCACCGGCGACAGCGACGCATCATCCGTCGATGCGTCCGCTGACGGCACGCATTCCATCAGCTTCACAATGCCTTCGACGAGATCGGTCACATAAGTGAAATCGCGTTCCATCCTGCCGTGATTGTAGACGTCGATCGGCTTGTCCTGTTCGATCGCGTCGACGAATTTGTAGAGCGCCATGTCAGGCCGCCCCCACGGGCCGTAGACGGTGAAAAAGCGGAAGCCCGTGGTCGGGATGTTCCACAGATGCGCATAGGAATGCGCCATCAGTTCCGAAGCTTTCTTCGTAGCGGCATACAGGGTCAGCGGATGGTCGGTGCGCTCCTGCTCGACGAAGGGCATCACCTTGTTGGCGCCGTAGACCGAACTGGTCGAGGCGAAGAGATAGTGCTTCACCTTGTGCAGGCGCGTCATTTCCATGACGTTGAACGTGCCGACCAGGTTGGCGTCCACATAGGCGCGCGGATTTTCGATGCTGTAGCGCACGCCCGCCTGCGCCGCGAGATGGATGATGACATCCGGCTTCGCCACCTCGACCGCGGCGCTCAGTGCGGCGAAATCTTCCAGCATGGCGATGTGCGGACGAAAACGGTTCGACCGGCATAAAATCTCGTGACGCTTCTCCTTCAGGCCGATGTCGTAGTACGGCGTCATCCCGTCGTAGCCGTCGACCTGATGGCCGAGTTCCAGCAGCCGTTGCGCCAGATGAAACCCGATGAAGCCGGCCGTGCCCGTCACAAAGACATTCATGCGTCGTCCTCATTTGCCCGCCGCGTCGATCGGGCGTAAAAATCCCGTAGGGACAATTCGCGCGGGAGGCTGATCTATGGCGCAATCCACGGCAAATGTCGAAAAGAACGCCTTTACCTTGCGCGGCATGGATCATTTCACCGTGCTCACGCCTGATGTGGAGAAAACACGTCACTTTTACGACATGCTGGGCTTTCGCGTCGGGCCGCGCCCGCTCGACCTGCCGGGGCCGGGCCTGTGGTTCTATGTCGGCGACAAGCCGGTCCTGCACGTCATCGGACCGGTCAAGCAGCTCGACCTGAAATGCGGCATGCTCGATCATATGGCATTCCGTGTCACCGGTTTGCGCGCTGCGGCGCGCCTGCTGGAAGAGCAGGGCATCAAATACCGCCTGCAGCGTCTCGCCGATCCGTTCGGCGTCTGGCAGATGTTTTTCGACGATCCCTTCGGCGCGCGGGTCGAGTTCGATTTCGACGGCGAGGAACCTGCGCCGGAGACTTGGCAACCGCCGGCGGCGCGCTAACTCTCCCTTGAGCGACCAGGCGATCAGGACCAGTGCAGGAACAGCGATGTCACAGCCGGTAGACTTCTTCCCGAACTTCGCCTCGCACTGGATCGATACGGACGCCGGCAAAATCTTCGCGCGCAGCGCCGGCAGCGGGCCGCCGCTGGTTCTGCTGCACGGCTTTCCCCAATCCATGGTCATGTGGCGGCACGTCGCGCCGCTGCTGACGCAGCGCTTTTATGTGGTGGTGATGGATCTGCGCGGCTACGGCTGGTCGTCCGCGCCCGACAGCGACAATGGCGAGCTCTACACCAAGCGCATCATGGCGGGCGATGTCGTTCAGGCCATGGAAGAACTCGGACACATCCGCTTTCGCCTCGCCGGCCACGACAGGGGCGCGCGCCTCGGCTACCGGCTGGCGCTCGACCATCCCGGCTGGATCGAGAAGCTGGCGCTGCTCGACATTCTGCCGACGGTCGAGGTCTGGAAGAACATCCGCTCCGGCAAGACGCCGGCCGCTCATTGGACATTTCTCTCGCAGCCCGCGCCGACGCCTGAACATGACATCGCGACCCAGGGCCCGGATGCCTATTTCGAAGGTCTGCTGGCGAAATGGTCGAAGAGCCAGACGCTGTCTGCCTTCGACCGCGCGGCGCTCGAGGCCTATCGCAGCGCCTGGGGCGACACGTCGCGCATCCACGCCTTCTGCGAGGATTACCGTGCCGGCGCGGTGCAGGATCTGGCGGCCGACGAGGCCGATGTTGCTGCCGGCAAGACACTCTCCTGTCCGGCGCATATCCTCTGGGGTAATTTCTATCTCACCGCCGGCGCAAGCACGCCGCTCGATGTCTGGCGCGCGGGCTTCGCGCCGCAGGCGACAGGCACGGCGATCGACTGCGGTCATTTCCTCGCCGAGGAAAACCCGCAGGCGACCGCCGAGGCGCTGCTGTCTTTCTTCTAACCGATCAAGGCGTGATCAGCTCCTTGGCGCGGGCGATCACCTCGGGTGGCATCTTGTAAAGCTGCTTGACCACCTGCTGCACCTTCTCTCCCGATGACGGGTTGATGTCGATCTTCGCCTTGTTGGCGTCGGCGAGAAAATCCTTGTCGGCGAAAACCTTGTCGAAGGCCGTGCGCAAGGCCTTCGCCTGCGCGTCTGGTATTCCCGGCGGCGCGATATACGAGCGCAGGAACACTTGCTGGCTGACGATGAGTTCAAGCGCCTGCTTGTCCTTGGTGCTGGCGACATATTTCCAGATCATCGGAACGCCGAGCTTGGTGAGTTCGGCGTTAGGCTCGAGCGCGACCTGCGTCAGAATGTTCAGCTTCTTGTCACGCAGCCAGTCGGGCTTCTGCGATTTCAGGCTGTTCCAGTCGAGCCCGCACAACCCGTCGACCTCGCCGCGTTCCATCGCCAAGAAAATATCCGCCGATCCCTTGTAGCCGGTGACGATGCGAAACTTCGCGCCGGCCGCCTTGGCGATCATCACCGCATAATCGCGCGTCGCGCCGCCGGCGGCGCTGGCGCCGATGATCGCCGTATGGGCGACGGCGTCATCCATCGATTTCACTTTCGAGGACACATGGGTGATGCAGGTGCGCGTGCCGCTGTCGGCGCTGGCGAGATAGACGAACTTCGACGGATCGAAATTGGCTTTCAGATGGTCGTTCAGCACCCGGTCGATGATGGCGCCGGGCATCAGCGCGCCGATCACCGTGCCGTCCTTCGCCGATATGTTGTAGAGCGTGCCGGCCGCGACGACGCTGCCGGCGCCCGGCATGTTTCTTGGCACCACAGTGGGGTTGCCCGGAATATATTTGCCGAGATAGCGGCCGATGGTGCGCCCGTAAATGTCATAGCCGCCGCCGACATCCGCGCCGATCACCATGTCGATATTCTTGCCGGCATAAAAGTCCTGGGCGGCTGCCGCGCTCGCGCAGGCGCCGAGCGCGACAGCGGCAAAAAAGCCGAAAATCCGGATATTCTTGATATGCTTGTTCATTTCTCCCACGGCGTCCCTCACTGGTGGTCGTTTTTTAGCCTTGGGTGAGATGCTAGAGCATGATGCGGAAAAGTGGAAACCGGTTTTCCGAAAAGATCATGCTCAAACAAAAAGATGAGGTCATGATGCGATTCCTTGTAATCGCATTCGGCAATATGCGGGAGCCCGTCTGTGAGTGAAACAGGACAAGGGATGTCTGATACGTCTGTTCTGCGGCCGGCTCCCGGTGGCTTTGCCGTGGCGCTCGGCGCCGGCGGCGCGCGCGGGCTGGCGCATATCGTCCTGATCGAGGCGCTGGATGATCTGGGCATAAAGCCTGTTGCGATCGCCGGCTCGTCCATGGGGGCGTTCGTCGGAGCGGCCTGGGCCGCGGGCATGCGTGGCCGCGACATCCGCCAGCATGCGCTTGCCAGGCTGCGCAACCGGACCGGGGCGTTGGGGCGGGTCATGCGCGCGCGTGTCGGGCGCTTCACGGATCTCCTCGGAGGGCAGCTCGGCAATCCGATTCTCGTCGATGGGGAAATTCTGCTCGACATGTTCTGGCCCGAGATCGTGCCCGACCGTTTCGAACAATTGGCGATTCCCTTCCTCTGCGTCGCCACCGACTATTTCGGCGGCAAGGAAACTGTTTTCGACAGCGGCCCGTTGGCGCCGGCGGTCGCCGCCTCCATTGCCATTCCCGGCTTGTTGAAGCCTGTCGAGGCGAACGGGACGTTTCTCATCGACGGCGGCATCCTTACACCTTTGCCCTGGCGGCATCTGGCCGGCCGTGCCGGCTTTGTCCTCGCCTGCGACGTCACCGGCAGTCCCGGCGCCAGGGAGAAAATTGCGCCGTCGCCGATCGAGGCGCTCGTCGGGTCTTCGCAGATCATGCAAGGCGCGCTGGTGCGCAGTCAGTTGCGCGACAGTCCGCCCGATCTGCTGCTGCGCCCGGCGGTCGATCGTTTCCGCGCGCTCGATTTCTTCCGCGCGGTGGCGATCCTCGAAGCGGCGGCGCCGATGCGCGATGAGATCAAGCGTGGGGTGGAAAAGCTCACCGCCGCTTCTTGAAGAAATCCTTCAGCAGGGTGCCGGCCTCGCTCTCGCGCAGGCCGCCGTAGACCTCCGGCGCGTGATGGCAGGTCGGCTGCGAGAAGAACCGCGGTCCGTGTTCCACCGCGCCGCCTTTTTCGTCGCCGGCGGCGAAATAAAGCCGGCGGATGCGGGCAAAGGAGATCGCCCCCGCACACATGGCGCAGGGCTCCAGGGTGACATAGAGATCGCAGTCGAGCAGACGCTCCGTTCCCAGCATGGCGGAGGCCATGCGGATGACCAGCATTTCCGCATGGGCGGTCGGGTCGCGGTCCTGCAACGTCCGGTTGCCGGCCGTGGCGATAATCTCGCCCTTGCGCAGGATGACGGCCCCGACAGGCACTTCGCCGCGCGCCGCGGCGGCACGGGCGGCGTCGAGCGCCAGTGCCATCGGTTCGATTCGACCGGATTTCGGCTTTTCCGCCATTTGCCTTCCTATAACGAGCCCTGCTTTATCGACCTGAGGCTGGGGCTCTGCTATCAGACCGCCATGAACGACGATACGAAATACGACGACACAAATCACGCTGGCAGCCGGCCCCGCAAGCGTCGCGAGCCGCGCCAGACGTCCGCTCCCGCGGAGCAGCCGCCGGCCGGAGACCGGATAGCCAAGGTCATGGCGCGCGCCGGCCTCTGCTCGCGCCGCGATGCGGAGCTGTGGATCGGCGAAGGCCGTGTTGCCGTCAATGGCAAGGTTCTGTCGAGCCCGGCGCTCAACGTCACCAGCGAAGACCGCATCACCGTCGACGGCAAGCCGCTCGCGCAGCGCGAACGCACACGCCTCTTCCTGTTCAACAAGCCACGTGGGCTCGTCACCACCGACAAGGATCCGGAAGGCCGGCCGACGATTTTCGAGGCCCTGCCGGAGACCATGCCGCGCGTGATCAGCATCGGCCGCCTCGATATCAACACCGAAGGCCTGCTGCTTCTCACCAATGACGGCGGCCTCGCGCGCGTGCTCGAACTGCCGACCACCGGCTGGCTGCGCCGCTACCGCGTGCGCGCCTTCGGCGAGACCGACCAGTCGGTACTCGACAAACTCGCTCATGGCGTCACCATCGACGGCGTCGATTATCGCGGCATCGAAGCGCGCATGGATCGTGCGCAGGGTGACAACGTCTGGATCACCATGGGCCTGCGCGAAGGCAAGAACCGCGAGATCAAGCGCGTGCTCGAACATCTGGGTCTCCAGGTCAATCGCCTCATCCGCATCTCCTATGGTCCCTTCCAACTGGCCGAACTTGGCGAAGGCGCGATCGAGGAAGTCCGTACCCGCGTGCTGAAGGACCAGCTCGGCGAAAAGCTGGCGCTGGAGTCCGAGGCTGATTTCGACGCGCCGGTGTTTGCGGCGGATGCCGATCGCACACCCTCGGGCGGGCGCGAGGACCATCGCTCCGGTGCGCGTGGCGCGGGACCGCGCGGTGGTGCGCGCGATTCAGGTTCGCGCGGTGCAAGGGGCCGGGATGAGCGCGGTGGCGCAAGAGACCGTGGTAGCGAGCGTGGCAATGAGCGCGGAGGCCGAGGCGGCCGTGGTGCTCCTGTTGAGGCGCGTGAGCCCATGGAGCCGCATTCGCCGATCCGTCAGCGCAAACACGTTTCGACCATGCGCGAAGAGCGCGAAGGTGGCGATCGCAAGCGTGTGACGCGCACAAAGACAGCGGATCGCCGCGGCCGCGAGATCCCTGTCGAGCGCATCACCCCCGCTGGCAAGGCGAAGGCGCCTGCCGCTTCCCGCAACGGCCGGCGTTTTGCCGGCGAGCGCAACAACGATGAGCGCCGTCCGCAGCGAGAAGGGGGCCGTTCGTTCCGTGGCGATCGTGCATCGGAAGCAGCCGAGACGGCGCGTCCCGCCCGCATCCGCTCCGAAGGATTCGACGCCCGTGCGTTCCGCCGCGATGCCAGATCGGAACGTCCCCAGGAGCGGGCATATGGCGACAAACCTCGCTTTGACAAGCGTGGCGGCGACCGGCCGATGCGTGCTTCGCGTGGGGAGAGCGCTTCACCGCGCTTCGAGCGTCCGGACCGTCCGCCGCGCACGCGTGAGGGCGGGGATGCGCGTCCGCCGCGCAGCAACGACAGGCCGGGAAGGTCCTTCGGCGACAAGCCGCGTTTCGAGAAACGCGATGGCGACAGACCGGCGCGTGCATCGCGCGGGGACAGCGCCTCACCGCGCTTCGATCGCCCGGACCGTCCGCCGCGCACGCGCGAAGGCAGCGATGCGCGCCCGCCGCGCAGCAACGACAGGCCCGGACGCGCTTTCGGCGACAAGCCGCGCTTTGAAAAGCGTGATGGCGACAAGCCGTTTCGCCCGCGTCCCGCCGGTGACAAACCGCGCACGGGTGGGCCGGCACGCGGATCGTTCAAACCTGGTGGCGGTGGTGGCCGCAGTGGCGGCAAGCCGCCGCCACGCGGCAAGCGATAGATCATCGCCATGCGGATCGTCGGCGGCAGGTTGCGTGGCCGTGCGTTGAAAGCACCAGGCACGCAGACCGTGCGGCCCACCTCCGATCGTCTGCGCGAGGCGATCTTCAACATGCTCGCGCATGCCTATGGCGATCCGGCCGATGGCGGCAGGGTGATCGATCTGTTCGCCGGCACCGGCGCGCTGGGTCTTGAGGCCCTGTCGCGTGGCGCGCGCTTCGCGCTCTTCGTCGATGATAGCGTCGAGGGTAGGGCGCTGGTCCGCGACAACGCCGACACCTTGGGCCTGACCGGCGTCAGCAAGATCTTCCGCCGCGATGCCACGGGCCTCGGCGCCATGCCGCCGCAGGACCAGTTTACCCTGGCATTCCTCGATCCACCCTACGGCCGCGATCTGGCGCCGCTGGCGCTTGCTTCACTGCGCGATGGCGGCTGGCTGGCGCAAGGCGCCATCGTCATGGTCGAGGAAAGCGCCAAGACGGTGTTTGTGACGCCCGAAGGATATGAGCTGCTCGATCAGCGCGAGTACGGCGACACGCAGGTTGTGTTTCTGCGGTATGGTAGCGCGTCCTGACGTCTTGGGTGTCATTCCCGACGCCTGCGTAGCAGGCGAGCGGGAATCCAGACCTGACGCTTCGATTGTGCTCAACGTTCGGCGGTGAAGCGATGCATCGCCTGGTTTCCCGCTCGCGCCTAACGGCGCGTCGGGAATGACACTGCGGCTCTAATCAGACACAGCTCTACTTCCGCCCGAACAGCCGCTCCACATCGGACAACTTCAACTCCACATAGGTCGGCCGGCCGTGGTTGCACTGGCCGGAGCCTGGCGTTGCTTCCATCTCGCGCAGTAGCGCGTTCATTTCTTCGCCGGTCAGCCGGCGCCCCGCGCGCACCGAATGATGGCAGGCCATCGTCGCCAGCACGTGATCGAGCTTGCGTTCGAGCGACGTCGCCTGGCCGTCTTCCGCCAGGGTGTCGGCGACATCGCGCACCAGTTGCGACACATCGCCCTTCAGCAGTGACGGCGCTTCGCTCACCGCGACCGCGCCGGGGCCGAAGCTTTCGACGATCAGGCCCGATTGCGCCAAGGCCTCGCGATTGTAGATGAGCCGTTCCACATCCGCCTGCTCCAGCTCGACGATCACGGGAATGAGCATCATCTGCCGGGCGATGCCTTGCGCATCGCGCTGCCGCTTCAGTCTCTCATAGACGAGCCGCTCGTGCGCCGCATGCTGGTCGACGATGACGATGCCGTCGCGCGTCTGCGCCACGATGTAAGTATCATGCACCTGCGCGCGCGCTGCGCCGAGTGGCGCATCCAGTGTTTCGGGCGCGGGAGCGGCAGCATGGGCGCGCATGTCGGCGGCGGGGGCATGCTCATGGGCGAAGCTCGCCTGCTCATTGTCGGAAAAGCCGGGTGCTGCCGGCGAGGTCCGCCAATCCCAATTGGCAGGCCCGCTGCTTGCGCCGTTGCCAGGCGTATAGGGCCGATAGGCCGGCGTCTCGAAACTGCGGCGTGCAAACGCATCGATGGTGCGCTCGCCGCCCGTCGTCGTAGCGCGATGCATGGCGGCGGCGAGCGTCTGCTTCAGCGCGCCGATGATGAGGCCGCGCACGAGGCCGGGATCGCGAAAGCGCACTTCCGCCTTGGCGGGATGCACGTTGACATCCACCTCGCGCGGATCGCTCTCGAGATAGAGCACCAGCGACGGGTGCCGGTCCGACGGCAGGTAATCCATATAGGCGGCGCGCACCGCGCCATGCAGCAGCTTGTCGCGCACCGGCCGGCCGTTCACGTAAAGATACTGGCTCTGCGCATTGGCGCGATGAAACGTGGGCAGTCCGGCAAAACCGCTGAGGCGAAAGCCTTCGCGTTCGGCCTCGACCGCCAGCGCATTGTCGCGGAAGTCCTTGCCCAGCACCTGCGCGAGACGTGCGAGAAGCCCGGCCGCATCTTCGCTGCAGGCGGCGTGATCGAAGCCGGTGAGATTGTCGCCGGACAGGGTGAAGCGCACATGCGGATGCGCCATGGCGATGCGCTTCAGCACATCGGCGACGGCCTGCGCCTCGGCGCGCTCGCTTTTCAGAAACTTCAGCCGCGCCGGCGTCGCCGCGAACAACTCGCGCACCTCGACCTTGGTGCCGCGCGGATGTGGAGACGGCGCGACAGCGCCTTTGGCGCCCTGGTCGACGCGGATGGCATGGGCCTTTGAAGCACCCGCCGCGCGGCTGGCGATATCGAGCAGCGCCACCGAGCCGATGGAGGGCAGGGCCTCGCCGCGAAAGCCGAGCGTCGCGATATTGGAGAGATCGCTGTCGGGCAGTTTCGATGTGGCATGGCGCTCGACCGCGAGCGCCAGATCGTCGGCGTCCATGCCCGTGCCGTCATCCGACACGCGGATGAGCTTGCGCCCGCCGGCCTCGATGGTCACTTCGATCCGCTGCGCCCCGGCGTCGAGCGCATTCTCGACCAGTTCCTTGACGGCGGACGCCGGCCGCTCGACCACCTCGCCGGCGGCGATGCGATCGACAAGGATGGGATCAAGGCGGCGGACGGACATGAGACCGGAACTCGAAAGGAGGCAGGATTCGCGGCATTCTAGCCCGTAGGACCCGCCCGATGCACCCGAATCCGTCGCGAATTGTGGCCATCCACCTATTCGGCAACGCCGATCAGCCGTTCCAGCAGGGCCGCGTCGGCCAGAAGCGCGGCGCTGGGCGCGGCATGGACGATGGCGCCATGGTCGATGACGAGGCAGCGATCGGAATTGGCAAGCGCGATATCGTGTTTCTGCTCGACCATGACGATGGTCAGCGCGCTTTCCCGGCGCATCCTGTTGATCGCCGAAATCATTTCCTGGACGATCAGCGGCGCCAGCCCCTCCACCGGCTCGTCGAGCAGCAGCAGGCTCGGATTGGTGGCAAGCGCGCGGGCGACCACCAGCATCTGCTGCTCGCCGCCGGACAATTGCCGGGCATAGCTGCGTCGCCGCTCGCCAAGGCGCGGAAACAGACCGTAAAGCGCCTCTGTCGTCCACGGTCCGCCGCGATAGACGATGCCGAGATTCTCCGCCACGGTCAGCGAGGCGAACACTTCGCGTTCCTGCGGCGCCCAGCCGATGCCGAGCCGGTTGCGCTGGTAGGGCGCCAGCTTCTCGATGCGCTGACCATTGAACGAGATCGTGCCGCCCTGCAGGGTGGTGAGGCCGCAGATGGTCTCGATCAATGTCGTCTTGCCGACGCCGTTGCGGCCGATGACCACCAGCATCTCGCCGCGTGCAACGTCGAAGCTCACGCCATGCAAAACCTTCGCGGCGCCGTAGCCGGCGCTGAGATCGCTGACGGTGAGAACCGGTGCGCCGTCAGTTACCAAGATAGACCTCCCGCACGCGCGGGCTCTTGCGCACATTCTCAGGGCTATCCTGCATGACGAGCGCACCCGCCGCGAACACGGAGACGACCTCAGCGTAGCGGAACACCAGGTTCATATCGTGTTCGATGAAGAGGATGGCCGTGTCTCTTTCGACAGATGCGCGAGCTGCGAGAACACTTCATGGCCCTGCTGCGTCGAAAGACCGGCGGCTGGTTCATCGAGCAGCAGCAGCTTCGGCTGCAGGGCCACGGCGAGAACGATCTCCAGCAGGCGCTGCTTGCCGTAGGGCAGGGCCTCCGTCAGCCCATAGGCGTCGCGATGCAGGTCGAACTGCGTCAGGAGCGCCATCGCCTCGTCGATCAGCTTTTTCTCGGTTGAGACGGAGCGGACGGAGAGGCGCGCCTTGCCGTCGCGTTCGAGCAGCGCCAGCACCACCGATTCCAGCGGGTTCAGCGCCTTGAACAGGGAGTTGATCTGGAACGTCCGCACCATCCCGGCCTTCACCCGCTGCTGCGGCGTGTCGTTGGTGATGATGCGCCCATCGAAGAAGACATTGCCGGACTTCGGCTTCAGCAGACCGGTGACGAGACTGACGAAAGTGGTCTTGCCGGCGCCATTGGGGCCGATGATGGCGTGGCGTTCGCCGCGACGCAGCGCGAAGTTCATGCAATCGAAAATCACCAGGCCGCCGAAGGCCATGTGCAGATCGCGCGTTTCCAGAACCATCTCGCTCATGCGGGCGGCCCGTCCTTCGGAGACGTCCAGCGCTTGAGGAGCGCCTCGATCGAGGGCAGCAGGCCCTTGCGGAAAAAGGAGACGACCACCACCAGCAGCAGGCCGATCCAGAAATACCAGTAGACCGGGCTGATCGCAGCCAGCCAGTCGCGCAGGATCAGAAACACCAGCGCGCCGATGAAGCCGCCGTAGAGCCGCCCGGTGCCGCCGATGATGAGGATGACAAGCACGTCGGCCGAGCGCTGGAATGACAGCGTGTTCGGCGAGACGAATTGCGTCGTCTGCGTCAGCAGCGCGCCGGCCGCGCCCGCCAGCGCCGCGCCCAGCGCGAACGCGCGGGACACATCGCCCTCAACCGGCGCGCCAAGCATGATCATCCGGCGTGGATTTTCCCGCGCGCCGAGCAGGGCCAGGCCGAACGGCGATTTGACCACAGCGCGCGCAATGACGAACAGGATGAACGCCATGATCAGCGCATACCAGAAGGCGGTGCGCCCGAAGATGTCGAAGCGGAACAGGCCGAGCACCGGCGCGATGGTGACGCCCTGCAGGCCATCGTCGCCGCCGGTGAGATCGGTCGAGCGGTGCACAAGGTCATAGAGAATGAGATTGAGGCCGAGCGTTACCATCAGCAGGCCGACACCGGTCACGCGCTGTATCAGCTTGCCGGTCAGCCAGCCGACAACGCCAGCGATCATCATGGCCAGCACCAGCGCGCTGATCGGCTCGGTCCAGCCGTATTTGCCGCAATAGCCCGCCACATAGGCGCCGACGCCGAAGAAGGCCGCATGGCCCAGCGAGGGAATGCCGCGATAGCCGAGCAGGATATCGAGCGACATGGCGAACAGGCCCCAGATGAAGATCTGGCTCATCAGCACGAGATCGACATTGGGCACGAAATACATGCCGGCCAGCGCCAGCCAGAACAGGATCTCGTAAACGTTCCAGCGCGCTTCGCGCCTGAAATAGCCGCTCGCCGCCTGGGCGCGCTCCGCTGTCGGCCGGTCAGTTGCGCTCATGTCTGCCTGCCCAGCAGGCCGTGCGGCCGCCACAGCATGCAGGCGACGGTGAGCACATAGATGACGAAGCCGCCGAA
>Ga0182744_1001374_pt1 | contig 21263 bp, 17 predicted proteins | sample eDN3rd30CKraftMG_FD_128525 | JGI IMG/M metagenome (GOLD analysis project Ga0182744, IMG submission 128525) | Enriched Miracle-Growth compost microbial communities from Emeryville, California, USA - eDNA 3rd pass 30_C Kraft MG (version 2) (version 2) ...
AGCCGTCCAAATGGCCGCCCATTTTGCCGTCTCGTTCCAAGCCAACACCTCCGACGTTCATGCGCACGGAGATTGGCCCGTTCAGATCACCAGCGGCAGGAGGGGATCAGCGTCGCGCTTACGTGCCAAGCCGCGCTGCCGTCAGTCGGCTTTCCGCCCTGTAGGACGATCATGCCATGGCCCTAGCCGACGTCCGTGCTGCACCCGCACACGGCAGGTTCGTCCCGCACAGCAGACGCTTTGCACCCGGCAGAGTGGGTCAGCTTTGCTTGAGTAGTGGCGTGGAAGTGCCTGACGGCCTCCACCGTCTTGCACAGAGAATCCTCGCACCGTGAGTCAAAAATCTATGGAATCTGACAGCGCCTTTGCCCCGATCCTCGCGCACCGCGCGGGGATCTCCGCATCATCTTCCTCGGCCAGAGCTATCCAGCCTGCCGCCGATCTCGGGCGGCGGGCCTTGCAGGGCGGCGAGCTGGACGCGCCCGACGCAGAGCGAAGGAAAGCGAGCCGCCTTGTGGGAAGGTCTGGCTGTAGCCCTGCAACTGCCCGCCCGGTTGACCACAGGCCCTTGCTCGATCCCTGGGGTCTCGCGCGGGCCTGCTGCGGCCTCCCGCCTCCACTCCCAAGGTCGTTCCGGCGCGAGGCTGGACAACCGGGCTACCCCCGCAAGCGATCGTTCCTTGACAACGGTTCGACCTGTCAACGTAAAACGCTAGCGTGTTGTGATATGACCAGCCGTAAAGCGACGGCTGGTTAGCGGGCGAAGCAGTCAGTCCCTGCACCCGCCACGACGCGGTATTGTTGACATATACGATACCAAGAGGCCAACCCTCATAGGGGCTGTTTCAGGTTTCAGGATGGCACGACACCGGGAACTCTAACTGTTTGGATTATCAAAGCGTCGGCTTGGTCAGGACGATTGACAATAGAGGCACTGCTGCGCACTCTTGCATCTCCACCAGGGGTGTCCCGACAAGGGGCTGAGATACTGCTGGCCGCAAGGCAGCGCAGGGACCCTACGAACCTGATCCAGTTCATCCTGGCGTAGGGACGGTGCGGATGCCTTGCCGGTCGCATGCGACCAGTAGAAGCGTTCCTTTCCTTCCCGTCAGTGCTGGGTCTCCAATGCTGCGACGCGAGGAGCCTCGACATGACATCCATAGAAACCCTGACGGTCACGACCGGTCCGCTGCCGGCCTCGGCCAAGGTGTTCAAGCGGGGCGTGCTGCACTCCGACATCCGTGTGCCCATGCGCGAGATCGCCCTGCATCCAAGCGCGGGCGAGCCGCCGGTGACGGTCTATGACTCCTCGGGGCCTTACACCGATCCGGCCGCTGAAATCGCGATCGAACGCGGCCTTCCGCGCCTGCGGGAAGGCTGGACCATGGGTCGCGGCGACGTGGAATCCTATGAAGGACGGCATGTGCAGCCCGAGGACAACGGTTTTGCCTCGGGCGACCGGCTGACACCCGAATTCCCCCTCCGCTACCGCCCCTTGCGGGCGCGGAACGGAAAGGCCGTAACCCAGCTTGCCTATGCCCGCGCGGGCATCGTCACGCCTGAGATGGAGTTCGTCGCGATCCGCGAGAATTTGGGCCGCACGGCGATACGTGAAAGGATGGTGCGCGACGGCGAAAGCTTCGGCGCCGCTATCCCTGATTTCGTCACCCCCGAATTCGTGCGCGACGAGGTGGCGCGCGGGCGGGCGGTCATCCCGGCCAACATCAACCACCCCGAAGCCGAGCCGATGATCATCGGCCGCAACTTTCTGGTCAAGATCAACGCCAATATCGGCAATTCGGCTGTGACCTCCTCTATGGCCGAAGAAGTCGAGAAGATGGTCTGGGCGACGCGCTGGGGCGCGGATACGGTGATGGACCTGTCCACGGGCCGCAACATCCACAACATCCGCGAATGGATCATCCGCAATTCGCCTGTGCCCATCGGCACCGTGCCGCTCTACCAGGCGTTGGAAAAGGTCGGCGGCATTGCCGAGGACCTGACATGGGAGGTCTTCCGCGACACGTTGATCGAACAGGCCGAGCAGGGCGTGGACTATTTCACCATCCATGCCGGGGTGCGGCTGCACATGATCCCGCTCACGGTGGATCGCGTCACCGGGATCGTTTCGCGCGGCGGCTCGATCATGGCGAAATGGTGCCTGCACCATCACCGCGAGAGCTTCCTCTACGAGCGCTTCGAGGAGATCTGCGACATCATGCGCGCCTATGACGTCAGCTTCAGCCTTGGCGACGGGCTTCGCCCCGGCTCCATCGCGGATGCAAACGATGCGGCGCAATTCGCCGAACTGGAGACCTTGGGCGAGCTCACCAAGATCGCCTGGGCCAAGGACTGCCAGGTCATCATCGAAGGCCCCGGCCATGTGCCGATGCACAAGATCAAGGATAACATGGACAAGCAGCTTGCCGTCTGCGGCGAGGCGCCGTTCTACACCCTCGGGCCGCTGACGACCGACATCGCGCCGGGCTATGATCACATCACCTCAGGCATTGGCGCGGCGATGATCGGCTGGTTCGGTACAGCGATGCTCTGCTATGTCACGCCCAAGGAGCATCTGGGTCTGCCCGACCGGGATGACGTGAAGACAGGTGTCATCACCTACAAGATCGCTGCCCACGCCGCCGACCTGGCTAAGGGACATTCGGCGGCAAAGATCCGCGACGACGCCCTGTCGCGCGCCCGGTTCGAGTTCCGCTGGGAGGACCAGTTCAACCTGTCACTGGACCCCGAGACGGCGCGGGCCTTCCACGACGAAACCCTGCCGAAAGAGGCACATAAGGTCGCCCATTTCTGCTCGATGTGTGGGCCGAAATTCTGCTCGATGCGAATTTCTCACGACATCCGCGCCGAGGCGCAGAAAGAGGGCATGGCCGCCATGGCGCAGAAATACCGCGAGGGCGGCGATCTTTACATGCCGGTGAGTGAGAAAGCCTGAGCGGATATAACCCCATGCGGTTTTGCCTGTGCGCGAGACCGCATGATTCATGAGGTAATACGGTAAATATTGGCCCAACTCGCTGATAGCGACTTGGAGATACCTATTTCTCGTCGGCTTAAGCAGGAGGCCAGCATATCTGACATGATGCTTGTCTCCACAGGAAAAACCCGGTTGCGTGGCGTGCGGGCATAGCGTGGCTTCCGCTTTCGGCGCCGCTCGGGCAGGAGGCGGGCCAGTTGCGCGGACTGACCTTCGGCAGAGTAGACATACTGGTAGATCGTCTCATGGCAGAGCCGGTGCGGAGCGGCAGGCTCAATCCTGAGCCGGCCTGCAATCTGTTCGGGAGACCAGCCTTCTTGCAGGCAGCGGATCACTTCGGCGCGCAAGTCCGGGAGGCGCTCAAGCTTGCGCCGGCGGGAACGCCTGCGGTCGGCTTGGGACTGAGCCGTCACATGCCAGTAACCATCAGCCTGCGGGACGTCCTTGTCATGCCACCAGTTGCGTTTGACTTCGCGGGTGATGGTCGAGCGATCGCGGCCGAGCATCTCCGCAATCTTCGTCTTTGGCACCTTGGCCTGCAGCATCCTTGCAATGACGCGGCGTTCGTCCAGCGTCAGGTTGGTGAAAGGGCGCCTCATCACATGCTCCTGAATAGCTTCAGGAAACTATCGGTTGATGCACTCCAGAATGGAATGTGCCCTCTACAGATTGAAGTTGGATAATTAAACTTATGTAAATATTGCCCTTTGAGGCTGCGAAGCGACGTCGACAACGATCTGCTCCTCGAGGCGGACATTCGTCGATGACGCCGCCTAGACCGCCCGAGGGTTCCTGAAGCGGCTGTGGTTAGTGCGACTAGGGCGAAACGGTGAGCGCGAAGCGCAGGCCCAAGAGCAGAGTGTGCTAACCATCGGCTTTTCGATCCAGGAAGACATCAGCTCCAGAAAAGACCGTGACGCTATCTTGGAGGTGCTGACACAGATACATTGCTGCAAAATGCGGGTTCAGAAATAGCCCGTCAGGATCGAAGCGGCGGCGGACCGCTTCGAAACGGCTAGCGCCGGGATATACACGCATAAGCTCCTCCCGATCAAGGTAATGCAACTTGCCCCAGTGTGGCCGCGCTTCGAAGCCCATCAGCAGCGCATGGACTGCCCTGAGGAAGGGCTCGTACTGCTTGCCGATCACGCCGGAGACCGAGAGCGAGACACTGTCGCGCCCAGACTGTGCCGACAGCAATGCCGTATCAGCTTTCTGCCACCGCACCTGCAGGGGCGAGATCTCTTCGGGGAAATCGCTCAGCATCAACGCCTGCATTGCCCGTACCGCCTCCTGCGCACGATCAGCGGGGACCATGTATTCAAGCTCGTGGAATTCGGCATCGGTGGTGCCATCGGGATAGATCCGGTAGGCACGGTCGGTGCGGGCATTCGCAGGGCCGGGATCGGCCGGAATGTCCGTGGCGGGCACCTCGCGCAGCAGCTTGACGAAGCAGTGGTCTGCAGGCACCTCTCCCAACGCATACATTGCCGCAGAGCGGTCCGTGGGCATCCACCAGAACGAGAAATGCCTGTACTCGGCCAGAAGCGTGTCCCACCGCGCAAAGACCTCAGACATCGGAAGGATGGCGTTCTCTTCCCTGAGCCCGTACGCAGGGACGAGCTGCAGACCGATCCGTAGGACCACACCCAGCAATCCGACCGACACCTGGGCAGCCGCCAAGGCTTCGGCATCTTTCTGATCGATGTCGACCACTTCGCCACGTCCGTCAATCAATCGCATTGAAGTGACGGCAGAGGAGAGCGAGCCGAACGCAGTGCCTGAACCCTTGGTGCCGGTGGCAATGGCGCCGGCGATCGATTGAACGTCGACATCGCCCTGGTTGGCGATCGACAGCCCCGCCTGCCACAGGGCTTCGCCCAAGGAGGCGATGGTAGAGCCGGCATGGACCTCGGCACGGCACTGGGCAACGTCGGTCGAGATCACGCCACTGATCGCCGAGAGGTCGACCAGCACGCCATCTGTCTCCACAATCGGGGTAAAGGAATGGCCACTACCCGCCACTCTGACGCGCTGCCCGGCACGAATCGCGTCGCCAATTTGGGAGATTGCCTCGGCCTCTGTTGCGGGGCGAAGGATCCTGGCAGGGGTGAAGCTCTGGTTTCGGCCCCAGTTCGTCCAAGATTGAGTCATATCGTCTCTCCTGTCTCCCGCACGCAAAACCGTGCTGCGTATGCTCTGCCCTGTGCTATGGGGCCGGCAATCATCCACAGAGCTATGCAATATAACCGGCTACCGTCAATATGCTGCCGGTCACATGCTGCCTAAGAGAATTGCTGGACATGCGCCATGTGATCGGTTATCGATTACTCGTCACACAGAGTAACATCCACCTGGCCTCGTGCACGTTGCGCCCTCCCGAGCCGGACACCACCTGAGAGGACCCCGATGACCAAGAACATTTTCAGCGGTTGCATCCCGGCGCTGATGACCCCTTGCCTTCCGGACCGTTCGCCCGACATCGCCGCACTGGTGCGCAAGGGGCGTGCCCTGATTGACGCCGGGATGTCGGCAGTGGTCTACTGCGGCTCGATGGGGGATTGGCCTCTGCTGACTGATGAGCAGCGCATGGCCGGCGTCGCCGCACTGGTCGAGGCGGGCGTGCCCACCATCGTCGGCACCGGCGCGATCAACACCGCCTCCGCCGTGAAGCTGGCAGCCCATGCGGCCGAAGTCGGTGCACAAGGTCTGATGGTGATCCCTCGGGTGCTGTCACGCGGCACTTCGGTCGCAGCGCAGCGGGCGCATTTCTCGGCGATCCTGGCCGCCGCGCCCGCGATCCCCGCAGTCATCTACAACAGCCCCTACTACGGTTTTGCGACCCGGGCCGACCTGTTCTTTGCCCTGCGTGAGCAACATCCAAACCTCGTGGGCTTCAAAGAATTCGGAGGCAAGGACGACCTGACCTATGCCGCCGAGTCGATCACGTCCGGCGATCCCGAACTGACGCTGATGGTGGGCGTGGATACCACCGTTTTCCACGGCTTCGTCAACTGCGGTGCGCGGGGGGCGATCACCGGGATCGGCAATGCGCTTCCCGGGGAAGTGTTGATGCTGGTTGCGCTATGCGAGAAGGCTGCAGGCGGCGATGCCGAGGCACGCCGCCTGGCGCTGGAACTCGAAGCCGCGTTGCTGATGCTGTCGCGCTTCGATGAAGGCGTCGACCTGGTTCTTTACTACAAGTACCTGATGGTTCTGGGCGGCGACGCGGAATACGCGCTGCATTTCAACTCGACCGACGCGCTGACCCCATCACAAGCGGCATACGCCAAGAGCCAGTTCGACCTCTTTAAGGCCTGGTATCAGAACTGGATCCAGAGCTGGGACGCACAAGCCGATCGGCAGGCACTGCGAGCGGCTGTCGCCTGAGGCCAATTCCCTTTCCCAACACGATGTGCCAGCCCGAGGCTCCGGCCCGGGCTGGCTCCAGCAGGACAGGACGACCCCGTGACCACCGTGCCCACTTTCACCTTCGCCCCCCACATCAGCCACCTGATTGCCGGTGCGCGGGTCGACGCCGATCCCGTTCGGGCGGTCGATCTGGCTGCCGAAGCGGCGGAGGTCGCCTTCGAAGACTTTGCCCATCGCTCCGCAGATCAACGCGCGTCCTTCCTTGAGGCAATCGCGGAGAAGATCGCGGCACGCGCCGAAACAATCGTGCCCGTGGCAATGGCTGAAACTGCATTGCCCGAGATGAGGCTGAGAGGCGAGATTGGTCGTACCACCGGACAGCTGCGGCTCTTCGCCGAGCACATCCGCACGGGGCGCCATCTTGACTTGCGCCACGACCCCGCAGAGCCCGATCGCCGCCCCTTGCCGCGCCCGGACCTGCGCCTGATGCAAGTGGCGGTCGGACCGGTCGCCGTTTTCGGAGCCTCGAACTTCCCGTTGGCCTTTTCGGTCGCAGGTGGGGACACAGCCTCGGCGCTGGCGGCGGGCTGTCCGGTCGTGGTCAAGGAACACAGCGCCCATCCTGGAACCAGCCAGATCGTGGCCGAAGCGGTGATCGCTGCCGTGGAGGCCACCCGCATGCCGGCGGGCTGCTTCTCAATGATCCGCGCCGCAGGGCGCAGTGCCGGCACGGCACTCGTCACCCACCCGTTGATACGGGCGGTAGGCTTCACCGGGTCGATTGCCGGGGGCAAGGCGCTTTTCGATCTCTGCGCCGCACGCCCCGAGCCGATCCCGTTCTTCGGCGAGCTCGGCGCGGTCAATCCGATGTTCGTTCTGCCCGGCGCCCTCTCGCAGCGGGCCGAGACGCTTGGCCGCGAGTGGGCGGCCTCGCTGACCTTGGGCGTGGGCCAGTTCTGTACCAATCCCGGACTGGTGATCCTGCCCGCGGGACCAGATGCCGCGCGCTTTCTTTCCGCCGCGACGGAGGCGCTTGCCGCTGTCGCTCCGCAGCCGATGCTGACCGAAGGCATCGCTTCAGCCTATCACGAGGGCATTGCCGCTCAGCGTGGCCTGCCCGGGATCACCTGCCTCCTGGAGGTCCCGGCGAACGGTCGTCTGGCGGGGCCGAATCTGGCGCAGGTCGGAGGCTCAGACTTCCTTGCCGAGCCGCTTCTGGCCGAAGAGATTTTTGGACCTGCGGGCCTGGTGGTGCTGGCGGAAGACGCGGCGCAGATGCGGGAGATCGCCCGCGCCTTGCAGGGTCAGTTGACGGTCACGCTACAGCTCGATGCGGCGGATCACCCGCAGGCCCAAGCGCTCCTGCCCGTCCTGGAACGCAAGGCAGGCCGCATCCTCGCCAACGGCTTTCCCACCGGGGTCGAGGTCTGCGATGCCATGGTCCACGGTGGCCCCTACCCCGCCTCGACCAATTTCGGCGCAACGTCGGTGGGCACGCTTGCGATCCGGCGCTTCCTGCGTCCTGTAAGCTATCAGAACCTGCCTGATGCGCTTCTTCCCGAGGCGCTGCGGCACCCTGTCTCACTCTGAGCCGTGCACCGGCCCGACTACGCGAAGGAGCTTCCCTTGTCCCGCATCACCGATATCGAGATCTATGGATACGGACTGACCTATGCCCATGGTGAATACGCCATGTCCAAGGGCCGCACCGCGACGCAGCAGCAGTCGACGCTTGTGCGCCTGCGGACCGACGACGGCCTTGAGGGATGGGGCGAAAGCAGCACGCTGGCCGGCACCTACCTGCCCGCCTTCACGGAAGGAACGCGAGAGGCCATCCGCGTCATGGCGCCCGCGCTGATCGGCGAGGATGCGACCAATCTGGTGCGGATTCACCAGATCATGGCCTCGATCCTGCTCGACCAGAACAGCGCCAAAAGCGCGATCGACATCGCTTGTTGGGACATTCTGGGCAAGAAGGCAGGACTTCCGATCGCCCGGATGATCGGGGGCATCGCGCAGGAGCGTTTCCCGCTATATGAAGCGGTGCCACTTGCCGATCCGCAAGCCATGGCCGATTTCGTGAAAACCCGCCGCGAGACAGGGGTCAATCGCTGGCAGGTGAAGGTCGGCAACGACCCCTATGACGATGCGAGCCGCCTGAATGAGGTGCTGTCGATCTGCGACAGCTCGGCCGTGATCGTGGCGGATTCAAATGGCGGCTGGACGCTGCCGCAGGCAATGATCGCCGTGCGCGAATGCGAGGGAATGGACATCTACCTCGAACAACCCTGTCGCGACACGGCCGATTGCGCTCTCGTCAAGCGTAATACCGCACTGCCCTTGTCGATGGACGAGAGTGTCACCAACGCTGCCGAACTCTATCGTGCGAAATACGAGGCGAATGCCTGCGCGCTCAACATCAAGCTGGCACGTGTCGGCGGCATTACCGGCGCGGTGAGCATGCGCAATCAGGCACAGGATCTGGGGCTGACCATGTGCATCGAGGACGTCTGGGGCGGCGATGTCACCACCGCCGCGGTGGCCCATGTCGCAGCCAGCACCCGTCCCGAGGCGCTGCTGCATGCCGCTTTCTTCAATGACTGGACGGTCGAGAAGATCGCCCATAAGGCCATCCGCTCGGAGCGCGGCACCGGTGCGGTGAGCGATGCGCCCGGTCTCGGCGTCGAGGTCGACCTGCCACTGCTCGGCAAGCCGCTGGCGGCCATCGCATGAACAGGCAGGTCCTTTCACTGCCGCAGGCCGCTCAAGATTGGCTGGAGCGCGCCGACCGGCAGCCTTTGATCGCGGTCGATAGCCATACTGCCGGGAACCCGACACGCATCGTGTTGTCAGGCATCGAGCTTCCGACCGAGGTGCAGGGCGTCGATGCCGCCCGGGCCTGGCTGCGCGATCACGCTGATCACTGGCGCCGGCGCCTGGTCCACGAACCCCGAGGTGGCGGGCTGACCTGCGCAGTCCTGCCGATCGCCACGACCGAGGACAACTGCGACATCGGTGCGGTGATCCTTGAACCCGGCTCCTATCCGCCAATGTGCGGGCATTGCATGATCGGCTTCGCCACGGTCATCGGCGAGCTTGAGATGCTACCGGGTCTCTGGGCCACCAATCCGCTGGCAGCGCGGATCCGCATCCGCACCCCTGCCGGGCCCATCGGCGCGGCGATCCGGCGCGAAACAGTCGGGGGCGCGATCACCGTTACCCTGTCGAACGTGGCCTCCTTCAAGGTTTTCGAGCGGCCGCTCAGCCTCGAGGGACGCGCGATCACGGCCGAACTTCTCTATGGAGGCGACTACTACATTTCGGTTGATGCCCGGACCCTTGGGCTTTCACTCCACCGTGGAAATGCAACCGAGATCACCCGTGTTGCGAACTTGCTGCGTGCTACTTTCATGCAGGAGGTCCCGCGCGACCCGTTGAGCGGCGCCGAACTCGATGTCTATCAGGTGCTCTTCTTCGACTATGACCGCAGCCGGCCTGACCGGGCGAAGATCGTGGTTGTAGCGCCCCCCGGCGTCATCGACCGTTCGCCCTGCGGTACCGGCAGCTCGGCGTTCCATGCCAAGGTTGTCACCGAAGGGCTTCTGCCGCCTGAAGCCGTTCTGGAAACCACCAGCATCATTGGTACCACCTTCCGCGTCACCGCCGAACGGGTGGTCACCGAGGCTGGGCGCCTTCTGGTCAGCCCTGCTCTGACCGGGCAGGCCCACGTCAACGGCTTTCTCGTCATTGCCGCCGATCAGACCGACAGTCTGGCCGACGGTTTCGATCCTCTCTGAAACGCACGACAAAGGAATTGCGACATGGCCCTGAAGGGTGTTCTCTCCGCCATTGTTACCCCCTACTCCGGTGACGGCGACAAGATCGACGAGGCGGCGCTGCGTGGTCTGGTCGACCAGTCTATCGCCGATGGTGTCCATGGCTTCGTGCCGGCCGGCGGCACCGGTGAATTCTCGGCGCTCTCTGGCGACGAGCGGCGGGAGTTGCTGGAAATCGTCTGCAGCCAGACCGCTGGCCGCGTCGAGGTGATGGCCTCGACCGGAGCCACCTCGACCCGCGAGGCTGTGGCACTTTCCAAACATGCCGAAGCCACCGGCGCTACCGCGCTGATGCTGGCCACCCCCTATTACGACGCGATCAACTTCGACGAGGCACTCGCCTATTACGCCGAGGTTGCCGCCGCCACGAGCCTGCCGATCTGTGCCTACAACTACCCCCCGGCAACCGGCCTGCATCTGACCACCGATTTCCTGGTGCGCCTTGCGACCGAGATCCCACAGGTGCAATACGTCAAGGATTCCTCATCCGACATCGGCCAGATGAACGCGCTGATGGGCGATCATGCGGACCGCATCACCTTTCTGATTGGTGAGGATGTGCTGCTGCTCCAGTCAATGATCATGCGCGCCCCAGGCATGGTGATGGGCATTGCCAACTTTGCGGCCCCCGGCCTGCGCAAGATTTACGATGCAGCACAGGCAGGCGACGACCTTGAGGTCGTATCGCTCTGGCGCCAACTGCATCCGCTGATCCGCGTGATGGGCCAGGGACCCTACAACACCGGCTGCAAGGTCGCCTGCGAGCTTCTGGGGATGCCGGTCGGCCGTGTGCGCAAGCCAATCCGCGACTATACCGCGGAGCAGACCGCGACGCTGAAGGCGGTGCTCGATGCCATGGATCCGGGTCTGCTGACCGGCGCCGCGCGCACCTGAGGCGGTCACGCCAAGAAGAAAGGACCCTCCGGCTGGAGGGTCCTGTCACAGAAATAATATCTATGGAGCCGCCCGCCGCCGGCTCAGCCGGCCCACTGGCCGACCATGTGCGAGAGGTGGCGCTTCATCAGATCCTCAGTCAATTCGGCATCGCCCGCGACCAGCGCCTCGAGGATCGGCAGGTGCTCTTCGGCTGAGGCCACCAGCTTACCCGTCTCCGACAGTGCCTTCAGCCCGTACTGGCGCGATTGGTCGCGCAGGTTTTCGACGATCAAGGTCAGCTGGTCGTTCTCGAGCACCTGGAGCAGGCTGATGTGGAAATTGCGGTCCTGAGTCAGATATCCAGCAATGTCCCCGCTGCGCGCGCAGTCAATCATCTCCTGTGCGATCGCGGCAAATTCGGCCTTGCGCGCGGCAATCGCCTCGGCCCGGTCGGTTGCCAGGCGCCGCATCGAGGGCACCTCAAGCAGCAGGCGCAGTTCGTAAAGATTGCGCAGCTCGCGTGGGCTTAGCGGCACCACCCGGAAGCCTCGGTTGCGCACCGTCTCCATAAGGCCTTGGTTGACAAGCGTCAGCATCGCTTCTCGTACCGGGCTGTTCGACACACCAAGCTCGCTGGCCAGCGAGGCGGCCGAATAGACTTCACCCGGCTTCAGATCGCCTGAGATCAAGCGAAGCTTCAAAATTTCGAGCGCCTGATCCCGCAAGTTGCTTTGCTTCAGCCCAAGGTTCATCGGTGGCGCTCCGCTGTTAATAGTAATAGGTAGCATATAGTATATCGCCTTTTCTATCATAGCCGGTTTGGAGCTGCGCAGCGTTCAGGCGACCGCGACGCGCATACCCCCCTTGGCGGCGGAGGAATAGAGCGCCTCGATCGCCCGGATCGCGGCCAGCGGATCGGCCTGCATTACGGAGTCGCCCCCCGACAGATCGTCCACGATGGCCTGCAGCAGACGGCGATGCGCATAGGTGGGATAATCCGCCGGAACTGAAGGGTCGCGGAACGAGAAGCTATCGGGGATCTCGGCCCCGGTCTCAGCCGGATTCCCGGCGAACTGGCGCAGCACGATCTCATCATGCTCCGCGTTGAAGATCATTGATCCGCGAGTACCCGAGATCGTCATCAGGTGCCGCTGGCCCGGATAGGCGGCGGTCGAACTTGTAAAGGTGCCGATGACACCGTTTTCGAATTCCAGGAGTGCCGCCGCCGTATCCTCGGTCTCGATCGTATGCAGCCGGGTTCGGCAAAGGGCAGTGACGGCTTTGATCGGCCCCAGCAGCACCTGCACCAGGTCGATCATATGGGTCGACTGCGTGGTAACGCAGCCTCCCCCCTCGCTCTGCCAGCGGCCGCGCCAGCCGCCTTTGGCGTAATACTCCGGCGCCCGGAACTGGTTGTCGACGATATTGACGAGGATGATTTCGCCGAAGCGCCCGGCTGCGATATCATCTCGCGCTCGCAGCGTGGAAGCGGAGTGGCGGCGTTGATAGACGAGATGCAGCCTCACACCATTCTCGCGGCAGGCGGCCACGATCGCTTCGCTTCGGGCGCGCGTGATCTCGATCGGCTTTTCCAGGATCACATGCTTGCCAGCCCGCGCAACCGCAAGGGCCGGCTCCAGATGCTCGGCATTAGGAGTTGTGATGACGACCGCGTCCAGTGCCGGATCTGCCAGCATATCTTGCAGGGTAGCGCAGGCGCGCAGCTCAGGATGCACGGCCGCATGCGCGGCGACAAAGGCCGCCACCCGGTCAGGACGGCGGCCGGTCACTGCGGTCAGGGTTGCCCCCCTAATTGCACCGAGCTCCCGGGCATGGGTCGTGGCAGCTGTCCCCGTGCCCAGGAGTCCGAAGCAGATCATCCCGCCACCCGCTCCAGGCCGATGGAAACGGGGGCGGCATTGCGGCGGCGCCACTCGGTCAGACGCGTCCGCGCACGGCGTGCGGCCTCGTGGCCGGTACCAGTCGCGATCTCCATGTTGCCGATCTCGGCGAAGTAGTCGCCCGCAAAATGGATGTCGACATCACGGCGTTCACAGTAATCGAGCATGGGTTGGAAGTCGAAGCCTGCCGGACGATAGGTGTTGCCCGGCTCCCAACGCTTGACCACGCATTCCTTCACATGGCCCTTCAGCTGCGGGAACATGCGGTAGACATCCGCCAGATAGGTATCGCGAATGCCCTCGTCCGACATCTCCAGCATCTTGCGTGCAGGCGCGCCGCCCGAATAGACCATCAGGCTGCCGCCCGGCTTGCGCGGACCACCCCGCAACGGGTTGGCATGGTTGAAGAACATGTCAAAAGAGGCATCGGGCGTCGTGATGGCATAGATGTCATCATAGGGCATCGGACCGGTCTCGTCGGTGATGATGCCCATGGTCGGAAACGGGCCGTACTGCACATTTGCCAGCACGTTGCGCACTGCGTCGGGGATGTCCCGCACGATCGTCTTGGCAATGTTGGCCGGAACTGCGATCACCACCTGAGAGGCCGTCATCACCCGCTCGGTGTTCCCCTCACGCAGCCGCACCGTTACCAGGTCCCCGGTCTTCTCGACCGAAGTGACCGTGGCGCCGTATGTTACACGGCCCTCCATCAGTTCCATCATGACCTCGCCGAAGCGGCCCGAACCGCCGTTGAGGTTCAGCGCCATGGAGTCGCCCTTACCAGCCCAGACGGCCCCAAAAAGCGACACGCCCACGCCGGCGTTCTGGTCCTCCATCTCGGCCGCGGCGCGGCGCGCGGCGGACTGGAACAACCGTTCGATCCGGGGCGAGGTCTTGCCGATAAAATCGCGGAAGCTGATATCGGACATGAAGGCTGCGACGCGGGCCCGGCGCTGCTGGTTGCTTTCGCCGTAGACAGGCTTCATTGCGGTCTGCCACTTGCGCACCGCTGCCTGTACGCGCAAGCCAATGCGAATGAACTGCAGCCGCTCGCGCAGGGTCATCGGCAACGTCAGTGGCAAGAACGAGACGTTCTTGGGCGCGTAGACCTTGCCCCCCCACTCGATCGCAAACTTGTTGCCCGGGATCTTGATGACCTCGAGGCCAATCGAATGCAGGATGTTGCGCATATGCGATCCCGCAGCTGGGAACAGGTGGCCGCCAAAGTTCATCCAGTAATCACCCTTGGACACCGAGAACAGCCGCCCGCCAAGCCGCTGGGTTGCCTCAAGGATGTGGATGTCGCGGTCACGCAATTCCCAGGCTGCCGAAAGGCCCGAAGGGCCGCCGCCAATGATGATGACCTCGTGATGTTCCTGGTTCATGATGCAGACTTTCGCTGGCCGCAGCGGGCCCGGACGGCTGACAGGGAAGGCTTTGTCGCCGTGGCAGCCGGAGGCGCGACGACAGAAATCGAAAGGGCGGTTTCTCTCGGGCGACCGCCGAGGGCCGCCCGCCGAGGGATCAGAGAGTGATCGTGATCCAGATCGTACGAAGATGCGTGTACTGGTCGAACGCCTCTAGCCCCTTGTCATAGCCACCAAAGCCCGAGCTCTTGTAGCCGCCGAAGGGCGTAGTGATGTTGCCTTCGCCGTAGCCGTTGACCGCCACGGTCCCCGCCTGGATCCGGCGAGAGACGCGGAGCGCCTGGCTGATGTCGGTCGAGAACACTGTCGCGGCGAGCCCGTATTCCGAGGCATTCGCCATCTCGATTGCTTCTTCCTCGGTGTCGAAGGGGATCACTGCAACGACTGGGCCGAAGATCTCCTTCTGCGCGATCTCCATCTCGGGGGTGACATCGGTGACAACGGTGGGGGCGACGAACCAGCCGCCGGTCTCTTCCAGCACGCGGGTGCCGCCATGGGCAATTGCGGCACCCGCGTTCTTTGCCGTCTCGATCGCATCCATGACTCGGGCAAGCGCCTTGGCCTCGACCAGCGGACCCATCTTCGCCTCCGGATCCGTCGGCTGACCGACGGTCCAGGTTGCAGCCTGGGCAACCAGCGATTTGGTGAAGGCGTCGGCGATTTCGCGATGCACCAGGATGCGCGAACCGCAGGTACAGTTCTGGCCCATGTTCCAGAACGCCGCACCGGCCAAGTTGGCGGCCACATCGTCGAGCCGGTCCACCACGCTGGGGAAGACGATCTGCGGGCTCTTGCCGCCGCATTCGAGCACGATGTTCTTGAGGTTGCTGTCGGCAGCATAGCGCAGGAACTGCCGCCCGACGGCAGTCGAGCCGGTGAAGGTCAGCATGTCGACATCGGGATGCAACCCCAGTGCACGGCCAGCGACCGTACCCGCACCCGGGGTGACGTTGAACACGCCGTTGGGAATGCCCGCCTCGACCGCCAACTCCGCCAGGCGGATGGTGGAGAGAGAGGCGAGTTCAGCCGGTTTGACGACGATGCTATTGCCTGCGGCCAGTGCCGGAGCGATCTTCCACGACAAGGTCCCCAGCGGAAAGTTCCAGGGCAGGACCATGCCAATTACGCCGAGCGGATCGCGTTGGATCAGTCCGAGATTTCCTTCGCCCGTGGTCGAGATCTTGCCATAAATCTTGTCGATCGCCTCGGCATACCAGCGGATATTGTTTTCGACGTCGGGCAAGTCGAGTGTGCGGCAGTCCGTGATCGGCTTCCCGGCATCGATCGAGTCGAGAAGCGCCAGTTCCTCGGCATGCTCCGCAATCTTATCGGCGAAAGCGAGAAGCACCTTCTTTCGCTCTGTTGGATCGATCCGGCTCCAGACGCCACTTCTAAAGGCGGCACGAGCCGCAGCGACAGCGCGATCGACATCGGCCTCGCTGCAAGCCGCGATGCGGGTCAGCACGCCTCCGGTCGCCGGGTTCGGTGTGTCGAGAAGTGCGCCGTCCTCGGCATCAACGAGTTGGCCGTCAATGAAGGCTTGGGTGCGGTGGTTGGAAGGAAGGCTTGTCATGTCTGGTCCGGGTTCTGGGTCAGGGAATGAGGCGCTCACTGCACCTTGCCGAGGAAGGCGCGGGTGCGCGCCTCGCGGGTATGGGTAAAGACCTCTTCGGGCGTGCCCTCTTCGACGACGAAGCCGCCGTCCATGAACACGACCTTGTCGCCCACGTCGCGGGCAAAGCCCATCTCATGGGTGACGACGATCATCGTCATGCCATCCGCAGCCAGGCCGCGCATGACGTTCAGCACCTCGCCCACCAGTTCGGGATCAAGCGCCGAGGTGGGTTCGTCGAAGAGCATCAGCTTCGGCTGCATCGCAAGTGCGCGGGCGATGGCCACGCGCTGCTGCTGACCGCCCGAGAGCGTTGCGGGATAGGCCTGCGCTTTTTCGGTTAGCCCGACCTTGCCCAGAAGCTCCATTGCCATCGCCACGGCATCGGCGCGGCGCATCCGGCGAATGCCGATCGGCGCCTCGATGATGTTCTCCAGCACCGTCATGTGCGGGAACAGGTGGAAGCCCTGGAACACCATGCCGATGTCGGCACGCTGGCGGGCGACCTCGTGATGGCGCATTTCGTAGAGCTTGCCATGGTGCTCGCGGTAGCCAACCAAAGAGCCTCCCACCCTCAGCATGCCGCCATCGATCTTCTCGAGATGGTTCATGCAGCGCAGGAAGGTGCTCTTGCCCGATCCCGACGGCCCGAGAATGCAGCAAACCTTTCCGTATTCCACTGTCAGATCGACGCCCTTGAGAACTTCCAGGTGGCCGAAGGATTTTCGCACATTGCGGGCGAGGACCGCGAAGTCCGCAGGGGCAGCAGCGTCGGCTTCAATGTGAAGCGGGTTGGTCATGGCTAGGTCCCTCATGGCATCACGCCTCCCTGTCCCTTGATGGCTTTGGTGGTCAGACGCCGGTCGCTGCGGGAGAAATGCTTTTCCAGGTAATGCTGGCCAACCGAGAGCACGGTCGTCAGCACAAGGTACCAGACCGAGGCGACAATCAGCAGCGGGATGGTCTGAAAGTTGGCGGTGTAGATGAGCTGGGCGGAATAGAGCAGTTCCTGCATCGCGATGACGCTGACCAGCGAGGTGGTCTTGAGCATGCCGATCAGTTGGTTCCCGGTGGGTGGAATGATGATCCGCATGGCCTGCGGCAACACTATCCGACGGATCAACCGGGCACGGGTCATGCCAAGAGCCTCGGCCGCCTCGGTCTGGCCCTTGTTCACGGCGTTCAGACCGGAGCGGACGATCTCGGCCATGTAAGCGCCTTCGTTCAGCCCCAACCCTAGCAGCGCCGCGACGAAGACGGTGATGTACTGGTTGGCCGAGAAACTGCCGAGATTTGGACCGAACGGAAATCCGAGCGTGATCTGGGGATAAAGCGCCGAGAGATTGTACCAGAAGATCAGCTGAACCAGAAGCGGCGTGCCGCGGAACAGCCACAGGTAGCCTGAGGCCAGCGCCACGAGCACCGGGTTACCGGTCAGTCGCATCAGCGCCAGAACCACGCCCAGCGTGATCCCGATAAACATCGCGCAGAGGGTCAGCGCGATCGTCATGTTCAGCCCGGCCAGGATCTGGGGATCGAACATGTAGTCGGCGACTACTTCCCAGCGGAAGCGGGGATTGGTCACCATTGAAATCAGAAGCCCCAGCAGCACGATGCCCAGGAGAGTGGCCGAGATCCAACGCCCGGTATGGCGCAGGGGTACGACCTGCATCGTATCAAAACTGTGGCCATGCTGCTGATCAAGCGATGCCATGATGTCCTCCTCGAAACGGTCGACGTGGCGAGCCGCGATAGGTTACCCGTTATCCACCATGCGAGGCATGCTCGCTGTAACAAGACAAGCCGCGTATGCTGGGCAACGGTTTATGACGGACCCAAGTCGAAGGTGCCGTCGACAGATGGCTCCCGTCCCACATCGAGCGGGACGGGCTGAAGATCGGGAAGGTCAGAAGGAATAGTTGGGAGGCGTCGAGGCCACGGTGTAGATTTCCGCCGACTTCACCGCGCCATAGGCGACGTCGTTTTCCTCGAGGATCTTTGCATATTCGCCCGAAGCGATGAGGTGATCATAGGCTGCTTTGAGCGCGGCGAGCATTGCTTCGCTGTTGTCGTTGCGTGCCACGGCTGTCGCAGTCGGCCCGCCACCGAACTCGCCGGAGGCCTTGAGACCCGCATCAAGGTTGATTGCTTCCTGCGCACCGCCACGGTTGATCAGCACGCCATCGACTCGTCCGCTATTGATCGCCAGAACGGCGTTGCTGACCGAGGGGAATGCATTAACGGTAGTCTCCTCAGCACAGGTTTTGGTCGAGGACTGCAGGATCTCAAGCTCCGCCGAACCCGCCATCGCGCCCAGGATCTTGCCGCAGACCTGCGACAACTCAGTCGGTGCGAACCCACTCGAGGCGAGTACAAGGAAAGAGCTGTAATCCTGCCAACTGCTGACGAAATCGGCCACCTTCAGCCGTTCTTCAGTAACGTAGAACTCTCCATAGGAAATGTCGAAACGGTCTGCCTGTAGGCCGGTTAGGGCCGCCGCGAACGGGATCATCTCCATCTGCGGCTCGAGGCCAAGCACTGCACTCACTGCGCGGGCGAAATCGGGGTCAAGCCCCTCATAGGTGCCGTTCTCTTGGAACGAAAGCGGCTTGCCCACATCCGGGATGGCGATCCGTAGGACGCCAGCCTCCTTGACGCTCTCCGGCAACAGGGCTGCGATTTCTGGTACGGCGGCAATTTCGGACTGCGCCAGAGCGACATGCGGCGCGGCGAAGCCTGTAGCCAGCAGCGTCGTGCTTGCGATCACCCGGGAGAACTTGTTCATCATAATCTCCATGTTGGCAGGACTGGTGGCCATGGCGGGCCGAGGTGGCTTCCACGACTCTGGAGTTGAGTTATTGGACATCTTCGTATCTGTCTGGCGCTACCGATCCGGTGCAACGTCACCTCTCAAGGTACCGCTGCAATATCCGACTCAGATGTTGCATGTGATATACTACCGATCACCATCTACTACGCAAGCGCTAGTTTTGCCTCTTCGTCAGGTTAGGGGAGGCAGCAAAAGCCAAGTGTTGATTTCCACCCAGAACTGAGCCGGATAGGGGCGTAATTTCCACTGAGAATTGGCTCTGATGATGTGACCGCCCCCCCGACGGCTTCGCTGTGCCAGGGTGGGTCTGGGACGATCCACAGAGGGGAGAGGTCATGTCGGAGATTACCACGATCGGGCTCGATCTTGCGAAGCATGTGTTTCAGCTTCACGGGGCCGACGCTTCTGGGCGAGCGGTGCTGCGCAAGAAGCTTCGGCGGGACCAGGTGCTGGCGTTCTTCAGCCAGCTACCATCCTGCGTCGTCGTGATGGAGGCGTGCGGTGGCGCCCATTTCTGGGGTCGTGAGATCGGGAAGCTGGGCCATGAGGTGCGGCTCATCCCGCCGGCCTATGTGAAGCCCTTTGTGAAGCGCCAGAAGAACGATGTCGCCGATGCGGAAGCGATCTGTGAAGCGGCGCTGCGCCCGACGATGCGCTTCGTGCCGGTGAAGAGCGAGGAGACCCAAGGGGCGGCGATGGTCTTCCGGGTGCGCGAGCTTCTGATCCGGCAGCGCACGCAGGCGATCAATGCCCTGCGCGGTCACTTGGCCGAGTTCGGGCAGATCGTGCCCCAGGGTGCGGCCAACGCCGCGCGGCTGATCGCGATCGTCGAGAACCAGGACAGCGACCTGCCAGCAGACGCCATCGCCACGCTGAAGGTGCTGGTCGCGGCGCTCATCCACCTCGAGACGGAGATCGCCAGGCTCGATGCCGAGATCGCCCGTCGCGCCAAGGAGGACGAGGTGGCCCGGCGGCTGATGACGGTGCCCGGCATCGGTCCGCTGATCGCCACGGCCCTCGCGGTCCTGGCCCCGCCACCCGGAACGTTCCGCAAGGCTCGGGACTTTGCGGCCTGGCTCGGCCTCACGCCGCGGCAGCATTCGACCGGCGGCAAGCAGCGGCTCGGGGCCACGACGAAGATGGGCGAACGCTCCCTCAGGCGATTGCTGATCCTCGGCGCCAACAGCGTCATCATCAAGCGGCATGTCCATGCCGCAGCCCGGCCAGGCACCTGGCTGGGCGGGATGCTGACCCGCAAGCCACCGATGCTGGTGCGGGTGGCGCTGGCGAACAAGATGGCGCGGATCGTCTGGGCCCTGATGGCCAAGGGCGGCGTCTACCAGTCTCCGGCCGCGGCGGCGTAAGCCGTCTGTCGGTCGCGAGGACGTCGGAGCGGAGGAGGGCAAGGAGCAGTTTGGCGCAACGGTCGTGAGACGGGATCGGGAGACCCAGGGTGCAACAGAGTGCCATCGAGCACGCGGCTTTGATCTGGACCCGACCCGCGGACACCATACGGGCCCGCGGCATGACGATGGCCGCATCAGAGGCCGGACACATGTCGGCACCCGACACCGCGCCAACATCAGCTCCGAAGATCCCCCTTGCGCTTGGGGCGGTTACACATGTTGCACAAATCGGTTGAGGGCCGGACGCCCCCTTTCCCCGGACAGACCTATCCTGCGAGCTCTGTGATGGGGGTTCCGAGCGCGGTGAAGCTGTTCAGGACCGCGACCCTGACTTGGAACTCGGCCACCTGACGGTCGAAGTCCCGCGCGGACAGGCGTTGGCCCAGCAACTTGACGCAGTGCATCTTGGTCTCGGCCCGGCTTCGGCGGTGATAGCCGCTCCATCGTCGCCAGATGGTCCGACCGACGCGCTTCGATGTGCGCAGGATTTCGTTCCGAGCGATGGCCCCGGCGGTGTCGGGCTTCCAGGGCTTGGCGTTCTTTCGGGGCGGAATGATTGCGGCGGCGCCCCGGGCAGCGATGGCATCATGACACTTGCGCGTGTCGAAGGCACCGTCGGCGGTGACGGTGGCGATCTCCTGATCGGGCGGGATCTGGTCCAGCAGCTCAGGTAGTATGGGCGCATCACCGATCCCGCTCGTGGTGAATTCAGCTGCCCGGACTTCCAAGGATTTCTCGTCAATTCCGATGTGGATCTTGCGCCAGACCCTGCGTTTAGCGCCGCCATGCTTGCGGGCGTTCCACTCGCCTTCGCCTTCAACCTTGATGCCAGTGCTGTCGACCAGCAGGTGCAGCGGCCCATCCGACCCACAATAGGGAATGCGGCGCGGCTTCCTCTACCTCGTCGCCATCATGGACTGGTTCAGCCGCAAGGTGCTTGCCTGGCGGCTGTCGAACACGATGGACGCCGACTTCTGCGTGGCCGCGCTCGAAGAGGCAATC
>Ga0182744_1001375_pt1 | contig 21253 bp, 23 predicted proteins | sample eDN3rd30CKraftMG_FD_128525 | JGI IMG/M metagenome (GOLD analysis project Ga0182744, IMG submission 128525) | Enriched Miracle-Growth compost microbial communities from Emeryville, California, USA - eDNA 3rd pass 30_C Kraft MG (version 2) (version 2) ...
AGAACCCGACCTTCGCCGCCTTTGTAACCCGCGCCAGCGGCGACTACACGCGCCTCTCACCCACGCCAAACGAGTACGACGCCTTCCACGCCCAGATCGGCAAGATGTGGGAAAGCGAACCGAACTGGACCGACGCCCAGCTCGCCACCATCAAAGTTCCGGTCTGGGTGGTCGACGGCGAGCACGACGAGGCGATCAAGCGCGAGCACACCGAGGCAATGGCCAAAGCCATTCCCGGCGCGCGCCTGCTGATCCTGCCCGCTGTGAGCCATTTCGCGTTCCTGCAGGACGCGCCCGCCTTCAACAAGGCGGTGGCAGAATTCCTCCGCGACTAGACGAGCGTGCCGGATTGGAATGCGCGACGTCCCCCAAACGTTGCATGGAACTCTTGCCGGAACATTGCGTGGCCGAGGCTGCAGCTTGGCGCCGCCGCTTCGCGGATCCCATTGTGCTGCGCCATCTACTCGGCTTTGGCCATCTTAGCCTACACTGTGTTGCCGTCCTGGGCATCGGCGTTGAGACCATAGCGCTGAACGGCCAGCTTCGGGCGTCGCATCGGCACGGGTGACGGCGCCGATGTGCTTGCGTGCGTCGCGATCGTTCGCCCTCTCCGCAATGAAACTCAAATTCGCCGCGAATTGGATGATCAGCGTCACGAGACACTTAGCTTTGAAATGATCAAATTCCCTGGGAAGACTTCAAGTACGACATGCTCACCCACGGACCGCTCATTGGAACGATGACGCGCTCTGCATTGCAGAAAGCAGATCTCTTGTAGGCATTAACGTTTGTCAAAAGCGCAAGGAGATTCAAGATGAGAATTACTCGTCGGTCGGCCGCATTTGGCGGCATGAGCCTGCTCGCGGGAGCAACAATGAATCGATCCGCCCTCGCGGAGCATGATGCATTCCTCGGCATCGGTGAAGGCCTGGAAGATTTCCAGCTTGCCACGGACGCCTACATATTCGGATATCCATTGGTGACGATGGAAATGACCCGTCGAGTCATCACCAATGTCGCAGAGCCGGTCGGAACACGGGCTCCGCTGGGACAGATGATCAAGCTGCGTCAATATCCGGATGCCTCGTTCAGAGATGTGACGGCGCCGAACGCGGACACGCTTTACACGACCGCCTTTTTCGATGTCGGCAAGGAGCCCTGGGTGCTCAGCACCCCAGATATGAAGGGGCGCTATTTCCTGATGCCGATGCTGGACGGCTGGACAAATGTCTTTCAGGTGCCGGGAAAGCGCACCACCGGAACGGGCGCCCAGACCTACGCAATCACCGGACCGGGATGGAAAGGCAGCTTGCCCACCGGCGTGAAAGAATACAAAGCGCCGACCAATATCGTCTGGCTGCTGGGACGCATTTATTGCACCGGTACGCCAGAGGATTACGCCGCCGTGCACAAGTTGCAGGACGAGTGCAAGCTCGTTCCCCTCAGTGCCTACGGCAAGCCCTACACGCCGCCGGCCGGCAAGGTCGATCCCTCGATCGACATGAAAACCGCCGTTCGTGATCAGGTCAATCGCATGGATGCCGTGTCATACTTCACATTGCTCAGCCAGCTGATGAAAGCCAATCCGCCTGCTGCGGCAGATGCCCCACAACTCGCCAGATTTGCCCGCATCGGCATCGTGCCCGGGCAGGACTTTGATCCGAGCAAGCTCAAGGCGGATTTCGCGAAGCGCGTGCCCGAAGTCGGGTTCGACAGGATCATGCTCCAGTTCAAGACCAACAAGGCGGTCAAGGACGAAAACGGTTGGGCCTTCACGACAAAAACCGGCCTCTACGGCACCGATTATCCGATGCGAGCTCTGGTGACCGCCATCGGACTTGGCGCCAACCGTCCGCAGGATGCGGTCTATCCGACATCGCAGAGAGATGCCGACGGTCGCGTATATTCCGGCGCGAACAAATACGTCATGCGCTTCCCCAAAGGCCATTTGCCGCCGGCCGAAGGATTCTGGTCGCTGACCATGTACGACAGCAAATACTTTTTCGTGAACAACCCGCTCAACCGATACTCGATCAGTGCCCGGCAAGATCTGAAAACGAATCCGGATGGGTCGACCGATATCTACATTCAAAAAGACTCGCCTGGCAAAGACAAGGAGGCGAACTGGCTGCCCGCGCCGCCTGACGAATTCATCCTGATGATGCGTCTCTATTGGCCGCGAGAGAGAAGCCCGTCAATCATCAACGGCACCTGGAAGATTCCCCCAGCCAAGGAAGTCACTCAGAGTTGAGATGCCGAAGCCATGCTGGCCGTAACAGGCCGGCATGGCGAAACATGCAGCGCGGCGTCCGCCGGCTCGGCATGCGCGACTACCTGGCCAGTCGCACACAATCGCGCCCGTCGTTTTTCGCCTGGTACAGGGCGCGATCGGCGCGATCGATCAACGTGTAGAGATCTTCATTCTCGCGCGCGATGGCGATGCCAAAACTGGCCGTCGGGTTGGCTTCGCCCGAAACAATATCGGTCGCGGCTTTCTTGAATGCCGACCGAACGTCTTCCGCCAGTCTGTCCGCAGCGACGACCGCGCCTGGCGGCAGCATGATGGCGAACTCCTCGCCGCCGAGCCGGGCCGTGATCGCGTCGCGCGGAAACGTCTCTTTGATGACTCTTGAAAACCTTTCGATGATCCTGTCGCCGCCGCTGTGCCCGAAGCGATCGTTGATCGATTTGAAATGGTCAAGATCGCTCAGGATCATCGCAGCCGGCGGCATGTTGATTGTCTGCCTCGCCAGCGCGTCGAGCGCGCGCGGTTCAAACCCGCGACGATTGAACAATCCCGACAATGTATCGATCTGCGCATCCGATTTGATGCCGTCCATCAGGTCACTTGCGATGATCGCGAAAATGCCGACCGCCGTCATCGCGCAGATAAGCGCATCCGAGATCGAAACGACCAGCCAGTAAGCCCCCTCGGATTGTTCGCCGGGAACCTCGGACGCGATCAGGAACAGGGGGCGAAGAAGGAAACCCGCACACGACACCAGCGACAGGCCCAGAAGCACCTGCTCGACCGGCGTGCGGCGCGAAGCCCTGGCAACGTCGAGCGTCATCAGGAGGGTGACGCCAGCCAGCCCGAAATTGAAGACGATGACCCGGGCGAGCAGATTTGGCTCTATGAATTGATGGAAATAGAGCGACCCCAAGGTAATCGCCCCGATAATCAGGAGAACGGCATAGCGAGGTTCCCGCCCGCGCCGATTGGACAATCCAACCGACAACAGCATCACCGAGAGCAGCAGGAACACATTCGCCGAGAATCGGAGGACGGGGTTGCCCATCGTAAAGGCGAAGTAGAATATCCCGAAACAGAGCGACCTGAGCCCGTAGGAAACACTTAATATCGATATATAGGATAGTGCGCGATTGTTCCGCCAGATCGCGAACATGGCGACGCAGAATATGGCAGCCATGCCGGTATTTAACAGACCTATTACGTTGTAATAGTTCATGGCAGCCCGCACATGCCGCAACACCCCCGACCAAGGTAGGGAGATTGCCCTACGCTCCGTAAATGTGAGGTGAATTAATCCCGCAAAAGGCGCTGGTGTCCGGCAGGAAGAGAGCAAATGGGGAAAGCCCTGCTACACGCTGGATGGAAAAAACATCGTCATCATTCAGGGCTTCAAGGAGTATTGCGCCTTGAACTTCTTCCAGGGCGCGTTGCTGAAGGACCCGAAGAAGCTGCTTGTGCAGCTCGGCCGGATGCAGGCACCGCGCGTGATGAAGTTTACCAGCAGCGCGGAGATTGCCGCGAAGGCCACCACCATCAAGGCCTACGTGCGCGAGGCCATGGCCGCCGGGAAAGCCGGCATGAAGGTCGAGACAAAGCCTGCGGAGCTTTCCCGTCCCTGAGGAACTGAAGCAGAAGTTCCGTAGCGATCCGCGCTTCAAGCGTGCCTTCGAGGCGCTGACGCCAGGCCGGCAAAGAGGCTACCTGTTTCACTTTACCGGCGCCAAGCAGTCTGCGACGCGGACCGCGCGGATCGAGAAGGCGATGCCAGCGATCTTCGAGGGACGAGGCTTCCCGGAGCGGCGATAGCTCGCGATGGAAATCGTCCATACGCAACGCCTCCCCTGCGCCGCCCGGGCCTCGAGCGCGCCACGCGAACTCAGTCACGCGATATGGACAGCCCCGCGAGAAGCGGCGCGTGCGCGGCGAGCCTGCGGGAGATGAACTCCGTGAAGAGCCGCACACGCTTCGTCTTGCGTGTCTCACCCTGAGTGAGAAGCCAGAGCGTTCCGTACAGGTGCAGGTCGGCGCCCGGCACCCTCGCCAGAAGAGGGTCGGCATCGCCGACGAAGCACGGCAGCGTCGTGATCCCGAGCCCTTGCCGGACTGCGGCGATCTGCGCCTGCGCGTCCGTGGTCCTGAATGGAACCCCGGTGGTGGGAACCTCGCCCTCGCTGGCCCAATCTGGAATGCCATGCATGCTTATGACGATCCACCGGATGGGATCAGGCGCGCCCGCACGCCACGCGGCTAACCGCTCGCGGGACATGTAGACGCCGCCGTACACCTCCGGCCCCTTCAGGCCGTAAAGGTTGGGCGGCAGGGTTTTGCGGTCGTAGACGACGCGGAGCGCCACATCGGCCTCCCGGTTGGTCAGATTTGCCAGCTCGCCCGACGACAGGATGTCCATCTCGATGTCGCGATGCAGACGCGCGAAGTCGGCGAAGTCCGGCATGAGCAGGTGTGTCGCAAGCGGCGGCGCCAAGGTCACCCGCAGAAGCCCGCGCACGCCCTGGTCGCGCCCGAAGACGCGCGTCTCCAGCTGATGCGACGACGCTTCCATCTGGTCGGCGAACTCAAGCACCTCCTCCCCTGCAGCCGTCAGGCGATAGCCCGAAGGCAGCCGTTCGAACATGTGCGCACCGAGGCGTTCCTCGAGCTGGGCGATGCGTCGGAGTACGGTCGAGTGGTTCACACCGAGGCGCTCGGCGGCAGCCCGAACCGAGCCGCCCCGCGCGACGGCAAGAAAATAGCGAACGTCATCCCAGTCTATCATTTTGCCAGTCGATCATGCTGCCAGCCGATCATGGTGCAATCCGGCACCGCGCGGCAAAGCCCGTGTCTAACACATCGAACTGTCGTCCGTCGTCCAGCCGGATCGATTTCGCACCACCCATGTGCGCGCTTCCACACTCCACGCCTGACGCCGGCAAGCCCATTTCGGGGTTCTCGGGGGCCTCCCCGGCACGACGAAAGGAGACGTCATGGGAAAGCTTGAAGGTAAGGTTGCAGTCGTCACGGGTGGATCGAGCGGCATGGCGCTGGCGAGCGCCAGACGGTTCGTTGAGGAAGGCGCCTACGTCTTCATCACGGGGCGGAGGCAGGAAGCGCTCGACGAGGCCGTCAGGCTGATTGGCCGGAACGTGACCGGCGTGCGCGGCGACGCGGCCAATCTCAACGACCTCGACCGCCTGTTCGATACGGTCAGGCGGGAAAAAGGCAGGATCGACGTCCTGTACGCGAGCGCCGGCACCGGCGAAGCCGTCCCCCTGGGCGAGATTACCGAGCAGCATTTCGATGCGACCTTCGGCCTGAATACGCGCGGCACGCTGTTCACGGTGCAAAAGGCGCTGCCGCTGTTCAACGATGGCGGATCGATCTTCATGACCGGCTCCGTTGCCTCGCTGAAAGGCTTTCCCGGTTACAGCGTCTATGCGGCGAGCAAGGCGGCGTTGCATGCCTTCGCACGCGGCTGGCTCAACGAGCTGAAGGGCAGGAACATCCGGGTGAACGTGCTGCACCCGGGGCCGATCGCCACACCGATGCAGGACCAGGTTCTCGACGAGGCGGCGAAGCAGATGTTCGAATCCCTGATCCCGCGGGGAAAGATGGGTCGTCCCGAGGAAATCGCGGCGGCCGCGGTGTTTCTGGCTTCAGACGATTCCAGCTTCGTGAATGGGCTGGAGCTGTCCGTCGACGGCGGCTTCTCGGCCATCTGACAGGCCGGAAATCAATATCAACACGAATTGGAGAAAACATCATGAGCTATGCGATCATAGGATTCGGCAAGATCGGCCAGGCGCTCGCCCGCGCCTTCGCCCGTAACAACATCGATGTGACCGTCGCGAGCCGCCGGCCGGCGGAGGCATTGGCGCCGCAGGCTCGCGCCATCGGCCCCACCGTCGTCGCCGGGTCGCTGCGCGAAGCACTCGAGGCAGACACGATCATCCTGGCGGTCCCGTTCGGCGAGCATCGCGAGGTTGGCAAGGCCCTGCCGAACTGGAAAGGCAAGACGGTCATCGACGCGATGAACGCGCAGCTTCCCCCCGAGGAGTTGGACGGCCTCCCCTCCTCCGCCTTCGTCGCGAAGTCCTTCGCCGGCGCCAGGTTCGTCAAAGGCTTCAATCACCTGATTGCGGCCACCCTGGCTGCCGATCCGGCCGTCGAGGGCGGCCATAGGGTCGTCTTTCTGTCGAGCGACGACGAGGACGCGATCGCGCCCGTGGCGGCTTTGGCCAAACAACTCGGCTTCGCCCCCGTCAAGCTGGGCAAGCTCAACGAGGGCGGCTGGCTGGTGCACGCCCGCGGCCGCACCTGGGGCCAGCTCATCTTCCAGGATCTGTTCAAGAAGGAGCAGTAGCCGATCTGCGAGCGCGTGATCTGCTTTGCGATGGGAGCACGACGAGGCGATGGCTAAACCATCCCCGGCGTGCGCTCGCAGGGCAACGGCGAGGGGTTTAACGGCAGGCGTCTAAACAGATCGCAAAGCCCATCGCCGGTGGCTTCAGCTCAGACAGAGCTCGGATCGTTTCTGCGGATGATCTTCCAGACCAGAAGCAGGAGGCCGATGGCTAGAACGATCGAGCCGCCAATCAACGCGCCATGGGACCCATATTCATAGCCGGCCGCTGCAATGAGAAAGCCGACAATTATAAGAAAAAATCCCGCCAGTTTTTTAATGAGTAGAGACCCGGTCATTCGCTAATCTCCGCAGAAATTACAAACCGCGATGTCACCTGGACGACCGAAGCCACCGTCCAATGGCGCGCAAGACATATATGCGCAAGCTGAAGCCTATTGCCGTCTCTCGGGCACGGCAAGTTCATTCGTCGGACATGGTATAAAGAGATCGGGCTTTGCCGGCTATCAACCTTCCTCGGCTATAAGAGGGTTCACGGCAACTTGCATTGGCGAGGAACAGCATGGAGATGGCGTATCGAGACCGCTGGCAGGCCGAGATTGCCGCGCTGCGGAAGATCCTGTCCGGATTTGACCTGCAGGAAGAGTGCAAGTGGGGAAAGCCCTGCTACACGCTGGACGGCAGCAACATCGTCATCATCCAGCCCTTCAAGGACTATTGCGCCTTGAACTTCTTCCAGGGGGCCTTGCTGAAGGACCCCAAGAAGCTGCTGGTACAGCTCGGCCGGATGCAGGCGCCGCGCGTGATGAAGTTTACCAGCAGCGAAGACATTGCCGCGAAGGCCGCCACCATCAAGGCCTACGTGCGCGAAGCCATGGCCGCCGCGAAGGCCGGCCTGAAGGTCGAGACAAAGCCTGCGGAGCTTCCCGTCCCTGAGGAACTGAAGAAGAAGTTCCGTAGCGATCCGCGCTTCAAGCGTGCCTTCGAGGCGCTGACGCCAGGCCGGCAAAGAGGCTACCTGTTCCACTTCACCGGCGCGAAACAGTCCGCGACGCGGACCACGCGGATCGAGAAGGCGATGCCAGCGATCTTCGAGGGACGAGGGTTTCTGGAGCGGAGGTAGCTCGCGATCAGCCCTCCCTCCATTTCAGCAGACGCCGAATGTCTTCCAGCTTCTCGTCGGCCAGGCCGGCAAGGCTGGCTTCCTCCATGTAGCCTTCGCCGATTGCCGCGGCAAAGACGAGAGGAAGCCGCGAATACCGATAGTCGAATGTGACATCTATATGTTTGCGCTGCTCGCGCAGATAGTCCTCGATGTCCCACATCTCGGACGGCGATGTCGCGCGAGCCGCCCTGGCCTTGAACTCAGCCATGAGTTTCGCGAGCGCCGCGTCAAACGCACGACGGGCGATCTTCTTTTCGGAGGGAGACCATGTGATATCGTTCATAAGTGTCCTTCAATTCGGTCGCAGTCTCGGCGCAACGCCGGATCGGCCTTTCGGCGTCGGATCACTCAGATCAAAGTTTGTTCAGCCGCGCGATGAATGTCCTCTTGCCTGCGTGCCGCTCGCGGATGGAAGCCAGCCGGCGCGCGAATTCGTTCCGGTCTCCCTCCCTGTCCGCCAGTGCCTTGAGGTCGGCGAGCAGGCCGGACGCCTTCTCATAGCTGAGCGCAATGCGACGCTCGATTTCCTCCTCCACCTCGCCCCAGACGCGATCGCCCCGCTTGGCGAGCGCATCGAGGCGCACGCTCTGCGCCTTTGACGCCGCTTCCGCCTTGCGCCGCTCATCCGCCGCGCGCTGCCGGATCTCGGCCTGCTCCCGGGCCTCGGCGATTTCCCCTGCCCGTATCCGCAATGCGCCCGCCGTGCGACACGGAGGCGCCGGCGCCTGCGACCTTGAGCCGATCCGGTTCTTGAGTTCGACGCCAGCAAGGCTATCGCCTTCGGCAAACCGCAGCAGGAAATCCGTCTTCTCGCTGTCGGACAGGGCGGCGAGCGCCGCGCGCAGCTCTTCCTTGGTCATTGGCGGTGCGGAGTGCCCGGACTCGGCGGCTGCCGCCAGCAGATCGCTATCGACGTAGAAGAAGGCCGCGAAGGCTTCGAGCGCCGGCGTCAGCGGGCCGATGCCCGGCAACGGCTCGAACTCGCCCTCAGGCGCTGTCTCATCAGACACCGCCGTCAACCACAGCAGATAGAACAGCCGCAGGTCTCCGGACATAACGTCCACGCGCAGCGGCGCCAGCTCGGCAAGCCGGCCGGAAGGGTCCTCCATATAGTCGGGCGCTTCCTCATCGAAGTGGACGTCGACGATCGCGTGGCCACCGGAATGCCAGACCTCGACCCAGTCGATATGGCGCAGGAACGGATCGACGTCGGCGCGCTTCAGAAAACGCTCCGGCACCCGCATCATCAGACGCCGCGTGCCCCAATTCGCTTCATAGAGATGCAGGTCGAACCAGCGCTCCATCAATTTGCGCGGATCGCCTTTGAAATCTCCCCACTCGTAGTGGTTGGTGAACCGCTTCGCCGAGATCTCGGCGCGCGACGAAATCTCCCGCAACGCCTTTTGCGCCGCCTGGTCCAGCGGCTGGTCGATCGCCTGGAATTCGTAATATTGATATTCGCTCATGGAATGGCGCTGCCTTGAAAGCCACGGACCGTTATCGTCTGTTGGCGAAATTAACGGAGAAATCAAGACAGCGGCAAGGTGGCGCGGGCATTACCCACATTTCTGGGCAAGCCGGCGCCGCCTTCACTGCGGGCGCCTACAGGCTGTGCTGGAATCTCTGCGACGGCCCAAACTACGGAACCTATGCCTGCATTTCAGTTGCAGTCCTTTTCTTCTGCTTCAAGGTTTTGAGGATAGCAGAGTGAATGGCGACCGCTCGGGAATCCCCGCCGCTCAGGCCGCGCACTATTTCGCCCAGTGACGCCATGTCGAACTGCTTCAGCGTGGGCACCAAGTCATCCGGATCAAAATCTTCCGGCGCATTTGCGAACAGCTTGATCAAAGCGCCGAATATCGACGCACCATAGGTCAGAGGTAGCCCCTCATACGCTTCAGCTATGCTTGTGAGTGCCGCGGATACGATCGAGATCCTTCGTTATCAATTGAACGCTGGTAGGACTGATCGACGGTCAACTCAGTGGTGTGGACCCATTCGATGCTCGGCATTTTGCCAATGGGTGGCCGAAAGCCGGCTTTGCGCTTACCTCCTCGTATTCTGCCCTTTCCAGACTTGCTTCTTGTCCCAAACTGGGCGTCCTTGCCCGGACCAATGGCACCAATCGGGATTGCAGCTTCCGCTTGAAATCCGTCGATCGGCAATTGAATTTCATCAGGTGATCTGGACCAAAGTTGACCTTTATTCTCAACGACAATGTCGCCGAGGTGAACACGCGCCGTGCCAATCGGCGTGATGATGAGGAAGGTTCCATTCCGGGCAACGTCACCGGACATTTGGAAACGCACCCAATCTGGAATCAACGAGCCGTCGTTGGTCCAATTGCGCACATGACTGAAGTGGCAGGAAGCTTGCCCGATTGTCACATCATATCTCCTCGAAGGGTCGCGAGCGTCGTAGTCGCAAGCAATCGGAGAATGCGCTCTGAGCTTGCAACCTGGATGACCGTCGCCTACGCGCAGGTCTGACCCGAGAGCTGAACTCGACAGCTCCTATGGATTTCCGGTCCGAGCATGTTATATGACCATCTACATGGTCAGGAGACCAGCATGAATGCGATCAATCTGGCAGACGCCAAGGCCCATCTGAGCGAGTTGGTCGACCGGGCCGAGGCAGGTGACTCAATCGAGATAACGCGGCGCGGCAAGCCGGTTGCACGGCTGACTGCCGTGGCCAAGCCTCGCAAACCAGTCGACCCTGCCCTTCTCAACTCTCTGACGGCGACTATGCCGACGCAGACGGAAAACGCGGCTGATCTGGTCCGGACGATGCGGGACGGCGACCGCTACTGATGCTTTACCTCGATACATCGCTGATCGTCGCGGCGCTCTACAATGAAGCGATGACGCCGCGCGTTCAGGCCTGGCTGGCGGAGCAGGATCCGGAACAACTGCTGATCAGCGACTGGACCATCACGGAGATGTCTTCCGCCATAGCGATCAAACTGCGGACCGGCCAGATCAACGTGGAGCAGCGCGCCGGCGCGCTCGCTATGTTCAACAGGCTCGTCGCCGAAAGTTTTACTTTGCTCAGCGTGACGGGCGGGCAATTCCGGGCTGCGGCGAGGTTTGCCGATCAGCATCTGTTGGGGCTTCGGGCCGGCGATGCGCTGCATTTCGCCATTGCATCGGACCATGGCGCCACGGTGCACACGCTCGACCGACGGCTGGGCGAGGCCGGTCCAGCGCTTGGCGTGCCGACGCTGTTGCTGACGTGAAACACGCTCGCCAGCAATTGCGGTGACAGTGCATTAAAATGCCGTCTTCGTTATGACACCAGCGCTGCCCGCTGCCGTTTATCCCCGCCAATTGAATGCACTGTCACCGTAATTTCTGTCCCGGTCCGGCTTCGCGGCGCGCTTTACGGCATTGGTGAAAGAAGCCCCGCTTGCCTACCACAGCCGCTGGCGGCTGACGCTCGCCCTGGGCCTGATGCGCCAGCCCGACGCCAAGGTCGGGTCGGCCGCCCGGCAAGTGGGCTATGACTCTGAGGCAGCCTTCAGCCGCGCCTTCAAGGCACAGTTTGGTTTTGCGCCGATGAACGCCAAATCGACAGCTATGCAGGATTGAAGACGCGCGCCTTAGAGCATTTTCGAGCGAAGTGGCTGCCGGTTCGCGTGAAGAAAATGCGTCAAAACAAAAACCTAGAGCTCGGTTCTGATTCTATCAGAACCGAAAAAGCTCTAGGTGCACTCAGCGTTCGACATGGGCGTAAGGCTGCCACCGGCTAATGTCGGGGTTCCCGTGAGAATTTCTCGATATACGCCTCGATTTCCTCGAGGTCGGCGGCGAAGGGATAGGGATGGTCACCAAAGACGATCTTGGCGGTCTCCACGTCGCGCAACATATAGCCGCCGTGCCGCTCCACCCTGGGGTCAGGCGTCTGCGGCTTAAGGATGTGCAGCCCGTGACGCACCGCGATGCGGCGAACACGGCGCTCAAGCGCTGACGTGCTGTCCTTGTAGCTCATGACGGAAGGCCCGGCATCCGGGAAACGTCTCGCATTCACGCTCACTCCATGATTGATGGGCCAAAATATCATTCAAAATCATTTTTTGGATGATATTTTCGCGGTGCCTTCGGAAACGCTTGCCCTCCTGCACCCGCATCGGGCGCAATGCGCCGCGACCGCGGCATGAACAGATCGGGCTTCCCGGCCTTTCGATTTTCGGTATCGAAGTTCCACCGGCCGCCGGCCGGCTCCCCGCCCTCCATCAACATGCCGGTGCGGCGGCGCATCTCGCGATAGAAATATTCCATGCGCAACGGCTCCGCCTGCTCCCCCAGGCCGCGAACGCGCCATGCGAACACAGAAACCGCTCATCGGGCAGAACATCGACCGGCACACCAAAGCGCTCGCCCCCCCCGTCCAACATCGGCGCCACCCGCCACTCGCCCGCCGCCGTCACGACAATCTGCTCCGACCGATGCGCCGCCACCGCCCGCGCCACCTCCTCGCCAAACCCGCCCCGATTTCCAGGCGCATCGAGCCTCACATACTCCACCCGCCACCCCGCCGCCCGCAGCTCCCCCGCGAAATGCCGCATGGCCGCGAAGAGGAAGGCGATCTTCTTCTTGTGATGAGGAACGTAGGTGGCTTCGTCCTGGAGCTCGGCCATCAGCACGAGATCGCGGGCCGGATCGCCGGCGGCGAGGCTGGTGAGCGCGGGGCTGAGTTGGTCGCCGAGGATGAGGATGAGATTGCGGATGGGACACATGGACGGGAGATAGCGGGGGAGCAGGTGGCCGCAAGTTTAGCTAGGACCAAATTCGAGACCACCGCAAATGGATGGCACCGCCCACGGCGACAGCGTTAGCGCGAGTCAGCTTTACATACTCGCCATCGCTTCGAGCATGCCGTGCTAGCTCATTTAACCGCTTGTCGGCTTCAAGGCTACTTCAGCATAATGTACCGTCAAGTTTCGACATCGCTATCCTTCCGCCGGCTCAAATGAGCAAGAGATAGCGCAGCGCATGCGTCTAGAGAGAAAACTACGAAAGCGACGAGATGGCTTCCTGTCTATTTAAAAATCAGACTAAGCCGCCTAGGACCAGCGGCGACGCCATTACGCGATAAAATATTTCTTGCGCGACGGCTTGAGATCACGTGCGCTGGCTTTGGCGCTTTAGACCGAAAACGATCCATCGCTAGCTGGAAGATTCTTGAAAATCCGCTTTACCTCTTCCTTAAGCCATGAAATAGCCTTACTTGCTGCTCGCGTTGCATCACCATGATGGTCCATTAGCGTTCTGCCGTCATAACCCAAGTGGGTACTAAATCCACCGTAATGAGCAATATTGGGCGGACGCCCTAGCGCAATCAGGCTCTGACCAATTTCATCCCAAGGTGGCATGGGATCGGGCAAGGGACCCTCAAACGAGACATCGGCACCAGCTTCTTTCCAGCTCCTAACCGGTGTCCAGCGCGGATAGACAGTGAAACTGCCTTCCAATGGACCGCCTCTAACGACGCGTAGATTCCAGCGAAGCGGCAATATCGGATAGAGGATCATATTGCCGGCAAAACGGGGAAATGATGCCTCAATCATCTCTTTGTAAAGCAGCTGGGCACGCCTATATTCTTCATCGAGCAGACTTGCGAGCCCGGCATCGCTTAGACAAGCAGATGACAAGCATCCCCTCCAGCCAAGTCGAAACCACCAAGGATCGAGTTCGGTTACCCCGGATGACCGCAACGTCGCAATGTCGTCCAACATGGACCGGATAGAAAAATGCAAATCACTTAAGAACGGCCCCTCCGTTACCCATTCACCGTCATGAGGCTGCAGAACGCGCTCAACCTTATCCAGATTATCGCTAATCGAAATTCCGAAATTATAACGCTCAGCCAAAAACCGCACGCGACCGATCAAACGTTCACCTGCCCAAGTCGCCCCCCCAACGACATCTAGCCCCTTAACTATTTCTTTTATCCCGTCAGCCAACAGCGTCATACCTAATAGCCGTGCGCTGTCTGTTCTGTAGCGAGAAGCATCTAAAGCAACTCCCCGGACCATTCCTGGCAACCGCGCAACACCAACCTCAACTCGAGGCGAATTCGCCTCTAGAGGAAAAATCTTATACCGGAGACGTCCTGGGCTGGTGCCGCCGATGATTGCGAGCGACTTTTCTCGCTCGCTTGTTAGCCAATCCTACCGTCGCCTCAGCAATAACCGATAGTGCGTGCTCGCGCCGAAGCTGTGACACTCGATCATTCGGCTCAGCTTGCAATAGTGATTACCGTCGGATAGCCCCTCATGAGGAGCCTTGGCTTCGACAACCAAAAGAGAATTGTCTCTGTCGCGAAGCGGACCGTAGAAGCAAACGAAGTCGGCTTCTGGCTTGCGCCCCACACGGCCCTGTTGAAACACAACTGGATACTTGGGGGCTATATCTACGTTCCTGTCGTAGCCAAGAGATTCAAGCAAAGGAATCACAAGGCGCAACTCGACATCGGCCTCGTTTTTCAGGGCACCCATACTAGGTATTGCAGCCCAGAAGCTATCAACAAAAGCCATGTTTATTGCCCAAATCAAATGCTCTGTGCACTCGGAGATAGCCAAACAAATGCCGCCCCCACGTCCATAATCTGATTACTCTGGCGGAATTTCTAACAAATCACACATCACCAGCCGGACCCATGCGTGCACCCGTACCACCTCTTTCTTATCGGTTGCAGTGTGAGTTGAAACGCTAGTCCGACTGTATACCGAGCGCATAAGTCCACCGATGATTTCCTCAACCCCTTGCACAGCACTTTCCGGTGCCGCCAGCGCCCCATGCGGAATCTCGCGCTTTTTTAAGACGTATCGCACCTTCTGCTTCATAGTGGGACGATGAGCATCCTTCTCTAATTTAAAGCCGGCCTCTTTCATGATCTCGCTATCGGGAGCAAGCACGTCCAGAGTCTCACGCATCGCCTCACGCAAATCGGCTGCCGGCCCGCGCCACGATTCCCGCTTTTCGGCGTGCAAGTCTGACAGGGCCTGAGAATATGCAGCCGCAGCGCTTGGACAGAGTTCCTGCAACGTTTCGATAATGAGTTGGTCCGTAGCAGTGCGTCGGCCGGCCGACTTAATAGAGGCCGATGCCAAAGCTGCGCCATCCAGCTTGACCAGCAGTTGCTTAGCCGTTGCGAGGCGACTGATAACCTTAGGTCGGCTTGGCTTTCCCCTCGCAGACCTATGCAACTCCTTGAACAGCTCATCTGCAGCGAGCGCGTCCTCCGAGTCTTCCAACTTCGACCGCACGCTAAAGTAGTCAGCACACAATTTCCGTATCTTTTCACAGTCCGAGTTAGCTTGGATTTGTGTGCCCGGACCGTTCTTAATGAACCGCCTGAGCTTGTCTGTCTCCTGAAGGACGGCCTCAACATCTCCTGCCATCAGGATTTGCCTTTGGCCGGTAGCTGGTGAGCAACGAGGTTATGCCCCACTCGTGTGAGCTTGTACTCACCGCGCGCTGCGCTATCGAAGTAACCAGCGCCTCTGCAGTCGATCAAGAGTTGCTCCAACTTGGTCGGTAAAGCATACCGACCTTGCTTGAAATACTTCTCGACGTCACTCACCGTAATGACCTGTTTCCGCTCGTCCGCAGTAGCGATTTCTGCGAGATAATACGCGACAACACATGCCATCTGCCGTGCCGAAGACGGGTTTTTTAATTCCTTGAAAGCCTTGATATCCATTCCAGCGAATTCATTTTTTGACGATGGAACTGGTGGCGCAGTCTCTTTTTGCTCTTGCACCGCTTCCAATCTAACGGTCTTTGCCGGAGTTTCGTCAGCGGGACCTGAGATGTTCAGGTGAGCATAGACGGCCTTCAATATCGTTTGTTGGTCTGTTGCTTTGAAGGCGCTAAGGGCGGATACAACTTGATCGATCGCCTGACCAAGCGTGAACTTCGGCGATCCGCCGTCCAACACATCATTCGCCATTTTAGTCCCCCACGTAGACAACTCAGCTATAAGAGGCTTCTGCAGCGCCCTTTATCAGTTAGGTCAGTCCAGAATTTCAAAATCATGGCAGCAATCTGCTACCATGCAATTAATTGGCAGGTTTATCTAACTTACTTACTTCTTAAAGTTCTTTATAATCCGCACCCCCTGCCTCCCCTCACTCCCACTCAATCGTCCCCGGCGGCTTCGACGTCACATCATAAACCACCCGGTTAATCCCCTTCACCTCATTGATGATCCGCGTCGCACACCGCCCCAGCACGTTCATGTCAAACGGGAAGAAGTCCGCCGTCATGCCGTCCACGGACGTCACCGCCCGCAGCGCGCACACGTGGTCATACGTCCGCCCGTCGCCCATCACGCCCACGGTACGCACCGGCAGCAGGACCGCGAAGGCTTGCCAGATGGTGTCGTAGAGGCCGGCCTTGGTGATCTCTTCGAGGTAGATGGCGTCGGCCTTGCGCAGGATGTCGAGCTTCTCGCGGCTGATGGCGCCGGGGATGCGGATGGCGAGGCCCGGACCCGGGAACGGGTGGCGGCCGACGAAGGCTGGCGGCAGGCCGAGTTCGCGGCCGAGGGCGCGCACTTCGTCCTTGAAGAGTTCGCGCAAGGGTTCGACGAGCTTCATGTTCATGCGCGCCGGCAGGCCGCCGACATTGTGGTGGCTCTTGATGGTGACGGACGGGCCGCCGGTGAAGGAGACGCTCTCGATCACGTCCGGGTAGAGCGTGCCCTGCGCCAGGAACTGCGGCGCGCCACGGCCGTCGGCGGCGATCTTCCTGGCCTCCGCCTCGAACACGTCGATGAACAGCTTGCCGATGGTCTTGCGCTTGGTCTCCGGGTCGCTGACGCCGTCGAGCGCGCCGACGAAGAGATCGCTGGCGTCCACATGCACGAGCGGGATGTTGTAATGGTCGCGGAACAGGGTGACGACCTGCTCGGCCTCGCCCATGCGCAGCAGGCCGTGATCGACGAAGACGCAGGTCAGCCGTTCGCCGATCGCCTCATGGATGAGCACGGCGGCCACCGCGCTGTCGACGCCGCCGGAAAGGCCGCACAGCACCCTGGGTCCATTAGAATCTTGACCCACCTGCGCGCGGATCGCCTTGATGGCCTCGCCGCGGAAGGCGGCCATGGTCCAGTCACTCTTCAGCCCGGCGATCTTGTGGACGAAATTGGCGATGAGCTTGGCGCCATCGGGCGTGTGCACCACTTCCGGGTGGAACATGGTGGTGAAGATCTTGCGCTTCTCGTCGGACGCGATGGCGAACGGCGCGTTCTCGCTGACGGCCTTGACAGTGAAACCTTCCGGTAACCGCGTCACCCGATCGCCATGGCTCATCCAGACGGGATAGCGGCCGCCCTTTTCCCACACGCCCTCGAACAGCGCCGAGTTTTCCTGGATCTGGATATCGGCCCGACCGAACTCCGCCGCATGGCCGCCCTCGACGTCACCGCCAAGCTGCACGGCCGTGGTCTGCTGGCCATAGCAGATGGCGAGCACCGGAATGCCGGCCTCGAAGATCGCCTGCGGGGCGCGCGGCGAACCGTCGTCAGTCACGGAGCACGGGCCGCCCGAGAGGATAACCGCCTTTGGATTCAGCTCCTTGAAGGCCTTTTCGGCGTTCTGGAACGGCGCCAGCTCGCAATAGACGCCGGCCTCGCGGACGCGCCGGGCGATGAGCTGCGTCACCTGCGACCCGAAGTCGACGATGAGCACCTTGTCGTGATGGGCGATGATATCGGCGCGGGCGGCAGTCATGAACGTGGGTCTCCGGGGGGAAACAAATCGAATACGGCAGCCTCCTCCCGGGTGCAACGTCTGAGCGGCGGCAAAGGCCTCGGCACTGGTCGCAAAGGAGAAGAAGTGAACGGATTTTAACAGGGTTTTTAATGAAAGCCTTCGAGGCCTCGCAAGAGGTCGCCGCTACCGTCCAGGCAGGATTGAAGTTGGGTCAAGCCGAGCGCCTTGCCCGCCTGTTGAGGACGAAATGATCAGGAATTATCGAATCGCTCAATTTGGGTCATTATTCTCCGATGGAATCGAATGGGCGCCCTCGATGACCCGTGCGGAACGACGTAAATTCCGGCAGCGCATGTTCCGCGAAACCCTCGCGCAGCGCATCAGCCGCCTCGCCTCCGATACACGCCATCTGCTCGTGGGCGGCCGCGACCTGCCACAGACGGCCGATTTCTTCTTTCGCTCCACCGTGGTCGGCCATGCCGGCCTGCCGACGCTCGATGACGTCCGCGCCGTACCCGACGGCATCGCCGGCGTCATCAACGATCTGTCGCCCGAGACCATTGTCGAAGGCTATGCCTCCGGCTTCTTCCCGCGCTGGATCCTGGGCCAGGCCACCTGGTGGTCGCCCGCCCTGCGCCATGTCCGCGAGCCTGACGCCGAGCGCCTGGCGGCCCTGCAGCAGCGCGCCGACGCGGGATTTTGCGTCACGCTCGATCGCGATTTCGAGGATGTCGCCGCCGCCTGCGCGCGCGGTAACCCCACCTTCAACCTGAGCCCGGCGGCGCTGCATATGTTCGCCCGCATGCACGACCTGGGCTTCGCTCATTGCTTCGCCGTCCGCGACTACACCGGCAAACTGGTGGCCGGCGGTTTCGGCGTCGCCTCGGGACGCATCTATGCCACCGAGCGCGTGTTCGAGAACGCGCCCGGCGCGCTGGCGCTGGGCCTTGCCACGCTCGACGCCCATCTCGCCGACTGGCTGTACCGCCTGCATGAGATGCGCAGCCAGGACATGAGCGGCGAAGACGCCGACAGGCTCGGCTACCGCCCCATGGCGCGCGAGCCTTTCGTGCTGCTCTGCGCCGTCAGCCAGAACGGCGGCTGCCCCGGCCGCTGGTCGGAGGCCGAGAACGTGCCGCTTGCCGATGCCTTCAGGAGTGACGCGGTTACGAACGCAGCATGACGGCGGCGTAGAACCCGTCGGTATGGCTCGTCGCCGGCGACAGCCGCAGGCCCGGCCCAAATTTTGACGCGAACTGGCCCAGCGCCTCGACACCGGCAGCCTTTGCCGCATGCGCCGCATCGAGCGGCAGAAACCCTTCCCCCGCAGCCAGAAACGCGCTCACCTGGTCTTCGTTCTCCTCGCGCAGCAGCGAGCACGTCACGTAGACCAGCCGCCCGCCCGGCTTCACATAGGTGGCGGCCTCGGCCAGAATCTCGCGCTGCTCGCGTGTGCGCTGTTCGAGCGCGCCGGGGCGCGTGCGCCATTTGGCGTCCGGGTTGCGCCGCCAGGTGCCGGTGCCCGTGCATGGCGCATCGACGAGCACGAGATCGCAGCGGCCTTCGAGATCGGTGAGCACGGGCTTGGCGCCTTTCGGCGAACGCACCTGCACGTTGCGGGCGCCGGACCGCTCGAGCCGATCGAAGATCGGCATCAGCCGGCGGCCGTCCGTATCGGTGGCGAAGACCTGGCCCTTGTTCTCCATCATGGCGGCGAGCGCGAGCGTCTTGCCACCGGCGCCGGCGCACAGATCCAGCACCTGCCAGCCGGCCTTGGCGCCGGCGAGCAGCGCCACAAGCTGCGAGGCCTCGTCCTGCACTTCGACCAGGCCCTTCACATAGGAGGGCTCGGCCGCCAGCGCCGGGCCGCGCCCGTCGGGCGCCACGGCGATGCGCAGGCCCCAGGGCGAATAGGGCGTCGTCACCGGGCTGAAATGCGATAGCGCCTTGAGCGCCTTTTCGCGGTCGGTGCGCAGGGTGTTGACGCGCAGATCGACCGGCGCGCGCGCCGCCAGCGCTTTGCCTTCGGCCACCGCGTGGTCAAAGGTGGCGGCGAACGATGGCGCCAGCCATTCCGGATAGTCGCCCTGCACATGGTCGGGCGCGCCGGAGAGATCATCGGCCGCAAGACGCGCGGTCTCCTGCTCGCTCAGCGGCTCGGGCGCATGGGGGCCTGCCCCGCACAGCGCCGCGATGGCCGCAACCTCCATGCCGCGCGCCCGGCGCAGGGCGCCCAGCACCACGGCGCGGGCGCTCTCGTCTCCCATGATCCAGGCGGCGGACGAGCGCACGCGCAGCGCATCGTAAATGAGGGTGCCGATGGCGGAGCGGTCCTTGGAGCCGGCAAAGCGGTGCTTCAGCCCCCAATCCTTGAGGGCGTCCCCGGCGGGACGGCGGCGGGCTTCGATATCGGCCAGAACTTCGATGGCGGCGGCAATGCGGGCTGCAGGTGTCATGCGCCCCCTTGTGAGCATTGGCGGCCGAAAGTCCAGTGTGATGAGGGTTCGGAAGAGAGAAACGGTGTCTACCACCTCCGGGACGTCATGCCCGCGCTTGTCGCGGGCACCCACGCCGTGGTGCGCTGCCACGCGTCAGGAAAGGCGTTCTCCCCATTCTGCAACAACTTTGCGGCGTCATCGCGTGGATACCCGCGACAAGCGCGGGCATGACGGAGAGGCTGTGGCACGCAGCACCTTATATCCAGCCGCCAGAACCACTTACGCCCACAACCTGACTCAAAATCTCAAAGCGCGATCATGATCCGGATAGCGAAAATAACCCACATGACGATCAGCACGAACACGCCGAACGAATAGGCAAAGAAACGATGGCGGACGAAATTGCTGGTGATGTGGACGCCGGCGTGGACATAGCGCGACAGCACGAACACCCAGGACAGGATGACGAACAGCAGGTCCGCCTTGCGGGTGAACATGGCGAAGGCGACCAGCACGTAGAACAGCACCGGGATTTCGAACTGGTTGCGGAAGGCGTTGGCGCACTGGGTCGGCCCCGGCGGCCAGGTCTCCTCATCGAGCGCCACATTGCGGATATGCGTCTCGCCCGCCCTCAGGGCCGCGCCCCGCCGTCGCCCGAGCTCGCCCAGCAGCAGGAAGGCCAGCAGAACGAGTACAAACACCGGAAGCAGAATAGCCTGGACTGTCATTCGGGCCCCCCAACGGAACAGCTCGTGATGACATTGCGCGCAGCCGGCCTAAGTCAAGCCCGCCGGGGGCTTAGATAGCGGCTTAACTAGCCGCCACCCATTGGATAATTCGGGCTTTCGCGCACGATGGTCACGTCATGGACATGGCTTTCGCGCAGGCCGGCGCTGGAGATGCGCACGAACTTGGCGCGGCGCTGGAATTCCTCGATCGTCGGCGCGCCGACATAGCCCATGGCGGCGCGCAGGCCGCCGGCAAGCTGGTGCAGCACGGCGCTGACCGGCCCCTTGTACGGCACCTGGCCCTCGATGCCTTCCGGCACCAGCTTCAGGCTGTCCTTGATGTCCTGCTGGAAATAGCGATCGGCCGAGCCGCGCGACATGGCCGAGACGGACCCCATGCCGCGATAGGCCTTGAACGAGCGGCCCTGGAACAGGAAGGCCTCGCCCGGGCTCTCGTCGGTGCCCGCCAGCAGCGAGCCGATCATGACGCATTCGGCGCCGGCGGCGATGGCCTTGGCCAGATCGCCGGAGAACTTGATGCCGCCGTCGCCGATGACGGGAATGTTCTGCTTGCGCGCCTCTTCGGCGGA
>Ga0182744_1001382_pt1 | contig 21229 bp, 24 predicted proteins | sample eDN3rd30CKraftMG_FD_128525 | JGI IMG/M metagenome (GOLD analysis project Ga0182744, IMG submission 128525) | Enriched Miracle-Growth compost microbial communities from Emeryville, California, USA - eDNA 3rd pass 30_C Kraft MG (version 2) (version 2) ...
TATTCACTTCTTCCACAATGTGCCGAGTAATAAGACTATTAGGTATGATTTCGATGATATTTGCTTTTTTAGAGGATAAAGGAATGTTTAAAGTAGTCTCCAGGATTTCATCAAAATGAACGGAATGTTTCAAGGAATTCACATGGCTATTATTACAATCAATCACCAATTTGCCATCTTGCACAACTGCCATTCCATCCTTATATACATGTGATATCCTGAGACTTTCAAGGTCATCAACGAAGGAAAAATCAGCTTTGTAACCTGCAGCAATGGCTCCCTTATCTTCAAGCCCAAAACATTCTGCGGCATTAATGGTAGCCATTTGAATGGCGGTAATGGGGGAGAGTCCTTCGGCAATCGCAACCCTTACATTGTGATCAATGCTGCCCTCAAGTGCAAGGTCATCAAGATGTTTATCATCTGTAACAAATAAACACCTGCGCGAATTGTACTGATTTACAACCGTAATCAATCTGCGTAAATCCTTTGCAACAGTACCCTCACGAATCATTAAATACATTCCGCTCCTGAGACGCTCTTTTGCCTCGGTAGCAGTTGTGCTTTCATGATCAGTCCGAATACCAGCTGCCATATACACATTCAAATCCTTCAGTGTCAAACCCGCAGCATGACCATCTACTTTTTTACCGAGTCCTTTAGCGTCTGTTATTTTATCCAGCATATCATCCTCGGCATGAAGAACTGCAGGGAAGTTCATGACTTCTGCTAAACCCAGTACTCGTGGATGTTGATAGAAGGGGGATAAATTTTCTGCCTTTAAAATGGCACCTGAATTTTCAAAGCTAGTTGCAGGGACACAAGAAGGAAGCATGATAAAAATATCGAAGGGAAGGTTTTCGGAAGAGTCTAGCATATACTGTATACCTTCAGTACCTAGGACATTTGCAATCTCGTGCGGATCGGCAATAACGGTCGTTACTCCGTGGGGCAGAAGGACCTTTGCAAATTCACTAGGTGTCACCAAGGACGATTCGATATGAACATGACCATCAATAAAGGCAGGAAGGACATACCGGCCTTGTGCATCCACACTATTCTTTCCCTCATAATGTCCGATACCTGCGAAATAACCATCTACAATCGCAATATCGCCTTCAATTATTTCACCATTAAATACATCAACAATCCTGCCATTTCTTACGACCGTATCCGCAGGTTCTTTGCCTGAAGCCACAGAGATTCTTCGTTTTAATGGATTTATCTCCACTGCTCAACACCCTCTACTCTATAGATTAGTAATCTACTTTGCTATTTGAACCTTCCCATGTACGAAAAGGAAGGTCAGCATCTTCTGGGAAAATTTGTTTCATTGGGATTTTTCGATGTTCCATTGGAAGTGCGAGCTGTTCATAAATAAATTGGTCATCGAACCCTATCTTTGCAGCGTCCTGTTTCGTGCAGCCAAAATATACAGCCTTTGGTCTTGCCCAATAGATGGCACCTATGCACATTGGGCAAGGTTCGCAGCTTGTATAAATTTCGCAATCAGTTAGCTGAAAGGTGTTTAAATATCTGCAAGCATCACGAATGGCCTGGACCTCTGCATGTGCTGTTGGATCGTTGGAGGATGTCACTTCATTACGTCCAACCCCAATTATTTTCCCATCCTTCACCACAACTGCACCAAACGGCCCTCCGTGGTTGGTTAAAACATTATTGAGAGCTTCCTCAATTGCTTTTTTCATAAAATGTATATCTGACATATAACCTCTCCATTCTCTGGTCTATTTTATTCATTTGAAGCTAGTGATTAGCACGAATGGTATATTTGTTTACTTAACTTGAAATTCATTATTCTATACCGTACATAGAATTTCTTCCTTGTTGTCAGGTTTGTTTACACGCTTTTTTTGGCAGGGGACAATTAAAAAACTTGTTAGATTATATGACACTTTTGTAGATACTATTTCGGGCATTTCGATATTATATAAAAAATTGGAAGGACGATTTTGCTGAGCATTTTTGAAGATTCTTAAATAGAGAGTGAACAGGTGATGTATTTTTAGGAGATCTGGAATATATATAGTTTTAATGATAAGAAAGCTTAAGGAAGAGAGATGAGGCCATGGAGGAAGTAAATCAAATGAATAAGGAGGAGTTCGTACAAAAGGCAGGCTGGGTGTTTGAACACTCTCCGTGGGTGGCTTCGGAGGCATGGGAGAATATGCCGTTTGAATCATGTGAACATCTTTTACAAACGATGATTGATATTGTTCAAAATGCGGAGGAAGCAAAACAGTTAGCATTACTGCGTGCACACCCGGATTTAGGAACAAGACTGCAAATGTCTGAGGTTTCTCGAAAGGAGCAAGCCGGAGCGGGCCTTGATCAGCTTACGAAGGAGGAATTTGAGGAGTTTGTTTCCCTCAATCAGCGCTATGTCCAAAAATTTAACTTTCCCTTTATTATGGCCGTGAAAGGTCAGAACAAAGAAAGTATCCTAGCTGCAATGAAGCAAAGGGTTCATAACGCTTACGATGAAGAGTATAGCATCGCTTTACATGAAGTCTATAAAATTGCTGGATTTCGATTGAATGGTATTTTCATGAGTTAATAGAATCTGATATTAAGAACATAATCAGTCTGGAGTGACCGAAGTTAAGCGAAAGAAGAGTTTGCGGTCAATCCAGGTTTTCCGGAGTGAACAGGAAAAGCAAAAAAGAGTCTTCAGTCAATGTAGAGATACCATTACCTATTTTCTAATCCTGTTGAAAACAAGGGAGGCACTCAAGTATGAAGAGAACGATGAGCTATGGGAAAGCGGATGTTTGGGTTTATCGTACCTATGCTAAGCCGTTAACGGCCATTCGAAACATTCCAGAATCCACTTTCTCAGGCCGAAAAAACATTCTATTTGGCTTGAATGTAAAAGTCGCTGTAGAAGGTGAAGCATTTTTTCCTTCATTTAAGGATGGTGACAACACGTTAGTTGTTGCGACGGATTCGATGAAGAACTTTATCCTCAAGCATGCTGGAGATTATCAAGGCGCTACACAAGAAGGATTTCTTGAATTTGTCGCCCGCCGCTTTCTTGAGAAGTATTCGCATATGACTGGTATTACAATCTCAGGTGAACAGATCTCTTTTGAAGAGCTTCCAGTCCCGACAAATGGCAGCTTTGAACCAAGCCCGCTGGTCTTTCGTTATTCTTTAAATGAACAGGCGGGGGCATCATTAGAAGTGAAACGTGAAAAAGATGAAATTGCCACTACTAATCACTTAAGCAGCTTAAAGGGTCTTAAACTTATTAAGGTAAAGGGCAGCTCCTTTTACGGCTATGTAAAGGACGAATATACGACATTGCCCGAATCCTATGATCGTCCGTTATTTATCTTTTTAAATATAGATTGGCGTTATGACAATCTCGAGGATGCAAGAGGAAATACATCAGACGGGTATGTGGCAGCAGAACAGGTTAGAGATATAGCTTACACGGTCTTTCATGAGGCAAACTCCCCATCCATCCAAAATCTGATTTACCGAATTGGTACTAGAATCCTAGAGCGCTTTCCGCAATTAGAGGAAGTTCGCTTTGAATCAAATAACCGCACCTGGGAAACGATCTTAGACGAGATTCCTGCTTCGGAAGAGGGAAAGGTATTTACGGAACCCCGTCCACCATATGGTTTTCAATGTTTTTCAATGACGCGTGATGACCTAGATCCTCAAGGAGGAAACAAGTAGATGACAGGGAAGTTAACTACGCATGTCCTCGACATCAGCATTGGCAAGCCAGCTGGCGGTGTGTTAGTGGAGTTAGTTGCAGTTTGTCAAAATAAAGAGCTAGAACTCATTCGTTCCTCTTATACCAATGAAGATGGCAGATTAAATCTTCCTCTATTAGAAGGGGATGATATGAAACAAGGAATTTATGAACTTCATTTTCATGTTGGAGACTATTATCGAAGGCTCGGAGCATCTAATGAAAGCCCCTCTTTCCTAGACTGTGTGCCTGTTCGTTTTGGTGTTTCAGATCCGGTCTCTCACTATCATGTGCCGCTGTTGATCTCACCGGGAGGCTACAGTACCTATCGGGGGAGTTAGGAGGAAAAATGAACACAGAACTTTGGGTGAAAAACGGATATGTTTTTACAGGTGAAGGATTTCGGTTTGCCAATATAAAAATAAAAAATGGGCTTATAGAGGATGTACATGATAGTGAACCTGAACCTCCAAAAGAAAAAGAGTCAAATTCTTTAGACGCAGAGTGCTGCCTAGTCGTACCAGGATTTATCGATTCGCATGTTCATTTTAATGACCCCGGCAGGACGGAGTGGGAAGGGATTGAAACTGGCAGCACTGCCGCTGCCATTGGTGGAACCACAACAATTTTTGATATGCCGCTAAATTGTACTCCGTCAGTGACCAACCTAACAAATCTTCAAAATAAAAGAAACTATTTATCCGCAAAGTCTTATATTGATTATGCTTTATGGGGTGGGATGACCGGTAAGAACGTCCACAATAGCGCAGATTTAGCTCGTATGACAGAGGGGATTATCGCCTGGAAGGCCTTTATGTCAGACAGCGGTATTGATGATTTTCCATTTGTCTCAACGGAACAATTAGAACTGGCTATGAAGATTGCAGCAGAACAAAATAAAATCCTAGCACTTCATGCTGAATGGCAGGAGGAGATTGATAATCTTACTACTTTTTATAAAAATCAAAAGGAAATGAATGAGCGGATGGCTTTTATCGCCAGCCGTCCAATATCAGCAGAAAAACAGGCCGTAAGCGCTGCTTTAGAGTTAGCTGCAAAATATGGAACGGCCATTCATTTCGTTCATATCAGTTCACCGAAAGTAGTCGAAATGATTCAACAAGCGAAGAATAGCGGAATGAATATTACGGTCGAAACATGTCCTCATTATTTAATTTTTGATGAAGAAGACTTCCTGCAAACAGGTGCCATTCTCAAATGTGCTCCTCCGCTCAGGCCGAGGGAAGAAGTAGAAGGGCTATGGGATTGTATCTCAAATGGGTGGATTGATAGTATTGGATCCGATCATTCGCCCTGCCTTTATTCCATGAAAAACAATGATTCGATTTGGGAAGCATGGGGAGGAATTCAAGGGGTACAATTTACTTGGCTTGCATTATTAGATGAGGCATTGAAAAGAAAAATACCACTTAAGGATATCCTGCCTCTAGGCACTGCTAATGTTGCTGATCGGTTTGGAATATCGGCGAAGAAAGGAAGAATTCAACCCGGATTGGATGCAGATTTAGCCATCATTTCATTAGATGAAACAACGTTTGTGGATCAGCAATCGATTGCCTTTCGTAATAAATATTCTCCCTATGAAAATAGAACTTTTCTATTAAGGGTAAAGAAAACCATCCTACGAGGAAGCGTGATTTATGATGACCAAACCGGAGTAACCCGGGAAAAGTTTGGTCAGTTTATACAGCCAAGGGAGGATGCATATGGCACATTTCCCCACTAATCTCCATGAGGCAATCGAGTGGCTGGCCACTTTTGGGAGTGAGCGTGATGGCGGTGTAACGCGAACACTTTATTCCCAGTCTTGGAAGGAAGCACAGCAAGCGTTAAAGGCATGGATGGAAGAAGCTGGGCTGCTCACAAATTATGATTCTATTGGAAACTTATTTGGGAGATTGCCTTGTTCTAATCCTAATGCTCCAACCATTCTGATTGGTTCTCATGTTGACACTGTAAAATCAGGCGGTAAATATGATGGAGCTTATGGAATTATTGCTGGAATACTTGCATTACTACATTTGAAAAAGCAGAACGGACAGCCTGCCATAAACCTCGAGGTGGTTTCATTTTGCGAAGAGGAAGGCAGCCGCTTTCCGGTCGCTCTATGGGGTTCAGGTATGATGACAGGAATATATTCATATAACGATATTCGAGCTATTAAGGATTCAGATGGCAACAGCTTTCAGAAGGCTATGATGGAAGCAGGATTTGGACTTTCTGAATACAGGGTCCGGAAGGATATCCAAACTTTTATTGAACTACATATCGAGCAAGGGCCCACTCTTGAAAAAGTTAAAAAATCAATTGGTATTGTCAAAGCCATTGTCGGTCAAAAAAGGTTTCGAATTACAGTGAATGGCGAATCCAATCATGTTGGTACAACCTCAATGAAATGGAGAAGAGATGCCCTTCATGGGGCGGTGAACATGATTCATGACTTATATGAAAGTATAAAGGAATACGATGAAGACCTTGTAACAAGTGTAGGGCAGCTTTTTGTGAAACCTAATGTACCAAATGTGATTCCTAATCATGTCCAGTTTACTGTTGATGCGAGACATCCAAACGAATCGGTTTTAAACTCTTTTTGCCAGCAATTCACTGGAATGTTTGAAACCTATGCAAAAAAACAGGATTTGGCTATAAAGGTTGAGATGTGGCATGAAGTTCAGCCAGCTCAGATGGATAGTAACCTTAATGAAAAAATACAGAGCATTTGCAAAAGCAGCAATATTCCCTTTCATTGGATGAATAGTGGTGCGGGTCATGACGCTCAGCTATTTGCACGAGTCTGCCCTACAACAATCCTTTTTGTTCCAAGTCAGGGCGGTATTAGCCATTCTCCACTCGAGTATACATCCATACAAGACTTAGAAACAGGTATGGAGGTACTCATACATTTATTACATCAATTAGCATACAACTGCTAAAGGGGTGATTTTATGAATAAGGATAAGTTAAGGATTGTACAGTGGATACAGAACCATGAGGAAGAACTGGTAGGATTTTTGAAAAAATTAGTTGAAACAGCTTCCGATAATCCAGCAGGTGATTGTTTACCAATCGCCAGAGTGTTAGAGAAACAGCTTTCTGAGCTTGGGTTTGAAAATGTGTCTCTCCTCGAAATCGACGAAGAAAGTGTGAAAGCAAATGGGATGATTAGTATGGCTAACGTCCTTGCCCCTACAGTGTTTGGTGAAGGGAAAAATGTTGTATTAAACGCACACGGAGATGTTGTTCCTCCTGGTTTAGGGTGGAGTGTCGACCCATATGGCGGAGAAGTTAGAGATGGAAAAATGTACGGGCGGGGAGTGGCGGTGTCAAAGTCAGATATTGCTGCTTATACCTATGCAGTTCTTGCATTAAAACAAGTTCATGCTCAACTTTCTGGGAGAGTAGACCTTGCATTTACATTTGATGAAGAAACAGGAGGAGAAATAGGTCCCAAATGGCTGATTGACCAAGGTCATATCAAGCCTGATCACGCCATCGTGGCAGGTTTCACCTATTCGGCTGTTAATGCACATAATGGCTGTTTGCACTTTGAAATCAAAACAACTGGAAAGTCAGCTCACGCAGCTCTTCCCCATACAGGGATAGATGCAATTGAGGCGACTACCAAAATTTTAGGGGTTTTATATGATTATCGTAAAACACTTGCAGAAAAAAAGTCATCGATACCAGGCATTGATTTTCCTACATTGAATGTAGGGCTCATTTCGGGTGGAATTAACACCAATGTAGTTCCAGATGAATGCAGTATTAGGGTGGATCGCCGATTAATTCCTGAAGAGGACTTTGTTGCTGCTGAAACAGAGTTTAGTGAACTTGTACATCAAGCAGTATCAGACATTCCAGGGATTAAAATTGAAATTCGGAAAATCCTCCATGCAAAAAGCTTTGGGCCCATTCCAGAGAATTCCCCATTGGTTCAGGCCTTGGCAGCAAACTGGAAATCAATTTTAAAGGAAGATGGGGAGCTGCCGGTCCACGGCGTACCATTATATACAGATGCCCGCCATTTCTTTGCTGCAGGAATTCCAACGATTATGTTTGGTGTCGGACCAAAGGTGCTAGAAGAGGCAAATGGGCACCGTGCAGATGAAAATATTCGACTTAGTGATTTGCAGGCTGCTACTAAAATTATCGCTTGTACCCTTTATGATTTATTAGCGGGAGGAAACACATGAAATTAACCCAGCGTGAACAGGAAAAATTAATGATTGTTGTCGCAGCGGATTTGGCGCGGCGTCGAAAAGACCGCGGATTGAAATTAAATTATCCTGAAGCGATTGCGCTCATTACCTATGAAATAATGGAGGGCGCTAGAGAAGGTAAAAGTGTTGCACAGTTAATGAGTGATGGGACAACAATTTTATCCACCGAGGACGTGATGGAAGGGATACCGGAAATGATTCGAGATATTCAGGTAGAAGCGACATTCCCCGATGGTACTAAGCTCATAACTGTCCATGAACCCATTCGGTAGAATACAAGTTTAAAAGTAGAGGCGGAGAGAAATAGAATGATTCCTGGAGAATATGTACTAAGACAAGAGCCTATTGTTTGTAATCAGGGGAGAGCAGCTTCAAAGGTGCTGGTGTTAAATAAAGGGGACCGTCCTGTACAAGTGGGTTCCCACTTTCATTTTTTCGAAGTGAATGGATACCTCCATTTTGAACGTCAAGAAGCGTATGGGAAACACTTAAATATTCCGGCGGGCACTGCTGTCCGATTTGAACCGGGTGATGCCAAAGAGGTAGAGCTTGTCCCATTTGCAGGTAAGCGTGAAGTTTATGGTCTAAATAATAAAACCGATGGTCAATTGGACAAGAAAAAGAGGGATCAGACATGAGTTTCAAAATGTCTAGAAAACAATATGCAGACATGTTTGGTCCCACTGAGGGGGACGCCATTCGACTGGCGGACACCGATTTATTTATCGAAATAGAAAAGGATTATACAGTTTTTGGGGATGAAGTGAAATTTGGCGGCGGTAAAGTCATTCGGGATGGGATAGGACAGCACCCTCTTGCTACAAGAGCTGATGGGGCAATCGATGTGATCATTACCAATGCAATTATTGTGGATTACACTGGGATTTATAAAGCGGATATTGGGATACGAGATGGAAGGATTGCAGGAATTGGAAAGGGTGGTAATCCACTACTTATGGATGGTGTGGATATGGTCATTGGGGCTTCCACAGAGGTCATTGCAGGTGAAGGTATGATTGTCACTGCTGGAGGCATTGATGCCCATATCCACTTCATCAGTCCTCAGCAAATTGAAACAGCTCTATCCTCCGGGATTACTACCATGATTGGCGGAGGCACCGGTCCTGCTACAGGTACCAATGCGACAACTTGTACTCCTGGTGAGTGGAATATCCACCGAATGCTTGAAGCAGCTGAAGATTTCCCAATGAATCTTGGATTTTTAGGAAAGGGAAATTCCTCATCTGAAGAGCCGTTAATCGAGCAGGTAAATGCCGGTGCCATTGGGCTTAAGCTCCATGAAGACTGGGGGACGACTTCCTCAGCGATTGACCACTGCTTGCGGGTAGCGGACCAATATGATGTTCAAGTGGCCATCCATACCGACACCTTAAATGAAGGTGGGTTTGTGGAAGATACGCTTGCGGCCATTAATGGCAGAGTCATACATACTTACCATACTGAAGGCGCAGGTGGAGGACATGCCCCTGATATTATTAAGGTTGCCAGCTATCCTTATATACTTCCTTCCTCGACCAACCCAACACGTCCTTATACAAAAAATACATTAGACGAGCATTTGGATATGCTTATGGTTTGTCATCACTTAGACCCTGATGTACCAGAGGATATCGCTTTTGCTGATTCGCGTATCCGTAAAGAGACGATTGCAGCAGAGGATATTCTCCATGATATGGGCGTATTCAGTATGATTAGTTCAGACTCGCAGGCAATGGGTCGTGTCGGTGAAGTGATTACCCGGACTTGGCAGACAGCGGATAAGATGAGGAAACAAAGAGGAAAAATGGCGGAGGATACAGGAGTGGGGGATAACGTCCGAGTTAAGCGATATATCGCCAAGTATACGATTAATCCAGCGATAACCCACGGGATTGCCGATGAAGTTGGCTCCATTGAGATTGGGAAAATGGCTGATTTGGTAATTTGGGATCCAGCTTTTTTTGGAGTTAAGCCGGAGATTGTGATTAAAGGCGGCATGATCGCTCACAGTTTAATGGGAGATCCAAATGCATCTATCCCTACTCCACAACCTGTTTTGTACCGTCCGATGTTTGCTTCTTTTGGTAATGCAAAGTATTCAACATGTATTACCTTTATGTCAAAAGCGGCAATTGATCTTGGTGTTCATGAAAAATTGGGATTGAAAAAACAAGTTAAGCCTGCTCATGGAACCCGCCAACTTTCAAAAAAAGATATGAAGCATAATGCTGAAATGCCAAAAATTGAAGTGGATCCGCAAACGTATGAAGTTATCGTGGATGGACAACTAGTGACCTGTGAACCAGCAGAAGTACTGCCGATGGCACAGCGTTATTTCTTATTTTAAAAGGAGCGAACTTATGATTATTACTGAAATCGTTGGAAACGTCGACGATATTTCGTCATTTGGAAGACATATAGAGAGAGTATATTTATCAAGCGATGACTTGGTAAAACGAATACAGCGCGTGACAACAGACCATGGGAAAGAAGTCGGAATCCGCCTAGCAGAGCCGAAGGATTTGGTGGATGGAGATATTTTATACATGGACGAACGAAACATGATTATCATTAGTGTAACCAGTGATGACCTACTAGTGCTCCGTCCTTCAAGCATGAAACAAATGGGTGAAATCGCTCATCAATTGGGAAATCGCCATCTGCCGGCGCAATTTGAAGAAGAGGTAATGCTGGTTCAATATGACTATCTTGTTGAGGAGCTGCTCGTACAATTAAACATTCCTTTTACAAGGGAAGAGAGAAAAGTAAAAAAGGCTTTTCGTCATATTGGTCACAGTCATGGATAGTCAGCTTCTAAGCCTACTGCAATTAGGGGATTCAAATTTTCCGTCAGGGGCTTTTTCCCATTCCTTTGGATTAGAAACCTATATTCAGGATGAAAGTGTCCATAATAAAGAAACATTTTTCGAATGGATTCGGATCTATCTGGAAAAACAACTAGCCAATACCGATGGGTTAGCTTGTCGCATAACCCTTGAGGCATTGATGAATAAAGATGTTCTTGAGATATGGAACCTCGACCGAAAGTTGTTTGTTCAGAATATGCCGGAAGAAACCCGGCAGGCGAATCGTCGGATTGGGGAAAGACTAGTGGTAATCGGAATTGATCTCTATTCCATACCTTTATTAGAAAAATATTTGAAAAAAATTCGAAGAAATGAAGCCTTCGGACATCCTGCAATTGCCTTTATGATCATCTGCTATTTTTTAAAGATTGATAGAAACCAAGCGATTTTAACCTTCTTATATTCTACGATTACTAGTCTCGTTCAAAATGGTGTTCGTGGAATCCCACTGGGTCAAACGGCAGGTCAACGGATTCTGCTTGAAATACAGCCAGTTTTGTTGAAAACAGTTAAGAGGATTGAATCCTTAGATATAGGCGATTTTGGAGCTGTTGCTCCAGGGATTGAAATCGCACAGATGCGCCATGAAAAGCTGGGTGTTCGACTGTTCATGTCGTAAAACTAAATGAAAGAGGCGAGAGAATGGAGCCGGTACGGATTGGAATTGGCGGACCAGTAGGAGCAGGGAAGACCATGCTAGTTGAGCGTTTAACAAGATACCTAAATGAAGAATTCAAGATGGCTGTTGTAACCAATGACATTTATACAAAAGAAGATGCTCAGTATCTGATGAAAAATAGTGTACTGCCTGCCGATCGAATTATTGGAGTAGAGACAGGAGGATGCCCGCATACTGCGATTCGAGAGGATGCCTCGATGAATTTCGCTGCCATTGAGGAATTAAAGGCTAATCACCTAGACCTTTCAATCATTTTTGTTGAAAGCGGCGGCGACAACCTGGCTGCCACCTTTAGTCCGGAGCTTGTTGATTTTTCAATTTACATCATTGATGTTGCCCAAGGAGAAAAAATACCTCGAAAGGGGGGACAAGGGATGATAAAATCTGACTTGTTTATTATCAACAAAATCGATCTAGCTCCGTATGTTGGAGCCAGTTTGGAAGTGATGGAGGAAGATACAAAGGCTGCGAGAGGGAAGAAGCCGTATATCTTTACCAATTTGAAAACAGATACAGGGCTGGAGCTCGTTGCAGACTGGCTCAAGAAAAATGCGTTATTGGCAGGATTGGGGTAAGTGATACGGCAAACGGGATATCTAAGATTATCAGCTGCTAGGAAAAAAGAGAAAACAATCTTTACAGAAACCTATTCAGAGGGCGCTTTTAAAATAACCAGGCCAGTTTACCTGACTTCTAGCGGTGAGGCGTATGGGTACGTGATGAATCCTGGAGGGGGCTATATTGACGGGGATTTCTATAAGATTTCTATAGCTTTAGAAAAGGATGCGGAAGTTTTGTTAACAACGCAATCCTCCACGAAAGTTTATAAAACAAGGACAAAACCAGCTATTCAAGAAATGGACATTCACTTGAAAAAAGGAAGTCTCTTAGAATATCTTCCAGATCCGGTTATCGCGTACCAGCATGCATGCTTTAAACAGAATTTGATTGTTCATATGGAACAAGGTGCCTCACTGGTTTGCTGCGATATTTTTACACCAGGATGGGCCCCTGATGGCACTCTATTTCGTTATGACTTAATTCAGACGAAGATGGAAGTCTATTTGGAACAGCAGCTTGTTTTATTTGATCATATCAAACTTGAGCCAGATGAGGATATGACAGGCTTGGGCTATATGGAGGGATATACCCATTTCGGAACGATGATTATCATTGATGAGGAGGTGAATAAAGCATTTTTAGAAGAACTCTATGACCTTTTAGAGCCTCTGACTGGAATCAGAATCGGTTTCTCCATGCTAGTGGTTCCTGGATTTTCACTGAGAATACTTGCAAACTCTTCACAAGCTATAGAACATGTTCAAAGTGTTACCCATGAACTCATCAGGAAAAAAATATTGGGGAAAGAACCTGTCTTTTTACGAAAATATTAAGATGGAAAAACGGTTTAGCGCGTATAATAGAAATGCTGCACGTATACTAGGAATACGGCACGATAATAAAAGAATTGGCACGTTAATTGACTGCATAGAAAAAAGAGCCATTGGCGGCTCTTTTTTCATTAAAACGTATGTGCTAAATCTTTTGCACGCGCGATGGCGTTTTCTTTAATTTCCTGAGCTTTGTCAGGCATTGCATTATGCCCTTCAACAAATAATCCTTCAAAGGAAGGGACTCCATAGAATTGCATCATAATCTCAAGGTAGCGGTGACCCATTTCCATTGCTGCTGCAGGTCCTTCGGAATAAATCCCTCCGCGTGCTTGAATATGTAAAGCTTTTTTGTCGGTTAACAGTCCAATTGGACCTTTCTCAGTATACCTGAAGGTTTTTCCTGCAACGGATACTGCATCTAAATAAGCTTTCATGACGGGTGGGAAGGAAAAATTCCATAACGGTGTTACAAAAATATATTTATCAGCCGAAATAAATTGCTCGCAGATCTCAGAAAGCCTTCCAACCTTTGTTTTTTCTTCATTTGATAGCTGTTCAAATTCCGTGCCTGAACGAAGTTTTCCCCAGCCGCTGAAGACATCAACATCGATTTGTGGAACATCTACTTTGTAAAGATCCACATTAATAATTTCATGGTCAGGATTTACCTCTTTATAGGTATCAATAAATGCTTTTCCAACTGCCATACTATAAGACTGAGTATCATCATGAGGATGAGCGGTTATGTACAATACTTGTGTCATTTTCATATCTACCCTTTCCGTATCTAATCTAGCCTACATTCTAGTTTGTGTTTTGAATGTAAATATATGCAGGATTTGATAACCATATAAAGAGTAATAAACTGTGGAAAAGGTAATCATGAAGTGTATGATAACCGAATATGGAAGAGTTCAGGTGAAAAAGTCATCATAGGCAGATACCAAAACAGATCTAACTAAAAAAATAAAAGGAATTTGCATTTTGGCAAATTCCTTTTATTTTTAATTATTTTCGCTGAAGTAAGGGTTTCCACTAATGTTTGCACGCATTTCATCTGTTAATGTAAATGGCTCGTTTACAGTGGAATTAGAAGCAGCTTCATCATTGTTTTGGATACTTCCATCATAATGAATTGGTTTATTTGTCATAGGTACATTCACCTCCGTAATATAGTCTATACGTAAATTCTACTATTTATTTACTATTTTTAATAGGTAATTTTTAATATTCTAAATGTTATTTTTACTGGTAATTATTTACTATATAAATGTTAGTATTTGGTATCTCACTTTCCCTTCATTCACCTTTCTTCATGATTTATGATAAAATTTTTTAAAAAAGGAGTCGGCGCAACATGAAATTAATTGACCTCCATTGTGATGCATTACTTAAACTTTCAGAAGGAAAAGGCACTCTTCGTTTTGCTGACGCGAAAGAATTGCAGACCAATAAAAACCGGTTACATAAAGGGCAAGTTAAGGTGCAGTGCTTTGCCATTTTTATTGAGCCAGAAATTCCTTCTGATCAGAAATTTCAAGCAGCCCTCGTACAAATTGATTATTTTTACAAGGAAGTACTCGGGAAAAATCAGGATATCATTCACATTAAAGAATGGTCTGATTTTGAAAAAATTAATATCGGTCAAATTGGTGCCATGTTAACCCTTGAAGGTGTGGACGCCATTGGCAACGATCTTACGAAACTCAATATCCTTTATCAACTAGGGGTTCGTTCCGTTGGTTTGACTTGGAATAATGCTAATTTAGCTGCGGATGGTGCAGGTGAACCACGCGGCGGCGGGCTTACGCTTTTTGGGAAAGAGATCGTGCAGTTTAATAATGAACATCAAATATTGACAGATATCTCTCATCTAAGTGACAAGGGAATATGGGAAGTCATTGAATTAGCAAGGTTTCCGATCGCAAGCCATTCAAATTCACGAAAGCTATGTAACACCCTCCGCAATTTAACAGATGAACAAGCAACTGCGATGTTTAAAAGAAATGCTATGGTTCATGTCGTTTATTACCCTCCATTCGTAAAAGAAGCTGGAGAGGTGAAAATAACCGATTTAATAAAGCATATCGACCACTTCTGTTCATTAGGTGGTGTGAAACATATTGGATTAGGCTCTGATTTTGACGGAATATCAGCATTTATCACGGGACTAGAGGATGCTTCAAAATCACAAAATCTTATTAATGAATTATTAAAGCACTTTAAAGAGGATGAGGTAAGAGGTTTTGCCTACCAAAACTTTCTCGACCACCGGCCAGGAGTGTTAAGATGAAAATTAGACAGACAGGATTAAGTGTTGGCATGCTGCCAACAGGCCCCAAAAATTGCATTACCGATGTTGCAGGTGTAATGGTAGGTCATGTAACGCTTGATTTTCCACTTGAAGATGCCGGGAATGAATATGCCTGTACAGGTGTTACGGCAGTTATTCCTCATAAAGGGAATGTATTTAAACAAAAAGTAACTGCGGCAAGTTATGTACTAAATGGATTTGGAAAAACAACCGGGCTCGTTCAAGTAAATGAATTAGGACAGCTAGAATCACCGATTATGCTGACAAATACGTTTGCTGTACCTGCAGTCACACAAGGGACTTTAGAATATATGCTGGCTGAGAATACTGAAATCGGAGATACAACTGGCACCATTAACATCGTAGTTGGAGAATGCAATGATAGTTATTTAAATTCAATACGGCAATTTCCAGTTAAACCGGAGCATGCGATGGAGGCAATCAGAAATGCCTCGGACCAACAGGCTGAGGAAGGGGCGGTTGGTGCAGGAAAAGGGATGATTTGCTTTGGGTATAAAGGCGGAATTGGTACGTCTTCTCGAAGCATTGAAGAATACACAATTGGCTGCTTAGTTCTAAGCAATTTTGGTAAAAAGGAAGAGCACCAGACATTTCGATATTCAAAAGTGGAGGGGCTCTCGGATACATCAGATGGATCCATTATCATTGTCCTAGCGACCGATGCTCCATTAAGTGACAGGCAGCTATTGCGTTTATCAAAGCGCTGTGGAATTGGTCTTGGGAGAACAGGCAGTCATTTTAGTCATGGCAGCGGGGATATCGTTATCTCCTTTTCAACAGCTTATAAGTCAGAACACTTTTATAAAGAACCGACAGAACAAAGGACTCAACTTCGCGAGGATCATCCTTTGATGAATCAGTTATTTACTGGGGCAGCAGAAGCGGCAGAAGAAGCAATTCTAAACTCATTGTCTCAGGCAGTAACAACAAAAGGAAGAGCGGGAAGAGTCGTAAATCATATTACCTTTACGGGCGAGGAATGAATGACATGTATCTAACCATAAAAGAAACAGCAGAATACTTATCAATGCCAGAAGCAGCAATAGAAGACCTAATCAAACAAAAAAAAATTCGCGCCATCCATGACGGAGAAGCGTGGATCATCAACAAAGAACAATTCAACACCCACCTAAAACAAGTAGAAAAATACAAACACCTAATCGAGGAAATCCTAAACGAACCCATCCCTGAAGACCACGATATAAAGGACGAAGACTAAATAATATGGTGCCAATAATATGGTGCCTGTCACCGTCCGTGGACAGTGTCCACCTGGAATGGACACTAACCCAAAAAGCTTAATATGGAGGCGTTTCTTGTGGGGGGATTTTTCTTGAAAAGAGTGTATGAACCATACGATGAGTCAGATGGTTTTCGGATTTTAGTGGATCGATTGTGGCCTCGCGGGATCTCGAAGGAATCAGCTAGGTTGACGGCCTGGCAGAAGGAGGTTGCTCCCAGTCCTGAGCTTCGTAAGTGGTTCTGCCATAAGCCTGAGTTGTTTGAAGAGTTTCGTGTTAAATACATAGAGGAATTACGTTCGGATGAAGAGAAGCTAAGGATTATGGATGAATTAATTAATTTAGCTTCCGAGGGGAACGTTACTCTCATATACGGAGCAAAAGATCCAGTTTATAATCATGCAATCGTTATAGAAGAAGAGCTAAAGAGATTAATGAGTCATAAAGAAACAAAAGAAAATTAGGCAGCTAGGAGCTTTTTTATGAAAAATTACATCTTTTTCTTCTGTATAATTTTGATCCTGTTGGGTGCTTATACCGGTATTCGTGGTTCTTCGGCGAGTACCAAAACCATTAATCTTGTAGCCCTCGGTGATTCCATCACACATGGAGTAGGTGACCCTGCAAAAAAGGGGTACATAGATGGAGTTAAAGTGAAATTGGAAGAGATACAGAATACCTCTGTTAAAGTGAGTAACTTTGCTGTGCCAAGGTATTCTACCGACAAAGTTCTTGAGCAGCTCATGGATAAAAAAATCACTGCCCAAATAAAAAGAGCAAATTATATTATTCTTTATATTGGAACGAATGATTTTAGAAAGAGTGCCAATCTTCAATTTAACCCTCTTGATGTAAAAAGATTAAATGAGGGCAAAGTTACATTTACAACCAACCTTAATAAAATTCTTGAAAACATAAGAAAAGAAAATCCTGCGGCTCCTATTTTTGTTCTAGGTTTATATCAACCCTATGTTGAATACTCGAATCGCAAGGAAATTCTAAGCACCATAAAAGATTGGAATGAAGGGATTGTCAAAGTGGCAAATAATTTTGATCGAATTGAATATGTTGCCACACTAGACCTATTTCATGACAAACCTAAAAGCACCTATTTCAGTGATTCATTACATCCTAATCCTGCTGGATATCGATTAATCTCTGAGCGCGTGTCAGAAAAAGTTATAAAAGAGCTTAGTTTTAAATAATCATTCAATTAGAAAACCTAATGATAGTAAGCTATGAGCTAAGGAAAGGGAGCAATTAATAATGATAAGTTTAAATGAACAACCCATTGTTAAAGCAGAAATGCTAATTCGCAGACCAGTCGAAGCGGTTTACGAAGCTTTTATTAACCCTGAAATCACTACAAAATTCTGGTTCACTAAAAGCAGCGGAAGATTAGAAGTGGGTAAAACAGTCAGGTGGGACTGGGAAATGTATGGCGTGGGGGATGAATTAGTTATTAAAGAATTGGAACAAAACAAAGTTATAAGAATTGAATGGACGGACGGGACACAGGTTGAGTGGCTATTTACTCCCCGAGCAGATAATCAAACCTTTGTTTCCATCACAAACTATGGTTTTTCTGGAAGTGGCGATGAAATGGTCAGCCAAGCCATTGATTCAATGGGAGGATACGTAATGGTACTCTCCGGATTAAAAGCATATCTAGAACACAACATTCAGTTAAATCTGGTAGCAGACAAGGCACCTGATGCGAACGTAAATTGGCAGGAGTAATGAGGCAGACTAAATCCACAAGTTTTAGTCTGCTGTTTTGTCAGGCTTTAACCAAAGTAAGTAGGGGGGAATAAAGTGGAGAAATATGTTGAGCGTATTAAACAGGTATACCCCAGCCTTTCCGTTAAGGATTGCAAGCTTAATGAAATTGGCCAAAATAATGATGTGATTATTGTAAATGGATCCATCGTATTCAGATTCCCAAAGTATCAAAAGGGAATAGAAAGTTTAAAAAAAGAGACTGAGATATTAGGAGCGATTAAAAGCAATGTATCTATTCCGATACCAAATCCAATCTATCAATCTTTTGAAGAATGGGAGGTAGGAAACGTTTTTGTGGGCTATGAGTTCATTCAAGGGTCTCCATTATGGAAAGCTAGTTTCGGAAGCATTGATAATGAAGAAGTATTAAAAAGACTAGCATCACAGCTTGTTAACTTCCTTATTGAAATTCATACCATATCAAAAAATATGCTGCCATTAGAGGAATCAAATCCTCGTGATCAAATAGTCAATCTTTATCAAAGGATACAAAATAAGCTTTATCCTTTTATGAGTGTAGAAGCACAAAGACAAATCGCTCATTCTTTTGAAACTTTTCTACATAGAGAAATTTGTCTAAACTTAAACAGCACTTTGGTTCATGGTGACTTTGGAGCAACCAATATTTTATGGGAACCTCATACCAAAAAGATATCGGGGATTATTGACTTTGGAGGCAGTGATATAGGTGACCCCGCATATGATTTTGCAGGTATACTATCCAGTTACGGGAAAGATTTTTATAACATGTGTTTGAATTTGTATCCAAATGGAACCGAAATAGCTGAACGAGTTACATTTTATAGAAGTACATTTGCGTTACAGGAAGCCTTACACGGGGTGGAAAATGCCGATCCAGCAGCATTTGAAAATGGTATAAAAGCTTATATATAGAATACCTTCAAAAGCCTCTAAAAAGGTCACTCCATAACTTTATAGTTCTTATTACTTAGAAAAAGTTTTAATTTGATAAAGTGATGAAGCAAAAATAGGTATAATTACCTACCCTTTTAAGCATTATAAAAGATGTTGCTAGCCACAACATACATAAAAAGGGGGGCATACAAGTTATGACAAATAAAAATAACAATCGTAACCAGCCGCATACTGGCGGCAGTAAAGCCGATTCGGAATTTGGTGCAGAACAAGGATTAAGCAAGAAAGCTAGGAAACAAGCTGCAAGAAATAATAAAAAGAACTCATAATACAAAATAAAAACGCCTCCTGAGGGCGTTTTTCTCTTTTATATAACAAAGTAAAATACACATAAGAAATGAGACAAACTCCCAAGCATGATAAAAATGTGAAAGATCTCATGAAAGCCCATGTATTTAGATTGAAGGAATTTTGGCTTTGCTCCATAAATAATTCCACCGATTGTATAAAAAATACCGCCGAGTACTAATAGAAATAACCCCAGCCTATCCATGCTCCCTGCTAATGGGGAGAAGACAAAAACAATCATCCAGCCCATAACAAGATACAATGCCGTAGAGATCCAGCGTGGACAATTAAACCAAACCATCTTAAAAACTACCCCGCTTAAAGCTACCGCCGCAATAATTGAAAATAGAATATTTCCGGTTGTTCCATTTAAACTGATAAAGCAAAATGGTGTATAGGTACCTGCAATCAAAATGAAAATCATCGAATGATCGAGCCGTCTTAAAAAAGCAATCACATGGTCTTTAGCGATTACCATATGATAGGTGGCCGAAGCGGAATAGAGGAGAATCATGCTGACTCCAAAAATGATGACAGCAGTAATGGCCATCGTTGACGAGTTCGTACTCGACACTTTTATTACCATCGCAAGAAGTCCTACAAACGATAACAGCGCTCCAGTTAAATGAGTTAGTCCATTAATTGGTTCCCGAATAAAATTACTCAAGCAAAAACCCTCCTAATGCATCATGTAGTTTTAATAACTACTTATAATAATACTAGTAAAACATAATCTAGTCAACGAATAACTGTTACGATATAATGGTAATTAGATAACATAATGATCGGAGTTTTTATGATGGAAAAAATCAAAGAGATAATCGAACAGCTTAGTTTAGAATCAAACCTAACGGTAGATGAAATACCGAATATCGATTTGTATATGGACCAGGTGATTCAGTTATTTGAAAATAAATTTGCAGATTCTAAACGTAATGAGGAAGAAAAAATTCTTACCAAAACAATGATTAATAACTATGCGAAAGGTAAGCTGATTTTTCCGATAAAGAATAAGAAGTACTCAAAAGAGCATTTAATTTTGATGAGTTTAATTTATCAACTAAAAGGGGCTCTTTCCATAAACGATATTCAGACAACCCTTGATGGGATAAATAAAAGACTAGTTAAAGAGGATATCGAGATAGATTCTTTTTACAATAGTTATTTAAGCCTCGCCCAAAAAAACGTGGCGGATTTTAATGAGGATATTAATGAGCGGATAAAGGATGTCAATGAAGAGGTATCAAAAATGGAAGATCGGAACGCTGCGTATCTTGAACAGGTTTTGATGATATCGTCCCTCGTTCACATGAGTAATTTATACCGAAAAGTTGCTGAAAAACTGGTTGATGAAATTGTTGTTGAGAAAGAAGGAAAGCGTCATAAATGAAAAGACGCTTTTTCTAATTCATTCACTTGGGCTACATGGATCTCTTCTACCTCTTTACCTATATCAATTGCCTTTGGGGCAGAGTCACAAATCTCAACATTATGGATAGAGACAGAATCAGCTCGATTTTCTCCCCCGTAAACTTTAATATCTGTACTAGCACTTTTAAATCCCTTGATTGAAATATTATCTAAAACTACATTTCTTGCTCGATATTGTATCGCAATAACGGGGTTACCATGGTAGTTATAATTAGGATCACCAATCAATGTGAAATGATTAATAATGACATTTTTATAAGCAGATACCACTAAGCCTCGTGGGGTGGAATTCTTATATAAGTCAGAAA
>Ga0182744_1001383_pt1 | contig 21225 bp, 18 predicted proteins | sample eDN3rd30CKraftMG_FD_128525 | JGI IMG/M metagenome (GOLD analysis project Ga0182744, IMG submission 128525) | Enriched Miracle-Growth compost microbial communities from Emeryville, California, USA - eDNA 3rd pass 30_C Kraft MG (version 2) (version 2) ...
AGAATACGTCTCTACCCTAAACGCTCGCTGCCGGCTTGGGCGCGACGAAATTACAGCGGATGTAACGAGATGCCGGACAGACCTATAAGCAGGCTTCGCGGCCGGCCGAAATACAGCCCAGCAAGTTTCAGGCCCGCGCCGGGGTCGCCGGCTTCGCGCTGCGGCGCCGCCGCCTGGCGCAAGCCCCATCGCCGCGGGCCATGGCGTGCATGCAGCGTGTCCTGCGCATCGCCTTGCGCCACCGTCGATTTATTTCGCCGACGCTCTCTTGCCGCCGTTCGGCCGCGACGCCATGGAACCGGCGCCGCGCAACATCCGCTTATCAAACAGAAGCGCCGCGTAACACTGCAAGGGCAAGCCCCACGCCGGCGCAAAGCTGATAAACTGTATATAAAATCAGTGTTCCTGACGCCGCGCGCATTTCGCCCGGCCTCCATGCCCAGCCTCCATCATGTCGCCCAACCCGCCGCCGGTGCCCATTTGGTACTACCTGGATAACTTCCAGTTCGTCCTCCAATGGCTGAAACACCGCTACAGCGACTTGCTGGACTCCCAGGAGCTCCGGTTCCTGGACGACTTCGCCGCCATGCCGCAGGCATCGCGCGGCTTGCTGGTGCGCATGATCATGCGCAAGGGCTGCCTGTTTCGCGCGAGCAAGCTGCGCTACCCTGAGATCGGCGATGCCGCGCAGGCCGCCGCGCCCTTGATCGAACGGATGTGGATATCGGACCGGCCCGCCATCAGCCTGGACGAGCTGTTCAAGCTTTTCACCAAGGCCGAACTCGCGGATCGATTCGGGCTGCGGCCGCAGACGCAGGGCCAATCCAAGCAAGAGCTATTGAACAGCTTGCGCGCCCGCTTTCCCGCCGCTCTGACCCTGGCGCAATGGCAGCAGCCGCATCCACCGCAGCCCCTGGAATGCATCTACAAAGTCGATATTTCCGCCATGTGCGACCGCTTCCGGCTGATGTTCTTCGGCAATCTCGCTCAGGACTGGAACGAGTTCGTGCTGGCGGATCTGGGCCTGTATCGCTACGAGAAAGTCGGCTTCCCCGAATCCGCGCGCGCCTTCCATACGCGCCGGGAAGTCGATGACTACCTGCATCTGCATGAATGCAAGGAAGGCCTGCTTGCGATCACCGACCCCGCCGCCGCCCGGCAGTCCGAGGAGGCGCCATGCGCGCAGGGGCTCACGCTCGACGACATACTGGCCGCCGTACCGGCCGAACCCTATGCCAACGAATGGCTGGAATCGCGCCGCGGCAAGCTGCTGTTGCGCATCGGTCTGCAGTACGAACGCCGGGGCGCATGGGAACGCGCGCTGGACAGCTACGTCCGCTGCGCGTATCCAGGGGTGCGCGCGCGCCGCATACGGGTGCTGGAAAGATCCGCGCAATTCGAGGCGGCGCGCATGCTGGCGGAGCAGGCCGTGCTGGATCCTGAAAGCGAGGAAGAGCGGCAGACCCTGGCGCGCATGATGCCGCGCCTGCGGCGCCGCTGCGGCCTGCCGCGCACGCCCGCGCAGGCGGCCGGCGCGCCGCAGCGCCTGGACCTCGCGCTGCCCGCAACACCGCTGCGTGTCGAAGAACAGGTAAGAAGCCATCTCTGCCGGCACGGCGCCCCGGCTTTCTATGTAGAAAACGCCCTGGTCAATTCGCTCTTCGGGCTGCTCTGCTGGGACGCGGTATTCGCCGCCGTGCCGGGCGCCTTCTTCCACCCATTCCAGCAAGGCCCGGCCGATCTGCTGCAAGGCGGCTTCCATGACCGGCGCCGCGCGCTTTTCGACGCCTGCTTCGCCCAGCTGCGCAGCGGCCGGTACCAGGACACCATACGGCGCAATTTCGCCGCCAAGGCGGGCATCCAGTCGCCCTTCGTTTATTGGGGCGCGCTGACCGCCGAGCTGCTCGAACTGGCGCTCCTATGCATGTCCGCCGAACAATTGGCGCTGCTGTTTCATCGCCTCTTGCAAGACGTGCGCGGCAACCGCTCGGGGCTGCCCGACCTCATCCAGTTCTGGCCGGCCGACAGGCGGTACCGCCTGATCGAGGTCAAAGGGCCGGGCGACCGGCTGCAATACAACCAGTTGCGCTGGCTGGACTACTGCGCCGGACACGGCATCCCGGTCAGCGTCTGCTACGTCAATCGCGGCGCCGGCTCATGAAGTACAGCGTCGCCGTCCGCGCCTTGTGTGAATTCACCGCCCGCAGCGGCGACCTGGACTTGCGCTTCACTCCGGCGCCCACCGCGCTGGAAGGCATGGAGGGCCATGCGGCGGTCAGAAGCCGGCGTTCCAAGGACTACGAATCGGAAATCAGCCTGTCCTGCGACTACCGCGAGCTGACCGTGCGCGGGCGGGCCGACGGCTACGATCCGCGCTTGAACAGGCTGGAAGAAATCAAGACCTATCGCGGCCGCCTGGACGCGATGCCGGAGAACCACAGGGCCTTGCATTGGGCGCAAGCCAAAGTCTATGCGCACCTGCTGTGCGCGCAGCGGGGGCTGCCTGAAATCCATGTGGCCCTTGTCTATTACGACATCGTCGAGCGCAAGGAAACCGTGCTGACGGAGACCTGCGGCGCCGATGCGCTGGCCCGGCATTTCCATCTGCAGTGCGACCGCTATGCCGATTGGGCCGAAAGCGAGCTGCGGCACAGGGCCGCACGCGACCGCTACCTGGAAGCGCTGCGCTTTCCCCATGGCGCTTTCCGGCCCGGGCAGCGGCAGTTGGCCGAAACCGTATACAAGGCCGCGCGCGCGGGCCGCTGCGTGCTGGCCCAGGCTCCCACCGGCATAGGCAAGACGGCGGCGACGCTATTCCCTATGCTCAAGGCCTGCGTGGGGGGCAATCTGGACAAGGTCTTTTTCCTGACGGCGAAAACCACCGGCCGCCGCCTGGCGCTCGACACGCTGGCCATGCTGGCCGGACCGCAAGAGCCAGGCGCCGACCCCCGCTTGCGCGTGCTGGAATTGACCGCCAGAGAAAAGGCCTGCGAGCACCCGGACCGGGCTTGCCACGGCGCTTCCTGCCCTTTGGCCGAAGGGTTTTACGATCGCCTGCCGGCGGCCCGCCGCCAGGCCTGCAGCCTGCAAATGCTCGACCGGGACGCGCTGCGCGGCATCGCGCGCGAACACCGCATCTGCCCCTACTGGCTCAGCCACGACCTGGCCCAATGGAGCGACGTCATCGTCGGCGATTACAACTATTACTTCGATTCATCCGCGCTGCTGCATAGCCTGTCCGCGGCCCGGCAATGGCGCGCCGGCGTGCTGGTGGACGAAGCCCACAACCTGCTGGAACGCGCCCGCGGCATGTACAGCATCGAGCTGCGCGAAACCGAGCTGTACGCGGCGCGGGACGCCGCGCCCGCCGTGTTGCGCAAAGCATTCACCCCCCTGCTGCGCAGCTGGCGCGCCTGCCATCGCGACCAAGCCGATTCCTACCGGGCCTATCCCGACATTCCGGCGCAATTCCATGCCGCGCTACTGCGCACGAGCGCCGCCATCGCCCAGCACATGGACGCCGCGGATACGCCCATGGAACCGGCGCTGCAGCGCTTTTATTTCGACATCCTGCATTTCCTGCGCCTGGCCGAGAGCTTCGGCGCGCATTCCATCTTCGACATAAAGCTGGCCCAGCCTCCGGGCAAGGCGCGCCTGCGCGCCGCCCTGTCTCTGCGCAACATGATACCGGCGCCTTTTCTCGCCCCCCGCTTCGGCGCCTGCCATAGCGCCATCTTATTCTCGGCGACCTTGACGCCCGTCCGTTTCTATCTGGACACGCTGGGCCTGCCCGGCGACACGGCGGGCCTGGATGTGGAATCGCCCTTCAAGGCGGATCAATTGCAGTTGCGGATCAGCCGGCGGATATCGACGCGCTACACGCACCGGCGCCAGTCGCTGGGCCCCATCGCCGCGCTCATGGCCGTCCAGTACCGGGAAAAGCCCGGCAACTACCTGAGCTACTTCAGCAGCTTCGATTATCTGAGCCAGGCCGCCGATGAATTCGCGCGCCGCTTTCCCGACATTCCCATCTGGCGCCAATCGCCCGGCATGAGCGAAACCGAGAGGGAAAAATTCCTGGCGCGCTTCCGCGAGGGCGGTTCGGGCATAGGCTTCGCCGTCCTGGGCGGCGCCTTCGCCGAAGGCGTGGACCTGCCGGGCAGCCGGCTCATCGGCGCGTTCGTCTCCACTCTGGGCCTGCCCCAGGTCAATCCCGTGAATGAACAGTTGAAGCAATGCATGGGCACGGTCTTCGGCGCCGAACGCGGCTACGATTACGCCTACCTCTATCCGGGGCTGCAAAAGGTGGTGCAGGCGGCGGGACGGGTCATCCGCTCGTGCACGGACAGCGGCGTGCTGCACTTGATCGACGACCGCTACGGACAGGCGCGCATACAGGCCCTGCTGCCCAGATGGTGGCGGCTGGAATACGGCGACGGGGCCGCCGCCCTACAACCTTATCGGGAATAGGGTTCCGGGCGTGTTTCGGGGCGCGGATATCTACAATGGACGCACCATCCCATTTCATCCAACAGAAAGGAACCCAACGTGCCTAGCGATACATCCCTGCCCATACTCTCGGAAGGCGTCCATCCGTTCGACGCGCGGGGCGTAGCCAAGCGCTTTCGCCACGCCGCCATCTTCGGCGCCCTGTCGGCCCTGCAGCCGGGTGAAACCATGCGGTTCTGCAACGATCACGACCCTTTGCCGCTGCTGCAGCAATTGAAGGGACATTTCGGCGACGATATCCAGATCGAATACCTGTCGCGCCAGCCGGGCGAGATCGTCATCGATTTCAAGATCGTAGGCTAGACCGCCATCGGCGCCCGCCGCGGCGCACGCCAGGCCGCGGGCCCGGCGAGCATACTCAGCGCCGTCGATGTCCGGCGTGCCGGCGCGGCATCAGCCGCACGCCTTCCAGCCATCCCCGCAGTTCAGCAATCCCCACTTCAGCAATCCACAACGACGCCTTGCGGTTTTTTACCGCAAGGCGTTTTGAATTTAAGCTGCATCAAGCAATCCGAAAATAGTCGCGGCTTGGCGTTGACCACGAATAACCACTACATATAGTATTTGTCATTATCGAAAACACAAAATGTAGTGAAACAGGGTAAAACAATGAGCCATATCGACGTCCAATCCTCCATCGACGAATACCTGCAGAAGAAAGACTGGCGGGTCAATGCCAATGCCAACCAGGGTTACTCGCTGGGGGGGCTCATCCTGAATGTATCGGGCAAGGTCATCGCCAATTATTGGCTAGACAATGTGTATCCGCCGGCCATCGGCCGCGCCCATCGCGAGGCCGATCTGCACATACACGACCTGGACATGCTTTCAGGATACTGCGCGGGATGGTCGCTGCGCACATTGCTGAATGAAGGCTTGAACGGCATCCCCGGCAAGGTCGAATCGGGCCCGCCCCGGCACATGTCCAGCGCCATAGGCCAGATCGTCAATTTTTTGGGGACGCTGCAAAATGAATGGGCGGGGGCGCAGGCCTTCAGCTCCTTCGACACCTATATGGCCCCCTTCGTCCGCAACGACAATCTGTCCTACGCCGAAGTTCGGCAAGCCATGCAGGAGCTGATCTACAACCTGAACGTGCCGTCGCGCTGGGGCACCCAGACCCCTTTCACCAACCTGACCTTCGACTGGGTTTGCCCCGAAGACCTGCGCGAACAGGTGCCGCTGATCGGCGGCCGGGAAATGCCCTTCCGCTACGGCGACCTGCAAGCGGAAATGGACATGATCAACAAGGCCTACATCGAAGTCATGACGGCCGGCGACGAGAAAGGCCGGGCCTTCACTTTTCCCATTCCCACCTACAACATCACGGCCGATTTCGACTGGCACAGCCCCAACGCCGACCTGCTGTTCGAAATGACGGCGAAGTACGGCCTGCCCTATTTCCAGAACTTCATCAATTCCGAACTCAAGCCCAATATGATCCGCTCCATGTGCTGCCGGCTGCAGCTGGACTTGCGCGAATTGCTCAAGCGCGGCAACGGGCTGTTCGGCTCGGCCGAGCAGACGGGTTCGCTGGGAGTGGTCACCATCAATTGCGCGCGGCTGGGCTACCTGCATGCGGGAGACGAAGCCGCGCTGCTGCGCCGCCTGGACGAGCTGCTGCGGCTGGGCCGGGACAGCCTGGAGATCAAGCGCGCGGTCATACAGGGCCTGATGGACGATGGACTGTTCCCCTACACCCGGCGTTATCTGGGGACCTTGCGCAACCATTTCTCCACGCTGGGCGTGAATGGCATCAACGAAATGATACGCAACTTCACGCATGACGGACACGACATCACGACGCCCTGGGGCCATGCTTTCGCCCTGCGCCTGCTGGACCATGTGCGCGCGCGCATGCTGGAATTCCAGGAGGAAACCGGGCATATGTACAACCTGGAGGCGACGCCGGCCGAAGGCACGACCTACCGCTTTGCCAAGGAAGACCGCAAGCGCCATCCCGGCATCCTGCAGGCCGGCACGGCGGATATGCCCTACTACACCAATTCGTCGCAACTACCCGTGGGTTTCACCGACGACCCTTTCGAAGCCCTGGAGCGCCAAGACGACCTGCAGCGCAAGTACACCGGCGGCACCGTGCTGCATCTATACATGACCGAGCCGCTGTCCAGCGCGCAGGCCTGCCGCAGCCTGGTGCAGCGGTCGCTGAGCCGCTTCAAGCTGCCCTATATCACGGTCACGCCGACGTTTTCCATATGTCCAGTACATGGCTATCTGGGCGGCCATCACGATTTCTGCCCCAAGTGCGACGAGGAAATCCTCGCCCGCAAGGCCGCGATGGCGGCCTGAATGCCACCCCGGCGGCATATCCACCGCTTTTTTCCACAACCCAACAGGAGTCATCCATCATGATCCAAACCAACACCCGAACCAACGCCGCAAAGTCTTCCAGCCCCGCCGCTTGCGTGCTGTCCGACAGCGAACGCCAGCCGTGCGAAATCTGGACGCGCGTCATGGGCTATCACCGCCCCATGTCGTCCTTCAACATCGGCAAGAAGGGCGAATTCCACGAGCGCAAATATTTCAGTGAAAAAGAGGCGCGCCTTGGCGCCTGAGGCCTCGTTGCTCAGCGCTCCGTCCATTCGGCCGGCGCGCATGCGCCGCCTGAAAACGGGCGGCATCACGCCCTTTACCGCGACGGACTACCCGGGTTTGCTGTCCGCGGTGGTCTTCGTACAGGGCTGCCCCTGGCGCTGCGGCTATTGTCACAACCCCCATTTGCAGGAGCGCACGCCGCACAGCCCCCTGGCTTGGGACGAGGTACTGTCCCTGCTCGAAAGACGCATCGGCCTGATCGACGCGGTGGTGTTCAGCGGGGGAGAGCCCACGATGGACCCGGCGCTTGCCGATGCCCTGCGGGAAGTGCGCGAAATGGGCTTCAAGACGGGCTTGCATAGCGGCGGCACCCACCCGCGGCGCCTGGAAAGCGTGCTGCCCTTGCTGGACTGGGTCGGCTTCGACGTCAAAGCGGGCTTCGCCGACTACGAGCGCGTCACCAAGGTGCAAGACAGCGGCGCGCCCGCCCTGCGCGGCCTGCAAGCCGTGCTGGCCAGCGACGTCGACTATGAATGCAGGACCACGGCGCACCCGGCTTTGCTGTCCGAAGCCGAAATACTGAGCCTGGCCAGGACGCTTGCCGGCATGGGCGTGCAGGACTACGCCCTGCAGGTATTCCGGCCCCAGGGCTGCGGCGACGCGGCGCTGAACGCATCCGCGCAGGCGCACTACCCTTCGGCCGCGCTGGCGGCGGAGCTGGGCCGCCTGTTTCCGAGCTTTACGCTGCGGCGCGGGTAAGCCGCCACGCCTGCCGGCCTGGGGCCGGGCGCCATGACGCGGCCGGACCCGATGTAGCTGTGACTTGATGTGGCTGGGACTATATCCTGGACCGCCTTTTCAGGCCGTTCCAGGCGAACACCGACATATCGATGGAATCCAGCGTATTCTTGGCCAGCAGGCCCAGTTCCGTGTCCCCTTCCATGATCAGGCGCCGGCTGAAGAACAGGGTATCGGGATCCTCTTTGCGCTGTATCAGCGAGACGAAGTCCTGCAGGCTGGCGGCGATGGTCAGCGCCACCTCGGCGCCGCGCCCGACCGCCTGGAAACGATTGCCCCGCCAGGCGAAATCGAAGGCGAGCCCGGCATCGCGGACCTTGATCCTCAAGACCTTGCCTTCGAGCATGGCCAGGGTGTCGCCCGGCAAATGCCTGGCCAGCGTCAGATTCAGTCCCGTCACGAACAGCAGCGAACCGGGATACGCCGGCAGGCGGCTCAATACATTGGCCAGCGGCGCGGGAATGGTGGGTAGCGGCAAGCTCATAGTTGGTTTTCTCTCGGCGGCGGCTTACGCCGCATAGTGTTCCAGACCGGGCCTGCCATGCCAGTAGCCATTGCAAGGCCCGGCCGGCATCAGCGGAAGCGTCTGGTTGAAAGCATCCCCCGCCTGCATCTCGCCGGCTATCGCCTGGCTGAACAATTCGGCGATGCGCCCGGTATGCTGGGATTGCGGACTGATGCGCAGCACGTCCACATGCAGGCGGCGCATGTCGTCGAGCTCTTTGACCAGGTTGTAGACCAGCGCCGACTGCGTCTGTATGCCGTTGAGCACCAGGAAGGGCTGGCCTTCGCGGGTCTGCAGCAGCAGCCCATCGGGATGGTCCATGCACACATACTGGCAATTGTCTTTCGGGATATTCCGGTTGCGCGCGGTAAAACATCGCGCCGAAAAAGCCAGCGGCATGCGTCCGTAGGCGAACACCTCGGTCTGCAGGCCGGCCGGCCGCGCCGCCTGCATCCGGCCCAGCGCCTCGCGCCCCATTTCCAGCGGCATCACCCACCGCCTTGCGCCCAGGCCAGCCAGAATATCCAGCGTGGGCTCGTTGTAGACATTCAGAAAAGGCCCGGCCACGAAAGGCTTCCCTTCCAGGCTATGCACCGCCCCCATGTCGTTGGCCTCTATCGTGAAATCGCCGTTGCCGGCGACCTTGCGCATCGTCGCCAGGTCCTGGGCGGACTCCAGCAGAACCTGCGTGGACAGCACCACTTCTTTGCCGGCGTCGGCCAGCATCCTGGCGACTTCCAGCCAGTCCGGCAGGCGCAGCTCGTGGCGCCGCGAACAGACGGTCTCGCCGAGATAAACGATATCCACCGGCCATTCCGTCGCGGATTCGTAGAACTGCAAAAGCTCCACGCGCGCCCAATAATATTGAACCGGCCCCAAAGCGATTTTCATACTTGCATCCTGCTAAACATTCGCACTGCTTTTTTTCCGCTGCCGCCGCCCTGGCCTCGAGGCCGGGCCGGCGGCGCGGCTACTTCCATGGCCTGTGGTAGGCGCCCAGGGTATGCTGCTGGCCTTCGGCCACTTTGTTCAGCTCCGCCATCCAGGACGGCTTCACCGAATAGCGCTGCATGCTGGCATAGCATTGGTCGATGGCGTCGCGCCACACGCGGGTCACCTGGGCCACATAGGCGGGGCTGCGCTGGCGCCCCTCGATCTTGACCGCCCGCACCCCCATCGTCGCCAGCCGCGGCAGCAGCTCCAGGGTATTCAGGCTGGTCGGCTCTTCGAGCGCGTAATAGTTTTCCTGCGCCACATCGAATCGCCCCTTGCACAAAGTCGGATAGCCGGCGTTCTCATGTTCGCCGTAGCGGTCGATCAGCACGCCGTTGAGCCGCGATTCCAGCCCCTGGTCCGTCTGTTGCCAGCGCACGGCCTTGGCGGGCGAGCATACGCCGTGGGTATTGGGCGACTCGCCCGTGGCATAGGACGACAGGGCGCATCGCCCTTCCACCATGACGCACAGGCTGCCGAAGCCAAAGACCTCGATCTCGACCGTGGTGTTCTCCAGCAGCTGCTCCACCTGGGCCAGCGACAGCACGCGCGGCAGCACGGCGCGCACGACGCCGAAATGCCGTTGGTAGAAAGCGATCGCTTCCACGTTGGTCGCCGAACCCTGTACCGACAGATGCAGCGCCAGCCCGGGATGATGCCGGTGGGCGTATTGCATCAAGCCCGGATCCGCCACGATCAGGGCGTCGATGCCGCTGGCCGCGGCGCGGTCCACGGCGGAGCGCCACAACTCGTAGCCAGAAGGCTGGGGATAGGTGTTCAGCGCCAGCAGGACCTTGACGCCCTGGGCGTGCGCATAGCGTATGCCTTCGTTTATCGCCGCTTCGTCGAAGTTCAGGCCGGCGAAGTTGCGCGCGTTGGTGGCGTCGCGAAACCCCAGATAGACGCAATCGGCGCCATGGTCGACCGCCGCTTTCAGAGCCGGCAGGCTGCCGGCCGGACAAAGCAGTTCCATTTTGGGCGCATGGGCGCCCGCCCCGGCCGCGCCGGGCGGGATAGTTTGATTCATCATGCTGTGTAAAAATCGTGTCTGTCAGGCTGGAACCAGCGCATCGGCCGGCCGCACCGTAGGCGCGGGCGTGATCGCCGCAAGCGCCGGCTTGATGCCCGTCAGCAGGTATTCGATCAGATCGCGCGCCGAACGTATGGCGTTGCCGAAGGGCAGCTTTTCAGAGCCCCGGAAGAACAGGCCGCGCTTGATGTCGCCGGCCAGCGCGAACGCCAGCTGCGTATCTATGCAGAACTGGCCGTGCTTGCTGATGCCGTCGCGCAGGCCGCAGGATGCCAGGCAGTCGAAGCCGACCGTGCACGGTCGTTTCTTGGCGATGCGCTGCAGCTTTTCCTCCTTCTCCAGATAATTGGCCAGCCATGGCGTGCGCACCGCCCTGGCCGGCAGACCCGCCACGCTCATGAACGTGACGATGTCTTCGGGCTTGGCCTCGACCAGCACCTTCTTGAAGTTGGGGTGGGCGTCGCCTTCTTCGGTGACGGCGAAAGCCGAACCCAATTGCACGGCGCTGGCGCCCATGCCGAGCAGTTCCACCACTTGCTCGTGGCTATGCACGCCGCCGGCTGTGATCAGCGGAATGTTTTCTTTTTCCAGGCCCAGGTCGCGGAACAACTGCTTGGCGCCGGCCAGGACGTTCGAGAAAGCGAAATTGGGGCTGCTCATCGCCTCGGCGACCGGCGCCCCCAGGTGGCCGGCGGCGTACTTGGGGTTCTCGATGACGATGGCGTCCGGCAAGCGGTTCTTGCGCATCCATTTTTTCAGGATCAGGCCTATGCCGCGCACATCGGACAGGACGGGAATGATCGCCACCTTGGGAAAATCGGTCGTCAGCTCGGGCAGATCCAGAGGCAGCCCGGCGCCCACGACCACGGCGTCCGCCTCGCTCTCGCAGGCCTGCCGGACATAGGCGGCATATTCGGACACGGCGCGCATGACGTTGACGGCCACCAGCCCTTTGCCGCGGGACATTTCCTTGGCGGCGTGCACTTCGCGGTCCAGAGCGAGCAGATTGACCGAGTTGATCAGTTCCTTGTTGCGCGAACGCCCCGTCTGCAGCATCAGGTCGGGATGGTGGCGGCGCAAATCGACGCTGGAGATAGTACCCATGGCGCCTAGCGACGCCACCGTGCCCGCCAGGCGGTGGGCGGAAACGCCCACGCCCATGCCGCCTTGTACGATGGGCAGCAGGGACTTGCCTTTGAGCGTGAGGCGTTTCAATGCGGTTTGGAACACAATAATCGTCCTTTACTATAAACACACATAATCGGCGCAATTAAGCACTATGCAACTATGCAGGCAGACAGGCGGACGTTCCTTAATAAATATCAAGGTTCCGTGTTTTACGGCGATGCGAAAATCCCCGACGGACGAGAGGCCTATGCTAGCCTGCTTCCCGTGCTGCATGTAAAGTAGACCCATGATGAAAGACGAACAGACCCATCTGCTGGATGTGCGCGGCCTGGAGCCGCCCGAGCCGCTGGAGCGCGTGCTGGAAGCGCTGGATACCCTAGCCGGCGACAATTCCCTGCTCATGCTCATAGACCGCGAGCCGCGGCCGCTGTATGGCATCCTGGACAAAAACGGCTACGCCTACCAGGCCGGCCTCGCGGACAGCGGCCACTACGAAATCCTCATCCGGCGCAAACGCTGATGCAGCGCGCCCTGTCTTTCAAGGCGTCGCCCCCTTTGGGCATGCCGCTGCGCTTCCTGTCATCCGCGCCCCTGTTCGCCTTGCTCGCCGCCCTGCTGATGCTCTGGGCGGGCCCGGTTTCGCTGGCGTCGCGCTGGAACGGCTACGCGCTGGCCCTGACCCATTTATTCACCCTGGGGGTATTGGGCAACGCCATGGCGGGCGCCCTGATGCAGGTGATGCCGGTCGCCACCGGCATCAGCGTGCTCGCGCCGCGCGCGACGGCCGGCGTGGTACACAGCCTGCTCTGCCTGGGAGCGCTGGCCCTGGCGGCCGGCTTTCTATGGGTGGAACCGCGATTATTCGGCGCGGCCGCGGCGATGCTGCTGGCGGGCCTGCTGTGGTTCCTGGCCGCCGCGGCCGGCGGGCTGTGGCGCGACCGCAAGCAGGCCAGCAAGGGTTCGGCCGAGATACTGTCCGCCGTAAGGCTGGCGCTGGCGTCATTGCTGCTCACCGCCTTGCTGGGCGGGGCGCTGGCAGGCAGCATGGCCCTGGCTCTGCCGCTGCCGCGGCAGCTGACCAACCTGCACGGCGCCTGGGGCCTGCTGGGCTGGGTGGGGCTGCTGGTCATCGGCATCGCCTATCAGGTCATACCGATGTTCCAGGTGACCGAACTTTATCCCAGGCCTGTCACGCGCTGGCTGGCCCTGACCATTTTCGTGCTGCTGGCCGTTCTGACAGCCAACGCCATGCTGCCTTCGGCCGCCCAATGGGAGGCCGGCTTCGTGCTGGCCGCGGCGCTGCTCGCCTGCTACCTGGTATTCGCGATCGTCACCTTCCAGCTATTGCGCCATCGCAAGCGGCCGGAGCCGGACACCACCACGCTGTTCTGGCGCGTGGCGCTGGCCTGCCTGGCCGCCACGCCGCCCGTCTGGCTGCTGCATGCGGCCCAGGTGGCGGATTTGTCGGTCTTGCTGGGCGTGCTGTTCATCGTGGGCTTCGCCTGGTCGGCGGTGAACGGCATGCTGTACAAGATCCTGCCTTTTCTGTTGTGGTACCACGCCCAGAAGGACTTGATGGTGGCCTTGCGGGTCGTGCCCAAGGTCAAGGATTTCATTCCGGACCACATCGCCCGGCCGCAATTCCGCATTCATCTCGCGGCCGTCGTGCTGATGCTGCTGGCCAGCCTGCGGCCCGCCCTGTCCGCGCATGCCGCCGCACTGGCCATGGCGGCCTCCACGTCCTGGCTGTGCTGGAATATCTGGCGGGCCCTGCGGCGCTACCTGGAGGCGCGCAGGGACATCGCCGCCGCGCTGGCGCCGAAGGCCTGAGGCCGGATCACCCCTGGTACGAAGCCAGCCGCTCGGCATTCAGTATGGTGATGTCGCGCCCCTTCACCCGTATCAGCCCCTGCGCGCCCAGATCGTGCAATATGCGTGAAAAATGCTCGGGGGTCAGGTTCAGGCGGGATGCGATCACCGTCTTGCTGGTGTCCAGCCGGAACTGGTGGCCGTTCTCGCAGCGCTTGCCGCCGAGCAGGAAGGCGCTTACCCGCTGCGTTCCCGAGCGCAGGGAATAGGCTTCCACATCGCTGACCAGGCTGTGCAGGCGCTGGCTGAGCCCCGCCAGCATCTTGCGCGCAAAGCCTGGCTGGGTGTCGATTTCCCTGAAGATCGCCGCCTTGCCCACATGCAGCAGCAACGTGTCGGCCAGCGCCTGCGCGGAAACGATATAGTTCTTCTCCATGAACATCAGCGCTTCGCCGAAGCTGTCGCCGGGGCCGATGATGCGCACCACTTTTTCGCTGCCCATGGGAGAAACGAATATCAGCTTGATCTGCCCGTAAACGACGGTGTGGAAGCCCACGCAAGGTTCGCCCCGGCGAAAGACCATATCCCCGCGCGCCAACTGGATTTCGCTGGCGCCCGCCGCGATGCGGTCCAGCTCCTGGCCGTCCAGTTCGTTGAATAAAGGTATCCTGACGAGAAAATCCCGTATGCGCGCTTTTCCTGTCGTCATCGCTCCCTCCGTATGCCCCGCCGCGGCAAGGCAAGCAAATTGTTAGAATTCAATAAAGCCATCGTCACTACACCTCGCAGCCCCTCGCTGCCGACGCAAACCGGCGCCCCTACCCGCAATGGTCAAACTCCTGCTCAACATCATCGGTACGCTGGCCCTGGCGCTGGGCATATTGGGCATATTCCTGCCTTTGCTGCCCGCCACCCCGTTCCTGCTGCTGGCGTCGGCGTGCTACCTGCGGGGCTCCGAACGCCTGCATCGCCAGCTAATGGCCAGCCGCTACATCGGCCCCTACCTGCTCGCCTTCCAGAGCAACCGCGGCATCCCCCTGCGCGCCAAAATCTGGGCGCTGGCCCTGCTGTGGGCCTCGCTGGCGGTGTCGGCCTGGTTCGCGCCCCTGCCCTGGATACGCGGCCTGCTCTTGATCCCCGGCATCGGCGTCACCATCTACCTGCTGCGCCAGAAAACCGCCCCGACCAGTACCCGCCGGTAGGCTGACAGCCGCGCGCTCGGCCCGAGCGCCCGTCCGCGTCCCTCGTCCGCAACGCCCATCCATATCATTCAGATCAGTTTCGAATACGTCGACACCGTGGGCTGGGCCAGATATTTGTCGAAAACCATGCCTATGCCGCGCACGAACAAGCGCCCCTTGGGCGTGACCTTCAGGCTGGTTTCGTCCAGTTCGATCAGGCCGGCCTCGGAAAACGGCGCCAGGCGTTCGATCTCGGGCGCGAAATAGCGCAGGAAGTCTATGCCGTGGTCGCGGTTCAGCGCGTGAAAATCCAGAGGCATGCTGCACATCAGGTCCATGATGACCTCGCGCCGCAGCAGGTCGTCGGCATCGAGATCGAAGCCGCGCTCTATCGGCAGGCGTCCCTCGTCCAGCGCATGATAATAAGCATTCAGGCTGCGCACCGAAGCGCTGTAGGAAGCGCCCACCTTGCCGATGGCGGACACGCCGAAGCCGATCATGTCCAGCTCCGCGCGCGTGGTATAGCCCTGGAAGTTGCGATGCAGGCTTTTGTCCAGCCTGGCCTTGTTCAGCTCGTCGTCCGGCTTGGCGAAGTGGTCCAGGCCTATGTACACATAGCCGGCCTGGAGCAGCCGGCGCGTGGACAGCAGGAAGATCTGCAGGCGTTCTTCGGCGCTGGGCAGGTCCGCCGCATGGATCAGCCGCTGCGCCTTGAAGCGGCTGGGCAGATGGGCGTAGTTGTACAGGGCGATGCGGTCCGGCGACAGGCGCAGCACTTCATCGAGTGTGCGGTCGAAACTGGCGACGCTTTGCTTGGGCAGGCCGTAGATCAGATCGGTGTTCACAGACTGGAAGCCGGCGTTGCGGCTGGCCTGCAGCGCCCTTTCCACCATATCCAGGGGCTGGATGCGGTTGACGGCGGCCTGCACCGCCGGATCGAAATCCTGTATGCCGAAACTGGTGCGGTTGAAGCCCAGCCCCGCCAGCATGGCCAAGGTAGCGTCGTTTACCGTGCGCGGATCGATTTCCACGCCCAGTTCCGCATCGGGGGTGAATTCGAAATGGCGGCGCAGGCCGTCCATCAGGCGGGTGAGCTCGGCGGCGCTGAGAAAGGTCGGCGTGCCCCCGCCCAGATGCAGCTGCGCCGTCTTGCGGTCCGGCCCCAGATGGCCGCCCACCAGCGCCATTTCCTTTTCCAGATAATCCAGATATTCGGCGCTGCGGCCATGGTCCTGGGTGATGATCTTGTTACAGGCGCAGAAATAGCACAGCTTTTCGCAGAAGGGCAGGTGCACATACACCGACAGGGGCGGATTCGCGCCCGCGGCCGCCCGCTGCGCCAGATAGCCCGTATAAGACTGTTCGGTGTAGGCGGCCTTGAAACGGTCCGCCGTCGGGTAGGAGGTATAGCGCGGGCCGGAGCTGTCGAAGCGGCGTATCAACGCTTCGGAAATTTCGATATCGGGGGAAAAAAAAGTAGTGCGGTCATATGCCGCGGTGCTTACATCCATGGACCTTGCTCCGGGTTGCATCGCTGTACCGCCCGCCCTTTGATTTCCAGCCGGCGCAGTAACGGTACTATGCATGAGCGACATTTTCACGCCGATGGCCCCCTCTGTTCTTGACTTAGGTCAATAGGGGCGGAATTGCCGCCACCTGCGCGCGAAGAAGCCGGCAGGCGAACGCGCGGAGCCCGCCATGGACGGCTTTCTCGGAGCTGAACAAAACATATCGTATTATTTAGGCTGGAATCATTCAATTGCAACCCTCCCTTCCCACATGTCGTTGATATTCATACTTGCCCTGCCTTTCGCAGGCAGCATCGTCGCTGCATTGCTGCCCGAGAACGCGCGCAAGCTGGAAGCCTGGCTGGCGGGGTTCGTGGCGATCGCCTGTTCCGTCCTGGTGTTTACCGAATTCCCCAACGCCGTGGACGGCCGCATCGTCAAGACCACTATAAGCTGGATTCCGGAACTGGGGATGGATTTCACCCTGCGCATGGATGGCTATTCCTGGCTGTTTTCCATGATCATCACCACGATGGGCGCGCTCATCGTGCTGTACGCGCGCTATTACCTGTCTCCGCAGGATCCCGTGCCGCGCTTTTTCTCCTTCTTCCAGGCCTTCATGGGCTCCATGCTGGGGGTCGTGCTATCGGGCAATCTGATCCAACTGGTCATCTTCTGGGAACTGACCAGCCTGTCCTCGTTCATGCTGATCGCCTATTGGCATCACCGGCTGGACGCGCGCCGCGGCGCGCGCATGTCGCTGATCATCACCGGCGCCGGCGGACTGTGCCTGCTGGCCGGCATGCTGATGCTCGGACAGGTGGTGGGCAGTTACGACCTGGATCAGGTCCTAGCTTCCGGCGACATCATCCGCACCCATCCCTGGTATACGGCCATCCTGGTCCTCATCGCGCTGGGTGCGCTGAGCAAAAGCGCGCAATTCCCCTTCCATGTCTGGCTGCCCAACGCCATGGCGGCGCCCACGCCGGTATCGGCTTACCTGCACTCGGCCACCATGGTCAAGGCGGGGGTGTTCCTGCTGGCGCGGCTGTGGCCCGTGCTCGCCGGCACTCAGGAATGGGCCTGGATCATAGGCGGGGCCGGCCTGGTCTCGCTGGCGCTGGGCGCCTATGCCGCCACCTTCCAGATGGACATGAAAGGCGTGCTTGCGTATTCGACCATCAGCCACCTGGGCCTGATCACGCTGCTGCTGGGCATGGACAGCAAGCTCGCCCTGGTGGCCGCGGTCTTCCACATGATCAATCACGCCACCTTCAAGGCCTCGCTCTTCATGGCCGCCGGCATCGTCGACCATGAAACCGGCACGCGCGATCTCAGCCGCCTGTCGGGGCTGTACCGCAGCATGCCCATCACCGCCACGCTGGCCGTGGTGGCCGCGGCCTCGATGGCGGGCGTGCCCCTGCTGAACGGCTTCATCTCGAAAGAAATGTTCTTCGCTGAAACCGTGTTCATGTCGGGCAACTGGTTCAGCCGCACGGCCCTGCCCGCCATCGCCGTGGCGGCGGGCGCGTTCAGCGTGGCGTACTCGCTGCGTTTCATCCTTCAGGTGTTCTTCGGCCCGGCGCCGCGCGACCTTCCGCGCGCCCCCCACGAGCCGCCCTTGCGCATGCTCATACCCAGCGCCATCCTGGTCCTGACCTGCCTGGTGGTCGGCATGCTGCCCAGCTATACGCTGGGGCCTTTCCTGCACAATGCGGTGCAGGCCATACTCGGCGCCGACATGCCCCAGTACGATCTGCGCGTCTGGCATGGCTTCAATCTTCCGCTGGCCATGAGCTTCCTGGCCTTGGGCGGCGGCATAGTCCTGCTCTGGCTGCTGGGGCCGCGCCAGCAGCGCCGGCCCGGCAAGGCGCCGCTGATCTACCGCCTCGACGGGCGCCGCAGCTTCGAAGCCCTGCTCGAAGGACTGGACGCGGCGTCGGTCGTCCTGTTGAGCTGGACGCGCTCGCCGCGATTGCAGCCGCAATTGCTGCTGACCGTCCTGTGCACCTTCTTTGTCGCCATGCTGCCCCTGCTGCCGGGCGGCTGGCTGCAGCCTGAAATCTCCACCGCGATCGACCCCTTCTTCGCGCTGCTGTGGGTGGCGGGCGCGGCCTGCGCCATCAGCGCCGCCAGGCAGGCCAAATACCACCGGCCCGCTTCGCTGCTGCTCTCGGGCGGCGCCGGCCTGGCCACCGCGCTGACTTTCGCCTGGCTGTCCGCCCCCGATCTCGCCCTGACGCAGCTTGCCGTGGAAGTGGTCACCATCGTCCTCATCCTGCTGGGCCTGCGCTGGCTGCCGCCGCGGGTCGAGGGCGAGGACGACGACAAGCCCCTGTTGCAGAACACCGTCAGGGCTTTCGTCCGGCGCTTCCGCGACCTGATCATCGCCATCATCAGCGGCGCCGGCCTGTCGGCCATCGCTTACGCCGTGTTCACCCGCCCGCTGCCCGAAGGCATTTCCTCGTTCTTCGTCGAGCAGTCCCTGCCGCTGGGCGGCGGCGCCAACGTGGTCAACGTCATATTGGTGGACTTCCGGGGTTTCGATACCTTTGGCGAAATCACTGTGCTGGGCATCGTCGCCCTGACCGTCTACGCGCTGCTGCGCCGCTTCCGGCCGCCCCCGGAAACCATGAGCCTGCCCAAGGCTCGCCAGCGGCCGCTGGACGGCACCAGGCTGCTGGGCCGCTTCGCGGAGCCCGATCCCAAGGCCCCCGTGCCGGACGGCGTCATGAAAGTGCCCGCCGTGCTGGTGCGGCTGCTGCTGCCCATGGCCGCCCTGATCTCGCTGTATTTCCTGCTGCGCGGCCATAACCTGCCCGGCGGCGGCTTCGTGGGCGGCCTCATCATGGCCACCGCCATCATTCTGCAATATATGGTGGGCGGCGTGATCTGGGTCGAAGCGCGGCCGCGCATCCATCCGCAATACTGGATAGCCTGCGGCCTGCTCGCGGCGGGCGGCGCCGCCATGTCGGTCTGGTGGGCCGCCAAGCCCTTTCTGTCGGCCATCAGCATCGATGTGCTCCTGCCCGTCATCGGCCATGTCCATGTTTCGAGCGTGCTGCTGTTCGATATCGGCGTCTACATGCTCGTGGTGGGCGCGACGGTGCTGATGCTGGTCGCGCTGGCCCACCAGTCGCTGCGGCTGTTCAGGAAGCCGATTCCAATTTCCACGCCGGCCCCGGCTGAACAAGGACATCGCTGATGGAAATCATTCTTGCCCTGGCCATAGGCGTGCTGGCGGGCTCCGGCATCTGGCTCATACTGCGCCCGCGCACCTTCCAGGTGATCATGGGTCTGACCCTGCTGTCCTATGCCGTCAATCTGTTCATCTTCGGCATGGGGCGCATCAAGCTCGGCATGCCGCCCGTCATCAACACGGACTGGGCCGCCGACCCCAGCCACTATGCCGATCCGCTGCCGCAGGCGCTGGTGCTGACCGCCATCGTCATCGGCTTCGCGACCACCGCCCTGTTCCTGGTGGTCCTGCTGGCCTCGCGCGGGCTGTCGGACACCGACCACGTGGACGGACAGGAGAAGCTGCTGTGAATGAATGGCTGAAGCATCTACCCATTCTTCCCGTGGCGGTGCCGCTCGTCGTCGGCGCGCTCATGCTGCTGCTGAACGATACTCAGCGCCGGACGCGGCTGACGCTGGGCTTCGTCTCGATCGCGGCGCAACTTTATTTTGCGGTCACGCTGCTGGGGCTGGCCGCCGGATATATCCCCAGCGACTGGCCCGATGGGGTGGGCGTCTACCTGCAGGGCGACTGGCCCGCGCCCTTCGGCATCGTCGCCGTGGTCGACAAGCTGTCCACCATCATGCTGGTGCTGACCGCGCTGCTGGGCGCGGCCGCATGGTGCTACGCCACGGCGCGATGGGATCGCGCCGGCGTGCATTTCCACCCCTTGTTCCAGTTCCTGCTGATGGGCCTGAACGGCGCCTTCCTTACCGGCGACCTGTTCAATCTGTTCGTCTTTTTCGAAGTGCTGCTGGCCGCCTCGTACGGCCTGATGCTGCATGGCTCCGGCCAGGCCAGGGTCACGGCGGGGCTGCATTACATCGTCGTCAATCTGGTCGCCTCCTTCCTGCTGCTGATCGCCATGGCGCTGGTCTATGGGGTTACGGGCACGCTCAACATGGCCGATCTGGCCGTGCGCGCGGGCGGCCTGGCCGGTTCCGAGCGCCGGCTCTTCGAGGCCGGCGCGGCCATACTGGGTATCGCCTTCCTGATCAAGGCGGCCGCCTGGCCCCTGAATTTCTGGCTGCCGGCCGCCTATGCCAACGCCAGCGCGCCAGTGGCCGGGGTCTTCGCCATCATGACCAAGGTCGGCATCTACGCCCTGCTGCGCATCGGTTCGCTGCTGCTGCCCACCGGCGCGCCGGCGGCCTTCGGCGGCGAATGGATGTTTCCGCTGGGCATGGCCACGCTGGCCTTCGGCATCATAGGCATCCTGGCCGCGCCGCAGGCGGAACGCCAAGCGGGCTTTTGCGTCATCATGTCGTCCGGCACCCTGCTGGCCGCGCTGGGCATGCCCGGGGTGGTGCTGACTGGCCCGGCCCTGTTCTATCTCATCACCTCGGTGCTGGCCCTGGGCGCGCTTTTCATGCTGCTGGAAATGATAGAGCGCACGCAGGCCTTCGGCGCCGAATTGCTGGCAGTCAGCCTGGAGGCCTTCGATCTCGAAGACCCCATATCTTCGGATCGCTCGGACGACGTCGTGGGCGTGGCCATTCCGGCGGCCATGGCCTTTCTGGGCATGTCGTTCATCGGCTGCGCCCTGCTCATCGCCGGCATGCCGCCGCTGTCGGGCTTCATCGCCAAGTTCGCGCTGCTGTCGGCCGCCCTGGGCACGTCCGTGACGGACTCGCCGTCGCTCGCTGCCTGGTCCCTGGTGGCCGGCATGCTGATTTCCGGCCTGGCCTGCATCATTGCGCTCGGGCGCACCGGCATACGGCTATTCTGGAGCTCCGAGGAAAGCATCACGCCGCGCCTGCGCATCTCCGAGGCCGGTCCCGTGGGGGCCCTGGTCCTGATCTGCGTGGCGCTGGCGTTTTGGGCCGGCCCCGTCATGAACTATCTGAGTGAAACGGCCAGCTACCTGGACCGCCCCGAATCCTACATCAACGCCGTGCTGACGCAAAATTCCGTACGGACCGTCATGCCCGGAGTGTCGCCATGAAAAGGCTGAAGCTCTGGACGCTGCC
>Ga0182744_1001384_pt1 | contig 21221 bp, 28 predicted proteins | sample eDN3rd30CKraftMG_FD_128525 | JGI IMG/M metagenome (GOLD analysis project Ga0182744, IMG submission 128525) | Enriched Miracle-Growth compost microbial communities from Emeryville, California, USA - eDNA 3rd pass 30_C Kraft MG (version 2) (version 2) ...
ATAAAACTATGCCTTTGCTGATGCAAAGTTCCTTATCGGTGCAAATGATAGAAAACAAGACGAAAGCTATGCGAAGAGTGCTTGACAGCTTTTCATTCCGCACATATACCGCCGCCATTCCTTACAGGAACAACGATTTGTCCCACCGGAAACGGCGATCATGAAGTTGTCTCTGTAAAACGACGCGTGGCGGAGTAGCTCAGTAGGTTAGAGCAGAGGAATCATAATCCTTGTGTCGGGGGTTCGAATCCCTCCTCCGCTACCATTTTTCTCAAGATTTTCAATGGCTTAGACCGAAACCGAGATTTCGGATATGGCCGTTTTCTTTCAAAATCAGCGATTACACCAGTCCCACACCAGTTCAAAGTCTGTTTACAAGCGCAGACAGGGCCTAGGTTATTTTGTGGCGGTGGTGAGGGAAAAACACGATTCTAACGCTCACACCAGCTTTTTAGAGCGTCACACCAGTTCTAAGGAATAAAGAAGGGCCAGCCCTCGCCGTGCCTTCGCACGGCTCACCCGGGATATTTTTAGCACAACCGGATGGGGTAAGAGGCTTGCGCCAAGTTGGCCAATGTGAGGTAATGAGGATACGGAACAGGCGGGGACGCCGATGACCGTGCACATAACGGGTGTTTTTCTTAAAAGCTCGCCACGTTTGATGGCGAGCTTTTTCGTTTGCTTCGTCTTTTTCGTGGCTTGCAAGCGGATCGGAATGATATCAATGATGCGTACAGTCATAACCGATTAGGGGGGAGTTATGTTCGGGTTTATAAAGAAAAAGCTACAAGCAGCGGCCGTTGAACAAGACTTTAAAAAGCGGGTTGAACGGGTAAATAAAGCAGGAGGCGCAACGATCCTGTGCCTCAATTATTTATCCAACATCCTATCTGACGAAAAAGTTCATCGATCCTTTTTGTGTGGTTTTGGACCAAATGAAAAATTAAAGCCAATTTACGTTGAAGTCAGGTTTGCAGCAGTATGTGGAATGACGGAAGCAAGAAAAGATTATATAAAAAATTCGAGCGAAGAACATCTAAAGAAATTAGAATTATTCGAGAAAGCTTTTGAGTATACATTTTATCATTTATCTGATGAAGAGAGACGTAGTGTTACAGAACAACAGTTAGAAACCTTTGAAAAAATGAGAACGATTTTAGAATCGGAGGGTACAAATATCTTATTGAAAGTAAGTCCATATCGTGAACTAATAATCGAAAAGATGGATGCGGCAAATGAGGCGCTAAATTCCTATAGAATCGCCAGTAAAGAACAAATTCTTTCATTTAAATCCCCCGTTAAAATTTGAATGAGGAACAATTATGTTCTGGTTCTTTCGTAGAATAGTGGTGCGCTTTATAAGCCTCTCGCCGTTTTTAATAGCATTCTACACCCTACCGCTTGATTTCAGGCCGCTCGCCGTTTGCGCTCTCGTCCTTAAAATCAACCAATGGAGCGGACCTGATAAGTTCGAAGTGTCGACGTTACTTCATTACCTGGTTAATAATTTTAAAGGTCAAGAAGAAGGTACGACGAAGAAGGACCTGCAAAAGGTGTTCATGTTTGACGACAAACTTCTTCAAACTGACGAAGCAGACACGGGATTAAGACAACAGTATGCAGACATATCATTTGGCATCTTTGAATATGTCGTGTTGCTCGTCCTGATCGTTATAAGCGGACTTCATTTGCTTCGTTAAGGAATGCGGGGTTAAGCCTCCCGCACACGTCCACGCGGTTTTTCTTACTTAGCTGGCGCTTTTAGGGGCTTTTTGCCTACAGACTTGCGGAGATAAATCGGCTTGAGCCTTGTCTTCGCAACTTCTGAATCCGCCATTGGCTTCATGCGTTGCATAGCAGCACGTGAAATCGCCTCTGCACCCAAATTGCGCCATTTGCGCAAGGCCTTTAAGCGATTGGACTGGCATTCTTTAAGCAAGCGCTGCCAGCGATAAGAGGCCTCCGGGTCGCCGGGGTCGGGTGCGCAGAGCGTGAAGAAACCTTGCAGGAAAATATCATCGCGCACCGATGTATCTGGGCCTAAATAGATGTCCCATGGTTGCCCATCCTGCCGGATTTTGCGGAATGGCAGAGCATTGGCGAGCGCGTAAGCCTTTTCGATTTCTTGCCCGCCGCTAGAGTATTCGGACATTTTCAGGCCTTTGGAGCGCCGAAACAGATAGCGGCGAAGGCTATGCGCCTGCGCCACTTCTTCGGGGTTTTCTGTGTGATGCAAGTCGGTGGCGATGGTCATGGCGTAAACCTTGGCGCTGGCTCGTCACCTTCGATCACTGGATCAAAATCGTAGGCGTCTTCGTCATCAAGGTCGTCAAAGTCGTCTTCGATAGCCAGCGCCTCATCGATATACGAGGTCACTGAATCTGACTTTTCAGCCGCGAGCGCTTCCGCTTTAGCATTGTAAGTTTCGAGTGTTTCGGCGTGATTTGCAAAGAATTCAGTAAATGGGTTTGTCATTTTGGGTTCCCCTTTTTTGGTTTAATGACGAGCGGCTTTAAGGCCTGCTTGATGATCGGCGTCTACAAGCCTGCGGATTGAGGCTAAGGCTTCGGCAAGGCTGTCAGCTTCACCGCGATCCTGAGCTTTTCCGCCGCCACCTCTCACCGGATGCGAATAGGCAAGCTGGATGCGTTTCGCGTTCGGAGCGCCATAGCTATAGAAGTCGAGATAACCAATGCACTCCGAGACTCGCGGGTCATCGAAAACGCGGGTCCAGGTGGAGCTTGCAGGCCAGTCATTTTGCCAACCTTCTTTGCGAAGTGCGGTAGCTTCGTCGTCTGACCATGGAGCGCCTTCGAGACCTAGGCGGCGTTGAAGACGGTCACCCCTGTTCATGACGCTAATAATTTCGTCCGTCTCGTCGCCCGTGATAGGGGTTTCGTAATATTCCACGAATTCCCTGATCTCACCTTTCGTATTATGCATGTTGAATGCCCATAAGCGGACTGGTTTGCCGTCCCTGCGGGCAATGCCAAGTGATGTTGCTCGTAAATCCTTCTCGATTTGGCGAGCAAGTTCCAATGGGGTTACAAGCCACTGACCTAATGGCTCTATGCGGCGTTTCTTGTACGGTTTTCTATAGTCGTGAAGCATACCAATTCTCCTTAAGCTGGTGTTGGCTGTTTGGCTTTGCGGGGTTTCGGCTCATCGTCGGGCGACGGCGCTTGTGAGGCGGATTCTGGAGTGCCTGCCTCGGATTCAATGTCACGGCCTACGGCGCGGAAGCCGTCCAATTGAGATTCAATTGACTCGATGGTTTCCGTTCGGAAAGACGAAATTTGCTCTTCGTCAAAGTTGGTGAGAAGTAGCCACAAGTGATAATCACGCTCGCGCAAATCTGTGAGGGCGTCTTTGCTCCCGTTTGCGGCCTCAAGCATCAAATCGCTGACTTTTTTGCGCTGTTTTATGCCTTCCAGGTCGAGCGCTTGGGCGTCCAATTTCGCCCTGTCGGCTTCGAATTGAGCTCTGATTGCTGGCGAAGGTTCGTAGAGTCTGCCCGTGTCGCGGTCGTAAATTTTGATCGCATCGAGCTTCATTTCACCCGTTGCGGGATCTCTGACCGTGACGGCTTGACGCTGGGCTTGGAGCCACACGGCATCCTTAAAGGCTTGCCCTCCGTATATCTCGACCTCCCGGCCGAACTCGTCATCGGCTTTCGCCAGAAGGGCGTTAATGGCGGCTTCCGAAGCCTTGCCGTGCACCCGTAGCTCGTCGCCAAGGTCCTGAATGCGAGTTGCACCAAGGGTGACGTAAACACCGTCTGCACCCTCCAGAACGTTCGTGTAGCCGCGAGAACGCCACTTATCAGCGATGCTCTCAACAGCCGTTTCCGGCATTTTCCATGCTGGTGCGACATCACCCGATGGGGTGGCCTGCTGGCGTGGGCGTAGGACCTTCCCGCGCTTGGCGAGTGCTGCATGCTCTTTCAGGCGCTCAACATAGTCGGCGTGATCGGCAGACACGATAGCAGCGGCCAGCTTGTCGGCCTGGCCGCGTGGGCCAAACACAAGGGCCTTGCGACCGTCCATTTCCACCCATCCACCGTCTCTCATCTGGATTTTGACGGGTTTCTTCGGGTCGCGTGCCTCTACCATATAAACGTCATTGGAATTGACGTTTACACCCGGCAAACGGCTCTGGATGAGGCTCGCTTTAAAATTCTGCTGATGTTTCGGCCTGATGCCATTTTCGGTATCGCTTTGGTGTCTAGGGAATTCACTCATGATTTCTACCTCCGTTTGAGTGAGGGCGTTTTGCAGTGCACGGGCGCTGCGGTGTTGCGCGACTTCGTTGATTACGTTGTCGGGCTTTTTCCTACGGCGGGCCGTGGAAACTCGTTGCTCGCCCATGGTTGGCTCTGGTTCAGGAATATCGACCTGACCAGCATAGCGGGCGGCATTGGTGAGATGGGACACGCGGCGGGGTGAGCCTGCGCGTTCCAAAAATTCGTTCATGAGGATTGCGAGGCGCTCGCGCTCGGTTTTCAGCGCGTCCCCGAACTTACCTTCTGCCCCGTCTTTTCCGCCGCTTTCAAAGAGCTTGCGGAGGTCGTCGTTCTTCTTTTTTGAGAAGCCGGAATCGGTTGCGGGATCGAGCTTGCGAGTAGTTATAAGGACATGGATATGCGGTTGCGGTGCCGCGTATTGATCGAGCGGGCAATGTATTGCGACATCAACAATCGCCCCGGCGTCGATCCACGGTTGCACGGCCTGACGTGCAAAGGCTTCCCATTCGTTGACGGGTATGTCTCGCGGTATGGAGATTTCCCATTCTCTAGCGACAACGGCATTGCTTTTGCGTTCGGCTGCTTCCGTACGGTTCCATAGCTCTTCGCGATCAAATGCCCATGCTGGTGCGTTTGTCGGGGCCAATATGAAAGACGTGATGACGTGGCCTTTGCCAGTGTAATCAAACGTCTGGTCTATGCGGCGGTCATGAAGCTTTGAGCCTGAACGGTAGGCCGCTGCGGCGATGCTCGACTTCCCTTGACCTCTAGAGAAGCACTTGGCCTGAGCGTGGTAGAGAGCGGCGTCGGATGGGAGGGAGGTTTTCAATGAGTAGACTCCCCAGACTTACGCGCAATGCCAAGCTCCGAGAACGCAAGGATTTTTTGCGCGTCCTGTGAGAGCTGCGGCACGGGTTCGAAACTGCTGAGGCCTTCGATAAAGCTGATAGGTTTGCCGATGCTCCAGCCGGACAGAAATTCCAGGTACTCGCAGAATTCGCGATGGCCCCATTTGTCCATGCCGCCCATTGCGCTGTCGGCATAGAGGGCTTTAAAGGTGCTATCCGCGAACATGTGCTCATGCGCCCAAATGACAACGCGCATGCGTCCACTCTCACGATATGCGAGAAGAAGAGCCATCTGCTGAAGCGGTTCGCCGTCAAGCTCTTCGGGGGTAGCGATTTCTGTAAAATCCAAGACAACGGGGATTTCGTAGCAAAGCGGCGTGAAGTGGGGATTGCGGCGGAATGGAGGGCGCATAGTCATGATGCCACCTCGTCCATTGCTTCATTCCAAATATCACGCTGAAAGAACGCGACAGTCTTTTCAACCTGCGCGATTGCGTGGTCGGCGGTCCATGCAGGCTCGCAAATTTGATTGCGTCCCCATCGTATTTCCCAATCCCAAAAACCTGCGCTTGATGAGTGCAGCGGCACATAACGAACGCTGGCAATGACGTCATCAAGTGCAATCTCGTAGGCCTTTTCAAGCAAAGTCGGATAGCGAACTTTCCAGCCATTGAATCGCGGAAATTGAGCAAGGATTTTTTCAAGCTGTTCGCGCTGCGCGATTAGATCACTGATATTGAGAACAGAATTTATGTCCTGATAAGTCTGCACATCGTTACATGAACCGATGTAATCCAAAGGAGACAAACCTGACATTGTCGCTTCTGATTTCAGCGTTTCTTTAAGCATGGTCGTTTTCCTTCTTTAATTGCATAGCGATGTCCGCCCAATCGTCGTCTATTGACCGGGCGGCGTCGGTGTTGGTGGAGGTGGTTTCAGTGGGAAAGGATGAGCGGCGCACAAGACGCAGAACACGCCACGCCATAACGATTTCAATAATGAGAAAAACGGTGATGATTGGCGTTGCGACGATAATCACAATCGCAAACGCTGGATCAAAACCAAATCCAGTCAGTACGTCATGAAGAACGGTTTCGAGGAAGAGGCTCATGATGCACGTCTCTCAAAGAAAAATGGAATTGATTACGTCCCGGCTTACCTCTTTGCGATCTCGCCAGAGGCGGACAGCAACGCGGTAAATCGTGCGGACGGTGTAATAAGTTGCGAGGATCACAAGCACCGGAAATGCGATGATTATTGAAGCCACCAGGCTGAAAGCGATCCAATCGGCCAGACCGAAAGATGCGAAAACTTCTGTGAGAGTCATGCCGCACCTCCTTTCTTGCCAAACAGCTTTTCAGCCAGCCAGAAGACGCCATCAAAGAGGTGGTCGAACGCCCAAGAAGCGGCAATAACGATGATAACTGCGACAGGGAGCCAGACCGCTAATTCTGACCACGTCATGCTGTGAACGGCGCAGCCGATTGGGTTCACAATGCAAAAGGCGTCGGTTGCGATATCTGCTACAGGAGTTAGGACTTCTGAAGGTGTCATGCCGCACCTCCCGCGCCGCAATACCAGGCTTCATCACCAAGCCGTTCGCGCAGCGGTGAATCTAATGGTAGCGTCGAAGGCGTAGGCGGGAGCATGTCGTAAGAGGCGGCGGAAACGGTAGCGTCATATCCAGCAGCAATAAGCGCCAAAGCCAGTTTTATTTTAGCTTTTGAATTGTCTTTGTAAGTCAAAAATCTAATTGTGTTTTTAGGTGCGCATATAAAAAAGAATCCAGCGCCTAAAGCATAATATTCAAGTTGCTCCGGTGTGAGTCCAAGCGCCGCGACTGACATATATTGTCGGTTTGTAAAGTGTGTGTAGTGAAGATGGACTTGATTCATCGATTTTCTCCCATTTTGACATCTTACTCTTGGCCCCTGCCAGGCGTGCGGCAACTTAGAAATTCGGAACGAATTGCGGGTTGCCTTAAGCGCGCCATTAAAGCCATGGAGGCTTTGTTGATGTCGTAAGAGGATTTTGGTTTCGTTACTTGACACAATCAAGGTGTCAGCGAATCATTATTAAAGATAACGAAAATAGTTATTACGGTTTTGCTATAAACAACTTACGTAGTCTACATTTTTGGAAATCAAAAAACTTAATTCTGTCGGCGGTTATTTGAATCTGTCGGCGCAAATGGGAGAAAGAATGATGTCGATTGTTTTAAAATCACCTACTCGCGAGAAGCTGGAAAGCAAGTTGCAGAAACTCGCGAAATTGCAGAGCGATATTAAGCGTCTGGAGAACGCCGATAAGTCGGCTGCAAGGAAGCTGGATAGCAGGCGCAAGATCGTCATTGGCGGATGCGTGATCAAAGCCGTTTCGGACGGGAAACTGAATGATACTTGGATTCAGAATCTCGTCATGTCGTTCGCTAGCGAGCGCGATAAGGCGATTTTCGATTTCGGGAAAACGGAATCGGAAAATGGCAATGACGATGGCGTGGTAATCGCAAAACAGGAGTAAGGAAAATGAAACTTCCGGACCTCCTAAGCACACCATCACCAGACAATCTTGTTTGGAAAGCTGTCGATACAATCTTAAGCGAAAAGCCTTCCGCGCTCGCTACTGGATTCCAGCTTTTTGCAACGGGCTTGCTTGCGTTCATCGGTCTCAAGCTCGCATTTTTTGTAATCACAGGGATCACAAAGGCGACGAGAAGCGACGGCAAATTTTCCGAATACTATAATCACATCTGGGGGCCGCTTGCTGTGATTTTCGGTGTCGGGATTCTCATCCCGCTGCCGACAACTGGCATGCCAGCGGGTGTTTATGCGCTTAAGCATCTGATCGCAAAACCGAGCGTGAATCTATTCGACGCGATCATGGTTGGGACTGCCGAATATTTGATAAAAGATGGCCGTCCGATTGCCCCGCTGGCGATCTACGGGAAAGAATTTGCATGGTCAGTCGTGCAGTCGGAAGTCTGTTCATACACCCTTAAACAAGCGGCTGAGCGTCATAAAAATTTGGGCGTTGTTGACAGTGCAGTGCCGCCAAAACCTCCAGCATCCGTTGGCGCAATAGTCGAGAATAAAAAAGACAACACGTTCAGAGTACATTGGGATTGGGGCACTCAGTGCGGTGAGATTTCCCTTTCCGACCCGCAAGACTTCGGCGAGTTCCGCGCGAAAAGACGAATAGCCGCGCGCAAAGTTATAGAGGATGTGCGGGCGCTTAAGGTCCACGAAGGAATTATACAAAGACTGAAAGAGACGGGCATTAACCCGGCAAATATCGAGCTTTATACGCAAGAGACGCTGATTGACACGTACATAAAATCCGGCGTTCTCGTGAACGACCTGACGGCGAAAATCAATAAAATTGGCAATGCGTATGAAAAGTCTGTTGGAGACGCTGCGGCCAAACAGATTCAGACCGGACAGGTGGAACAGCGGACAAAACTCGTAGAGGGCGTCAAAACTTATGGCGGAGCAATCTTCCTCGGATATTTCCGATTAATCTCCGTACTCAACGAAAAGGCTAACGATTTAGCATCTGAGAAACCCGCCTTCACGCCCCCGAAATGGGAGGCAATTGGGTCGTCGCCGACGATAAAGGGCGAGGTAAAATTCGCACTTGCTGTTCTCGACAGTCAGAGAACTCTTGAAAGCAAGGAACTCAAGCTTTCAGGCGATGATATGGCGTTCGCGGGCGAAGAAGAATCGAGCGTCCTTACAGACGTCATCAACTCGATAACAAAGCCGTTCCTGCAATACGTGACCTCATATGATGGCTGGCGCGTCGATCCTGTGAGCGACATGATAAATGTCGGAGGGAACATGATGACCTCGGCCAAAGTTGGTTTCGGCATCGGCATGGCCGCGACTGGCGGAAGCAATTTCTGGTCATCAACTGCGGGCAAAATCGTTGAATACGCGATGACGCCTGTCTGGCCGCTTCTGACGGTCATGTATGTTGGCGGTGCTATGCTCTCGATTGTATTGCCAAATCTACCATTGATTTATGGCATTTTCGGCATCACCGCATTCGTTCTGGAACTCATTGTTGCAGCTATATCCGTAATGGTCTGGGCCTTCATGCATGCGCGATTGGATCATGGTGACAGCTTTGTGAGCCCAGTCTCTGCACCAGGCTACAAGATAATGTTCGGCTTGTTTTTACGGCTGCCGATTAACGCGCTCGCGCTGATAGCCGGAATGACCGCAAACACGGTTGTCCTGAACATATTCTTTTTCATTTGGAGCTTTGCATTCCAAGGTTCGCAGCTTGGGAAAATCATCGGGATTGCCAGCATCATCGCGGCGTTTGCGATCATGCTCTACATACCGTGGAAGATCGTAAACATGATGTTCTCGCTGAACAGCAATCTCAATGAGAGAGTTGCGCAATGGTTCGGGCATGCCGTCCAGAGCTTCGGCGAATCCATGCAGGGCAATACGGTTGTTGCTGGCATTCATGCGAATGCAGGAGCTGGTGCTTCCCAGAAGCCACAAAACGGAAATAGAGCGCCAAACGGTAAGAATGGCGGGCCTAACAATGCACCTTCGGGTGGTAGCCAGCGCCGTTTTTCAAGCGCGCCAATTGGCGACAAAACAAGCACAAAATAACTAGCAAAAGGATTCCCTACCGTCATGGCGGCGGCGGTGGGGAAAATAACGAGCCGCTGGGGAAAATGAGATGTTTAGAGTTTTACTTTTAACCGCTGCTGTCACGGCATTCGCCGCAACACAGGGGCACGCAGAGGCCCCGCCCTTTGATGACAGTCAGCACGCAAATGTGGAAGGGGTACTTACAAGCCACCTCGACCGCAAAATCCGCCAAGCTGGCGAAGTGGTACGGTTTTCTTTCAACGTATCCAGCCTGACACGCTCTATTCCGGCTGGGGATTATGTTCGCGTTAATTATGGCGCAACTGACATCGTGCGGAATGACGGCTCGCTCGATAACTATGTCGATTTCGGCCTCACGTGCCCAAGCGTAGGCTCTGGCATGCCTGTAGGTGGATCATTCGCATGTACTGGATCTTACACCGTGAGACAGGCGGATATTGATGCTGGAGGGTTTATGATAGCGTTAGGCGTAGCTCTTTCTACGCGAGATTTTGCATTATACGGCGGCTCCGTGATGGAAGTTTTTGAAGTCGAGGAAGTGATCGAGCCGGAAATACCAAAGCCCGAAGATGAAGAAAAGACGGCATGTAAACCGATGCCTTTGCCCTCAAATGGCGCAAAGTTCGTATTCCGATATCAACCTGCATCGGTATGCTCGTAAAAGCAAAGTCTAGACACCAAAAAGCCCCCGAATTGGGAGCCTTTTATTGGGAAACTGGCAACCGCGAAAAGCCTTTAGAAACCCTTCGCGCCTGCAATGAGAAGCATTACGATGCCGGACCAGGCGAGCATTCCGAAAACTGCCTTGGAAGCTCCGATTGCGGCACCTTTCAAAAATCTGTTCATGTTGGTTCTCCTTGGTTGCTGTGAAATCTTGCCAATTGTCTGTTGCTGGCAATGTGACGTCAAGCTGCTCGGTGCGGGCCAGCCCCATTGGGGCCACTCGGTGCTGCTTTACGGCAACGCCGCCCTGCAACTAAATTTGGCTTAGATTGATCTGACACACCGGAGAGCCGACATGCAGGATTTCAATGTGTCGTTCTCAGGACTTCGCAAGCATTGCGCGTCTTACCTCGGCTTCGGCTGCTGATATTTCAGCTATGGCGTCGTCGAGTCTGGTTTGGGTGGCGAGTTCCCATAAACGGTCATCTTCCGATCTGGCTCCGATTTTCCAGATGCGCGCTTTGTCGTGGATTTCGGATGCGATTTCACGGGCGATAAGTGCCTGTTTTAAGCGTCTGTTTGCGGCGCGGGCGGCTGACATTGGTTTTGTCATTATGGCTCCTTTCTGCGTAGGTTTTCGTGTCGTCACGGAATTAGAATGACGGCGATAATTCTTCGATTTCTGGCGCTGGATTGGCCTCAAGCCAATTTTCTAACTGCTCGCGGATTTCAGCGGCTTCGTCATCAAAAAACTCGCTGTCGATCTGCGATTGGGAGTTTCGGCAAAGCTCGCCGTCGATAAGGTATTCCTCAAACCAGCCGCGTCTGCCCAGGCTGAAAATGACAGTCTGATATCCTGTGGCGGCGTCGATTTCCTCGCAGTGTTCGATGTTATGGATTTCGTGTTTGTACATTGTTGTTCCCCTTGTTGTTGGTTGGGTTGTTACGGAATTAGGCGGTGGGTGATTTTTCTAGCGCTGCATATCGCGCGCGCGATTCAAGCATTCTTTCGCGGGTGGTTTGAGATTCTTTCCAACCATTTTTTTGATAAAAAGGCTTGCGTTCGATCTCGGCGCGCATGAGTTCCAGCACGTAAAGCGACGGAATTCTGTTATGCTCAAGACTCGGTATCTGGCGGACAGTATTGTAAGAAAGCCCCGTAAGTTGCGCGACTTCGCGCTGTGTAAGGCTGAGATGACGGCGTAGCTTTCGATATTCGCAAGCGCGCCATTCTTTCTCGTCCCAGGTTTTCGCGGTTTTTGGTCTGTGTGAGTAATACATTGTTTTCCTTCCATTTGAGGGTGTTGTTTTTTGCCCCTCTATAACGCCTTCTATAACCAGAAGACGTTAGGGTGAGGCATGGGGTTTATAGTTGGTAAAGACCGATGAAAGCCCAAACGATCCAGATAATACCAATACAGAATAACTGCGCTGCTAAGAGGCGGGATTTGTTTTTAATAAAATATCCAATAAAGATAATAATAATTGCAACAGGGAGATATTGAAGTGCTTCCTGTGAATGTGAGTTCATTATATTTACCAGTGTTTCCATTTACTTTCTCCAAACTATTTATAGTCTAAATTAACTATATATTTATTATCAGCTTAAAATCCGTCGGCGGCAATAGGTATTTATAGCGAGACAATATTATTATAATTAAATTAATTGTTATTTTTCGATATAAAACGTAATAATATTGTGCAATGTTACATCAAGTTCATTAAAACGAATTAATAAACCCGATGTAACAACTTCAAATATATTGACGCGAACGAGAGCGAGAGGCCAGTCAATCCGAAAATCGCAGAGTGGTGCGGGCGCAACACAGTGAGCCTCGGTCTGCTATTTTCTGATTTACGGGCCGGAGCGACTAATCCTTGTCACTTCCATTTGGGAGTTCTTTCTTGAAGAACCTCCCGAATGGAATGCCCCACGGCGAGTAGATTCTTTTCTGGAATTTCATGACGTCACAAAAATAGAAGACCCCGATTTTTAGGTCGGGGTCTTCTGGAGAAAGGAAAAATCAATGTCCGAAATTATGCCCGTCAGGACACTCTCTTAGTGTGTGCAGCGGGCGCTGTCGGCGCAAGTGAAATGTTTGGTCGGCGGAAAGTGGGCTGGATTTGACACTGTACTATTTCCAGGGCCCAATAAAAAGACCGCGTCACAGCCCTGGCAGGCTCAGCGGTCTTTTTTGGAGCGATGAGATGATTCTGATTCATAGAACCACTTATGTAAAGAGCCACCGTGTAAGTCGGTGACCGCCGCGCTGGAAACCCGGTTTTCCAGCACCCAAAACGAATTTACCCCACAAACCAAAAATGTTGACGACGCTAGGCAGGGCAAGAGTTTTCTGGCCCAAAGGTTGGCGGCTGCGCCTTTGCTTGGGCGCGGGTTTTTCCGAAAAGAATTTGAAGGTGGGTTCAAAGCTGGCGGTTCTGTCGGCGGAATTGCCGATAATGCATATGAAGAATGGGAAAAAAGGCGCGACGCTGAATGGGGTTGCGTTGACCCAGAGGAACGACTTCATTCCGATCTGGCGGAGCTGGATGAAGAAGAGGCAAATAATCCAAGCCGGAAAGCTCTGCCGCGTCATACGGCGGAATTTGTCGCTCCGTCTGATAAAATCCTGCCCAATACGGCGCGCACGCACAAGGATGTCGGTAGTTTCTTACCGCCAGAGTGGCGCAAGTTTTTGGAGAAACTGAGCGATGCTCGGCGCGTTGAACGCGAGCAATTGATTATTGAGCTGGTCGGATGGGACGGCTTGAAAGTGCTTGGACTGCGGCCTGAGAAGCTACGCGAAATGGCCGCAAACGAGGCCGCTGCCTATGCGCTGGAATGGCCATGTAAAGACAAGGGCGGCAATCTTATTAATCAACATCCAGACCAGAGGCGTCGCCGGGATGAAAGATGGCATCTACGGAAAATTGCGAAGCTACAACGCAAGACGATTTTACGCGTTGAAGGTGCTTTAAAAGCGGTTGGCGGGCGCAATGCTTGGGCAAGACCGACTTATGTCAGCGACTATCTCATAGGCCTTTATCGCGAGCACGTCGATCTGACGGAAGAGATTTTGCAGAACCTGAGACTCGTTAAAGTCGATGATCCGACCGTGCAAATATCGATGGTGGAGCTTAACGAAAAGGCGAAACGACAGGCGACGGCAAAGCGCTCACTGATGATTGATATGATGTTGAAGCGCTGGCAAGCGCTAGGCTGGCGAGTGTGCTGGATTACTGTCACTTTACCGGGTGAATTCGTCTGCCATTCAACAAATGAAGAGACACGGACCAGCGAACACGATCCGCTCAAATTCGGGCCGTGGGAAGCGCTTGATAAAATTCAAGATGACATGAAAGTCGTCCTGCAAATTCTTCGCAACAAGAGAATTCGACCATCCGGCATGTGGTGCGGCCAGCCGCAGCAGTCAGGCAGTCCCCACAGACATATATTGCTGGCTGTGCCGACGCTGAAAGAGGCGCGAGGCGTATGTGACGAATTCCGCAAGAAGTTTTCAACGCGTTTAGAGGCTGATGGGCGCGGTCAGGATCGCGGATGCGATGCTCGTGTCATTGGCGATACGAGCAAGAAATACAGACCGAAATTGAGTAGCAATGGATCGGAAGAGACTGCTGCATCAGTTGCGCGATATGCAGCTAGATATTCGATCAGACAAGAGCAAAAAGTTGACCGGAAACGTGTCGAAAAATTCGAGCAATGGAAAAAAGAGGTAGGGCATAAGCATCTTGCAGGAGAGATTAAGGAGGAATTTGAGCGCGAAGAAAAAGCAGTGAAAGAAATGCTGGATTCGGAACGCTATCGCGCATGGAAATGGATTAGACGCACTCGGACCCATACTTGGATCGGACTGGATTCAAGCCGTGCGCCTAATGAAATTTGGGACGTTCTATGGAAATGCGCACATCGCGGGGACCGCGAGCCGGAAGACGCCCGCATGGCAATTGCTATGCGCCACATGCTGAAAGCGCGGGAATTTTCAAAGCTTGCGGAAGCCACGAGGTCGGAAATTGCAAAGCTAAAAAAAGACGATGAGACGCTAGATAAAGCGCGAGCTAAACTGAAAGAGGCATTACGCCAGCATTCGGATGCAGCCGCAAGGGAAGCGTGGCATGCAGCCATAGCAATTGGTATGTGGCCGGATTCGGACATGGACCCGATTGAACTGCAATGGCTACGTGAGGCCGTGGCCGAGTGGGAAATGACTGGCGTTGACGTGGACGAGGTTGCAGAATCCGCGACGATCATTAACCGCCTTGCTGTCGATCCGCTTCCACCTGTGGCGCTACGCGAACTGGCCGAAAATGGCTACGGTGAGACAGTCAGCAAAACCGTTGGTGCCGTTGGGGCGGTGGCGCAGTATGTGTTTGATAATGATGGGCCAAAAGGCGACGAAATTTATGCGGCAGTGAAGGAATTGCGACTTCGCGAGGCGTTTAAGACGGCCGTTAACAAGCTTGTAGCGAAGAACAATGGACTCCAGCCGAAAGACAAGAGACTTGTAGCGCTGTTTTTCGCCGTCGCGAAGTCTGCTGGATTTGGAATCAATAAACGTCCTTCGGGACGATTGGCTGTTTTTGATATGTCTGGCGAACAGATGATTAAAAACCCCGACGCATGGAAAATCGTTGACGAAGAGACAGCCGCGAGGATGGTGGAAGATTATAATTCTGAATTCGGTTCAGAAAGCGGTACGTCTCAGGCAATTGAAAATAATATTGTTTTCAATAGTCCATCTCCAGATAATCGACACCTTCCCAAGGCGGTGGGGGCTAACGCCCCACCTATTGGATGGGTGAGTCCTCAAGGCGAAATCCCATTCTGATGAGCGGGAAATTCCACCAAAAAGTTGACAAAAAAGAACTTCGGGAAACGGAGAGCGGGAAAGGCTTGCGGCTGCAAAACTGGCCGATTTCAACACTTTTTGCGATTTAGAGAAAAACGAAGGCTCAGAAAGTGCTGAAATTTGCGAGGTTTCGGTATTCGGTGGGTTTTAGGTCGTGGAAAATCTACCACCCTTTGTAAAACTCGCGCTTACGACGGTCACATTCGGGACACTTAGATTCAGGACTGCCAGAATAATAAAATCCCATCGCATCGGTAGCATTCTCAAAATCGGTGCTGCCACAAATCAAGCGTCGCGGTTCAACCGGGGTGTCGTGGTCTTTAGCTGTCGGACCCGTTTGCGTTGTGACGAACAGATGCCAGACAGGAGACATCAGCTTTCTTGCATCGGCGACACGTCGCGATAATTTATCAACCATTGCAATAGCTTCGGAAATTTTTGGATCGCGATTTGCATTATTCTTTCGCCAATATTCACCTAGAATTTCAGCGACTTCTTTAAGATGCTCATGCGCTCTTAGCGTCCGCTCTTTTTCAAAATCGGCCTGCTGCGCGATCTTTTTAGCCGATGCCCGCCGTTTCGCTGAGCGCTCCGCGTCCGTCATTGCACGGTCACCCTGTGCTGGTCGTCCGCGTTTTTTCGTTTCAGGTTCTTTCTGATCGCTCATTTGCCACCCCCTTTATTTTCGTGACGACACGAAAATATGCCTGACGGCAATTGAGATGACAAGACTCATAAAGCGTCATATCCACCTTGCGCTCCACACATGATTCCACTATTGTTTCCATATATGGAACCACAACTGGATACGGATATGGAAAACGAAAGCGATGTTTTTGACGGCTCATTTCAGCCCCGCTCGCCAGAGGAGCGCCGTCAAGATTTTATAGATGGGTTAGCGGAACTGCGCCTAACACCTGCCGCGCTGGCCTTCAAAATGGAGAAACTGGGGGACGATAGATCAATCAAAGCCATCATGCGTAGCATTGAGCGCATGTTATCGGGTGAAACCAAAGTCTCCGCCGAAATGTCTGTCATTTTGTCGATGTTGCTACGACAGCACCGACGCTTGAAGGATCGTTATGGCGAACTTCCGTGGCAAGTCACTGAGCATGGAACGCATCAAGCGCAAGTCGAAGACTGGTATGTTTATCTATCGCCACAAACACGTGGTCGCTGGGTTCTTTCTTGCGCAGCAGGTCCGTCTAGAGATGACTATAGTCCACCGTTCGGACATTGGCTCGACAGTTTAGAAGAAGCTAAATTCAAAGCCCTTGTCGAAGTCGAGGAGGGTATGAACCAATTGGCTGAGATCAAGCATGAGGTTGCGCGTCAATAAGCTACGCAAGAAGGATAAAATAAACAACCTAAAAATCCCAACCTCGGAGCGAGTCTTAAACAACTCGCTTCCACTACGTCACAAATGCGGAAAAATGAAATTTATCCTTATATCGCGTTGACGAAATAATTATCTTATATTTTACAGAAAGCTATTCTTTATTAAAAGTTCCAAATTGTAATCAAGCTTCAAAGGTAACCCTAACCCTTTAACCTTTCGTAAAAGTGGTTCTAATTTTTCAGCGGCGTGCATTATTTCAGATTTACTTACTATAGTTCCACTATTCAACTGACTAAAGTGAATAGATTCTCTAATTTTTCGATTGGTTTTTATTTTACGAACTGTACCTCGAATTAGAGTTTCTAGAAGATTGCCGTCGATACTAATTGAATAGTCGTGGAATCGCTTTTTATCTTCATTAAAGAGCATTAGCTCTGCAAGTGGCCCTATCTTACTGGAAAAATACTTCGTATATAGCTGCCGTATGTGAGGATCAGTTTCTGCGATTGCGTGAGCAATAATACTATCTCTATGCTTAAGGAAGAAGCTTGTCTCCATAACAGGAGAAATACAATTTCTTCTTACATCTGCATCATCATGAGATAAGAAGCATAGAACCATTTTTTTCACTATGTCATCGTCTGAAAATGATCTACACAACAAATCAATGAGAGTTCGAACAGTCCTCAATGAAGCAGACCTATCTGATAGCTGGGCTATAAGAAATTCTTTATACTCCACTTTCGAATGAAAGCTATTTCGAAGTCCGTATAATATTTGGTTCTTGAAAGTTTGATCCTTTACAACACCGTATAGATACTTAGAAATCTTTGACGCGTTCTGGAAGTCCCGACTCCCAACTCGCAGATTTTCACCAACCCAAAGAGCTCCATTTGTCCAGTACTCACCTTTTAGCCGCTGGTATAGGACGTACTGCTCGTTGTGCATTTTAAAAAATTCTCTTTTTTCCTTTTCCAATGCAAATATTGAATTTTCGACAAGAGCATTATTCAGCTTTGTGGTTTCATCGATAACGAAATTAACACCAAAACATAAAGTCAGATTGCAATCGCTGAAATCATACCCACGCAAATCAGAGTTGGAGAAATCCACTCCGCTGAGATTGGAACCAATGAAATCTATAGCGGGGTTCAAGCCCGATAGACGTACCAAGTCTGAAAAATTATCACTCTCGTAAGCCGCGACCGCAGAGACAGAAGAATTAAAATTATCTGAAAAGGAATGTTGATAATTAATCATCGTATGAAACGTTCTTTATTAAAGACAATGAAACGGTATTTTTTGCATCTACCCCATCACTTTTTTCCGTCATCTCTTTAGCAAAAATCACGCCCAATATTCTTTTTTTATTTTCATTTCTATTATTATTTATTTGAAAAAATGACTTCTTTTCATCTTCAAAATTAAAAATCATATCTCTTTTGTTCCCATAAAGATAAGCACGAATACCATTTCTATTAGCGCTCTGCTTGGGCCTAATGAGACAAAGAGGAGTGTCAGCACTTATGTATTTTGCCGATAGACACTTCTTTTTATCGAGCGATGTAATTTCCCACTTGTTATTAGGGCGGGCGATGACGTGTTTGTTAATTGTAGTGGTAGATGTTTCAGCCGTAATCGAAGTAGATTTTGTTCCTTTCGCGGAAACGTTGACACTCGCACCCGGTAGCGCATCTGCTGAAAGGGACAAATTCGCCGCACCTGCTGCCGACAAGCTTGTCTCTGACTGAACCTTTGTATCCGTGGTACTATGGCTCGGCTGAATATCACCATGACGCTCGCCGACAGCAATTTCCGTGCCGTCACATGAGATTTCCAGAGTTACTCTGTGAAAGCCAACTATCGCGCGAAATTCCTCGTAGTCGAACGTTTGATCATTTGTGTAGAGCTCTAGGCGAAGCTGCGTGTCACTGGAAAGAACGCTGGGGGTCGTAGCCTCGTCTATCCTGAGTTCCGCCATATCCGGCCAATTATTTACTGTATCCCAAGCCAATTTATTCCCTACCTCACGCTCCCCGTTTAGGTAGCCCTTTGCTTGCAAGCAACCACGCTATGAGCGCATAGTTGATTGATATTTTAGATAAAGCCAAGATTCGCAGAAATTACCATCAAATTCTGCACAGAATTTTCGCCTAGTGCTTAGCATAAGTTTGTAGGGAAACAGAACACGGGTGGATCGCCTAAGCGACGATCCGGCCTTTGTTGCGAGCTTCGGCGGCGTAAGCCGAAAGAGACTTGTCGGCTCTGAAATGGCGGTCACGCTCGACCAGTAAGCGCATCGGGCCACGCAAGGCGCTGATCTCGCTGAGGGACGCGTAACCTAGCTCTGGTGAGCCGTGGCCAAGGTCGCAGAGGCCGAAAAGCGTATCTTCATCGGCTGCGAGTTCGGAAAACAACCAGGTTGCCTGAGCGTCGGGGGTGAAAAACTTCACAACGGGCTTGTGATCGCGTTCTGCAATTTCGGACTGGTTTGCGTTGTGGCGAAGAGCGGTGCGAAGTTCGCGTGTAAGCAACATTGTCGGCCTCCTGTCGGTCGCCCTATGCGACCGCTCTGGAAGCCTCAGACGGCAGGGATAGCGAGGTAGCTGGGTGACGATAGGAACGCTTGCGCCTGCCCATGAGCGTTAGCGAGCGCTCGCCGTAAAAGGCATGAAAGAACGGTGCATCCGGTGCGACCCAACCGGAGAGGCTAATTACTGCTTACCGCCTTTTTGACGCTCGTACTCGTCAAGCAATGTGTCTGTCCAGATTTGCATAGCTTCGGCCTTGAGACGCGGATATTGCGCTGCACCGTAGGCTGCGGATGTTATGCGAGCAACGCGATTGCGCATAAAATCGTCGCGTTGCTGTTCGGACATGGTAACAGTCAAATTGACATCCGATCTCATTTCATGGGCAAGGATTACGGATGCGCCGCCTGGAATGCCTGCGTTATCGAGTGTCATTTGAAGAGTACGGCGAACGTCATGGCCTGACCACCACGCTATCTCCGCCTCGGTTAAAAGGTCACGCCGTGGCGTCCGCTCCGACTGCTTGCGCGGGGTGCCGTCGCTTTTTAGGCGCGGTGCTTTTGGCTCTTTCGGCTTTTGAATAAGAGCGTCTTTGCCTGCGAGACGGTAAAGAACGCGATAGACACCAGAGACGGTTGCATGCTTTTCGTCGTCGCGGTCACTAGGAAAACACCAAGCTTCTGAGCCTTGATGTTTTGCCTTCTTGCGTATCTGGTCGATGATGGTAGCGGCGCGAGGTGGGACGGGAAGCATCTGAGCGACACCCGCTTTCATCTGCCCTGCATCCCATGCCGCGATTTTCCACCCATCTCCTCGCTGCTCGTCATCGACAAAATTGTAAGACCGAAGCGACAAGGCGGCATCGCCACGCTGACAAGTCAGGACAATCCACCATAGGCCCGCTAACACGCCCGCCCCAACGCCCGCCGTGGCAATCGCCCGTCCCGGCAGTGGTTTGTCTACATATTCCTCAGCAATAATGAGGCTCCGTACGATGTCAGAAACCTCCGGCCTGCGTGTCTTTGCCTTCACCTTGTAAGGCGCGTGAAGCAATTCCCACCACGGCTCCCTCCCATCGATCCCACTCTGGCCGGAATGATGACGCACCATCCAGTCAAAAACCGAACGACTCCAAGCGACGACCTTGATTGCAGGGGAGATTCCCGATTTTTCGCGTACCTCGTCGCGGGCTTTTTCAAAGTCAGCGCGAGTAAGCGCGACGGCAGGCGTTTTCTTGATCTTATCAAAGACAGGGCGGTTGAAGGCCGTGTTGACGTCTTTGATGGATAGCGGCTTAAGGGGATCGGTTGAATCGGGTTTCTGACGATCAGAAAGCATCTGTTTAATGCATTCCTCAAACGTCCATGTATCAGCCTTGGCGACGAGTGCCGCCATTGCCTTGTTGTGATCCTTATGGACGTGCCAAGCATCGAGATACGCGTCTACGCGGTCGGGATCGGCGAGCAGAAGAGATTTTACATATCCGGCAATTTCGCGAGCCTTTTCCGGCGCTGTGAGCGGCTTGTCATGCGGCGGATACAGATAGCCAAGCGTCTTGGTGTGCTTCTCGGTTTTCAGCACCCAGCTTGCAACACCGCCAACGTTGATGAGGCGAAGGCCTTTAAGGCTCATATCTGAAAGCACTTCCATCGCGGCGCGAGGATGCTTTTCACCCTTCCGCTTCGCCTCCGCAACATCGCGAGCAGTGCGCGCTGCGCGCTCGGATTCGGTCTTGGTGATAAATATCTTGGTAGTCGCCATGCCCGCCTCAAACTGGTGCCGTAAATCTCACACCAGTTCTACACCAGTTCAAAATTCGTTGACAAGGCTAGACGGGGTGAAGGAAGTAAGGACGGGAGATTGGCGGCACATCGACCGGAAGTTTCAATTTATATAATAAAAACATAATATTGACGTTCAAAAGTGTCGCTATATCTACGTTTGTAAACAGAATGGTTTTCCCCAATTTTTTCCGACAAGAGGAATCATAATCCTTGTGTCGGGGGTTCGAATCCCTCCTCCGCTACCATCGCTCTCCCTCTCCAGACATTTGTGCCATATTCGCATAGCTTGACCGGCTATCCGTGCGCTTTATGTTGTG
>Ga0182744_1001385_pt1 | contig 21220 bp, 15 predicted proteins | sample eDN3rd30CKraftMG_FD_128525 | JGI IMG/M metagenome (GOLD analysis project Ga0182744, IMG submission 128525) | Enriched Miracle-Growth compost microbial communities from Emeryville, California, USA - eDNA 3rd pass 30_C Kraft MG (version 2) (version 2) ...
AGCCAGGCCCACACATAGAGAAAATCGTTAGAAGTCACGCTCGGTAGGGACCTTTCGTGGCGGGTTCACAACCCTGGCGGGCAGCAGAGCATTGACGTGCGCAAGGGTTTTGCGCTGCTGGGTCAAGCCTGCGCTGTCGGTGTCAAAGAGTGGTAAGCCCAGCACGCTCGCGGCAGAAAACACGTGACCAATTGACGTTGCTGGGTGCCCTTTCTCAATATTGCTGACGGTACGACGAGTCGTGGCAATAGCAGCGGCGAGGTCCTCTTGCGTCCACCCCTTTTCCACGCGCACGGCACGGATAGCAGCACCCAATAGCGTGATCGCTTCCGCAGCATCACGTCTCGGCATGATTGCTTCTCGTCCCACAACACCACCTCCAATGTGCAATAGATTATGCCCATCAAAGGTAAGTGCGCAATCTATTTCCCAAAAGAGAGTGGCTCGCCTCCACGCGAAAACGCGCACATCCGCCTACGCCATCGTCTCCGGAATGGCATACTCGGGTATCTCGGGCACCTCCACCCGGCGCTTCTGTTCCACCCACACGCACACCGCAAAGGCCACGCCAACGATGGCCCAGCCTGCAAGGATGTCGATGGTCCAGTGGTTTCCGGTGAACACCACCACGGACGCGGTGCCGGCAGCGTAGACGAATCCCAGCCAGCGGACACCCTTTGGCGCGAGCCGCCACACGGTGAGCGCAACCCAAAGCGACCAGCCTGCGTGCATGGATGGGAACGCAGCAAGTTCGTTGGATGGACCTACGGCTGCGCCTTGGCTCGCGGCTCCCCACCATCCCCATTGTGAGGTTTCGGCGAGTACGTCGTGGTACGGCGCGCCTAGGAGTCGTGGCGGGGCTGTGGGCAACAGTAAGTAGAGTACGAGCGCCACGCAGGTGGCGCCGATGATTGCGTTGCGTACGGCTTGGTAGGACGGTTTGTGCCGCACATATGCCCAAGCGAGTACGCCGCCGGTGACGATGAAGTGCAGGCTGGAGTACCAGTAGCTCATGGGCAGGCCGAGCCACGTGTGTGCGGAGGCGAATTGGCTGGCTGCGCCTTCAAAGTCGATGCCAAACCAGGATTCGATGCGGACGATTTCGCGGGCCACGGCGGCCGCGTTGTTGAACGATCCGTCTGCCAGTGAGCGGACGATGGAGTAGCCCCAGTACAGGAGCGCCAGGATGGCGATTTCCTTGCCGGCGGCTTTGAGTTTTGCGCGCTTGCCGGGTGCGTCAACTACCCGTGGGTCGAGGCCTTTCCCTACCGAGCTCACATGCAAACCATTCTCTTAACGAATTTAGGGGCACGGGTGGTATCACGACCGCTCACGCATAAACGGACAGATCGCATAAAACCCAATCCAATACTCTCGATTCTCGCCTGCTTTTGCGTCAGCCCTGAGGCGGCTTTTTCTATACACCCGTGGGCGGACAGGCCCGTGACTATCTCGTGCGCACTTGTTGAACGGCAGGCGGCGAAAAATTGAATCTTTACCTCTTTGACTATAGATCTCAGCAGGTGCGCTGCACAAAGAGATGTTTGTGACAGTTTCCGGTGGGAACCTTTTTATTTCCGACGAGGTGGCTGGGCTCCAGCACCATCTCACATCCCAGCCTGCTCAGCTCATCCGCGAGGTCCCTCCCAAGCAGGTGAATCCCCTCCCACAAACAGGGGGTTCACCACGTCGGAGGGATCTGAACTTCAAAACCCGGATGTGAACTGTGGCGGGTCCCCAGCCCCACCTCGCGCCCCAGCCTGCTCACCCCAGTAGCGCGGCGGCTTGGGCGCAGTTTGCGTAGATGACCTCGTACTGTTCGTCGATGAACGGGATGGTTTTGGCTGCTTTGTTGGCTTTGACCCGGCCGTGGACCAGGTACCCGCCGAGCCATGCGGCTAGCCCTACAATCCCGAGTGGGATGGATAGTCCCCAGTTGTCGGCGTTGATGGCAAAGACGGATCCGGCTAGGAATCCGCATCCGATGAGGCCTGCGGTCAGTGAGGCCACGAGCGGCGTGCTTTCGCGTGATTTTTCTGTAGCGACTATCGCGGAAAGTGCGTCTTCCGCTTTGCGCTGCAGTTTGTTGATCTCGGGTAGTGCGCGCACTCGTCGGTCTCGCTTGAGTTTGAGTGTGACAGTGTTTGGTCTGGGGGTCCCGCCGGAGAATACGCCGGGTACTGCTTCGACTTCCCAGCCGAAGCTGCGGTAGGTGTCGGCGTACAGCGGTTCGAGGTCTCGTTCCGCGTGGACGGTCAAGTATTCGTAGGGGACGTATTCGCTGTGTGGCTCGCGCCCTTCGTGTGCGGTTGAGTCGTAGAGGGTGGTTCCCGTGTGTGTCTCGGTGCTCATGATGTGCTCCCGCGTGTGAGTTTTGGTTTGGTGGAGCAACGCCCGGGTGGTGTTGCTCTCTGTTAGTTCCAGTGTGCCGAGCCGGCACGCCAGCCAAATCCTCCGCGCGCATCATCTTGCGTACTCTTTTCGGAGTACCTTCACTCACCGAGATGAAAAGAAAGTGCTGGGTTTCCTCGTAAGAAACGAGGAAACCCAGCACGATTCCGGCGAGTCGATCCGGGTTGGTGGCGGCTGGATGCGATGCGCGTGACGGGTTATCAGTGAGGACAGTTCCTCCCCTCCGCGAGATCCCTCCCGCGCAGGTGGTCTCCCCAGACATACGAAAATTGTTGCAGATACATCATTTTTGATGTGCCTACATCATTAATGTGCTTCCCGACGATATGGCCAGCTCCCAGCCCCGCCTCACCGCCCCAGCCTGCTCACGTCGAGCAGTTGGGGCCCACGCAGCTCAACCCTCGGCGCGAATCTGCGCAAAGATCCGGTCCATGGTTCTGAAGACTGCGAGAGTGTCTTGCTGGGTGTGCGTTGGGTGTTCAAGCCATCCGTTGTGGATCGCTTCTACTACGGCGCGCAGCATCGGGCCGTAGTTGTTTCCTTCCCGCTCGTATTCGACTTTCCCGGGTTGGCGGAAGATGCGCAGTGGACCTCCCGCGTGAACCTCGAAGTCAGTAGTGGCCCAGAAGGGTGGGGTCAGGGTAATCCATCCCCGTGTTCCCGCGATGGATGCCGTCACTTCAGTGAACTCGACCATCGAGCTAGCACCCTGCGCGTATTTGCCGTCCTCGTACTCAAAGTTGAAGTGCTCGGAGAAGTCGAGGCCGTCAGCCCGGACCGTTCCGGCCGCGTGAACGTCGCGGGGTTCGCCAAGGAACACGTGTGCGAGCGTCACTGGGTAGATTCCTTGGTCTAGCAGTGCGCCCCCGCTGCGTGCGAGATCGGTGCGGCTGCCCGTTTCGTCGGGAAGCGGAAGTCCAAAGGCCGCCCGGACGCTTCGCACGTCCCCAATCACCCCACCACGAATTTGCTCTTGCAGTTCGTGGAACATCGGCGTGAATTTCATCCACATCGCTTCCATCACGAACACGTTGTGTGCTCGTGCGGTAGCAAAAAGATCGGCTACTTCGGCGGCGTTCAATGCCATTGGCTTTTCCACAAGAACGTGTTTTCCTGCTTCGAGCGCGCGCTTGGCCATATCGTGGTGCACCGCAAACGGCGTTGCGATGTAGAGCACGTCAATCTGATCGTTATGGATGATCGCTTCGAAGTCATCCGTTGCGGCGGGAATATTGAATTCTTCCGCGAACGCTTGCGCCTTTTTCAGGTCTCGGGAGTGGACGATGACCACTTCTGAGTCGGGTACGTATTGCTGCAGATCAGGAATGACGCTGCGTGAAATTGTTCCTGTACCAATCGCGGCCCAGCGGATCATGTGTTTGTCCTTTCGTTGTTTTTTGGAAAACCTCGTTGTTCACCAGCCCCACTCAGCACGCCACGAACCGCGGGCGAGCCGCAATCACGACTCGCCCGCGTCCACTCGCGTTCAGGTGGGTTGCTTAAGCGTCGCGGTCAGTTCAGCTGCAGGCGCCAGCTCCACGAATACTCGGTGCCGGGCAGCCGGTATTCGGGACGGGTGTCTGGTCCCAGCAGGGCGGTTCCGATACCGCGCTGCACGAGGTCAAACTGCACGTAGGTGGCACGCGAATCGTCGAGTTCCCACCAGTGCTTTGCCCCTTCGATCTCGGCTATTGAATAGCGAGAGATTGTCAGGTGCATGGGTTGTTCTGCCTCAAGCGCAACGCGCCCGTCTGGGCCCACGAGCGTGGCAGCGTCAACGCCCCCACGCGTACCGTTTCCCTGCGGGAACACGTATTGAACCGGAAGGTCATCGATCGCAGATTCCCAGTGTCCGCGCAGTGCCGAACGCTGACGGTCAGGATAGTTCTCCCACGGGCCAAGGCCATCCCACGTGGCGGCCTCAAACCCATCAGCCAACCTGAATTCAATACCTACCGCCAGACCGTCGCGGGTGCCCTCCGGCAACCGCACCTCCTCATGGAACACAAAGTCACCCTCGGCAATCTGCGTGATTTCACGAGTGTGGAACACAGATTCGTCCCACGCGGTGCGGTATTCGATCTCCACCTTTGTGGCCACATTTCCCTCAGTCACCCACACGTTGTGCTGCGTGAGTGTGAAGAACCCAGACCGGGTAAAACGCTTGTCCAGTGCAAACGAGTTATCCGTCTCGGCCATTGCCCGCCACAGATTAAGGCGCGGCCCCTCAGCCAAGAGAGGATGCTGCACAGTGCCATCGTTGGTAACGGGTGCACCGCCACCGGCAGGCAATGCCCGCGCCACATGCGGCAGACGCACCTGCTGAACAGCAATTTCAGTTCCCGCACCAGCCCACATGGTGTCATTGCGGAGCTCCACCCGCACCGACAGCGCGAGTGCTTCCGAGCCCCGAAGCTGCGAAACAAGATCCGCAGGAAGTTGGACCTGAGCTTCCCGCCCGGCACCCAACTCAACTTCAAGTTCCACACCGTGTCCGGACCCTGCTCGCGTCTCCACAAAGGCAACCAACCGCAGATCAGAAAGATCACGGAAGTTACGGCGAGACTTCAACCGAATCTTGCCAGCAAGCGCTGCCTGCGCATCGGAGACAATGCGCACCGGACTGAAAATCCCTCGCGCCTCGAACATCGCCGGCTTAGGAGTCAGGTCGGGGAACGCAATACCGTTGAGGCCAATCGTGCCGTCGTTAGGCTCGTCGCCAAAATCCCCACCATAGCGGTAATGACCGTCACCATCACGGTCAAGCGCGTGGTCCACAAACTCCCAGATGAACCCACCCTGTAAGCCCGGCTGGTTCTCAAACAGATCCCAGTACTCGCCTAAACCGCCTGTTCCATTACCCTGCGAGTACGCATACTCACACGTGATCAACGGACGCGTACCGCCGTTGTCCTGTGCGTAGGATTCCAGCGACTGGAACGCCGGATACATGGGGCACAAAATATCCGTTGCACCCTGCCCACCATGCCAGTCCAGGGAGATCGCACCCTCATACTGCACCGGACGGGTCGCATCCGTGCGGCGCACCCACGCCGCAGCCGCATCATGCGCAGCGCCATAACCAGACTCATTACCCAAAGACCACGTGATCACCGAGGCGTGGTTGCGGTCACGCAACACCATGCGCTTCACCCGTTCCAGCATCGGCTCCAAGAACAGAGGATTATCCGGAACCGTCGACGCATACGCGTGAGCCTCAATGCTGGCCTCATCAACCACGTACAGGCCATACTCGTCGCACAGATCCAGCAAGTAGGGATCGTTTGGATAGTGCGAGGTCCGGATCGCGTTGAAGTTAAACCGCTTCAGCAAGGACAATTCCTCGCGCATGCGCTCGCGGCTAATCACGCGCCCGGTTAGAGGATCAAGATCGTGCCTGTTGACACCCTGAATCAGCACACGCTCGCCGTTGATCAGGAGGTCACGGCCCACGATCTCAACGCGGCGGAAGCCAACACGGTATGCGGCGGAATCCACCACGGTGCCAGCGTCATCTACGAGTTCAACGAGGACGTCTTCAAGTACAGGATCTTCGGAAGACCACGGGCTGACCTCAAGCTCGTCCAGTTGGAACACCGCTGTGCCCGCGGGGTCGCCTGAAAACTGACCTCCCATAATATTTGGGATTGCCCTATATTCCGGTGGGATCGGCGCCGCCGCGGCCTGCATGCTCACGAGGTCAAGGATGCCCTCGGGAAGCATCGGGGCGGGGCGAGATTCACGCTCATTGTCACCAACGGGAAGGCCCGGCTGGACCACTCGTCCGGCTACGTCCTTTACCTGCGATTCACCGTGGAAAACCACTCGGATACTGTGACCCGTTTCCGATAGGTGGTTGAGTCCAACGGTTCGTGCATCAACGTGCAGTGATCCCCTAGATGATGCCGGGTCGAAGTCAGCCGTGACGATCACATCGCCGAGGCGCACTTCTGGCACCTCATGCAGCGAGATGGAGCGGCTGATACCAAACTGCCACCACTGGTCTTGGTCTTCGAGGTAGCTCTCCACGGACCACTTGGTCACGCGCAACTCGAGCGTGTTCTCTCCAGGTAGCACAGCGTCGGTGATATCGAACTCGGCAGCTAGGTGGGAGTCTGTGCTCGTGCCCACTGGGTTCGAGTTCACGAGTACTTCAAGCGCCCCTTCGGCGGCACCCACATGCAGGATGACGCGCTTGCCTGCACCAGGCTTGTACGTGAAACTCCTACGGTAGATGCCCTGCGGGTTGTCTGCCGGCAGGTTGGGGATGGCCTCGTCAAACGGCATGATGACGTTGGTGTATTGCGGGATCGCCTTGTCCGAGGTCATGGTCCACAGGGAAGGGACCTGCACTTCTTCCCAGTCCTGCTGCAGCTTAGAGCCTGCCTCTGGCAGGAGCTGAAATTGCCAGGTTCCATCAAGATCGAGCGTTGGTTCGCGTCGAATCGAGTTCATGGGGAGACGGGTTTGGTGACCAGTCATGTTTGACATCCTCAATTTTCTAATACCGGGAAAGTCCAATAACAGTATGAAATAAATCGCCGTACAAGCAGCACTATTTTGATGATCACTCGCATTTGAATGGCCGCATTATAGATGCACAGGAAGTGAACCTTCTACAAGCCTTCGTGAATTAAAGAATGCAGCTATAGCTAAAAAAATACGGCAGGGTGAACAAATTCACCCTGCCGTACTCAATCACTCAGTTTGCTAAGCCGAATGGCAATACACCCGCGTTCCCTCGAACCGGTGGGTCGTAAGTAACGGTGTTTGGTACTACGTACATAGACGTCGTGTATGCCAAGGGAGCAGCCCATGCAGATTTGACGAGATAATCGTTCAATGGAGCAAATGCATCTGGAGTTCCCGCAATATTTGCCGCCTCAAGCAGGTCAACAATCTTGGGGTCGAGATATCCAAGTGTATTGAAATTCAATGCAGCATTGATATCGCCGGCATCTGAACCACCGAAACCATTGAACATGAAGAACATCCCATACGCTCCTCCATAAATTTTGGAGTAGAAGTCTTGAAATGGAACATTATCCCAATTTACAGTGATTCCGATGTCCTTTAGCGCCTGGGTGATAAAGGGTTCGTATGCGGTTGTGAGCACGGTACTTGGCATTGAGACCTCAAAGCCGTCGGGGTACCCTGCATCCGCGAGTAGCTGCTTAGCCTTCGTGACATCATGGGGATAGACCGCATTTTCAGCATCACTCCATGCTCCTCCAAGCGGACTAAACAATTGCTCGGTGGCGTGCATGATTCCCGGACCCAAACCTTGAGCGATACCTTCTCGATCGAAAGCAAAGTTAATGGCTTGACGCACTCTCTCATCGGCAAGCTGCGGAACGACTTTTCCAGCCCCATCAATCATCCACAAAACACCAACGGAGTTTGGCTTATTTGTGCCAACTGTGAATTTGTCGTCAGGGAACTGACTTGCTTGATCAGCTGTTTGAAGCCCTGCAAAATCAATCTGACCAGCCCGAACAGCATTTTGGACCGCGGTTGGGTCCTGAATCACTTGGATTTCGAGGCTATCAAAAGGATACTGCGCAAGATCATAGAAATCTTCGTTGCGCTCTAGCACATACTTTGCACCGTTAGTGGTCTTCGCCAAATCCAGCACGTAGGCACCAGAGCCAATCGGTTCAAGCTTTGAACTCTCCGCCGTCAATACTGATGGTGCACCAATAGCGCCATGGAAGGACGTTAGAGTGTACTCCAAGGATGCGTCGGGCTCGGCTAGCGTGATAACTACAGTGGTTTCATCTGGTGCCGAAACATCAGTGATGCTCTTGAGGTTTCCTGCACTTGATGGTCCAGTACGAGCAGTGTTGAGAGATTCCATCACCGCCTTGGCATCAAGCTTTTCACCATTGGTAAAAGTCAAGCCACTCCGGATGTTTAGGGTCAGCTCTGTGCGCTCCGAGTTATACTCCCACTTCTCCGCAATGCCAGGCACTAAGTTGCCTTCATTGTCCATGTGGATAAGCGTGTCGTAGATAGACATGAACATTGTGGAATCACCACCAGAGAAGTTCCCCACGCTCAAATTTGATGGTGGGGCACTCATGGAAAGGCGCAGTGTGTGGTTTTCAGCTGGTGCTTGACTTCCAGTTGACGACTGCTGCGATTTGTCATCGGGAGTGCTTTCACTGGAACACGCCGCTAGAGAAAACATCATCACTGAGGCGATCACGGCCCCAACAACTCTCGCGGACTTGAAATGACTCATTCAGGGACTCCTTCGTCTCCGTTAGGCCGCGCGCTTTGGCGCAAACCATGGGTAACACGCGCTACTAACGCGTGTCACTAACACTAAGGCACACGTGTCACTTTGTCTACACTAGAAGCCAACTTGCAGATAACAATTCGGTAGCTTTCGAGCCAAACTTTTATTGAAGTGTTCCTGCACCGTGGGCAAGTATCTGTGTTTCCCATCGAGTTACAAGGGAATACAGCAACGCAGCCGCCGCCAAGGTCCCAAGTACGAGATTGCAATAGTTTGCAAGTGACCCGCTAATGAGGTGCGTGGCTTTGGTTCTGAGTGAGCAGTCAATATGCGATCCTGCATGGCACTTGTCCACTGTTCAGAAAGCAAGGCCAAAGAGTACGACTGTCTAGAACTATGTGGCGTAGGTGAATTCGGTCAATTCAACGCTGCCGCTGAGCACTTCAAGGCCCACTACGCGGCCGGTGAATCCGCCAGCCACCTCTGTGGACAGATAGCGGCCATCAAACTCGCCCAGCACCTGTTCATTTCCGTCCGCGCCAACAACAGACAGCGAAACCAGATCCGGCTGGTTGGCAGGCCTAAACCCCTCAGCCGGCGCACTCGCAGCCGCAATCCGCACGGTCACGTCTGCACCCGGCGTAACTGCCACGCTTTCCAGCACGGTACGAGCAGGCCCAACATTGACCAGCCCCACAACCGCGCCTGCAGTGATGTCGATGCCATAGAAGTGGTCGGCATCGATACGAACCTGGAACCGAGCCCTGCCCTCACCAGCACGAACGGTGGCCTGCGCACTCCATGCCAAGTCCCGCACGCGGCACGCAAGCAAACGGGCTGCCGGATCCGTATCGTCGGAAATCAACGTGGCACCCGATGCACCCAGGGTGACAAACCGCTCCGGGCCCGCGCCCGGCGCGATCCACCGCACGTCCAACGCGCCAGAATCAAACCGGTCAGTAAAACTGTGATCGCGTTCGGGCACGTCAAAGTGGTCCTCGTTGATCACGGGCCAGCCATCAATCCAGTCCACCTTGGCAATAAATGTCTCGCGGCCATTCGTGTGGAACAGTGGGCTGACCCCGCGCGGCCGCACGCCCAAATAAACCATCGCCCACGAGCCATCGGCGAGTTCCACCAGGTCCGCGTGCCCCGTGTTCTGCACAGGCAGCGCGGTAGACCGGTGGGTCAGAATCGGGTTGTGCGGCGCACCCTCCCACTCGCCATCCAGCGTGCGAGCACGCGCGATGGTCACAGCGTGACCACGCTCGGTGCCGCCCTCAGCGAGCAGCAGATACCACCAGCCGTTGATGCGATACAGGTGCGGCCCCTCGGCGTGCGCGAGACCACTGCCCGGCCAGATCAGGTGCGGCTTGCCCAACAGTTCGCCGGTTGTCGGGTCCACAGGAACCGTCGCGATTCCCTGCAGGTCCTGCGGGTACGCGGATGCCCACGTCAGGTGGCACACGCCGTCCTCGTCCCAGCACAGGTCCGGGTCGAATCCCAGCGTGCCCGTTGTGTAAACCGGGTCCGTCCACGGCCCTTCGGGACTTTCCGACGAGACGATCAGGTTCCCCCGCTGCACATCAGACACGTTGGTGGTGACCAACCAAAACCGCCCGCCGTGATAGCGCAGGGTGGGAGCGTAGATGCCGCTGCTCGCAGCACCATCCGTGGGGACAATCTGGGTTGGCCGGGTCAGAATATTCCCCACCTGATCCCACGTCACCAGATCCGAACTCTCCCAGATAGGGACGCCCGGAACGTACTCAAAACTGGAGTTGGCAATGTAATACTTGTCCCCCGCCCGGCAGATCGACGGGTCCGGATAGTAGCCGGGAATGATGGGCGTTGAACTCATGATGATCCTTCAATGTTGGTGGGATTACTGGACGGACCAGCCACCATCGGAGGCCAGTACAGCCCCATTGATGTTGACGGCGTCGTCGGAAAGCAGGAAGCAAATCGACGCAGCGAGCTGCTGCGGTGTGGCCACGGACGGGACCTGCGATTGGAAGGGGCGAAGTTTCTTTTGCCCAAACTCGGACATGTTCGCGGGGAACGGAATAGTCGTGGCTACAGCGCCGGGGGCAACCGCGTTCACGCGGATGCCCTGCGAGCCATACATAAAGGCAGCGGACTTGGTGAGCCCCACAACGCCGTGCTTGGACACCGTGTAGGCGTTACCCGATGCATTACCGCGCAATGCGGCCTCGCTCGCAGTGTTGACCACAGCCCCACGGCCCTGAGCCAACATAACGGGCAGGACACCACGAGTTAGTTTGAAAGTTCCCGTCAGGTTGATTGCAATGACTCGCTCCCACATGGCATCCGTTGTTTCATGCAGGGGCGAGAAGTCATCGTTAATGCCAGCGATGTTGGCAAGACCATCAATTCGGTCACCTGCTGCAGCAAGCACAGCATCCACTGTTTCCTGCGCCGTGATGTCACCCGAAACGATCTCCACGAGATCGCCGCGATGCTCGGATTTGAACTCCTCGAGGCGTTCCTCCGAGATATCCACCGCAATAACCCGACCGCCCTCGCGCACCACCCGGCTTGCCGTAGCACGGCCGATACCCGCGCCAGCGCCGGTAATAATCACAGTCTTCCCAGCAAACCGAGCTGGAACGATCGGTTCGCTCCAAGCGCCACCATCATCGTCGGGAATTTCACCACCATTGACAGACCGAACTATTGCATCCAGCGCTTCCTGGGGCATCTGCCCCTGACTGAGTGCAACCATCTGCTCCAGTGGAAGATTGCGAATCGCCGCGAGTTTGTCCGCAGTGGCACCGGACTGCGCGAGCAGTCCCTCAAGCGCGGCGCGACCCTGTGGATCGTCGAGCCAATCACCGATAGCGGACTTGGCGGTCAAAACCTTACTCATGCGAGCTCCTCATTTGTGGTGGATGGGGTGGAGAATATGGGTCACGAGACGCCCTTCACGCGCGTGACGATGATCAATCCGCCGATGAGTCCCAAAACTCCGGCAGACAGGTACAGAACGGTGAAGTTACTTGAGCCGCTGGCCCCTAGGCCCAGCAAGATCGGGGCGATCAGTGGGGCGATTGCGTTGGGGATCTTCTGCGAGAACGAGGCGATTCCGAGGAATCGGCCGGCTTGGGTTTCGCGCATGGGCAGGATGTCAAGGAGCATTGCCTGATTGATGGCGAGGAACACAGCCAACCCCGTGGAGGTAAAGACGCCGCCCACAATCAGTTGTGGCAGGCCGTGCGCAAACGCGGAGGTCGCGGTGCCCACCGCGTAGGACAGAACCGAAACCACCACGAAGATGCGCCGCTTGCCGAGCTTGTCCGAAAACCAGCCGCTACCAATCGCACCGAGCGCGGAAAATACCGTGGTGAAACCCGCGATGACCGCGGCGATGGGCGCAACCTCGGATACGTGAATGTCCATCCGGGCCGCGTAAAAGAACGTGGAATACGTGGACGTGAACGTCATGCCAAAAAAGAAGAACGCGCGACCCAGCCAGTTCCACGCAAAGTCCGGGAAATCGCGAGGACGAAAGCCGTATGAACGGATCAGCATCTTGACGGTGACTGGTTCGTCAAAGACCATCGCTCGGGAGTCCGCATCCGGAACCAGGATGAGAAAGAAGATCGCAAAAGGTAGACCCACCAGGGCCGGCACCCACATGGAAAGTTCCACCCGATCCGCAATGGGGCTGACCATCAAGATTCCGGCCACGGGTGCCACCTGCGTGGCTACACCGATGAATGCACCCACTTTGCCGCGCTGGCTCGGCAGGAGCCTATCCGCCTGCACGTTACCTATGGACCCCATCGCGGTGCCCCAGCCGAGATTAGCAAGTACCCAACCGGCAGTGAGCCAGCCAAAGTTTGGAGCGTACGCCATCATTGCAATCGCGATGATGCCGATGACAAGGCCACCGGCCGTGAAGGGGCGTCTGCGACCCCAGCGACTGCGCGTTCTGTCACTCAGAATGCCAGAGAGTGGAGCCGTCACAAATGCAACCACCGAGCCAATTCCGATGATGTAGCCGAGCAATGCGTCTTGGCCAGGATAGAGCTGATCGAGCTTGAGCGGCAGCGTGAAGACCATCGGAACTAGGTAGGCGATGGCCGTACCGAGTGTGCCTGCAATCAGCAGGAACACACCAAGTTTGGAGACCCCGGGCGGGTCGGCGGGACCACCGGCCAGTTCTGGATTTGTGCCAGGTTGCACTCCCCTTTGCGCAGACGGGGATACATCGTCTAGGTCTGTCCCAGATTCTTTCAGCGCCTCACTCATGTGGACACTCCTCAGTGAATTTGCCATTGAGCGCGAAATTACCATCGCTGCGCGACTTTCGTTCAGCGTAACACAATTTCGCGCCACGATGGTATTTTTGTTTTTATGACAGACGAAGAGAAAACCGTCCGCGGACCGTACGCAAAGACGGCGGGTGTCCGGCGAGGAATCATCGAGGCTGCCTGGCAGGAATTTGCCGAAAACGGCTACCGTGCCACCACCATGAAGGCGGTAGCGGAACGCGCGGACATCAGCCAACGCGGGCTTGTTCACCACTTCAAAAACAAAGAAGAACTACTCAGCGGGGTGCTCTCCGACTACGACGAGCGGATCGCGAGCGGGTTTGCTGAGGGCCAAGGGCTTACTGCGCTTCACAGCATGATTGACATGACCACCAAAGAGATGAGCAAGCCGGGGGTCTCGGAGCTATACGTTCAGATGGCTGCAGAGGCCATTTCGCCAAGCCATCCCGCGCACAGTTACTACCAAACGCGGTACACGCAGTTCAGGGCTTACGTTGCTGGAAGAGTTATAGAGGCAATCGAACTCAAAGAGTTTGACTCAGAGACCGATCCAGAAGACCTCGCACTCTCTTTTGCAGCACTATTGGACGGCTTGCAGGTGCAATTCCTATACGACCGGTCCGTGGACGTTGGTGCCACATTGAAGAAGTTTCTCCAAGGCTTTCAGCCCACTAACTAAAGCGGTCGGATGCTCTCACATCGAGTGGAGGCATCCGACCGCTCATCACTAGAGGCAGCTCGGCTCATCGCGTCGCACACCAGGAATGGCGTGCTCGCCTAACCTGCTGTTGCAGACGACGCAGCGGCCTCGCGCATCATTTTCCAGCGCGCTTCACGGCGTTCCTTCTGCCGATCCGGATCCGCCGTGGGTGCCGCGAGAAGCAAAGCCTGCGTATACGGGTCGCGTGGATGATTCGTCACCTGCGCCGCAGTACCCGTCTCAACGATCTCCCCGCGATACATCACCGCCACCCGGTGACTAATATGCCGGACCACGGCCAGATCGTGGGTGATAAACAGGTACGCAACCCCGGTTTCCCGTTGCAGTTCGAGGAACAGGTCCATGACCTTAGCCTGCGTGGTCAGGTCCAGCGCGGACACTGGCTCATCACACACAATCAGCTTGGGTTTCAGTGCTAGTGCACGAGCGATTGCTACGCGTTGGCGTTGACCACCAGAAAATTCACGCGGATACCGGTCCGCAGAATTCGCGGGCAACCCCACCCGATCCAACAACGCAAGCACGCGCTTACGCGCTTCCTTACCCTCCACCCCTTGCGCGATCAATGGCTCGGCAAGAATGTCGGCGATCTGCAATGCCGGGTTCAACGAGGTGTACGGGTCTTGGAACACCACCTGAATATCGCGTGCAAGCCCGCGGCGTTCCTTCGTCGGTGTATTCGTAATGTCTTGACCAGCAAATCGAATAGATCCACCCGTGGGAGCCGCCAGCCCAAGCACTGCGCGCCCCAACGTCGTCTTACCCGAACCCGATTCCCCGACAAGCCCCAACGTTTCACCGGGTGCAATATCAATCGAGACACCCTTGAGTACTTCGGGGCTCTTCTTACGGAACCCGCGCGCCGGATAACTCAGCCGAAGATCATTCACTTCAAGCAACGTCACAGTGCACCTCCAGCCTGTGAACCCACCACAACGGGCGGATCCATGCGAACGGTTTCCTCATCAAGAATCGAGTTGATCAGTTCTTGGGTGTATTCCTGGCTGGGGTGATGGAAGATCTCACGCACCCCGCCTTCTTCTACCAGATGACCGTTACGCATGACTACGACCCGGTCACACAGGTCAGCAACCACACCAAAGTTGTGGGTCACCAGCAGCACGCCCATCCCCAGTTCGCCCTGCAATTCACGCAGCAGGTCCAAAATCTCGGCCTGAACTGTCACATCCAACGCTGTGGTGGGCTCGTCGGCAATAAGAAGCTTGGGGCGAGACGCCACCGCACCAGCGATCAACACACGCTGCGCCATACCACCAGAGATCTGATGCGGATAGGAGTCAAATGTGCGGGCCGGGTCAGGAATACCCACACGCTCCAACAGCTCCAAGATCGTGCGTTTGGCTTCTGCCTTGGACATGCCCTTGGTCAAGCCCTCCATAAGCTGACTACCCACCGTAAACGAGGGATCCAAGTTAGACATGGGTTCTTGCGGGATATAGGAGATAACACCGCCACGCAGCTTACGCATCTGGGTTTGTGAGACCCCGATCAGGGAGTCCCCCGCAAGACGCATCTCATCGGCGCCAACACGTGCCTCCTTGGGCAAGAGCCCCAGGATGGAGAACGCTGTTTGGGTTTTACCCGAACCCGATTCCCCTACCAGCCCAACGATTTCACCAGGATGAATATCGAGAGACAATCCCTCAACAACGTTCTTTTCTGAGCCATCAGGCTGCGGGTAAGACACCCGCAGGTTACGCAGTTTCAACAAACCGCCACCCACGGAGCCATCCGGTTCATAACGCGTCACTGTTTCCTGGGAAGTCTCGTGGCGGCGCCTCTTTTTTGCCACCACAGCCTGCGGCCCCGCTAGCGCATCACGGTACGCATTACCAAAGAAAATCAAACCAATATTGAGCAGCGCTAAGAAGAGTGAGGGCCACACAAACTGCATCGGTTCGGTGTAGATGTTGGCAAACGCGTCACCGGTCATCGAACCGAAACTCGGGGTCTGGGTGGAACCAAACCCAAGGAACGCGAGGCCCGCTTGCACGCCAATCGCGGAGCTGGCCAGGAACACCGTAGAAATAACCACGGGACCACGAACCACATACAGCACGTGCCTCGAAAGGATGCGCCACGTGGAAAGGCCCGCAACGCGCGCCGCATCCACATACAGTTCGTTGCGCACGCCCTGGACGAGGTTACGCACAAGGCGGAAGATTCCGGGCGCGAGGAACAGACCAAAGATCGCCATCATGCCCTGATAGGTGGTTCCGATAACGGGGGCCAAAACCATCACGAGGATGAGGGATGGGAAGGTCATGAGTAGGTTGAATATCCAGGACAAAACCGCGTCTGCTCGTCCGCCTGCATATCCCGCGATGAGCCCAAAGATGGAGCCAAACACGAGCCCAACACCGGCACCGATAAGCGCCGAGATGAGCGAGACATTGATGGAGGTCAGTACGCGAGCCCAAATGTCGCGACCGTACTGGTCACCACCCAGCAGCCAGCCAGACGTTCCCGCCGGGGCATTGATGTGCTGCAGCGAGGCAAAGAGCGGATCATGGTTGCTCAGGACCGGTTCCAGCAGCCCAAGGATCACAAACGCCACGAGAATGATGATGCTCAGCAGGCCCAATGGCATGCGCAACAAACGTGCGAATGCACCCGCACGCTTCTTAGCTTCCGCCTCGTCGATCCCCGGTAAAAGCACGGTAGGTTCGTTGGTGGTCATGACACCCTCACCTTCGGGTTGAGCCAGCCGTTTGCCAGGTCAACAATCAGATTTACGACGACAACAAGGCCTACGCTGAACAGGGAGACTCCCAGCATGGCTGGCAGATCACCCTGGATCGTAGAGGTATATCCGTAGGAGCCAAAGCCAGGCAAAGCAAAGATCTTTTCCACGAACAGCGAGGACCCAAACATCGCGATGAACATCAGCGAAAAGGTGGTCAGTGCCGGACTGGCAGCATTACGCAAAGAGTGCTTGAGCAGAATGGACCGTTCCGAGACGCCCCGACTGCGCAACGAGCGGATGTAATCCTTGTTCAGTTCGTCGATCAGTGCCCCGCGTATTTGCGCAGCAAGTGATGCAATACCACCGATAGAAAGCACAACGGCTGGCAGGATGACCGAACCGAACCAGCCCCCAAAGGACTCGCCTATGGGTACATATCCAATGGCGGGGACTAAGTGCAGGGTTACGGCAAAAACATAGACCAGCACAACGCCAAGCACGATAGCTGGGAAAACATACGAGAAGGTGGCAATCCCTTGCAGCACCTTGTCGAGCCAGCCACCGCGGGCAGCTGAGGCAACACCCAGCACAACACTCAAAATCACGGTGATAACACAGGCCACCGCTACCACGGACATGGTGACTGGCAGCCGGTGCACCAGCGAGCTAGTGATTGCCTCGGAGGTGAAGTACGAATGGCCAAGGTCTCCGTGCATTACGCCACCCAACCAGGAGAAATATTGCTCCACTATGGGGCGGTCCAACCCCAAATCGGCGTTAAGTGAGGCGACTTGGTCTGCGGACGCAGTGGGACCAAGGATGTTGAGCGCAACGGGAATGCCTGCGCCAAAGGTTAAAAAGAATGTCACGGCTGTGACCACAAAGATAAGGACGATACCTTCGCCCAGCCGCTTCAGGATGAATGCGAGCACGAAATTTCTCCAAGGCGGTGGTGCCGGGGCCACAGCCCCGACACCATCAAATGGTTGAGTGAATCAGTTTGTAGCTGGTGCAAACGGCAGGACCGTGGTGTTGTTTACAACTGGAGGTGTGAACGCCACAGTGTTTGGCACCACGTATGGCGAGGACATACGAACAATTGGGGCATACCACGCCTCGTCAACGAGATAGGAATTAACCGGGCCAAACCCAGAGCCATCTTCCACTGTGTTCGCTTGGTTAAGTAGCTTATCGAACTCAGGCGTGCTGAGCTGGAAGGGATTGAATGCCCCTCCACGGATCTGGTCAGCATCCTGCGGATCATTTCCACTGAAGCCAGTCACCATGTAGAACATGCCATAGTTCAAGCCAAACACCTTGGTGTAGAAGTCCTGGAAGGGAACCGCTTCCCAGTTGACCTTGATGCCGATGTCGCTGAGTGCTTGAGAAATAAGCGGTTCGAAGGCCTGAGACACGATCGTGCTTGGCATCGTTACATCGAACCCGTCAGGGTAGCCTGCCTCAGCAAGAAGGGACTTCGCCTTCTCCACGTTGAAGGCATAGGTGTCCTCGAGTCCAGCGTTATATGCAGAACCATAGATTGGTGAGAACATCTGGTCGGTTGCAGTCATCGTGCCTGGTCCAAGACCCTGGGCAATTGCTTGCCGGTCAAAGGCCATGTTGATGGCCTGACGCACGCGCTTGTCCTTGAGTGCTGGAACGACCATGCCTTCGCGGTCCACAAAGAAGATCGCGCCAACAGCATTCGGGTTGAGGTTTCCATGAGAGAACTTGGACTCTGGGAATTGCGCCAGCTGATCAGCCGAACGCAGTGTGGTGAAGTCAAGCTGACCTGCCTGCACCGCGTTCATCGCGGCCGTGGCATCACCGATGACCGAGATCTCGAGGTCACTGTATGGGTAGCTTTCGAGATCGTAATAATCAGGGTTACGTGTGTACACGTATTTGGACTCTGCGACGGTCTTTTTCAAATCCATGATGTAAGGACCGGAACCCACGGGCTGCGTTTTGGAAGATTCTGATGTTAGTGCTTGTGGTGCCCCAACAGCTCCATGGACACCAGCCAACGTACCTAGAAGCGCGGCGCTTGGTCGGTTGAGCTTAATCACCACCGTTGAGGCGTCGGGTGCAGAAACCGAATCAACATAGTCTTGGTGGGATACAGCGCCTGGCAGTGCGATCGAAGCGTTCATGGAATCCGAAACCGCTTGCGCATCAAGTGCTTCGCCATCGGTGAACTTCAAACCGCTGCGGATGTGCAGGGTCAGTTCGGTCAGGTCATCGTTGTACTCCCACTTTTCCGCAATTCCGGGCTCGATTTTGCCAGCCACGGACATGTGCAAAACAGTGTCATACACCGAGAGGAACGGGGTACTGTCTCCACCAGACCAGTTGCCAATAGAGAAGTTTCCCGGAGGCGTGGTGATGGACAGTCGAAGAGTTTGATTTTTCTGAACTGCCTGAGTGGTTGCTCCCTCAGTCTTTGATGGCTCGGGAGTGGACCCGCCATCAGAGCAACTCGCCAGGAAGAGTGCGGAAACGGCAACGAGTGCCACCCCACCTACCCGGAGGCGTCGCGCAAATCCCATAGTTTGACTCCTTTGTCGAATGAAATAGGTGATGGTTGGTTCCATCTCCCGTTACAGTTAGTGTCACGTATTACTGACACGTGTTATCGATGTTAGGGCACACGTGTTACTCGTGTCTACAATCAAACACACATATTGAGATCACGATTCGGTTACCATCGAGGTAACAGTGTTACTAACAGCCGTGAGAGAATGAAAAAATGTCTACTTTGGAACCCACCATGCGCCCCGCCACCAGCGCGGATGTCGCGCGATTAGCGGGAGTCTCTCGCTCCACAGTGAGCAATATTCTTAACGGCAACGACGCACGTTTCACCCAGGCCACACGAGATCGCGTACATGCCGCAGCCCAGGAACTTGCCTACCAGCCCTCAGTTGCTGGACGTTCCCTAGTCAGCGGCCGCAGCGACACCATCGTCATTTTGGTATCCAACGCAGGCTTTGCCGCGCACTTCCAAGACGCAGTTGATCGAGTCATGCGAAACACCCGGCAGATCGGCGGCAATGTTGTCATCCGCCTAGCGGGTGAGGACGTGCAGGCAACAACTGAGTCCGTTGCCATGCTACGTCCGCTAGCAGTGGTGGACTTTGGCGTTCTCAGTGATGAGGAACGCGACTACCTTGAACGCAGCGGCACCATCATTGTGCCCACTCGTAGCGAAACAACTCGATATTCTGCCCACGGCCAAGATCCCGCCTACTACCATGATGGTGGTATCTCAGCGCTGCAATTATCTGCTCTGCTCGAACATAAGCCAGAGCAGATCATATACGCCGCTTTTACTGATTATCAGCGCGACCCATATATTCCCGGACGCCTCACCGCGATCACGCGGATCTGTGCAAAACATGGTTTGCCTGAGCCTCAGCTCATATCGGTGGACCTCGACCTAGACAGCGGCATCCAGGCGCTTAAGCCACTCTTGGCCACAGGAAAGACGCTGGGCATCGCCTGCTACAACGACGACGTGGCACTCACTCTCTTGGCCGCGGCTCGAGAACTCGGCGTCAAAGTGCCAGAGCAACTAGCCATCACTGGCGTAGATAACTCTCCACTCGGGCAGATGTGGTCTCCGCGTCTCACCACAATTGACACGGACCTCCAGGGGCTCGTAGATGCCGTGGCTATTGAACTTCGCATTCGGTTGGGTGAAAAGGACCTCGAATTACCCGCCTCCTACGGCGTATTCTCACTGGTGCGCGGCGAGTCCGCCTAAGCACATACGGCACACGGCACGTCCACCAACATCCATGAAACACCCCAAAATGGTTCGGTTACCCCACAACTTGTGGGGTAACCGAACCATTTTGGGGTGTATGACAGGTAGGGGCATGTGACCGGTAGGAGGCGTACCAGGTATCCACGTGCGTCCCACTATCTAAACCCGCAGACTACGAAACCCGAATCACCGCAGCTGCACTCTCGGCCCCAGCCGAGCTCGCACCAACACGGATTTCCCCGGTCCCGGTCACCCGCAGGATCGCAAGTACCTGACCGTCAAACGTGGAGTGCGTAAGGGACCCAAAGGTCTCCACCGTGGATGGATTACCGCTACCAAAGCCCTGGAGCACTGCCGGGCCGTCTAGTGTCAACGTAACCGGCTCGTCGCCAATAATGTGCAGTTCACCGTTCTCATCCACGCGGCGGATGCGTACGTAAGCCAGCTGCCCAGCGGACAGGTCCGCAGACTCCACCTCAAGGGCCAACTGCACCCGGTCAGAGGCGCTGCGCAGCAGCGACCGGCCCGTTTCCACGCCGTCGCGGTAGGCCACTGCCACGAGCTCACCCGGCTGGTAGACCACGTCGAAGTCGGCGCGGAAGGCGCGGGTCTCCCCCACCTTCGCCCTGCCAACAGGCGAGCCATTGAGCAAGAGCTCCACTTCCTCGGCATCGGAGTAGACCTCAACGCTCACGGTCTTGCCCTCCGCACCCGGCCACGACCAGCTCGACACCACATCATGCCACGCCCACGGCGAGGCCTCGATGAACATCTTGCCGTAGTGCTCCGGACGGAGCACAGCAATGTATGGGCTGGTCCGCAGGCCAAACACGGTCTCGCGGTAGTACGAGACGGGGCGGCGGCTGCCGGTGATGTCGATGTCGCCGGTGAAGGAGGTCAGGCCGGGGAAGCCCACATCAAACCCGCTGACGCCCCCCTGCGCGTTCGGGTCAATGTAGCGCGGCACACCGATGCCCACCTCGCCGAGGTAGTCCCAGCCGGTCCAGGTGTAGTCACCGAGCACGTGCGGGTGCTTCTTGACCAGGTCCCAGTTCACGTCGATGTCGCCCGG
>Ga0182744_1001389_pt1 | contig 21169 bp, 19 predicted proteins | sample eDN3rd30CKraftMG_FD_128525 | JGI IMG/M metagenome (GOLD analysis project Ga0182744, IMG submission 128525) | Enriched Miracle-Growth compost microbial communities from Emeryville, California, USA - eDNA 3rd pass 30_C Kraft MG (version 2) (version 2) ...
CGCACGATCCGCACGTCGATCCGGCAATGCCCTTCCGCGCCCCTGCGTGGCCGCACCTTCAATGGCCACTGACGTTTCCAAAACCTTGGACGCGGCCACCTGCTGCGCAGCCAGCTCGGCATACAAGCCACCAGCCGCAATCAACTCGTTATGCGTGCCAGACTCAACAATCTTGCCCGCCTCGATCACGTGAATCACGTCGGCACCCATAACAGTGGACAGCCGGTGCGCAATAGAAATAGTGGTACGGCCCTTAGCCGCCTCGTCAAGCGCTTCCTGAACCACCCGCTCCGAGACGGTGTCCAAAGCCGAGGTGGCTTCGTCGAGAAGCAGGACCGCAGGGTCTTTGAGCAAGACCCGCGCAATAGCAATACGCTGCTTTTCCCCACCAGAAAGCCGATATCCACGCTCGCCAACAACCGTGTCATAACCGTGCTCAAACCCGGCAATGATGTGGTGAATATTGGCGAGTGTGCACGCCTCAATCATCTGCTCCTCGGTGGCACCAGGCTTGGCATACAGGAGGTTCTCGCGGATCGTGGCGTGGAAAAGATACGTCTCCTGAGACACAATCCCCACGTTGTCAATGATCGAATCCTGCGTCAGATGCGCAACATCATGCCCGGCAAACTTCACCACGCCGCTATTTGCCGCATAGAGACGCGGCGCCAAATACAACACTGTTGTCTTGCCCGCACCAGAAGGACCCACAAACGCCACATGCTGGCCCGGCTCGGCCACAAACGAGATCCCCTTCAAAGTAGCCGGTGCATCCGGCGCCGCATCGGGATAACGGAACTCCACGTCCTCAAACTCAATCCGCCCCAGCGGACTCGGAGCTTGCGCCACCGAGATCGCATCCTGCGCGTCCTTAATTGCCGGCACCAAATCCAGATACTCAAAGATGCGTGCAAACAGTGCGGAAGAGGTCTGTAGGTCAAGGGACACCCGCATGAGCCCCATAAGCGGCTGCAACAAGCGGGCCTGAACCGTGGTGAATGCGACGATCGTACCCGCCGTAATCGCACCCGCCCCGCCGTGAATCAGGTACCCAGCCACAAGATAGATGACCGCTGGCACACTCGACATAATCACCTGAACAACCGCAAAGAACCCCTGACCACTCATAGCCCGGCGCACCTGCAACTTCACCTGATTCGCATTCTCCGCCTGGTAACGCTCAGACTCCGTGCGCTGGCGGTTAAAAGACTTAGACAGCAGCATCCCCGAGACGCTCAGCGTCTCCTGCGTAATCGAGGTGAGTTCAGACAGCGACTCTTGCGTTTCCCCAGCAATCCGCGCACGTACCTGCCCCACGCGCCGCTGCACCACAATCAGAAACGGCATGATCACCACTGCGATGATGGTCAGGCGCCAGTCAATAAGGATCATCGCCACAAGTGAGGCAATGACCGTGACCACGTTGCCCAGAATGCTTGTGACCGTATTGGTCAGCACACCCGAGACTCCGCCCACATCATTTTGCAGGCGAGACTGGATTACGCCTGTTTTAGTGCGGGTAAAGAACCCCATTTCCATGGACTGCAGGTGCTCAAAGAGACGAACTCGTAGGTCTCCAGTCACGGAGTTACCCACGGTGGCGGTCAGCCACGTTTGTGCCACGCCCAACACAGCTGAAAACAAGAACAGCCCGATCATGGCGGCAACCAAGCCTGTCAGCAGCCCCAACTCAGGGTGACCTGCTGGCGGGAAGAGGGCTTCGTCGAAAATCCTTTGCACAATGAGCGGTGGGATCACGGCAATTGCAGCGCCGATGACCACAAGGATTGCGGTTGCGATAATCCGGCCCGTGTAGGGCCGGAACAGTTCAATAACTCGCTTACCCAGCCCGGAGATTTTGGGCGCCTGCGCGTTCAGTTTTTTCTGTGCTGCGATATCCACACCACGAAATCCACTGCCGCCTCCGCGGCCTCCGCCCATCCCAGCCATCGTCATTTGGCCAGATTAACACCGTGGCCAGCGCTCTTCTTGGGCAAGATTCCCGACGATTCTCCGGCTGGAAATAATCAGATCACCTACCAGCACGGCTGACTCACGTCGCATTTCACACGGTAAACCGTTCCGAACCGCGAGACTCAACGGTGTGGTTGAAACGTAAACTAAGGCTGTGACCTGCAAGAATATCCTCTTGCCGGGGTTAAACGGACCCGCACACGCAAAAGTTCTTCAAAATTGGACCAAGAATTCGTAATATTTAACTGACTTGGCGTGTTGTACTCGTCTGGCAGGCTCCCCGCGACCTGCGCACGAGCCGCCACCGAACCTAAGGAGCTTCACATGGGTTTTATCCGAGCAGCATTCGACGCCATTAACGGAACGTTTGCCGACCAGTGGAAAGACTTCGTCACCGCACCCGCGGGAGTCGCCCCCACAGTAGCGATCTTCCCCGGACAAAAGCAGGGCCAGGACGCCGGACGTGGCTCCAACACCAAGGGTTCCGAAAACATCATCACCAACGGATCCAAGGTGGTAGTCCCAGAAGGCTTCGCCCTCATCACCGTTGAAGACGGCCAGTTCACCGGATTCATTGCCGAACCAGGCGGATACGAGTGGCGGTCCAACGACCAAAACTCACAGTCCATCTTTGCCGGAGACGGCATCGTCTCCCCACTGATCAAAACATCATGGGAACGCTTCAAGTTCGGCGGACAGCCCGGCAGCGAGCAGCAGGTGTACTACGTCAACCTCAAAGAAATCCCAAACAACCGGTTTGGCACCCAATCCGAGATCTACTGGGATGACGCGTACCTCGGCGCACAGGTTGGCGCCATTGCCCGCGGCACCTACACCCTCAAAATCGTGGACCCACTGCTATTCACCAAGCAGTTCGTGCCACTCGCCTACCTGCAGCCCGGCGCACAGCACTTCGACTTCTCCGACTTTGACAACCCGGCAGCCAGCCAACTGTTCAACGAAGTAGTCGGATCGCTCGCAGCCGCGTTCTCGCACTACACCAACGACCCAGAACGCGGAAACCGCATCACCAAACTCCAATCCGACTCCATCGGCTTTGCCCAGTCGCTGTCCGCAGCAGTGGAAGAGGCCTACCAATGGACCACCGACCGCGGCCTGACCATCGTCAAAACAGCGCTCGCCGCCATCGAATACGACGAAGACACCCGCGCACTGCTCTCCGACGTCAAGAAGGCAGACGCACTGGGCGGCGCTCGCGGCAACTCCTTCCTGCAGCAGTCTGTAGCACGCGGCATGCAAGCAGCCGGGGAAAGTGGCGGCGGCGCAGGCAACATGGCAGTCATGGGAATGGGCATGGGTATGGCCGGTGGCATGATGGGTGGCCTGCAGCAGCAAGGCGGCCCACAGACCTACCAGCAGGTGCCTGCAGGCGGCGTGCCTACACCCGCTCCAGCTGCGCCGGCTGCTGCTCCGGCCGGCGGGGCTGGCGGGGCTGGCGGCGGCGAGGACATCGCCGCCAAGCTCACCCAACTCAAGAGCCTGCTCGATCAGGGTTTGATCACCCAAGAGGACTTCGACGCGGCAAAAGCCAAGGCACTGGGTCTTTAACAACAGGGTCTGTAACTGCCCGAGCTGTAGTTGCTGGAATTGTAGTCGCCAGGTCTGTCATGGCCGGAGTTGTAGTTACTGGGGCGGTCACGCCTCAGTAACTACAACCACCAGCCCGCACATGGGGCCACCAACCCATTAAGGCGACCACCATCACTGCCGCAGTTCTCCTCCCACGCGGCGCTATCGTCGGAAATCAACCAATGAAAGCGCCGCGTCCACCGAAAGGACCATGCATGAGCGAGCCAAACGCCCCGCAGCAGGGCGCCGGTGCGCAACCGGGCGCAGGAACGCCCACAGGACCGGGCGCCACAAACGTCCCCGGGCCAGACGCCCCATTCAACCCGCCCATCGCCTATGGCGAACCTGGATACCAAGCGCCTCCCGTTGAGGTGACCCCACCCCAAACCTTCGACGATAAAACTTGGGATGACGTCAAAGAAGCTCGCAGGGAAGAGAGTAACGCTGGGTACGCACCCGGCGAGGCACCCAACGTAGAGTACGAGCAGCACGACGGCCCAGAAGTTATTGCCACCGGAAACGGCCACAAGAGTGGGCTGATTAAATGCGCAAAATGCGGATCCACAGACATCGGATTCAACGTGGTCAAAGGTGCGCTCTACTGCAACTTCTGCAGGTTTGAATGGCAAGGCACCTCGGCCGTCACCGCCTACCACCTCAACGCTCCCATCGGTGAGTTGCGCGGACTGACCATTGGATCTGGCTCGGAGAACATCGTCCCAGACACGGACGTCGTGGTGAGCTTCAAATGCTCGGCCTGCGGCGCCGAAGTTGTGGTTGACACAGCAAATGCCATGCAGGCTCGGTGCCACTGGTGCCGGCACACTCTCTCCGTCAGCGAGCAGATGCCCAACGGCGCAGTCCCCGACGCAATCTTGCCGTTCTCCCTACCCAAGGAAGAAGCGGTCAAACGCATCCAAGATTTTGTGGACTCCCGCAAGTTCTTTGCGCTGCGTAAGTTCAAAGCCGAGTTCAGCGCCGAAAATGTGATGGGCGTGTACCTGCCGTACATGATCGTTGACGTCAACGCGCGTATGAACATGGACGGCGTGGGCGAACACAAGGTCCGCACCTACCAAGTGGGCTCGGAAAACAACCGCCGCACAGTCTACGACGCCGATCAATATCGCGTAGCACGCTCCTTTGAACTGCACGTAGACGACCTCACACTCGAATCGGCCGCAGATAAGGCCGACATCAACGTGCACAAGAACACCAACAACATCATCAACTCGATCATGCCGTTTGACACCAAGCAGATCGTGGAATTTGACCCAAACTACCTGTCAGGGTTCTCCTCCCAGCGCCGAGACACCAACGTTGAGGGGATCGCTGGATTAGCAGCTGGTCAAGCACAAGATATCGGTAGATATCAGATGCTACCCACCCTCAAGCACTACGACCGCGGCGTGCGCTGGGACCACGAATCCCTCGAAGTAGTTGGCGAACGCTGGATCTCCGCCTACCTGCCCGTGTGGCTATACAGCTACTACGAAAAGAAGTCCAACGGCAACGAACTACTGCACTACATTGCGGTCAACGGCCGAACCGGTGAGACGATGGGATCCATCCCCATCAACATGGGCAAATTGTTTGCAGCTGCCGCTGTGGCCCAAGTAGTCGGTACCATCGCAACGATTCTGATCTGGTAGGAGGACACATGCTTATTGAGATCTCACACGTTGTTACCGAGGCTAGCTACTCCGCATCATCCGATGGTGGAAACGGCGAATGGCTTAAGCTCCTACCGCTGCTGTCCGGCCCCGCATACTTCATGTACATGTACACCAAGTACCGGAATAAGGATAAGCGCCACCACCATGAGCGCGAGACGGCTGCCGAGGTAGTGAACCTCGTAGCGAGCGACGAGAAGTTTCACCGGATCACCGGCACAAGTTCCACCCGCGTTCAAGGTGAAAACTCGAAGGCAGTTAAGGCCGCACGCAACTAAGAGGTACTTCATTGCGGCCAGTGCGTTAGCCCTAGACTGAAGCGGGTTCCGGTTCTTTGCGCGATACCGGAGCCCGCTTCTTTGTGATTCTGTGGTTGGGCTGGTGGGCAGGTGCTGGTTTTAGGCGCTGCTGGATTTAGGCGCCGCGCGCTTCCCACACCGTGCGCCAGTGTTGTGCGAGCGAGTCGATGTTCTCGTGGGCGTTAAGGCCGCTGGGTTGTGGAATGACCCAGAGTTTCGACGCGGGCGGCCAGCCGGTAATAAGCTGCGTGTCCTGCAGGCCCATCTTGGCCCTGGGCTGTGAGTACGCCACGCGAAACGCAGTGATGCCAGCGATCGCAACTACTTTGGGCTGCAGTTCACGTACTCTGCGCACTAGGTTAGCGCCGCCGGCGCGCAGTTCCTCTTTGGTCAGTTCATCCGCGCGCACGGTAGCGCGGCCCACCAGATTGGTCAGCGCGATGCCGCGCCGTAGGAACTGAGATTCATCCTGGGGTGACAGTCCCCTAGAGGCGTCCACAAGGTCGTCGGTAAGTCCTGCCCGGTGCAGCGAGGGCCAAAACCGGTTCCCCGGGCGTGCGAACGGCGCATTAACCGCAGCCGTCCACAGGCCGGGGTTGATCCCCACAATGAGCAGGTTGATTGGACTGCCCGGGAGTGGGAGCACATCGTCGATTGCGTCGGGGTTGTCCGTGGCAAATGCCAGCAGGTCCTCCTTGGTGGGTTTGCGTCCGCCTAACGGTGAGGGCCTGCGGGGCTGACCCGTGACTATCTTGTTCTCAGGTTTCTCGGCTCGCGCGGGCTTTTCGTGCTCCATGCTCACCGGCTTCTCGGGTTCCGCGGCTGAAGGTGCTATCGGCGTGCGTGATTCTGGTGCTGCTTCCACCATTCCAACGTACACGGTGCTGGCATCTAGCTCGCTCGCATCCACCACTGCCCCTGCCCGTCTGCCTCCCGCTACCGCCGCCACCGCCCGCTTGCACTTGCCCTTTACCCGCGCCCTTCCTTACCCCCGAAACGGTGCGGTTACCCCATAGGTTGCAGGGTAACCGCACCAATTTGGAGGTAACGGCAGTAGCATTAACTAAGATTCAGTACCCACACCGATTGCTAGGTACCCGTCATGAACAGGCTTGTCCGAGCATTGGCAACAACCGCGGTAACTGCAACATTCTTGATCGCTTGTTCAACCACCCAACCTGGCGGGTTCGCAAAGGTTGACCCATTTAAGGAACTTGCATCGATCACGGCAAGTTCAGCTGGCAGCTGGACCATGGACCCGCCCAGCCTGACTGGAGCGCTTCCGAACACTACCTACACGCTGTATGGAGAAGGCAAGAAGGTGATAGTGTCAGCGCCGCTATCTGACCTCGTGCTTGCTGGGCATTTCACATCCAGTGAGGTGTTTTCTTCAACGATCTGGGCCGACGACGACTCTTCGAAGCAAGTTGGAGAGAATGAACCCGCCGATACCCGCATCTTGCATTTGGGGTTTGCCACTAACGAGGTAATCGCAACGGGAGATGGTATTGCCCAACCAGACCACCTCGTCGTATCACTGACGATCATGGGTGCTCAAGATGCGAACGCAATCGGCCAGAGCCTGATAGATATCGGTGAGACGGTGCTCTTCCTTGAAAGACCCTACGCCCCGTCCGAAGACAACGGATGGAGCGTATCTTTAGCCGGAGCATTGATCGGCCGGCTAGACCCAAGTGGTGACATCACGTTTCCGATCCTCAGCAGGCTCCAACAGTCATCATCGTCCGACACGTTTAGCCACGTTGAAGACACCACTACACTCTCGGTTTTAAGAAATGCCGCAGCCAAACCGGATGCCGACGTTTCACTGTGACTAACTCACTCTGACATTAAGTTGAAGTCTAAAACTGCAAACAACTTCGCACCGACCATCATCGACGACCATGGCGGAGTGCGGCAAACATCAGAGATCAGACATTAAAACGGAATTCCACAATATTCCGTCGCATAGCAACCTCCGACTCCCGGCATCACCCGCGCTTCAGCAATACCCCCTTGCCACCGGTGAACTTGATCCCCGCATAGCTCGCCGCCCGCCCCACTTCAACGAACCCCAGTTTCAAGTGCAGGTCGATCGACGCAAGGTTCCTGGCGTTGATCACGCTGTAGACCGACTCCCCGGGCGCTCTTCTCGAGGTGTCTCGGAGCACCTGACTCAGCAACCGGGCCGCGATGCCCTGTCGGCGCACGGCAGGAATGACCGTCAGTCCGGCGATCAGCCACTCCAGATCAGCTTCCGAGTGGATTGCGAACTTCTGAACACCGCACCAGCCCAGCGCACACCCATCCTTCTCAGCGATGAGCAGGACATCCAGCCTCTCGATCATCTTCCGCGCGTGATCGACATGCTCTTCAACGCTCCTGCCTCGCGCTGCCATGACCGTGGCCAGCGCGTCGACGTCCGCCATGACGGCCGCACGGGTGGTGAACGACCCAGCGACTGCCGACGGCTTCACGCTGGGCACGTAGACGGCGAAGTCGCTCACGCAGCCTGCAGCGGAGTGATCGTAGCGATCTTGTCGCGCAGCGTGCGCCGCTCGAGCCGCAACTCGTAGTTCGACTGCAGGTTCATCCAGAACTCCTCGGACGTGCCGAAGTAGCGCGCCAGACGGATCGCAGTATCAGCGGTGATCCCCCGCTTGCCGTGCACGATCTCATTGATCCGACGCGGCGGCACTCCGATCGACACGGCCAGCTTGTTCTGAGTGATCCCGAAACCCTCAATGAAATCCTCCATCAGAATCTCTCCTGGATGGACCGGCTCGATCAGGTCGGCCTCAGTGGTAGTCGACAAGTTCGACACCTTCTGCACCTCCATCTCTCCAGACGAAGCAGATGCGCCACTGCGCATTGACCCGGATACTGTGCTGCCCGCGACGATCGCCGACCAGCCGCTCCAACCGATTACCAGGCGGGATCCGGAGGTCCTCGACATCCTTCGCCGCATGGATCAGTTCGAGTTTCCGCAACGTCGCTCGCTGCACGATCCGATCAATACCTTTGACGTACTGCTCATGCCAAATGCGCTCGGTGTCCTTACTCCCGAACGATCTGATCACTCGTCAAGTGTATAACGAAGACCGTCAATAACGCTATACGTTAAACCGGAACTCCACCACGTCACCATCGTTCATGACGTAGTCCTTGCCTTCCATGCGCGCTTTTCCTGCGGCGCGCGCTGCGGCAACCGAACCCGTCTCAACCAGGTCCTCGAATGAGATGACCTCGGCCTTGATGAAGCCGCGTTCAAAGTCGGTGTGGATAACTCCGGCGGCCTGTGGTGCGGTCCAGCCCTTGCGGATGGTCCACGCGCGCGATTCCTTAGGCCCGGCAGTCAGGTAGGTTTGCAGACCAAGCGTGTCAAAGCCAACGCGAGCAAGCTGGTCAAGGCCCGCTTCTTCCTGGCCGTTTTCAGCAAGCATCTCTGCCGCTTCCTCGGGCTCTAGTTCAACCAGCTCTGATTCAAACTTTGCATCCAAGAAGATCGCCTCAGCTGGCGCAACCAGGGCGCGCAGTTCATCCTGGAATGCCTTATCCGCAAGGCCCGCATCATCCGTGTTGAACACGTAAATGAATGGCTTGGCAGTCATAAGCTGCAGCGAGGAAATCTCCGCAAGATCCAACTTGGCCGCAGCGGCTCCAGCAAAAATAGTCTGGCCGCCCTCAAGAATCTGCTGAGCAGTCTTGGCTGCCTCATACAGAACCGGGTCACCCTTCTTGATCTTGACTTCCTTTTCTAGACGCACAAGCGCCTTTTCTAGGGTGTCAAGGTCCGCGAGGATCAGCTCAGTGTTGATGGTCTCGATGTCATCCGCTGGCGACACCTTCCCGTCAACGTGCACCACGTCTGGGTCCGCAAAAGCGCGAGTGACCTGGCAGATCGCATCTGCTTCACGGATGTTCGCCAAGAACTTGTTACCCAGCCCCTCACCCTTGGATGCACCGCGCACAATTCCCGCAATGTCCACAAAGGACACGGTTGCAGGCAGGATCTTCTCCGATCCAAAGATCTCCGCCAGCTTGTTCAGGCGAGGATCCGGCAGCGGCACCACACCAACGTTCGGTTCAATCGTGGCGAACGGATAGTTCGCCGCGAGAACCTGGGCACGGGTGAGTGCGTTGAACAACGTCGACTTACCGACGTTCGGGAGACCAGCAATTCCAATAGTTAGAGCCACGTTGCACAAGTCTACCGGCAACCGGCTCCTACAAGCAGATGCACCCAGCGAGACGTTGACCGCACAAAGCCGGGGTATCGTCGAAAATCAGTTGGCGGATGGCGTAACCGGGAGTTCCTTGCGGGCACCGCGGCGCGGGCGGGCCTCAGCCACACCAGCCTTCTTCATGTCCGAACGAAGCTCGCGCGGCAGGGAGAACATGAGGTCCTCGGTGGCGGTACGGACCTCTTCAACCTCCCCGTAACCACGCTCAGCAAGGTATTTCAAAACGTCTTGCACCAGAATGTCCGGCACAGACGCACCTGAAGTCACACCAACGGTAGTCGCGCATTCAAGCCACGCTTCATCTATTTCCTTGGCGTAATCGATGAGGTAGGACTCACCCGCGCCGGCGTCCTTAGCAACTTCCTTGAGACGCACCGAGTTGGACGAGTTACGCGAGCCCACCACAATCACTACGTCACACTGTGGGGCCAGCTTCTTAACCGCCACCTGGCGGTTCTGGGTGGCGTAGCAGATGTCGTCGCTCGGCGGGTTTTGCAGCGTGGGGAACTTGGTGCGCAGGCGATTAACCGTCTCCATGGTCTCGTCCACGGAGAGTGTGGTCTGCGAAATCCACACAACCTTTTCTGGGTCACGCACGGTCACGTTGTCCACGTCATCAGGTGAGTTGACGATCTGGATGTGTTCAGGGGCTTCACCAGCAGTGCCTTCGACTTCCTCGTGGCCTGTGTGGCCGATCAGGAGGATGTCGTAGTCATCGGACGCGAACCGGACCGCTTCCTTGTGCACCTTGGTCACAAGTGGACACGTGGCGTCAATAGTGTCGAGATTGCGTTCCTTGGCCGCAGCCACGACCGCGGGTGAGACGCCGTGCGCCGAGAACACTACGCGCGCACCCTCGGGCACCTCATCGGTGTCATTAACAAAAATGGCACCGCGCTCCGAGAGCGTTTCTACCACGTACTTGTTGTGCACGATTTCCTTGCGCACATACACGGGAGCGCCGTGCAGTTCGAGTGCCTTCTCCACCGCGATAACAGCCCGGTCCACACCCGCGCAATAGCCGCGGGGTGCGGCAAGCAGGACGCGTTTCCCGTTCTCACCCTGAGGTTTAGATCCAGCAAGGCGCTCGCCTGTGGCGAGCGGCATGTGCAAGACGGACTGGGACGAGGTGGACTGTGCTGGTGACGAGTTACTCACCATTCGATTCTAGGTGAGTTACGCACACAAAGTGCCGGGAGAGTGCGGTGACTTTGTGCACGTAACGGAGTCACCGCATAGGGCATCACACTCCCGTATCGATTCCAAGATCCCGTATTCACACGTTCTAGGTGTTAACAGCAACCCACAGATTTCAGACGCTTCACGCCTCCTACCCCACCAATGTCAGTGGGATGGTGCACTCTAGATACGTGCCCGACAACAACGAATCACTTCCAACCGCCACAACCACGCAACCCGTACCCCTCGCGGTGGCTGCTCCGGCGTCCGCGATTGCCGAACGTGCCGGCGACACCACAAAGGAAAATCCTTGGCCTGTGCGAGTCCTCTCGCAGAAGATTGCCCAGTACATCGACCGCATGGTGCCGCTGTGGATTGAGGGTCAGGTGGTCCAACTCAATCGACGTCCGGGCGCTGGCATGGCCTTTTTGACGCTACGGGACACCGATCAAGACATGTCCTTACCCGTCTCGATTTACGCCTCAGCTCTTGCTTCTGCTGGTCCTTTGACCGAGGGCGCACATGTAGTAGCCCAAGTGAAGCCCACTTTTTGGACTAAACGCGGCTCGTTTCAGTTGCAGGCAAGCCAGATCTCGCAGGTTGGTTTGGGTGAACTGCTGGCAAAGATCGAACTGCTGAAGTCCCAGCTCGCTGCGGAAGGGCTTTTCGACGATTCCCGTAAGAAACCCCTCCCGTTTCTTCCCGCTCGGGTTGGCTTGATCTGCGGTCGAGAATCGGAGGCATTGCACGATGTTGTGGTCAACGCTCAGCTGCGTTGGCCTGAAGTGCAGTTCGAGATCAGGGAAGTTGCGGTTCAGGGCGTCCACGCCGTTTCCCAAGTGTCCGCTGCTCTTACTGAACTTGATGCACGCGACGACATAGACGTCATCGTCATTGCACGCGGTGGTGGCGCGGTGGAGGATCTGCTCCCGTTCTCAAACGAGTCTTTGGTGCGGGCTGTGGCAGCAGCGGTCACCCCGATAGTTTCCGCCATAGGACATGAGCGAGACACCCCGCTCATAGATTTTGCAGCGGACCTACGAGCTTCCACTCCCACCGATGCTGCTAAGCGCATAGTGCCCAACGTGGTAGAGGAACGAACCGGTTTGCATAACGCACTTACGCGCATACGTGCAGCCATACACGCCCGAGTTCACAGGGAACAAGAAGGTCTAACGCTCATGCAAAGCAGACCGGTTCTTGCCCGCCCCACCGCGCTGCTGGAACCGCATGTTCAAGGGCTCGCACAAACTTCGGAACGACTGAGGTTCGCCCTCGACCGGCAGATCCTTCAGCACACGGGTGATTTGAATAGGCTCCGCGCGCAGATCGTGGCACTCTCCCCCCAAGCCACGCTGGAGCGAGGGTACGCCGTTGTGCAAGACGAGACAGGTCAAGTTGTCACCAGGGCAGACGAGGTGGTTGACGGTCAAACGATCTCAGTCCGGCTCTATGAGGGCAGTTTTGCTGCTGTCCGTATCAATTCAAACAGCTAGTCCACTCAAAACCATTGGCGCTTGCCACAACCTCATGGAGAATAAAAACATCATGACCAGCAATTCAGCACTTCCCACTTTGATCGATGACAGCACTCGCGCGCACATCGCCACTCTCGGCTACGAGGAAGCCCGAGATGAGCTGATTTCAATCGTGCAAAAGCTTGAGTCAGGGGCAGCCTCTCTTGAGGCTTCGCTTGCTCTGTGGGAAAAGGGAGAATTGCTCGCCGCACGCTGTCAGGAGTGGCTCGACGGAGCCCGTCAACGCCTTGAACAGGCTCGTAACGGCGCACATTCCGAACAACAAGAAGACTAGGACTCTCATGCCCTCACCAACTCCTCTGGCATACGTCATCGGCGAGGCTCTAATCGACGCCGTGACCACCTTAGACGGCGCAACTACCGAACACCCCGGTGGAAGCCCCGCAAACGTTGCGTTGACCCTTGGCAGGCTCGGCCGCAACGCACGGTTGTTGTCTTGGATTGGCGCGGATGAGAGGGGCAAGCGAATACAAGATTGGCTTGATGAATCCAACGTCTCGCTTGATGAGTCTGGTACCCATGCAACTCGCACCTCGCTTGCGCATGCCACGCTCAGCGCGGATGGGTCAGCCACCTATAACTTTGACCTAGAGTGGGACCTCCCCTCCATTTCCGTGCCATCGAACGCGGTAGTCGCACACAGCGGGTCAATTGCGGCAGTACTCGAGCCAGGCGGCGCCAAAGCATTCGCACTGCTCAAGGATGCTCAACAGCGCTGCACGATCACCTATGATCCCAACATTCGGCCTACCCTCATGGGCGATCCAGACATCGTGCGCCCTATCGTTGAGCGTTACGTTGCCTTAGCCGACGTGGTTAAGGTCAGCGATGAGGACCTCGAATGGCTATATCCGGGCGAGTCACCCGAAGAAGTTGCCGCGCGCTGGCGCGCTACTGGTCCGGCACTCGTGGTTGTAACTTTTGGCGGTGACGGCGCATTCGGCGTCACTTCAGTAGACGCTATCCGAGTTGACGCTCCGCGCACTGATGTGGCAGACACCGTTGGGGCTGGAGATTCATTCATGGGGGCACTTATTCACGGCCTTTGGCAGCGGAACCTACTTGGTGGATCTGAACGCGAAGCACTGCGCGCCGTCAACGGGGCTACTCTTAAGGAAGTCTTGTTGCAATGCGCAAAGGTCGCAGCAGTGACCGTCTCCCGCGCGGGCGCTAATCCTCCTTGGCTTGCAGAACTCGGCTGAAGGTCAATCAGTTACTCAACGAGTTAGGAATTTCCATGCCCACTCAGCTCACCCCCGCACAAGCTTGGCAGAAACTCAAGGATGGTAACGAGCGCTTTGTCTCAGGAAATGTGAAGCACCCTTCCCAAAGCGCAGACCGCCGCAAGGAACTTCAGATCACCCAAAACCCTTTTGCCACCATCTTTGGCTGTTCGGATTCCCGCGTTGCAGCAGAGATCATCTTTGACCGCGGACTGGGCGACCTGTTCGTGGTCAGAACAGCCGGCCACACGGTAGACACCACAGTCATCGGCACAATTGAATACGCAGTCAATCTGCTCGACACCCCACTGATTATTGTTCTGGGACACGACAAATGCGGTGCGATCCATGCTGCAGCCCAAACTTTGGCTTCCGGTGAGCAACCATCTGGTTTCATTCGCGCTCTAACAGATCGGGTTATTCCCTCGATCGTTGGGTTCACCAAGCAGGACGGCGCGCTAGACCAGTTCACTGAAAATCAATTGCGTACCGAACACGTCAAGCACACCGGTGAAATGTTGCACGGATACTCCGCTGCTATCGCAGCTGCAGTGGCAGAGGGTCGCCTTGCCATCGTTGGCTTGGAATACGACCTTGAAGATGGCAAGGCACACCTTGTCAACGTGATTGGTGACATCGGAGAGGTCGCCTGAGTTCCAGACCAACTTTGGGCATCAGCACGACATAAGGCAGGATTTATCCATGAGTTTTTCACACGACGACGTGACCGAATACCGCATTGAGCACGACACCATGGGCGAGGTCCGAGTTCCAGCAACGGCACTCTACCGCGCTCAGACCCAACGAGCCGTTGAGAACTTCCCAATCTCGGGGACAGGACTCGAACGCTCTCACATTGAGGCACTTGCCCGCATCAAGAAGGCTGCCGCTCTAGCCAACGCCGAACTCGGCGTGTTAAGCAACGAGATTGCGCAGGCGATTGTCCATTCCGCTGATCTCATAGCAGCCGGTGGATTCGACGAGCACTTCCCCGTGGACGTTTACCAGACCGGATCTGGAACTTCGTCAAACATGAATATGAACGAGGTCCTAGCAACCCTTGCTACTCGCGAACTTGGCCAGGACGTCCACCCTAACGACCACGTCAACGCATCACAATCATCAAACGACGTGTTCCCCACCTCGGTGCACGTAGCAGCTACCGCTGGTGTACTGCAGAATCTCGTTCCATCGCTCGAGCACCTCGCAGAATCGTTGGAAGCCAAGGCTAATGAATTTTCAGGAGTAGTGAAGTCCGGCCGCACCCACCTCATGGATGCCACTCCGGTAACGCTAGGTCAGGAGTTCGGCGGATACGCTGCTGCAATCCGCTATGGAATTGAGCGGCTCGAGGCTGCCCTTCCCCGCGCCGCTGAGGTCCCTCTTGGCGGCACCGCAGTGGGCACCGGAATTAACACACCCAAGGGCTTTCCGCAGCGAGTCATCGAGTTGCTTGCTCAAGACACTGGACTTCCACTTACAGAGGCTCGCAATCACTTTGAATCGCAGTCCTCACGCGACGGCCTCGTGGAACTCTCCGGGGCGCTGCGCACAATCGCGGTCTCACTGACCAAGATCTGTAACGATCTGCGCTGGATGGGATCAGGACCCAACACGGGGTTGGGCGAAATCGCAATTCCTGATCTACAACCTGGTTCTTCGATCATGCCAGGCAAGGTTAACCCCGTTATCCCTGAAGCAGTGCTCATGGTAGCTGCTCGAGTCGTAGGGAACGATGCAACTGTGGCGTGGGCCGGGGCGAGCGGTTCCTTTGAACTTAACGTTCAAATCCCCGTTATTGCGCAGGGCGTACTTGAATCGATTCGTTTGCTCTCCGCTGCCGCAACCGTACTCGCAGACAAGACGGTGGACGGCATTACCGCTAATGTGGAGCGCGCCCGCGCGCTGGCTGAATCCTCACCGTCAATTGTGACCCCGCTTAACCGCGTGATCGGATACGAAGCTGCGGCCAAGGTAGCAAAGCACTCCGTCAAGCAAGGACTAACGGTTCGAGAAGCAGTCATCGATCTTGGTTTTGTGGAGCGCGGCGAGGTAACACTTGAACAGCTCGACACTGCACTAGACGTCTTGTCCATGACAAAGCCCAGTGCGTAGTTGGCACGGCTTAGCCGTCTGAACATAAATGCAGGTAGGACAGTAATTTCTCACTGTCCTACCTGCATTTCTTCGTACTAGAGGTACGTGAAAAGCTCACTTGTGGAAAGCAAACCCTAGTATTCCTCAGGATCAACATTTACCAGCAACTTAGAGAGCAACTCCTTAAAGGTCTCAAGTTCATTCGAGGTAAAGCCATCGAGATATACGGATTCAGCTCCGGTAACCACTGGAAGCATTTCATCAACGAGCGCCCTACCTTCATCAGTCAGCTCAACGAGCACAACTCGGCGGTCACGCGGCAGAACTTTTCGAGTTAAGTAGCCAGCTTTCGAGAGCCTATCTAGCCGTTTGGTGATTGCTGCACCGGATGACTTTGTCAGCACGGAGAGCTCTGTGGCACGACAATTTTTGCCAGAACGCCGAATCGCAGAGAGCATGTCATACTCCCCACGTGACAACCCAAATCGGCCCACAGCGTCTTCGGAAGCCGCCTGCAGGAACGAAGCAATTCGTAAAACGCGTCCTGTAGTCAGGATTGTGTCAATGTCGCGTTCGGGATGAATCGCTTGCCACTGCGTAAACGCCCTTTGAATGTAGTCCACTGCGCAATAATATTCCCTTTTGCCGGGCAGAGAGCATTATTTGGCAAAACTCGCCGAACTACCAAACACGATCATGAAACACGATCAACCGTATGGAAGTAGCTCGCCAAGAACCGCAGTTCCATACGCGAAGTAGGCACTATGGCACTCCATTTCACGCAGAGGTTTTGTAGAGTAGTGCTGGGAGTAATGCGCGAATCCCTTTCCGCCATCCATGTTTGCGCAAAGGAAAGGAACGGTCGTGAGCACCGCTGACTCCAGCGAGCTAGTCACTCAACCGCACACCGCGCCACTGTATCGCCGCGCGTGGGTAAGGGCGTGGGCAAAGTTCAGGAGCACTGTTCGCCCACCAGCCAACGTTTCAGCCACAGGACTCTGTTTTGGGTTGGTTTTCCTCTGCATGTCGCTTGCCCCCTCGCTCATACCGAGGTCGTGGGCCTTTCAAGGCATCATGTCGGGACTGTGCATCGCAGGTGGCTACGGACTTGGCGCGGCAGTTGGTTCCTTTACCCGATGGCTCGGTTTTTCACACTGGTGGACGCCGCGAACTTCAAGAATCCTTTGGTGGTCCCTCTTAGGACTCACGGTTGTCGTGGTACCGCTTTTTGTTGTGCTCGGAAGCAATTGGCAAAACGAGCTGCGCGAACTCATGGGCATGGAACCAGATGGTGCCAGCCACGTGGTTGGCATGTTTGCTGTTACCTTCCTCGTGGCCCTCGTGGTCATTTCCATTGGCCGGGGTTTACATCGCAGTATGCGCTGGGTTGCCCGCAAACTTTCGCGGTGGATCCCCCGCCGAGCCGCGCTCCTAGCGGGTGCAATCATCGTGGTTGTCGGGTCTCTGACTCTGCTTGATGGCACGCTCGTTCGCGGCTCAATGCACCTGCTTAATAACATCTATTCCGCATCTGATCGTGATGTGCCAAAGGATGTGGTCGAGCCAACGGCGCCAGAACGCTCGGGCTCACCGCAGTCGCTGACCTCGTGGGATTCCCTTGGCTATCAGGGCCGTGCGTTCGTTGGCAGGGGGCCAAGCAAAGAAGAGCTCCAAGAATTTGCCGATAGCACGCCGGCTCTTGCGGGGACCGCTGCTAAGGAACCGATCCGTGTCTATGCGGGGTTAACCGAGAACGAGTCACTTACTGACACTGCAAACCAGGTTGTTGCTGAGTTGGATCGCACGAATGCGTGGGATCGCGACGTCCTGATGATCGCAACGGCAACGGGGACGGGCTGGATCGATTCGGGTATGAGTGACACTCTCGAGTTCCTCCACGCAGGTAATACAGCGATCGCATCCATGCAGTATTCCTACCTGCCTAGCTGGGTGTCCTTTCTTAGCGACCGTGACACTCCTCCAGCAGCCGGAAAGGCGCTGTTTGAGGCGGTCTATGCTGCATGGCTGACCCATCCGGAAGACGCCCGCCCCAAGATTTATGTTTATGGGCTTTCACTTGGCTCGTATGGAATGCAGGGCGCATTTTCTGGTCTGCAAGACATCTCGGAGCGTACGGATGGTGCACTGTTTGTTGGCACGCCAAGTTTCACGCCGATGTGGCAACAGATCACTAACAATCGTGATTCCGGCTCCCCTGAAATCACGCCAGTAATTAACGGTGGACATCAGGTGCGTTTCTCCACGCAGTCAAACCGTGCTGATTCCCTATGGAACCTCAAAAAAGACTGGCGTAGTCCTCGGGTGGTTTACCTGCAGCATGCCTCCGATGCCGTGACGTGGTGGTCCATGGAACTGCTGTGGAATCAGCCAGATTGGCTCAACGAACCGGCAGGCCCGGACCGGCGGGTCAACATGGTATGGACTCCGATTGTCACGTTTTGGCAGGTTGCGTTTGACATGATGGTTTCCGGTGACGTGCCCGCAGGTCATGGCCATATGTATCAGTTGGAGTATGCTGACGCTTTAGGTGCAATTACTGAAGTTTCTGGCTGGTCGCCGTCTGACTATGACCTGCTCAGAGAACGAATCGCCACATTCGAGAATAAAGATTCCTGACAGCAAGGGACAATCACCATGACCGTTATGGTTGCCTACAATGAAACCGCTCAGGGCGAGGCCGCTTTTGCTGCCGCAGTTCAAGAAGCTGAGCGCCGCAGCACGCGGCTAGTTGCGCTTGTTCTGACGCCGCAACCCAACGATGCGCCTGTCCCTTCGCATTTGGCCGCGCTTATTGCCAAGCATGGTCAGGAGGTAGAGATTTCATTTCGCTCGGACAAGATTGATGTTGCTGATGCAATCCTTGATCACGCGGAACGCATCGACGCCGACATCATCGTGCTCGGTTCGCGCAAGCGCACCCCTGTTGGCAAGTTCCTACTTGGTTCAACCACTCAGCGGGTGCTTCTGGATGCTTCAGTTCCCGTACTGGTAGTTAAGGCAGCTGCTGAGTAGGCGCTTCGAGTTTCTGGATCCCACAAGAAAATCCAACGGGACGTCACCCGGAGAAAACTAGCTGGGTAGACAAAAAGACTGGGTAGACAAAAAGATCGGGGTTCCGAAAGGAACCTCGATCTTTCATTTAGTAGCGGGGACAGGATTTGAACCTGCGACCTCCGGGTTATGAGCCCGGCGAGCTACCGAGCTGCTCCACCCCGCGTCGGCTCATTAAGCATACGTTCCTTGGCGCACCAGATTCAAACAAAAAGCCTGTGATACGCATTACGCAACGCCCGTACCAGCGCAAATACCGTCTGCTTTACGACGATACCCTCCGATTCACAGGAATCGGAGGGTATCGTCTCGGTTGCGCAGTGCGTCGCAAAATTAGCTTAGGATTGTTGCCCCAAAGCGGAACACACGCTGTTCGCCCGGAACCAAGCGCACTTCGTCCTCGCGGTCTGGCCGGTTAAAAGCATCTGTGGTTGATTCAACAGGTTCGATAGCAATGGAGCCGCGTGGTACTGGGAAGGATCCTCCGGTGTAGATCAGAACAGTTCCACGATCCTGCCATACCGCAAGGCCGTCTCCGGTGTCCGGCTCGGTGAGCGTGGTTCGGATGACGCCGTCTTCATCTGCTACGAGTTTGTCCCAAGCATCATCGTAGTTAACGCCAGCCATTGTTTGATGTACGAGGTCGCTGTCTCGCGGTTCGTATGCGGCATCGCCCTCAAGCGGTACGAGGTTGGCGTCCATCAAGATGCGCGCGCGGCCTGGGACCTTAAGTGAGAGTTCATCAAACGTCTCGTGTCCGGGTAGGCGGAAGTATGGGTGCCACCCGAATCCGGCCGGAAGATCAACGCTTCCTACGTTGCGGTACTCAAAGGTGACTGCAAGTTCATCTGCGGTCAGTTCGAAGCGCACCGCGATGTCGAGCGAGAACGGGTACCAGTCGTATTCGCCTTCTCGGATCTGGTAGGAGAAGGTCAAGGCGGCTGCGGTTGGGTCATCGAGCTGCGCGCTTTCAAACTGCCAGTCGTTGAGCCGCACGAACCCGTGAATAACCTCAGGATCAGCCTCAGTTTGCTTGGGGACTGTGTAGGTCACGCCATCCCAGGTGTACTGGTTATTGCGCAGCCGGTTGGCAAAGGGAAAGAGCAGTCCGTTGCGCATGCCGGCCTGGGAGTAGAAATCCTCCTCAGATACAAAACCAGCTACGAAATTACCGGTAACGCCTTTGAACGAGCCATTCCATGACAGAAGGGTTGCTCCCTTAACCGCCACCTCAATGCTGGCCCCGGTTGCACCCAAACGCAGAATTTTGGTTGGCAATGTGCCAAGCGAGCCATCGGTGAGGGTATTGGCTTCGGCGGACTGAGTTCCGTCTGTGGTGGTCATTTCCTGATCCAAAGGTAGTGCGCCGTGGCGCGCGAATAATGTAACTAATTTTGCCCGATTACAACGGAATATTCGTAATCCAGGCGTATGAAATTGCGTGCATGGTTATGGACTGCACTAGGCACACCGTTGAGCCGTGCGGCTCTGTGAGCCCGCGCGGACTGCTTGAAGTGAAACTACTGCAGGTGCGCGAATCCATTCTGAATACCAAAAAGATCGAGCGCCCTGCTGGGCCCTCGATCTTTCAGTTAGTAGCGGGGACAGGATTTGAACCTGCGACCTCCGGGTTATGAGCCCGGCGAGCTACCGAGCTGCTCCACCCCGCGTCGGCTTATTCAGCATACTCTACTTTTTCCATATCTTTGCTGTGATGTGGATTACGCTTGACGATTTTGCGCCTTTAAATGCCTGTGGGCGCTCGATTCCTTATGAAATCGAGCACCCACATGGCATTTAGCTATGCTGCAATCTCGCGGCGGTGCGCACGCGAAGGCATCAAGAAACCAGATGCCTTCGCGTGGGGTCGGCTAGTCACTTACCCATTGCGTCCTGGGCTGCGATTGCCGCTTCTACGGCCTTTTGCAGTCGCGCTTGAGCCTCACCATATTTGGCAAAGTCCCCTGCCGTAAGAGCCGCCTGTGAGTCCTCCATTGCCTTCTTTGCATCAGCTAGTGAGGAAGCCAGAACTGATTGTGGATCCTTCCCGGAATTACCGGAAGAACCGTCTCCGTCAGGATTCGCCGGTTGGCTAGGCGGACTCGGCTCGCTCGGAGTATCAGGCGTGCTCGGTTCTCCAGTCGAGCCAGGCTGAGTGGGGCTCTGCGTTGGATCCTCACTGCCATCCGTATTTGGTCCTGTCGGCTTCTCATCAACAGGGATACCCTCGTCAGTTACTTCCGCATCTCCTGCTTGAGCGCCGGAACTTCCGCCGAACAC
>Ga0182744_1001393_pt1 | contig 21152 bp, 19 predicted proteins | sample eDN3rd30CKraftMG_FD_128525 | JGI IMG/M metagenome (GOLD analysis project Ga0182744, IMG submission 128525) | Enriched Miracle-Growth compost microbial communities from Emeryville, California, USA - eDNA 3rd pass 30_C Kraft MG (version 2) (version 2) ...
CCCTGCTGCTCGGCGTTGTCGGTGTCGCACTCCTGGTGGGTGGCGAGGGCCTGTCCACCCCGAACACCGGCGACGTGCTCATGCTCGTCGCCGCCGTCACCCGGGCGCTGCTCGGCGTGGCCGGCGCCCTCTTCGCCGGTCGCATCGGAGCGGACGTGCTGTCGTTGACCACCATCGAGGTCGCCATCGGCGCACTCGTGTTCACCGTCTGGGGCGGAAGCTCAGCCCTCGCCCACCTGTCCCACCTCACGGGGCACGACTGGGCGGTACTCATCTACCTCAGCGTGGGCTGCACGCTCGCCGCCTTCTTCGGACAGCTCTGGGCGACGAAGCACACCTCCGCCTCCCGCGCCGGCATCCTCCTCGGCACCGAACCGGCCTGGGCGCTCGCGATCGGCATCCTCCTCGCCGGGGATTCCATCGGTCCCACCGGGCTCGCCGGCGCCAGCGCGCTGCTGATCGCCGTCACCTGGGGAGGACGCGCCGAACGTCACTGGCGCCTCACCCCATCGCACTCAGACCAGCGCGAGCGCCTCACGGTACGCCTCGAGCGGTCGGGCTTCGGCCGGGCCGTTCTGGATGCTCCAGCGAACGACGCCCTCCGTGTCGATCAGGAAGCTGGCGCGGCCGGCGATGCCGCGCTCGTCCAGGAAGACCTCGTAGGCGCGGGCGACTTCTCCGTGCGGCCAGAAGTCGGAGACGAGGTCGAAGCCGTAACCCTGCTGCTCGGCCCACGCCTGCAGTGAGAAGTGGCTGTCGACCGAGATGCCGATCACTCGCACCCGTGCGTCCTCGAAGACGGCGATGTTGTCCCGGATCTCGCACAGCTCGCCCTGGCAGCGACCGGAGAACGCGAGCGGGAAGAACACGAGGACAACCGGCGACTCCCGCCATGCCTCGCTCAGGGTCAGGGTGCCGCCGCCGGCGAGGGGCAGCGTGAAGTCGGGTGCGGTGTCTCCGGAAACGATCGTCATGCCGACCATCCTGTCACCGCGGACGGCGCTAGGCTGATGAGCGGTGCGTTGTCATTGCTGAACAAACGCGGCGCGCATCCGAAGCCCCCTCCTGGCATGATCTGCCAGACGTAGAAAGGTCTCTCTGTGACTGTCAACGATCAGGATCCGTACTCGCAGGGGCCGCTGGACAGCGATCCCGAAGAGACCGCCGAGTGGCAGGAATCGCTGCATCAGCTGGTCGACAGCAAGGGTGCCGGACGCGGTCGCGAGATCATGCTGAGCCTGCTGCAGGCCTCGCGCGAGCTGCAGCTGAACGTGCCCCAGGTGCCGACGACGGACTACATCAACACGATCGCGCCGGAGAACGAGCCCGAGTTCCCCGGTGACGAGGAGCTCGAGCGGCGCTACCGCCGCTGGATCCGCTGGAACGCCGCACTGACCGTGCACCGCGCGCAGCGACCCGGCATCGGCGTCGGCGGCCATATCTCGACCTACGCCTCGTCGGCGTCGCTGTACGAAGTCGGCTTCAACCACTTCTTCCGCGGCCTGGACCACCCCGGCGGCGGAGACCAGATCTTCATCCAGGGTCACGCCTCCCCCGGCATCTACGCCCGCTCGTTCCTCGAAGGGCGACTCTCCGCCGACCAGCTCGACGGATTCCGTCAGGAGAAGTCCAGGGCGCCGCTGGGCCTGCCGTCCTATCCGCATCCGCGACTCATGCCGGACTACTGGCAGTTCCCGACCGTGTCGATGGGACTCGGTCCGATCAACGCCATCTACCAGGCGATGACGAACAAGTACCTGACCAACCGCGGCATCAAGGACGCCTCCGACTCGCACGTCTGGGCCTTCCTCGGCGACGGCGAGATGGACGAGGTCGAGAGCCGCGGTCAGCTCCAGGTCGCTGCCAACGAGGGCCTGGACAACCTCACCTTCGTCGTCAACTGCAACCTCCAGCGCCTGGACGGTCCGGTACGTGGCAACGGCAAGATCATCCAGGAACTGGAGAGCTTCTTCCGCGGCGCCGGCTGGAACGTCATCAAGGTCGTCTGGGGCCGAGGCTGGGACGAACTGCTCGAGCGCGACCGCGACGGCGCCCTCGTGCACCTCATGAACACGACGCCCGACGGCGACTTCCAGACCTACCGCGCCGAAGACGGCAAGTTCATCCGCGACCACTTCTTCGGCCGCGACGAGCGCACGCTGGACATGGTCAAGGACCTCAGCGACGACTACATCTGGGGCGGTCTGCGTCGCGGTGGCCTCGACTACCAGAAGATCTACGCTGCCTACAAGACCGCCGTCGAGCACAAGGGCCAGCCGACCGTCATCCTGGCAAAGACGATCAAGGGCTACGGCCTCGGTCACCACTTCGAGGGGCGCAATGCGACGCACCAGATGAAGAAGATGACCCTCGAGGACCTGAAGCACTTCCGCGACTCGATGCGCATCCCGGTCACCGACGCGCAGCTCGAGGAGAACCCGTACCAGCCGCCGTACTACCACCCGGGTGAGCAGGACGAGACGATCCAGTACATGCTCGATCGTCGCCGCGGCCTCGGCGGGTTCCTGCCCGAGCGTCGGACGCACCACGTGCCGATCGAGCTGCCCGGCGACGACACCTACAAGCTGGCCAAGAAGGGCTCCGGCACGCAGGAGATCGCCACGACGATGGCGTTCGTCCGCCTGCTCAAGGACATGCTGCGGGTGAAGGGCTTCGGCCACCGCATCGTGCCGATCATCCCCGATGAGGCACGCACCTTCGGTATCGACGCGTTCTTCCCGACCGCCAAGATCTACAACCCGAACGGCCAGAACTACACCTCGGTCGACCGCGAGCTCCTCCTGGCGTACAAGGAGAGCCCGCAGGGCCAGATCATGCACGTCGGCATCAACGAGGCCGGCGCCGTCGCGGCGTTCACGAACGTCGGCACGTCGTACTCGACGCACGGCGAGCCGCTGATCCCGATCTACATCTTCTACTCGATGTTCGGGTTCCAGCGCACCGGCGACGCACAGTGGGCAGCCGGCGACCAGATGGCGCGCGGGTTCATCATCGGCGCGACCGCCGGCCGCACCACGCTCACCGGCGAAGGCCTGCAGCACGCCGACGGACATTCGCTGCTGCTCGCGTCGACGAACCCGGCGACCCTCTCCTACGACCCCGCCTACGGCTACGAGATCGCGCACATCGTGCGCGCCGGCCTCGACCGCATGTACGGCGGCAACCACCCCGACCCGAACGTCATGTACTACCTCACGGTGTACAACGAGCCCCTCGTGCAGCCCGCCGAGCCGGCCGACGTCGACGTGGACGGCATCCTCCACGGCATCCACCGCATCTCGGTCGGCGAGGGCGACGGGCACCGCGCCCAGCTTCTCGCCTCCGGCGTGGGCGTGCCGTGGGCCCTCGAAGCACAGCAGCTGCTGAAGGACGACTGGGGTGTGGTCGCGGATGTCTGGTCGGTGACGAGCTGGGGCGAGCTGCGCCGCGACGGTCTGGCCGCCGACGAGCACAACTTCCTCAACCCCGCCGACGAGCCGCGCACGGCGTACCTCACGCAGAAGCTGCAGGACACCGCCGGCCCGGTGCTCGGTGTCAGTGACTTCATGCACGCCGTGCAGGATCAGATCCGGCCCTGGGTTCCCCGTCGCTACGTCACCCTCGGCGCGGACGGCTTCGGCTTCTCCGACACGCGGGCGGCCGCACGCCGTTTCTTCAAGATCGACGGTCCGTCGATCGTGGTGCGCACGCTGCAGGCGCTCGCGGAGGAGGGTCTGGTCGACCGCTCGCTGTCGGCGCAGGCCATCGAGAAGTACCGCCTGCACGACGTGACCGCCGGAACGAGCGGGAACGCCGGCGGCGAGAGCTGACCCGTCCATGACGGATCGCCCCACTCCGAAGGAGAAGGCCGAGACGCTCGCCTGGTTGCGCCGGATCTCCGGCGACCTCGCGACCGCCACGATCAAGCGTCTCGACGACTCGCTGCCGTGGTACGCCGAGATGCCACCGGCCCGCCGCTCCGCGGTCGGGCTGGTGGCTCAGGCGGGCATCACCTCCTTCATCCAGTGGTACGACGATCCGAACTCGACCCCGTGGATCGCCGCGGACATCTTCGCGGCGGCGCCGCGCGAGCTGCTGCGCAGCGTGAGCCTCACGCAGACACTGCAGCTGATCCGGGTGACCGTCGAGGTCACCGAGGAGCGGGTCGCCGGTCGCGGGGCGGGGCTGCGCGAGAGCATCCTGCTCTACTCGCGCGAAGTCGCCTTCGCTGCCGCCGATGTGTACGCCCGGGCCGCCGAGGCGCGCGGTCTCTGGGACGCGCGTCTCGAGGCGCTCGTCGTCGACTCCATCCTGTCCGGAGAGTCGGACGAGGAACTGCCGAGCAGGATCGCGGCGCTGGGATGGCACGGTCACGGCGAGGTGTCCGTGCTGGTCGGCACCACACCGCCGCAGTTCGACGTGGATCAGCTGCGGCGCCTGGCGCGCAAGATGGGTGTCGACGTCCTGATCGGCGTGCAGGGCTCGCGACTGGTCGTCGTGATCGGGCGGGCTGACGGGCCGGGCGCGCCCGGCGCGGAAGACGGCAGCGAAGACCTGCCGTTCCCGGACATCGCCCGTCGCCTCGAGCCCGCGTTCGGATCCGGGCACCTCGTCCTCGGCCCGGCCGTTCCCGCCCTGGTCGAGGCCAGCATGAGCGCCCGCGCCGCCCTGGCGGGGTTCGCGGTGGCACGCGCGTGGCGTAACGCGCCCCGTCCCGTGGAAGCCGACGACCTGCTGCCCGAGCGCGCACTCGCGGGCGATCCGCTCGCGAAGGCGACCCTCGTCGAGCGCATCTACCGTCCGTTGCAGGCGCACTCCGCAGACCTCGTCGCGACGCTGTGGAGCTACCTGGACAACGGCCGGTCGCTGGAGGCCACCGCACGGGAGCTCTTCGTGCATCCGAACACGGTCCGCTACCGACTCAAGCGCGTGTCCGACGTCATCGGCTGGGACGCCACCGGACCGCGGGAGGCACTCATCCTGCAGACGGCGCTGATCCTGGGATCGATCGGCACGGAGGTCGCGCGCCGCCGACCGGCCGGGACGCGCCGCCTCTGATGCATCTGTACAACACGCACAAAGCATTGCGCCGTTGTTGTGAGATCCTCGCCAGCGGGAGCCCCGGCGTTCTTGGGAGGATAGTCAGGTGATCATTGCCGTCTTCCCCGGCCAGGGCTCGCAGACCCCCGGTTTCCTCACCCCGTGGCTCGACCTCGACGGGGCGCGCGAGCGCCTGGAGGCGTACTCCGAGCACGCACAGGTCGATCTCGTTGCGGCCGGCACCGAATGGGATGCCGACGCGATCCGCGACACGAGCGTCGCCCAGCCGCTGATCGTCGCCGCGAGTCTGCTCTCCTGGTCGGCATTGACGTCGGGCACCACCGCTCAGCCGACCGGCGTCGCCGGCCACTCGGTCGGCGAGGTCCCCGCACTGGTGGCCTCCGGCGTGCTCTCCGAGGACGACGGGCTGCGCCTCGTCGGCATCCGCGGACGGGCGATGGCGGATGCCGCTGCCGTCGAGCAGACCGGGATGAGCGCCGTGCTCGGCGGCGATCAGGATGCCGTCATCGCGCGTCTGACCGAGCTCGATCTCACTCCCGCGAACTACAACGGCGGCGGCCAGATCGTGGCCGCCGGCGCGCTCGCCCCGCTCGCCGAACTCGCCGCCGAGCCGGTGAAGGGCACCCGCGTCATCCCGCTGCAGGTCGCCGGCGCCTTCCACACCCGATACATGGCGCCCGCCGTCGAGACGCTGCGCGCGGCCGCCGCAGAGGTGACGGCGTCCGACCCCCACACGACACTGTGGACCAACCGGGACGGCTCGATCGTGGCCGACGGGCGTGGCGCGGTGGACCTGCTGGTCGCTCAGGTGGCCAATCCCGTGCGCTGGGATCTGTGCATGGAGTCGTTCGCCGCCGCCGGCGTCACCGGCATCATCGAGTTCTCTCCCGCGGGGACGCTCGTCGGGCTGGCCAAGCGCGCACTGCGCGGTGTGCCGGCTGTGGCCGTCAAGACGCCGGAAGACCTCGCGGCCGCCACCGCACTGCTGACTGGAGAAGGCGCATGACCGTCACCCTGAACCAACCCACCGGCCCCGCGCACACGCGCATCTATGCCTACGGCGCAGCACGCGGCGAGAACGCCGTGCCCAACGACGACCTCATCGGGCCGATCGACTCCAGCGACGAGTGGATCCGCCAGCGCACCGGCATCATCACCCGCACCCGGGCCGTGGCCTCCACGACGGCGATCGATCTGGCATCCGACGCCGCCGCCGAGGCGGTCGAGCGCTCCGGCATCGACCCCGCACTGATCGACGTCGTCATCATCGCGACGATCTCGAACCCGAAGCAGACGCCGTCGGTCTCCGCGATCGTCGCCGACCGGATCGGGGCGAACCCGGCCGCCGCCTACGACCTCAACGCGGCCTGCGCCGGCTTCGCGTACGGCGTCGCGCAGGCCGACGCCCTCATCCGCGCCGGTGCCGCGCACTACGCCGTCGTCGTCGGCGCGGAGAAGCTCAGCGACATCGTCGACCCGGCCGACCGCTCCATCTCGTTCCTCCTCGGCGACGGTGCCGGCGCGGTCGTCGTCGGTCCGAGCGACTTCCCCGGCATCGGCCCGACCGTCTGGGGTTCGGATGGCTCGAAGGCCGACGCCGTCGGCATGAACCACACCCTCGTCGAGTTCCGGGACGGACAGTCGCCGTGGCCCACGCTGCGCCAGGAGGGTCCCACCGTCTTCCGCTGGGCGGTGTGGGAGATGGTCAAGGTCGCGCGCAAGGCGCTCGAAGAGGCCGGCGTACTGCCCGAGGACCTTGCCGCGTTCGTGCCGCACCAGGCCAACATGCGGATCATCGACGAGTTCGCCAAGCAGCTCAAGCTGCCGGAGAGCGTGGTGATCGGACGCGACATCGAGACGACCGGCAACACCTCCGCGGCATCCATCCCGCTCGCCACGCACCGCCTGCTCGAGGAGCATCCCGAGCTCAGCGGCGGACTCGCGCTGCAGATCGGCTTCGGCGCCGGACTCGTGTTCGGCGCCCAGGTGGTCGTCCTCCCCTGACAGGAGCGGGCCCCGCCCTAGACTTGCACACGGCCCTGCCCGGGCACCCCTGAAAACAAGGAGATAACCATGGCACTCACCACTGACGAGGTCCTCGCAGGGCTCGCCGAGCTCATCACCGACGAGACCGGCATCTCGGCCGACGAGGTCGCGCTGGAGAAGTCGTTCACCGACGACCTCGACATCGACTCCATCTCGATGATGACGATCGTCGTCAACGCGGAGGAGAAGTTCGGCGTGACCATCCCCGACGAAGAGGTCAAGAACCTCAAGACCGTCGGCGACGCCGTCACCTTCATCACGTCCAACCAGGCGTAACCTTCTCGACCGGTGGGGGCGGCGTCCCCCACCGGCGGACAACGAGGAATCATCATGAGCACTCCCCGTATCGTCGTCACCGGCATCGGCGCGTCGTCGCCCCTCGGCGGAACCGCGCCGGAGAGCTGGGACGCCCTGCTGGCCGGAGAATCCGGCACGCACACCCTCGAGTACGACTGGGTCGAGCAGTACCAGCTGCCGGTCACCTTCGCCGCGCAGGCGAAGGTGCGCCCCGACACCGTTCTCGCCCGTCCCGTGGCCAAGCGGCTCGACCCGTCGTCGCAGTTCGCCCTCGTGGCCGCGCAGGAGGCGTGGGAGGATGCCGGCGCGCCCGACGTCGACCCGGACCGGCTCGGCGTGGACTTCGCGACCGGCATCGGCGGTCTCTGGACGCTGCTGGACGCGTGGGACACGCTGCGCGAGAAGGGTCCGCGTCGCGTGCTGCCGATGACGGTCCCGATGCTGATGCCGAACGCGGCGGCCGGGAACCTGTCGCTGCACTTCGGTGCGCGCGCCTACGCGCGCACCGTGGCCAGTGCCTGCGCCTCGAGCACCGAGTCGCTGGTGAACGCCATCGAGCACCTGCGCGATGGCCTGGCCGATGTGGTGATCGCCGGCGGCACCGAGTCGGTGATCCACCCGATCACGATCTCCTCGTTCGCCTCGATGCAGGCGCTGTCCAAGCGCAACGACTCCCCCGAGACGGCGTCCCGTCCGGGCAGCATCGACCGTGACGGCTTCGTCATGGGTGAGGGTGCCGGCGTGCTCATCCTGGAGACCGAGGAGCACGCGAAGGCGCGCGGTGCGAAGATCTACGCCGCGATCGTCGGCGGCGGCGTGACGGCGGACTCGTACCACATCACCGCCAACGACCCCGAGGGCACCGGCGCGGCCCGCGCCGTGCGCTTGGCGCTGGAGTCGGCGGGGCGCTCGGCCGACGATGTCACCCACATCAACGCGCACGCCACCTCGACCCCGGTCGGCGACCCCAACGAGTACGTCGCCCTCAAGACCGTGTTCGGGGATCGGATCGACGAGATCCCGGTGTCGGCGACCAAGGCATCGACCGGTCACCTGCTCGGCGGCACCGGCGCGCTGGAGGCCATCTTCACCGTGCTCGCGCTGCGCGACCGCGTCGCTCCCCCGACCATCAACATCACCGAGCAGGACCCAGCTGTGCCGTTCCGCCTGTCCGGCGCTCCGACGCCCCTCGGCGCCGGGGATCAGCTCGCGATCAGCAACTCGTTCGGTTTCGGCGGTCACAACGCCGTCGTCGCATTCGAGTCCGTCTGATCTGACAGCACACGCGGAGACGCCCCCGGGGAAGCCATCCCGGGGGCGTCTCTTCTTGGGGTCAGGCGGCGGTGCGAGCTCTCGTCCCCCGGGAGATCCGTCCGAGGTCCGGTACCGGCGCAGCTGCTGCCTGTGGTCTGGTGTGGTCAGCCCACCTTGTGCAGCCAGACGACGGTCGCTTCGTCGCTGGCGTGGCGGAACGGCTCGAGCTCCTCGTCCCACGCCGCGCCGAGCGCGACGTCGAGCTCGCGCTGCAGCTCTGTGGCGTCGCCGGCGGCGATCTCCATGGCGTAGCGGATGCGGTCTTCGCCGATGACGACGTTGCCGGCGGTGTCGGTCTGGGCGAAGTGGATGCCGAGGCCGGGCGTGTGCAGCCAGCGGCCGCCGTCGCTGCGCGGGGTGGGATCCTCGGTGACCTCGAAGCGCAAGTGCTCCCAGCCGCGGATCGCGGTCGCCAGTGCCGCGCCGGTGCCCGCGGGGCCCTCCCAATAGAACTCCGTGCGCCGACTGCCGGCGAGCACCGGCTGATCGGTCCACTCGAAGTTCACGGCACGCCCGAGAGCGCGTCCGGCCGCCCACTCCAGGTGGGGGCACAGCGCGCGAGGCGCAGAGTGGATGAAGATCACTCCACGCGCCTGAGGTGTCGCCATCGTTCTCTCCGTTTCGTCAGGTACGTCTTCCCCTACGACCTGAACAGGTGAGCCGATAAGCGGCGGGCTATGCGGTTATGCGCCTATTATGACGGATGCCGGCGCGGAATCACAACCGTGTAATGCCGCGCGTGCGCGGCGGGCGCCGCGCACGCGCCGCGTACCACACACAGGACTTGTGTGGGCCGCCGTCGGGACACGCCGCCGACACGCCCGGGATCGCGAAAGCGTCCTGCGAGCGGGACACCAGAGGCGCCCCTTCGTCACGTAGGGCGGGTGGGACTTGAACCCACGATCGTCGGGTTATGAGCCCGCTGCCTTCACCAGCTTGGCCACCGCCCCCTGCGGGTACGAGCCTACCGCCGCGGGCGGTCGTCCTCGTCGTGCACCGGCGGGTCGGGCCACACCTTCGAGACGGCCTCGGTGATCCGGATCGGCATCGTGCGGGGCGCGACCGGCGTGTCCGTCGCGGCGTCGTCCCGGTCACGGTGCGTCGTCACGGGCGCAGCCTCGCCGCTGCCGCGGGTGATCGGCAGTTCCTGGCTGTCGCTGATCACCTGCGGGTGGTGGCGCGCCAGCTGGAACACGCCGACGATCGCCAGAGCGCCCGCGACGGCGAAGCCGACGTAGGCGAGCCAGGGTGCGGTGGGAGCCTCGCCGAGAACGGTGAGACCGATGACGACGGCGACGATCGGGTCGACGACGGTGAGCCCGGCGATGACCAGGTCCGGCGGGCCGGAGGCATAGGCCGTCTGGACGAAGTAGGCCCCCACGCCGGTCGCCGCGACCAGACACAGCAGACAGGCGAAGGTCAACCACTCGAACTCGCCGTGCTGCAGTCGGTTGATCACGACCTTCGCGAGCGTCGCCACGAAGCCGTACATGATGCCGGCGGCCACGATGTAGAACAGCGCCTTCATCCGCTTGCGCAGCCACAGCCAGAGCACCGTCAGCACGATGATGAAGCCGACCAGCAGGAGCAGGATCGTGCCCAGCTGCTGATCGCTCACGGGAGTCTCGGTCGCGTAGACGGCGGCGATGCTGACGAAGATGAGGATGCCGACGATGCACAGCGTGATCGCCGTCACCGAGCGTCTGGTCGGCCTGTGGCCGCTGATCCGCGCGTTCAGCAGGGTCGTGATGACGAGGGAGATCGCCCCGAGCGGCTGCACCAGGATGAGCGGCGCGAACGAAAGAGCCGCGAGCTGGCAGACGATCGCCAGACCCAGCATGACGGTGCCGGCCACCCACGACGGACGGCGCAGCAATCGGACGAGCTGAGAGCCGGTGAGCCCGGCCCCACCGTCGGTGTGCGTGAGCCGCTCCACCTTCTGCACGCCGCGGTGCTGATACTGCGCACCGAACGACATGAACACCGCGCCGAGCAGCGCCAGCGGGATGCCGATCAGGATCGCGGGGTCACGGAAGACGCCGACCAGCTGGTCGGTGACGTCCCCCAGGGAGTCCACATCCACCCTCCGACACTAACCGCAGCGACGGCTCGATAGGCTCAGGACGTGGCTGTTCTTCCGATTCGCATCATGGGCGACCCCGTCCTGCACGCACCCGCCGAGCCGGTGGGCGAGATCACCGACGAGGTCAGGCAGCTCGTCGCCGACATGTTCGAGACGATGGACGCCGCACCCGGCGTGGGGTTGGCCGCACCGCAGGTCGGTGTCGGCCTGCGGATCTACACGTACACCTACCAGGACGACGACGGCGGCCCGTGGCGGGGCGTGGTGATCAATCCCGAACTGTGGATGACACCGCCCACACCGGGCGCGCCCGACCCCGACGACGAGTCTGAGGGATGTCTGTCGTTCCCCGGTGAGCGGTTCCCGCTGCGCCGTTCGGACCGCGTTGTGGTGACCGGACTCGACCTCGACGGCGAGCCGGTGCGCATCGAGGTCGACGGCTGGCGCGCGCGGATCATGCAGCACGAGTTCGACCATCTCGACGGCATCCTGTACATCGATCGCCTCGACGACGCGGACTGGAAGACGGTGCAGAAGATCGCCCGCAAACGTGGCTGGGGTCGCCCGGGCGCAGCATGGATGCCGGGTGTCGACGACATCGACGCCTGACACCGGGAGAGGCGACACCCCGATGGATCTGCGGCGACGCCACGCAGTGATCGCCGCGCTGGCCGGCGGGGCGATCTGCGTCCTGCTGGTGTTGACCGCCTCCTTCGCACCGCCCGCACTGATCACCTCGATTCCCACCGGCGAGCCGATCGAGGTGCCGCCGCCTACGCAGGAGATCGAACCGATGCCCGGGGCCACGATCGCGCCGCCGCTCCCGGCCGACCCGGATCAGACGATTCCGGGTGTCGTATGGGGTGTGCTGGGTGCCATCCTCGCTGTGCTGGTCGGCATCGCCCTGATCCTCATCGCGGTTCGCGCGGCACGGGCCATCGCGGCACGCGTCGCCGCCGACCCGATCGGCGACGTCGTGGACGCGCCGCCGGTGGACGTGCGCCACGTCTCAGACGTCCTGCGTCGCGCGCAGGAGCAGATCGCGCTCGATGACGACGCCGATCGCGCCGTGATCCGCTGCTGGGAGTCGCTCGAGGCGCTGGGCGCAGCCGCCGGCATCCCTCGGGCGGACAACGAGACCGCCGCTGAGTACGTCGTCGGCATCCTCGCCGCGGTGGCCGCCCCCGCGGACGCCGCGAACGAGCTCGCACAGCTCTACGCGCGGGCACTGTTCTCCGCCGACCGCCTGCCGACCGAGGCGGTCGGACGCGCACGCGACTGCCTGATGCGCCTCGACGCCGCACTCGTGGGCGCCCACGTGGCACCGCCGGCCGCTCCCGCCACGGAGGTGCCGTGAGTGACGGAGCGCTGCGCGCGCTTGTTCGTGCCGCGGCTGCGGGGGCGATCGGCGGCACCCTGATCGGCACCCTCGCGCTCGTCGTGGGCTTCGGTGTGCCGGTGGGGCTGTGGACGCTGGCCGGTCTGATCCTCGCCGTCGCCTGGTGGGCGCTCACCCACCTCGCGACGCCGACGGAGGCCGACCGTATCGATGAGCCCTCGGCCGTGCCCGCGCCGCGGTCCACGCAGCTGGACCGCCGCACCCGGGTGCTGGAGTCCCAGGTGCGCGGCGCGCAGCCGGGCCGTGACATGACCGCGTCGGCGCTGCACCGCACCGTGTCCGACATCGCCCGCGCCCGCGCCGGTGACGGCCCCTACCCGCCGAACCTGGCCCTGTATCTGAACGCCGATCCGCGCCCGCTGAGCAGGGCTCAGCTGCGCGCCGTCCTGAGGGAGCTGACTGCACTGTGACCGAGACCGATGAGCGAGTTGACCGAACCGACGCGACGCACCGCCCCGTCATGACCGCGACGGAGGCTGGAGATGCCTGCCGCCGCGTGCTGGACGAGGTGGAACGGGCCGTCGTCGGCAAGCGCGACCAGCTCGCCCTCGTGCTGACGGCGATCGTCGCCGGCGGCCACGTGCTGCTCGAGGATTTCCCGGGTCTGGGCAAGACCCTCGCCGCCCGCAGCTTCGCGCAGGCACTGGGCCTGGAGTTCCGCCGCGCGCAGTTCACCCCCGACCAGCTGCCGGCGGACCTCACCGGAAGCTACGTGTACGACCAGTCGCGCGCCGAATTCGTGTTCCGGGCCGGTCCGCTGTTCGCCGGGTTCCTCCTTGCCGACGAAATCAATCGCACGCCGCCCAAGACGCAGGCCGCGCTGCTGGAGGCCATGCAGGAGCGGCAGGTGACCGTCGAGGGCCGCACTCACCGGCTCCCCCGCCCGTTCCACGTCATGGCGACGGCGAACCCTGTGGAGACCGAGGGAACCTACCCGCTGCCCGAGGCTCAGCTGGACCGCTTCCTGCTGAAGCTGGCGTTCGGATACCCGGACGAGGCGGACGAGTGGGAGATCCTCGCCCGCCGCATCGCGCGGCGCACCGACGACATCAGCGTCGGTCAGGTGCTCGACGCGGCATCTTTGGCCGCCGTGCAGCGCGCCGCCGAAGAGGTGTTCGTCCACCCCGCGGTGGGCCGATACGCCGTCGCGATCGCCGCCGCCACCAGGGAAGACGCCAGCGCCCTGGTCGGCGCCTCCCCGCGCGGCAGCCTGGCACTGCTCACCTGCGGTCGCGCTCGCGCGCTCATCGAGGGCCGCGACTTCGTCACCCCCGACGACATCAAGGCTCTCGCCGACTCCGCACTCGCGCATCGCATCACCATCCGTCCCGAGCTGTGGCTGAGCGGGGTGTCCGGCACACAGGTCGTGCGCGCGGCCGTGGACCGGGTCGCCGTGCCGACCGAGTACCTGCCGGATGCCGGATGACATCCGCCCCCACGTCCGCCCTTGTGCGCGCAGTGCTGCTCGGCTGTGGCACCGCGGTGCTCGCGCTGCTCACCGGCCGTCCAGAGCTCCTCGTGCCGGCTGCGCCGTTCCTCGTCTGGAGTGTCCTCGGCGTGCTGCGTCGACCACCGGCTTCCGAACAGCCGCCGACCGTCCACCTGTCTGCGACATCGATCTCCGCGGGGCAGGCGGTGGGCGTCACGGTGACGGCATCCGCGTCCGATCGTGTCGTGGACGCGGCGCTGCGCCCGACAGGGGCGGCTGACCTGGAGCCGGAGTGGGGCGCGGTGTGCGATGTCGACACGGTCCAGCTCAAGGTGCGTCCGCGCCGCTGGGGGCGGCTCGACCTGGACCCCGTGCGCGTCACCGTGACCGACGTCTGGGGCATGTGGGCCGCTCACTGGCAGCTTCCCCTCGGTCGCGTGGACGTCTCTCCGTCGGCGACCGTTCCGGGTCGGGGCGATGCCATCCCGCATCCGATCGGCATGGCCGGCATCCACGCGAGCCCGCGCCCCGGCGACGGCAGCGCACTGGCCGACATCCGCCGGTTCCAGCCTGGTGACCGGCTCAACCGCATCAACTGGCGCGTGACCAGCCGTACCGGCATCCTGCACACGAACGCGACCAGCTCCGACCGCGACACCGACGTGCTCCTCGTCGCCGACACTCTGCAGGACGTCACCACCGGCGACCTCTCCGGCCCCTATGCGTCGAGCCTGGACGAGACGGTGTCGGCGGTCGCATCGCTGGCTGAGCATTATCTGCGACTCGGCGACCGGGTCGGCGTGCACGATCTCGGGCGCGTGATCGGCGACCTGCCGCCCCGGACGGGTGTGCGGCAGTATTCGGTGCTGACCGCACAGCTGGGGCGGGTGAGTGCTGAACCGCCCCGCAGCTGGGGGCTGCGCCCGGTCGGCCGGCTGCGACCGGGCACGTTCGCGGTCGTGTGCACGCCCCTGCTGGACTCGGCGGTGCTGACCGAGATCGCGACACTCACCCGGCGAGGCGCCGCCGTGCTCGTCGTCGACACGCTGCCCGAGCGCCTGGGGCGCCTCGACCGCAGCGCCCTCGATCATCCCAGCCTGCTCCGGCGCCTCCTCGACCCGGTGCCGCCGGGTGCACTGTGGGAGGAGGCATGGGCCCTCCGCCGATTGGAGCGGGATGCCGACGTGCAGCGCCTGCGTGAGGTGGGCATCCCCGTCGCCCCCTGGCAGGGTGTCGGCGGGATCGCCGCACTGGCGGCGACTCTGGCGACGCAGCGCCCGGCCGCGCGCACGGGAGGCGCACGATGAGCGACATCGCCGACTGGCTCGCCGACGCCTACGAGTGGCTGCGCCGCCGGCCGTGGCCGCACTGGGTGCTGCGCGCGGTCATGCTCGCGTGCGGACTCGCCGCGCAGGGGTGGATCGCCCTGACCGCCGGCGCTTCATTCTGGGCTCTCTTGGGCTGCGCTGCCGTCGTTGCGGGCGCGGTGCTGCCACGCACGCTCGTGCCGCTCCTGACTGCGGGGCTGCTGCTGGTCGAGGCCGCGGCCGTCCAGCTGTCTGCACTCGCGCTCGTCCCCCTCACCGTCGCCCTGCTCGGCTGGCACGTCTGCGCGACGCTTCTGTCGATGGGGATGCCGTGGGCGCGCGTCGGCCGGCAAGTGGCACGCGGGTTCGCCTTGCCGGTCGCGGCGGCACTCGGCGCGACCGCCGTGACCGTCGCCGTCGCTCTGATCGGCAGCGGCGCAGAGCTGCCCGAGGCGGGGCCGCTCACGCTGATCGGGGTGCTCGTCGTCCTGCTGGGCGGCATCGTCGTGCTCTGGCCTGGGGGCCAGGCGCGGCGCTGAGCGACCCGGGGGCGGAAACGAAGAACGGCCCCAGAGTGGAGTCTGGGGCCGTTCGCTCCCCGGCTTGGACTCGAACCAAGAACCTGCCGGTTAACAGCCGGCTGCTCTGCCAATTGAGCTACCGAGGATCAGCCTGCTTCTCAGCGGGCAACCCAACTATCGTAGCAAAGCTCTGGGCATGCGAATGACATCAGGACGCGATCGGCGTGCCGCGATCGGGCGTCCAGAGCAGATCGTCGGTGCCGTGCCCGAACCCGACCGGGTGACCGCCTTGCAGCACCAGCACGTCGGCATCCATCTCCCGGATCGCTTCGGTGTCGTTGGTGACCATCACAACAGCCATGTCGTCCTCGGCGCGGCGGCGCAGCAGCGCATCGCGTGCCGCGAGCCGCACTTCCAGATCGAGGTTCGCGTACGGCTCATCGCCGATGAACACGCGCGGGTGCAGCACGAGGGAGCGGGCGAGGGCGACGCGCTGGCGCATGCCGGCGCTGAGCTCGTAGGGATACTTCTGCGCGGCGCCCAGCGGGAGCTGCAGCTCATCGAGCAGCCCGGCCACCCGCACCGCGAGGGCGCGCTGGTTCACGCGGCGATCGCGGCTGGTGATCGGCTCGCCGATGACCTCCGACACCGTCAACCGTGACGGCAGATCAGCACCGGCGCGCTGCGGCAGATACGCCGTGACGTATCGCCGACGTCGCAGGGCACGACCGCGTGCTCGCACCGAGATGCCCTCGACCTCTGCCGCGCCGCCCACGACCGACAGGGACGAGTCGTCCGCTCCTGCGAGTACCGCGGCGAGACTGGACTTTCCGGCGCCGGTCGGCCCCATGACGGCCAGCGCGGCGCCGTGGGCCACCGAGACGGACACGCCGTCCACGACCCGTCCTGCGCCGTTGCCGCGCGCGATCGAGAGGTCGCTGCAGCGGACGGCCAGGTCGGCGACGATGCGGGACATGGGGACATCCTGTCAGATGTCGGCCGACCTCGGCGGAAAGGCCCGGTCAGGGCACCCGGCCAGGGCGCCCGACCGAAGCCGCTTCGGTCAGAGCGCCTCGGTCAGTGCACTGCGGCGACGGTCGAGGTCGCGCAGCGCGACGCGCACCGCACGTCCCTCCTCCGAGTCGGCGGGCACCCGCTGGATGGCGCCGAGCAGCTGGTGCTTCTCGCGATCCACGGCCAGCACGCGCAGCCGCCGGCACAGCGCAAGGGTCGACGCGTGCGCCTCGGCCTCGGTCAGGGCAGGGAAGACTCCGGTGAGCAGCTCCACAGCCAATGATCGGTACGGTTCGCGGGTCGACTCGGCGGCGGTGGCCGCCCAGCCGATGCGGGTGCGATCGGGCTGCGCGATGATCGCCTGACGCACGGCCTCGAGCGCGGGATGGACCATGGGCAGTGCCAGCGCGGCATCCACCTCCGCCTGGTCGACGGCGTGACCGTACTGCAACACCCCCATCAGCGCATCGCGTGCGGTCGCCACGTCGGGGTGGCGCGGGAGGGATGCCAGGGTGACACGGGTCGGTGCCGGTGCGCCTTCGTCCGGTGCCTGCAGCGTGCCGTCCGGAGTCTGCGCGCCCGACGGTGCGCGCGTCTGCGTCGCGGCCGCGCCCGGTGCCGGCTGTGCGGCTCGGGCGTGCTCGCGATCGCCGGCCAGGCGGACGGCGCGCTGCACCTCGGAGAGCTCCTCGCCGAGACGCTTGGCGAGCACGCGTTCGTACCGGATGCGGATGCCGGTGTCGCGGATCTCGGCCACGATCGGCGCAGCGGACTTGAGCGCGGACAACCGCCCCTCCACCGAGTTCAGATCGTGCTCGGCGATGCGCCGGTCGATGACGAACTCGAACAGCGGTGCCTTCAGCTCGATCATGGACCGCACCGCGGCATCGCCGCGTCCGAGTCTCAGATCACACGGGTCCAGCCCCTCCGGCCCGACCGCCACGTAGCTGTGCAGCGAGGAGTGGCGGGCCTCCGAGAAGGCGCGCAGCGCCGCTTTCTGGCCGGCGGCGTCGGGATCGAAGGTGAACACGATCTCCCCGGTCGACTCGGCTCCCACGATGCGACCGATGATGTTCATGTGGTCGCTGCCGAATGCGGTGCCGCACGTGGCGATCGCGGAGGTGACACCGGCCAGGTGACAGGCCATGACGTCGGTGTACCCCTCGACGACGACGACGCGGTGGTCGCGCGAGATCGACTTCTTCGCGAGGTCGAGGCCGTACAGCACCTGCGCCTTCTTGTAGATCGGCGTCTCGGGTGTGTTCAGGTACTTCGGTCCCTTGTCGTCCTCGTACAGGCGCCGGGCACCGAAGCCGATCGTCTGGCCGGTCACGTCGCGGATCGGCCACACGATGCGGCCGCGGAAGCGGTCGTACACGCCGCGCTGCCCTTGCGAGAGGAGCCCGGCGGTGGCCAGCTCCTCGTCGCTGAAGCCCTGCGCGCGGAGCGCGTCGCGGAGGTTGCTCCAGCCCTTCGGCGCGTAGCCGATGCCGAAGTGGGCGGCGGCGCCGGCGTCGAAGCCGCGTTCCCCGAGGAAGCGCCGTCCGGCATCCGCTTCGGCGGTTGCCAGCTGGCCGCGGAACCATTCCGCCGCGGCCGTGTTCGCCGCGTACAGCCGCGTGCGACCGCTCGTCTCCGGAGCAGGCCCGCCGTCCTCGTACTGCAGCGGATATCCGATGCGCGCGGCGAGCTTCTCGACCGCCTCGGTGAACGAAAGGTGATCCATCGCCCGGAGGAAGGAATACACGTCGCCGGATTCGCCGCAGCCGAAGCAGTGGTAGTAGCCGACCTGCGGCCGCACATTGAAGCTGGGACTCTTCTCGTCGTGGAACGGGCACAGCCCCTTCATCGATCCGACGCCGGCGGACTTCAGTGCGACCCGCTCACCGATGATGTCGGCGATGTTGGTGCGGGCCTTGACCTCGTCGACGTCGGCCTGCCGGATCCTCGGCATCAGAGTCCCTCGATGGGTTCCGGCAAGGCGAAGGCGTGCGACACCGTCGCCCGGCCGTCGGATGACCACAGGCCGAGCTCGCGGAGATCGACCGGGCCGATCAGCCGCGCGTGCCACTCGATCGCGAACCGGTCGGTGAGTGTCGCGACCTGGTCGACCACGACGCGCCGGCGCGCCGCGTCGGTGCCGGCCAGGGCGAAGTCCTCGGCGTGCAGGCGGTCGAGGTGCTCGGGGCGCTCCCACAGGGCGGTCGCCAGGCGCTTGAGCACGCGGCGCTGCTCCTTGTAGAGGCCCTTGCGTCCCTCGATCGACACGACGAAGGCGCCCAGCACGCCTTTGAGAACGGCCATCTCGACCTCGATCACGCGCGGGACGATCACGCGGCCACGGTACCGCGTCAGCACCGGTGTCTCGAAGTGCTCGCGGGTGGCGGCCGTCGCGGCGCGCGCGAATCGGCCGATGAGGTCGGAGGTGAGGTTCTTCAGCTGCGCGAGCGACCCACGCGACCCGTCGAACGACCCGAGCCACTCGGGCAGGCGGGTCAGCCGGTACAGCGCGTCGGCCAGCTCGTCGCGGGTGTAGCCGTAGCCCACCCAGCTCTGGATCGCCGTCAGCAGCGCCTCGCGCTCCTGCGGGTCGGCAAGCCGCCGCGGGTCGAGGTAGCCGTTGAGGATCGCGTCCTCGAGGTCGTGCACGGAATACGCGATGTCGTCGGAGAGGTCCATGACCTCGGCCTCGATGCAGCGCACGCGGCCGGGGGCATCCTGGCGCAGCCAGTGGAAGACCGCCTCGTCCTCGGGGTAGACGCCGAACTTCTGCCGCCCACCCGGATCGGCCACGGCGCTCTCGGCGGTCCAGGGGTATTTGCACGCGGCATCCAGACTCGCCCTCGTGAGGTTGAGTCCGAAGCTCTCCCCCGCGGGACCGAGCACCTTCGGCTCCAGCCGACTGAGGATCCGCAGGGTCTGCGCGTTGCCCTCGAACCCGCCGATGTCCTCCGCCCACTCGTTCAACGCCCGTTCGCCGTTGTGACCGAAGGGCGGATGGCCGATGTCATGACTAAGGCACGCCGTGTCCACCACATCCGGCGACAGCTCGAGGGCGACCGCGAGCTCGCGACCGACCTGCGCGACCTCGAGCGAGTGCGTGAGGCGGTTGCGGGCGAAATCGGCGGGGCTGGCCGGGCTCAGAACCTGAGTCTTGGATGCCAGCCGGCGCAGCGCCGCGGAGTGCAGCACGCGCGCCCGGTCTCGGGCGAAGCCGTCGCGCTGCGACCGGTGCTGCTCCGGGTGGAAGCGCTCCACGTCCGCCTCGGTGTACCCGGCCGCCACCGTGCCCGTCGCTTCCTGAGCCTGTCGAAGGATCGAGCCCGTCTCGATCCTTGAGCTCGTCGAAGGGTCAGCCACCGCTGTTGTCCATCTCCGCGTCGGCGATGGCGCACGTCTCGGCGGCGTCCAGGTCGCGGGTCTCGAGCCAGCGATCCGGCAGCGCCGGCCGCTTGGGCGTCCCGGCGCGCCCGCGCTGCCCCTCGGCCGCCGCGCCCGGATACGGGGCATCGAGGTCCAGCGTGGCGATCAGGTCGTCGATCTCGGCGAGGCTCGACACCGTCGCGAGGCTCGCACGCGTGTCTCCGCCGACCGGATAGCCCTTGAAATACCAGGCGACGTGCTTGCGGATGTCGCGGCAGCCGCGGACCTCGTCCTCGAAGAACTCCACCAGCAGCTCGGCGTGGCGCCGGAACGCCGCCGCGACGAAACCGAGGGTCGCATCCACGCCCGGTCCGTCGACCGGTTCCGGGATAGCACGGCTCCCCAGCGCCGCGGAGAGGTCGCCGAACAGCCACGGACGCCCGAGGCAGCCGCGCCCGACGACGACGCCGTCGCAGCCGGTCTCGGCCATCATGCGCACCGCATCGTCTGCCGACCAGATGTCTCCGTTGCCGAGCACGGGCACGCTCGTGACGGTCTGCTTGAGCGTCGCGATCGCCTCCCAGTCCGCGGTGCCGGAGTAGAACTCCGCGGCGGTCCGGGCATGCAGGGCCACGGCCGCCACACCGGCATCCTCGGCAATGCGTCCGGCATCCAGGTAGGTGAGGTGATCGGCGTCGATCCCCTTGCGCATCTTCACGGTGAGCGGCACGTCGCCGGCCGCGCGCACGGCTCGCGTGACGATGTCGCGGAACAGGCCGAGCTTCCACGGCAGCGCCGCTCCCCCGCCCTTGCGGGTGACCTTGGGCACGGGGCAGCCGAAGTTCAGGTCGATGTGGTCGGCGCGGTCCTCCTCGACGAGGATTCGCACGGCCGCTTCGGTGGTGGCCGGGTCGACGCCGTAGAGCTGGATCGATCGGGGCGTCTCGGACTCGTGGTGGGTGATCAGACGCATCGTGGTGGCATTGCGCTCCACCAGCGCGCGCGTGGTGATCATCTCGCTGACGTACAGTCCCGCGCCGTACTCGCGGCACAGCCGGCGGAACGCCGTGTTCGTGATCCCGGCCATCGGGGCGAGGACCACCGGCGCATCGAGCGTGATGGGCCCGATGCGCAGCTCACGGGGCAGCGTCCGCGCGGGAGCCTGTGCCGGCGCAGGGGCGAAGGAAGTGGACATCCTGTCCATTCTCCCAGACATGGACTGGGTCCCGGCGTCCGGCGCGGGCATATTGTGGACAACATGGCCGATACGACGACAGTGGACATCCGCGACATCACGTTCCACGACGCCTCCGGCGCC
>Ga0182744_1001394_pt1 | contig 21148 bp, 20 predicted proteins | sample eDN3rd30CKraftMG_FD_128525 | JGI IMG/M metagenome (GOLD analysis project Ga0182744, IMG submission 128525) | Enriched Miracle-Growth compost microbial communities from Emeryville, California, USA - eDNA 3rd pass 30_C Kraft MG (version 2) (version 2) ...
GCTTCGCTCAACATCCTCTCCGGGCTCGTGGCGGGCAATTTCAGCGCATTCTGGCTCGGGATCGTGATCATGGCGCTCATGGCTGTCGGCGCGTGGGTAGCGGGTCTCGATGCGCCCGGGGGGATGTCCGCGCTGATGCTGGCGCCGGCAGTCTTCGCCTTCGGTCTCGTGGCGTTCGGCTTCCTGGGTATGGGTCCCGTCACCATCGCCGTCGACTCATACGGCCCGGTGACCGACAACGCGCAGTCGGTGTTCGAGCTCTCGCTCATAGAGCAGGAGCCGGCCATCGAGCAGGAGCTGAAGCGCGACTACGGCTTCGACGTCGATTTCGAGGCGGCCAAGCACTTCCTCGAGGAGAACGACGGGGCGGGCAACACCTTCAAGGCCACCGCCAAGCCGGTGCTGATCGGCACCGCGGTGGTGGGCGCCACCACGATGATCTTCTCGATCATCGTGTCGCTGACCTCCGGCCTCACGGCGAACCTGGACAAGCTGTCGCTTCTGCACTCGCCATTCCTGCTCGGCCTGGTGACCGGCGGCGCGGTGATCTACTGGTTCACGGGCGCGTCGATGCAGGCAGTGACTACCGGCGCCTACAGGGCGGTCGAGTTCATCAAGGCCAACATCCGCCTCGAGGGAGTCACCAGAGCCTCGGTGGAGGACAGCAAGAAGGTGGTGGAGATCTGCACGGTCTACGCGCAGAAGGGGATGTTCAACATCTTCCTCAGCGTTTTCTTCTTCGCTCTGGCCTTTGCGTTCGTCGAGCCCTATTTCTTCATAGGATATCTCATCTCGATCGCGCTCTTCGGTCTGTATCAGGCGATCTTCATGGCGAACGCCGGCGGCGCCTGGGACAATGCGAAGAAGATCGTCGAGGTGGAATTGAAGCAGAAGGGTACCGACCTCCACGCCGCCACCGTGGTGGGCGATACGGTGGGAGATCCGTTCAAGGATACCTCCTCGGTGGCGATGAATCCGATCATCAAGTTCACCACGCTCTTCGGCCTTCTCGCCGTGGATCTGGCGGTCTCCCTCACGAACCAGCGAGGCCCCCGTCTGAGCCACGCTCTGGCCGCCGTCTTCTTCCTGATCGCAGTGTACTTCGTCTGGCGCTCGTTCTACGGCATGCGGATCGAGCGGCAGGAGGGTGACTACGTGGCTGCCGCCGTGCCTGCGGGGGCGATGGACCGCTGACCAACCCGAGCCCAAAAACAGGATGACTTTACACGACCGACGAATCGCCGGCGGGAGGTCCTTTGAGTAACACGATCTTCCTCCGGAAATCCGTGGCCGAGTGCGAAGCCGATGCCGAATCGCGCGGTGGCCTCAAGCGCTCGCTGGGGAAGTGGCACCTCACCGCACTCGGGGTGGGTGCCACCATCGGCGCCGGCATTTTCGCAACGACCGGCACGGCCATCGTCGGCGACGCGCTGCGCCCGGGCGCCGGACCAGCCATCATATTCTCCTTCCTCCTCACGGCGATCGCCTGCGGGTTCGCCGCGCTCTGCTACGCGGAGTTCGCGGCGATGGTCCCGATCTCGGGCTCCGCTTACACCTACGCCTACGCTTCGCTGGGTGAGTTCGTAGCCTGGATCATCGGGTGGGATCTCATCATCGAGTACGCGGTCGGCAACATCGGTGTGGCGATCGGCTGGTCGGGGCACTTCCGGGAGTTGATCAGGCACTTCGGTTTCGATCTACCATCCTGGCTGGCCACGGACTACCGCTCGGCACATGAGGCCTTCCGTGCTCTGGCCGGTGGATCCTCCGATCCGATGATGCAGTACCTCGGCTCGGCCTGGTCGAATGCGCCGCACATCTTCGGGTTGCCGATCATCATCAACCTCCCGGCGGTGCTGGTGGTTGCGTTGATCACCGTGATACTGGTGATCGGGATACGGGAGTCGGCCAACGCCAACAACGCGATGGTGCTGCTGAAGATCGGGATCATCCTCTTCTTCCTGGCCGTGGGTGTGTTCCTGATCAAGCCGATGAACTGGACCGACCCGACCCAGGGCGGCTTCGCGCCGAACGGGTTCGCGGGGATCAGTGCCGCGGCGGCCATCATCTTCTTCAGCTACATCGGCTTCGACGCGGTATCCACCGCCGCGGAGGAAGCGAAGAATCCCGGCAAGGACATGCCGTTCGGCATCGTCATGAGCCTCGTCATCTGTACGGTGCTGTACATCGCGCTTTCGGCGGTGATGACCGGGATGGCGCCGTGGAAGACGCTCGGCACGGCGGAGCCGCTGATCACTGCGCTCGCGCACGCCGAAGGACCGCCTGCGCTGCTGAACTTCTCGCGCTTCATCATCGCGCTCGGTGCGGTGATAGCCATGGGGAGCGTGCTGCTGGTATTTCAGCTCGGACAGCCGCGCATCTTCTTCTCGATGTCGCGCGACGGCCTGCTGCCGCCCGTGCTGGCAAAGGTGCATCCCAAGTTCCGCACACCGTACGTGGGCACCATTCTCACCGGTGTGTTCGTGGCGGTGTTCGCCGCGTTCGCCAACATCGCCGAGGTGGTGGATCTCACAAACATCGGAACGCTCTTCGCCTTCGTGCTGGTTTCGGCGGGAGTGATAGTTCTGCGGCGTCTCGAGCCGGATCGCCCGCGGCCGTTTCGGGTGCCCGGCGTGCCGTTCACGCCGCTGATCTCGATCGCGGCGTGCGCGTACCTCATGTTCCAGCTTCCTGGCGTGACGTGGATCCGCTTCGGCATCTGGCTCGTACTTGGCCTGATTTTCTACTTTCTGTACGGGTACCGCCATTCGGTGCTCAGAAATCGTGACGCAGCTCGGGCACGAGCAGCATCGAAGTCTCCGGAGGATGCATGAGCGCTGCCGTTGCCGGCAAGCGGAAGGGAACACCGCTCCACACGAAGATTCTCCTTGGACTCATCATCGGAGCTGTTCTCGGCATACTCGCGAACACGCAGCTCGGCGGAGAGCACGCTGTGGTGCTTTTCGTGGAGAAGTACATCGCGAATCCGGTGGGTCAGATCTTTCTGAATCTGCTTTTCATGATCGTGATCCCGCTCGTGTTCGCGTCCATCGCGCTGGGCGTGGCAGGATTGGGAGACTTGAGGCTGGTGGGACGAGTCGGCGCCAAAACGCTCGGCTACTTCCTGGTGACGACCGCGCTCTCGGCCACTCTGGGTCTCATCGCTGTTCGGTTCTTTGCGCCGGGCGGCTCACTCGCGCCGGAAGTACGCACCGAGCTGATGCAGGCTTACGGCGGCGACGCCGCCTCGAAGATGCAGGCTGCGGCGACCAGCACTTTCGGCATCCAGACGCTGATCAATATCGTGACGCGGAACCCGGTAAAGTCGGCCGTGGATCTGGATCTGCTCGGGATCATCTTCTTCGGCCTCATGTTCGGCGCCGCGATCACGATGATCCCGAAGGAGAAGGCCGATGTCATGACGTCCTGGCTCGACTCGCTCAACGAGATCGTGATCAAGATCGTGGAGATCGCGATGAAGTTGGCGCCGTACGGGGTGGCTGGGCTGATCTTCGGCGTGACGTCGCGCTTCGGCTACGCGCTCCTCAAACCGCTGGGAGGCTACATCCTCGTGGTGGTGGGCGCGCTGCTCGTACACGTGCTCGTCACGATTTCGCTCATCGTACGATTCGCCGTGGGGCTTTCGCCAAGAGTCTTCTTCAATCGCATTCGCGCCTCGATCGTCACTGCGTTTTCGACCAGTTCGAGCAGCGCGACGCTCCCCACGAATCTCGCGGTCGCCGAGCAGAACCTCGGCGTGCCTCCCCACATTGCCGGATTCGTGCTCCCGCTCGGAGCCACGATGTGCATGAACGGCACATCACTCTTCGAGGGTGTGACGGTCCTGTTCCTGAGCCAGGTGTTCGGCTTGCACCTCTCGCTCGGTCAGATGATCGTCGTGATGGTGATGGTGGTGATCACCGCGGTCGGCGCGGCGGGAGTACCCGGAGGATCGCTCCCGCTCCTGATCGGTGTGATGGCCATGTTTGGTATTCCGCCCGAAGGGATCGCCATCATCCTCGGCGTCGACCGCATACTCGACATGTCGCGCACCACGGTGAACGTCATCGGCGACATGAGCGCCACCGCATGGATCGCCAGGACGGAGGGCGTCTGGACGGCGGACCAGATACCGGACCTGGAGGGGCTCGACATCAGTACCGCGCAACTCGACGAGACCCCCGAAGCGACTTGACGACGGGGTCAGGCACCTGATGTAGAGGGGGGCCGGCAGCGACGCTGCCGGCCCCCCTCTACATCAGGTGCCTGACCCCGTCGTCATGAGCGCCAGCGCTGCGCGCATTGCCCCGCGCTCCGGCTGAACTTCGCCAGTCAGCAGCTGTGCGCCGGGGGTCGCGGTCCTGAGTCTGTGCTCGAGGCGTTTGCGCAAGGCAGAGCCGGCTCTGAGCAGACCTCCCGCGAGCGCTACCGAGCACGACGCACGTTCGTCGGCGAATAGCTGACGAGCCAGCGCACGGACATGCAGTGCCAGCTCCTCGGCGGCGAGGTCCAGGATCGAGTTCGCGCGCAGGTCTCCGCCCTCCGCGGCACTCACCACCGTGGCAGCGAGCATCGCGAGCTGCGCCGGCGTCGACTGCGCGGCCCACGCTACCAGCTCGCCCGGTTCGTTAAGCTCGGCCGCGGTGAGCACCGCGCCGACCAGCGCCGTCTCCGGTTCGCGGCCGTCGACCGCAGCGGTCACCACGGAAAGCGCACGCCGCCCGATCCAGGCGCCGCTCCCTTCATCGCCGCACACCGGTCCCCAGCCGCCCACGCGACCTTCGGTTCCCGTGGGTCCACGTCCGAACGCGATGGAACCGGTGCCGGAGACGAGAAGGATGCCCGGACCGTCGCCGAAGGCATCCTTCAACGCGACCTGCGCATCGGGGAGCACGGAGATCTCCTCCGCGAGCTCGCGTTCCACCAGCGCGCTGTAGAGTTCTTCGCGCTCGGTCGGGCGACCCACGCCTGCCACGCCCACGCAGAGCGCCGCCGGGCGCTGATCGCTCACTCCCGCAGCCTCGAGTGCCTCGCGCACGCACGACGCTATCACGTCGGCCGAGTGCAGCACCGCCCCCGGCCGGACGGCCGAAGCGGCGCCGACGCTGCTCCCGAGAATCTCGCCGCTGTCATCGCCAACCAGCACCCGCGTCTTCGTACCACCTCCATCGACTCCAACCACGACGCGCATCACGCTGCCTCCTCGGCCAGCTCGGGAACGGCGACTGGCGCCGGATGTGTGTACGACGACAGGACGCCGACTATGAACGTGATCGTGGTGCCGATGAGGACGTACCACGGCCAGGCGATGTTCGCGAACGGCCCGAGCGTGGTGCCGAGCGCCGGGAACCAGCCGATGAACTGCTTCGCGAACACCACGAACGACATGGCGAGGATACCGATCGACATCCCCAGGATCGCATCGCGCTGGATCGCGCGACGCCAGAGAATCGCGAGGAAGAAGCCACCCAGCAGTCCACCGTATGTGAACGATGCGATTCCCAGCGCCACGATCACCACGGGAGTACCGTTCTCACGGAAGAGCAGGGCACCGAGCGTGAGCACCACGCCCCAGACCAGCGCGAAGCGCTTGGACATGCGGAGCGTCTCGGGCGAGTCGACGGCGCGTCCGGTGAGCGGCAGGTAGATGTCGTGGATCGACGCGGCGGCGAGCGAATTGATGGCGCCCGAATGCGTGCTCATCGTGGCTGCGATGATCGCCGCGACTATGAGACCGAGCAACCCCGTCGGCATGTGCTCCACTATGAAAGTCGGGAAGATCACGTCCGAGCTCTCGAACGCGCGGCCGGCGTAGAAGACCCAGAGTCCGAGACCGATCACGAGGAAGAGCGCGAACTGAAGGAACACGGCGAAGCCGCTGCCAATGATGGCCTTCTGAGCATCGCGCAGATTGCGCGCGGAGAGGAGGCGCTGGACGATGAGCTGGTCCGTGCCGTGCGAGGCCATGGCGAGGAAGGCGCCGCCGATCACGCCCGCCCAGATGGTGTGCGGCCGATCGAAACCGGTGTACGTGTCTATCAGCCGCAGCTTCCCGGCGGCCGCCGCGCTGGAGAAGATCTCGCTCCACCCTCCCTGAACGGCCTTCCCGATCAGGACGCACGCCATGATGCCGCCGAAAAGGTAGATCCCCGCCTGGAGAAGCTCGGTCCACACCACCGCCTTCATGCCGCCCTTGTAGGTGTAGAGCACCGTAAGCGCTCCGATGATCAGGACCGCCAGCGGCAGTACGAGCGCCTTGTTGTGTACCGAAGGGCTGATGATGAGCGCCACCGGGATCGCGGTGGCGAACACGCGGACCGAATCGGCGAGCGCTCGCGTGACCATGAAAACGATCGACGTGAAGCGTCTCGTGGCGAGGCCGAAGCGCTGCTCGAGCATCGCGTACGCCGTCACCAGCTTGCCGCGAAAGTAGCGCGGGAGGAGTACCGCGGCGACCACGAAGCGACCGACGATGTACCCCATCACGATCTGCAGGAAGCCGAGATCGCCGTGCACGGTGCCGGGTCCGTACGACAGCCCCGGCGTACTGATGAACGTGAGAGCGCTCGTTTCCGTGGCGACGATCGAGAGCATCAGCGCCCACCACGGGATGCTGTGCCCGGCCACGAAGTAGTCTGTCGAGTCGCGCTGGCGCCGGCCCAGGAATATCCCGAAGGCCGTGATGCCGAGCAGGTAGACGACGAGTACTAGCGCGTCGAGCGCGCCGAATGTGCCGCCCATCAGGCGTCTACTCCTGGCGGCTCGAGCTCATGGCGCGATTCACTGAACGACATAGGCCTCCATGGCGAAGTACTCGGCGAGGCCGAGCGCGTCGAGCTCGGCGGCGGTTCCCTTGTTGCGTGCTTCGACCCTCTGCCAGAACTCGCGATCGTCCTGACCGGGGAAGGGGGCTGTATCCTTTTGCGACTGGTGCTTGAAGATCGCCTGGATCTTCAGGCGAAGCTCCTCCTGCGAGAGTGGAACGAGCCAGGTGGCGTCGGTGACTGGCCACTCCTGCCAGGCGCCGCGGTAGAGCCAGACTTCCGGCCTGATTCGCCGGCCGGAAGTCCGAATCTCATTGTGAGCGTCCACGCTCTGCGTCGGCGTCCGTTCGTCCCGGCGTTCGGAAGCGGCCGCGCCCGCGCCATACATCTCCTCGAGCGCCGTGTCGATCGCCTCCTTGCACATCCGATGGGTACCGTGCGGATCGGAAAGGTCGCCGGCGACGAAGATGAGATCGGGGCCGAACTCCTCGATCAACTGGCGCACGATAGCCACATCGGCGGGACCGATGGGATCCTTGCGAACCTTGCCGGTGCGGTAGAATGGAAGGTTCAGGAAGTGCGCCGCGCTGCGCGGAAGGCCGAGCACTTCGATACCGCTCACCGCTTCGGTCTCGCGGATCTTGCGCTTGATGTCGAGCACTTCCTGGATGTCCACATCGCCAGGGCGCTTGTTCGCGAGCGAGTCGAGAACCTTGCTGGAGAGTGCGTCGATCCGTTCGCGCGACACGTAGTCGTCCACCGCCATGCGGCAGAGGAAGTCGATGTGCCTGCGCACGTCGTGGTCGAAGACGGCGATGTTGCCGCTCGTCATGTAGGCGACGATGATCTCGTTCTCGTTCTCGATCAGTTTGCGGAGGATTCCACCCATCGAGATGACGTCATCGTCCGGGTGCGGCGAGAAGCAGATGATGCGCTTCCCGCGCGGGAGCTTCGAACGCCCGCGTATCTTCGCGCCGAGCGCGTTGAAGACCATCCCATTGAGCGCTCCGGGTGAACCGTGCAGCGCCACCAGCGACGAGAGTCTGTTCTCGGCGTAGTCCTTCTGCGTGAGCTTCAGGATTCCGCGTCCCGATCGGCGCGCGAGCCACGTCACCGCGCGAACCGCGAGCTCGTCGGTCCACTCGACCTCGTCGACCAGCCATGGAGTCGCGATCGGAGTGAGTTCTGCCGCGGCGGCGCGATCGAGATAGAAGGTGGTGTCGGAGTGCTTTTGGAGGAACGTCGCCGGCACTTCGAGGTCGATCTCTCCCTCGACCGCCTTTCGAACGACGTCCGCCTTGTGCTCGCCCGTGGCGAGAATGAGAATCTCGCGCGCCTCCATGATCGTGCCCACGCCCATGCTGATCGCTTCGCGCGGGACATTGTCTTCACCGAAGAAATCGGCGGCGGCGTCCTTCCGCGTGACCATGTCGAGCGTAACGAGCCGGGTGCGGCTGTCGATCCCGGAGCCGGGTTCGTTGAAGCCGATGTGGCCCGTCTTGCCGATGCCGAGGATCTGGATGTCGATTCCGCCAGCTTCGCGGATCTGTTCTTCGTAGCGGCGAGTCTCTGCGGCGACCTGATCGCGCGGAATGTCGCCGCGTGGAATGTGGACGTTCTTCGGGTCGAAGTCGACGAAGTCGAAGAAGTTCTCCCACATGTACCGGGCATACGAATGGATGCTGTCGGCGGCGATCCCGAAGTATTCGTCCAGATTGAAGGTGACGACGTTCGCGAAGCTCAGTCCCTCCTCCCTGTGCATGCGAATGAGTTCGCGGTACACGGGGATGGGAGTGGAGCCGGACGCGAGTCCCAGCACTGCCTTGCGGCCCGTGGCAGCCCTCTCCCGGATCAGCTCAGCCATGCGACCGGCGATGAGGCGGCCCATCTCGTCGTGGCTGTCGACGACTACCGTTCGGATATGCATTGGGATGGATGCGTGACCCTGGAAGGGTGCGAGCGGAAGGTGTGGTGAGGATACGAGAAAGCCCGCGATTCACCGTGGGATCGCGGGCCTCGTCGACTGATCATGATCTTCGCGACCGGCCGGCGCCGTTCGCCGGGCGGAGTGGCGAGAGAGCCGTGCCGATCGCTCGTCGGTGCGAGGGGAGCACTCCCTGCCGACTTCAGGCCGTGAACGAGCTTCCGCAGCCGCAGCCGCCCGTGGCGTTCGGGTTGCTGAACGTGAACCCCGAACCCTGCATCGAAGAGACGTAATCGATGGTCACTCCGTCGAGATACTGCGCGGAGAACGGGTCGACGAAGACGTTGAAGCCTTCCTGCGTGACGACGAGATCGTCGTCCGCCTTCTGCTCCTCGATCAGGAGGCCGTAGCGGAAGCCGCTGCAGCCGCCGGGCTGGACGCTGACACGAAGACCACCCTGGTCTTCCGAGACGCCTTCCTGCTCCATGAAGCGCTTGACCTCGACGGCCGCGTTGGGCGTGATGGTCACGGTGACTGCGGGCTGTTGGGTAGTGCTCATTCGAAACCTCGCTCGAAGTTGGCGGGGACCAGGCCCCGGCTACACTCGTAAATTAGCAATCGTCGGACCGTCCATCAACGGGGAACTTCGGTGGAAAGCACGACGCCATCCTCCGCGGTCGAGAGCCCCGCTCCCAGTGTATACGCTCGGCCGGGCAAACGCGTTCCGCGATCAACGTGCCGCAATCGCGTCGTGGCCGAGGCTCGCATCCTGCGCCTCCGCCACGGCATCCGCGAGCGCGGAGCGCACCGCGTACACGCCACGGTTCTCGCGGCTCGGATCCACCCGATTGCTGAGCAGGATCACGAAGAGATCGCGGTCCGGGTCCATCCATATCGACGTTCCGGTGAAGCCGGTGTGTCCGAAGGCGTGCCGTGAAAGGAGGTGGCCCGCGGAGTTCGTTCCGCTCGGCACTTCCCAGCCCAGCGCCCGATTCGAGAGTGTCGAATCCTGAAGCTGGGTGAACGCCTCGACGGCGTCCTTACCGAGGACGCGCACGCTGTCGTAAACGCCACCGCGCAGGTACATCTGCGCGAAGATCGCCAGGTCATGGCCCGTGCTGAAGAGTCCCGCATGGCCCGCGACGCCGCCCAGAGCGTAGGAATTCTCGTCGTGTACCTCGCCGTAGACCAGCCGTTCGCGCCACGGATCGCGCTCCGTGGGAGCGATGCGCTGGCGCAGCCATGCCGGCGGGCGGTACATGGTCGACTTCATCCCGAGCGGTCCGAACACGTGCAACGAGAGGTACCCGTCGAGCGATTCACCGGAGATGCGCTCGACGATCTTGCCCAACGTGATGATTCCGAGGTCGCTGTAGACCATCCGGACGTTGGGGAGAGTGTCGAGGGGAGTCGTGAATACCAGATCGATCGCCTCTTCGGGAGTGCTGGCTTCCTTGTAGAGCGGCCGCCACGCGGGGAGCCCCGAGCTGTGGGTGAGCAGATTCCTCACCGTGACGAGCTCCTTGTTCTTCCCGGTGAACTCGGGGATGTATTTCTGGACCGGCGCGTCGAGGTTCAGCCGCCCCTGCTCCCAGAGCTGCATCGCGGCGGTCGTCGTCCCGATGACCTTGCTCAACGAGGCCATGTCCCACATGGTGTTCTCGTCGGGCACGGGGGATGTGGCCCAGTCGAGATGCCCGACGCCGATGCTGGCGTAGATGGCGTCCTTGCTTCCAACCACGGCGAAGGCACCCGGATAGGCGCTGTCGGCGAGCCCTCGAAGGAGCACGGCACGTACGGAATCGGTGATGGCGGCGCTGGAGGGAACCGTGGAGAGAGCGGGACGCGGTCTAGCAGTGGCGCAGGCAGCGAGAAGAAGCGCGCTTGCTGCAAGCGGTGCGCGGCGGGCAACGCGCAGTGTCGCTGCCGATGGGCGTAGGTGGAGAGTTGGCGTCTGTTTCATCGAGGAGGGGTGGAGTCGGTCCGGCGCTGAGGCTGTTGCGGAGCCTGCCAATCCTGCATCTTCAGGGTGGGTGAGCGCAAGCGCTGCTCGGGTGTTCGCCCGCAGCTTTCTTCACAAGGAGAATAATCCATGAAAGGCTTGCTGGCCGTCGTGCTCGTGCTGGTGGTTGCCGCATGCGGCTCCCGGAGCGTGAAGGTTGGAACGGGAGTGACTCCTTCGAGCGGAGTGTCGCTGAACGTGAGCAACACGCTCTCCCAGGAGGTCAACGTGTATGTCACGAGTGGCGGCACCGATATACTCGTTGGCGCGGTGGCTGCGAACAGCACGAAGGCGCTCGCGGTGAATGGCGTGGCCGAAGGTTCCACGGTTTCCCTCAAGGCCGTGACCGTGGACGGTACACGTACATACACTCGTGACGGCGTCGTGCTCTCGGGCAGCTACGCGTGGACGTTGCCGTAACGCGCGGCTTGCTCCCGTCATCGCCACCGGGTAGTTTACCGCGCCGGAGCACCGCTCCGGCCCGTCCAGCATTCGGAATCGAAATCGGCACACTGTGTTAGGCTACCGGCGGGATAATCCATTGGACGGGACGCATCCGCACGGGCGGACGCTTTTCCGGTTTGACGGCGCTGTTCGACGCAATTCACGGGATGGTGGCTCCTTGCACCACCCGGAGCTCGTCGGTCGGCGCCTTCTGCGATTCCACCATTGACGATCACTGCGTGGGTCAGAGCTCGGTGGCGTGTCGCGGCATACTGCGGCGACTCGCAGACCGAGCATGCCGATGCCACGCGCGCGCTGAGTGAGGCATCCGCCTCGGCCAGCCCGGCCGGCGAATCCGCATGTCCGCGCTCCATTGTGAAAGGAGAATAATTTCGTGCAGGGTTCCAGCGCGGCCGACGATCGGCCTGCTTCGCGACCGGGTGCGCCAGCACCAGCCAAGGGTCGCCTCGGTGTGCTCACGCCCGGCCTCGGTGCCGTGGCCACCACGTTCATCGCGGGCACCGAGAGCGTGCGCCGCGGTCTCGCAGAACCGATCGGCTCGCTCTCGCAGCTCGCCACCATCAGGCTGGGGAAGCGCACGGACAAGCGCTCGCCGCTCATCAAGGATTTCGCCCCGCTCGCCTCGCTGGACGATCTCGTATTTGGAGGCTGGGACCCGATCCCCGACGACGCGCTCACGGCGGTGCGCAAGGCGGGAGTGCTCGAGGAACGCAACATCGAGCCCATCGCCGACTTCCTGAAGGCGATCGTGCCGATGCCGGCGGTGTTCGACAACAAGTACGTCACGCGCATTCACGGAACGAACGTGAAGCAGGGGAAGACCAAGCGCGACCTCGCCGAACAGCTTCGCGATGACATCCGCAACTTCAAGTCGGAGAACAAGCTCGACCGCGTCGTCGCCGTCTGGTGCGGCTCCACCGAGATCTTCATCAAGCCCGGTCCGCAGCACGCCACGGTCGAGCAGTTCGAGAAGGCGATGGAGCGGAACGACGACGCCATCTCGCCCGCCATGCTCTATGCATATGCGGCGATCATGGAAGGAGTGCCGTACGCGAACGGCGCTCCGAACCTCGCGGTCGATACGCCGGCGCTCATCCAGCTCGCCAACGAGCGCGGAGTCCCCACCGCAGGCAAGGACTTCAAGACCGGCCAGACATGGATGAAGACGGTAATCGCGCCCGGACTCAAGGCGCGTATGCTCGGACTCGACGGCTGGTACTCCACCAACATCCTCGGCAACCGTGATGGCGAGGTGCTGGACGACCCGGCATCGTTCAAGACGAAGGAAGAGTCGAAGCTCAGCGTGCTGCACACCATACTGCAGCCCGAGCAGTATCCCATGCTCTACAAGGATTTCTCGCACGTCGTGCGGATCAACTACTACCCGCCGCGGGGAGACAACAAGGAAGGCTGGGACAACATCGACATCCGGGGATGGATGGGCTACCCGATGCAGATCAAGGTCAACTTCCTCTGCCGCGACTCCATCCTCGCCGCTCCGCTGGTGCTCGACCTCGCGCTGTTCATGGACTTCGCGCAGCGCGCCGGGCTCAAGGGGATCCAGGAGTGGCTCTCGTTCTTCTTCAAGAGCCCAATGGCGGCGCCGGGTCTGCAGCCCGAGCACGATCTGTTCATTCAGCAGACCAAGTTCAAGAACACGCTGCGCCATCTGATGGGCGAGGAGCAGATCACCCACCTCGGAATGGAGTATTATCAGTCATGACGGTCAAACCGCGCATGGTACGCCTGGCTCTGCTGTCGATCGCGCTCATCGCACTTTCTGCGTGCGCGGGCGGAGGCCGGGAGCCGGGCACCATGCCGGCTTTCACCGATCATTACTCGATGCGGATTTCCAGCGTGCCGTCTCCTCCGTATGCACGGGAGGCGGCGCGCTACAAGATAGTGGTTCGCGACAAGGACTCCGGTCAGCCGATCGAGGGCGGGCAGGGAATCATCTACGCGAACACCGAAGATGGCGCGAGCACCTGGGACAGCTTCGTTCCCGGCGATGAACTCGGCACCTATTACGCTACGCTCAACTTCATCGTCTCCGGGAACTGGGCGCTCGGCCTTCGCTTCCGGCGAGATTCTACCCAGCAGCTCGAGCAGGTGGACTGGATGCAGGAAGTCCTCGGCGAGCGGCCGGCTTCTCCTCGAGATTCATAATGCGACACTTCCATCGCACTCACCTGCGCCCCGAAGAGGCGCTGGCGATCGCGGACGAATTCTTTCCGACGATAGGACTTTCCGCACGGGCGGCGCCCGAGAGCACACGCACCTTCTCAGGGGAACTGGGAAGCGTGACGCTCGAGGCGTGGCCGGAGGGCGGACACTATACCTTCATCGAGGCGGTCACGGACCAGGTCGGTGAGAGCCGGCTCGACCGCAACGTGAAGCGTTATTTCGTGAGAGTTCATCGCGTCGCCGATCCCAGACACCAACTCACGGCGGCGTACTGATGGCTTCCCGCACTTCTACTCGCGCGCGGCCGGCCGCGCGCGAGCGCACTCGCGAGCCCGAACAACCTCCATCAAGTCGGCTCACGCGCGAGCAGAAGCTCGAGCTGTATTACTTCATGCGGCTTACACGCTCGCTCGAGGAGCGTCTGGTCAACCTGTACAGGCAGACCAAGGTCGTAGGTGGACTTTTCCGGTCGCTGGGCCAGGAGGCCGACGCGGTCGGCAGCGCCTACGCGCTCGACCGGGCCAGTGGTGATTTCCTCTCGCCACTCATTCGCAACCTCGGCTCGATGCTCGTGCAGGGTGCGGAGCCGCTCGAGATCATTCGCCAGTACATGGCGAAGGGCGACTCGCCCACGCGCGGCCGTGAGCTCAACATCCACTTCGGCGATCTGGAGCGCGGGTTCATCGGGCAGATCTCGCACCTGGGCGACATGGTCCCGGTGATGGCGGGCGTGACTCTCAGCTTCAAGCTGCGTGGGGAGAAGCGTGTCGGCCTCGTGTACGTGGGTGACGGAGCGACTTCCACCGGCGCTTTCCACGAAGGCATCAATCTCGCCGCCGTGCAGCGCTGTCCGCTCGTGGTGATCGTGGAGAACAATGGCTACGCCTACTCCACTCCTACGGAGCGCCAGAGCGCAGTCAAGGAGTTCAAGGACAAGGCATTCGCGTACGGCATCCCCGGTGTGCGTGCCGATGGCAACGACGTACTGGCGGTTTACGATGTGACGAAGGACGCGGTCGATCGCGCTCGGCGCGGTGAAGGCGTCACGCTGATCGAGCTGGTCACCTATCGCAGGAAGGGCCACGCGGAGCACGACAATCAGTCGTACGTCCCGGCAGGCGAGATAGAGTGGTGGGAGAAGAACAACGATCCGCTCGACCGCTACATCTCGGTGCTGCTGGATGATGCAGGCGTGAAGCGCGAGGAGCTCGACGCGATCGACGCCCGCGTTCAACAGGAGATCGACGCGGCCACTGACCTGGCGGACCAGTCACCGATGCCGGAGCCCACGGATGCGCTCGAAGGTGTGTACGCGGTACCCGAGCGCGTGGAGCCGCTCTGGTTCAGAAGGGGAGTAGGCAGCGCCGTGGAGAAGAACGAACGTGCCGCCGGGTGGGGGACCTACGATGGCTGAGATCACTTACCTGGAAGGGATCAAGCAGGCGCTCCACGAAGAGATGGAGCGCGACGAGAACGTCTTCGTCATGGGCGAGGATATCGGTGCGTACGGCGGCGCGTTCAAGGTCACCGATGGGCTCCTCGCCGCGTTCGGCGAGGGGCGCGTGATCGACACGCCGATCTCCGAGGCGGCGATAGTGGGCGCGGCGGCCGGCGCGGCGCACATGGGGATGCGCCCGGTGTGCGAGATGCAGTTCATCGACTTCATCTCGTGCGCGTACGACATCCTCACGAACTACGTGGCCACGTCGCGCTATCGCGCTTTCCTCCCGTGCCCGCTCGTGGTTCGCGGTCCGAGTGGCGGCTACGTGCGTGGCGGCCCATTCCATTCGCAGAATCCGGAAGCCGCTTTCCTGCACACGCCTGGACTGAAGATCGTCTACCCGGCCACGGCGCGCGATGCGAAGGGACTTCTCAAGGCCGCGATCCGCGACGACGATCCCGTGCTCTACTTCGAGCACAAGTATCTCTATCGGCGCATCAAGGAAGATATTCCCGAGGGCGAGGATATCGTCGTGCCGATCGGAAAGGCGCGCACCGCGCGGGAGGGGAAGGACCTTTCCATCATCACGTACGCTGCCACCGTCTGGAAGTCGCTGGAGGCCGCCGAGCAGCTCGAGAAGGAGGATGGGCTGTCCGTGGAAGTCATCGACCTCAGATCGCTCGCTCCGCTCGACGATGAGGCGATCATTGCGACGGTGAAGAAGACCAACCGGGTGATGATCGTCCACGAGGACACTCGCACGGGTGGCGTGGCGGGCGAGGTGACTGCGCGGATAAACGAGAACGCCTTCGAGTGGCTGGATGCGCCGATCCTGCGCGTGACGGCCGCGGATGTGCCGCTGCCGTACTCGCCGCCGCTCGAGGACTATGTCCTTCCGCAAACGCCGGACATCGTTCAGGTAGCGCGCCGGCTGGCGGCGTATTGACGAGTGGCGGAAGCGGCACGAACCGGAGGCGGCGACGCGCGCAGTGGAGGAAGTCGCGCCCGCTACGCCGGAATAGGTTGTCTCATGGCGATCCCGGGCTTCTTCGGAGGCGGGATGATCGCTGTAGCCCTCGGTCGGCTGGTCGAGTCCGTCACGGCATGTACGCCGCTGGACGGACTCCCGGCCTGCCATACCGGCGTGTATCTGTTGGTTGGCGGATTGACGGGACTCGTTCTTCTGCCGAGTGTGGTACTCTGGCGGTTGCTGCGGACTCCGCCGCCAGCACGTAACTCAGAGAGGAGCTGATCCAGTGGCACGAATAGACGTCATCATGCCGCAGATGGGCGAGTCGATCGCCGAAGGCACGCTTTCGCGCTGGCTCAAGAAGGTCGGCGACGAGGTGAAGCGTGACGAGCCGATCTTCGAGATCTCCACCGACAAGGTGGACGCCGAGATACCGGCGTCCGCAGCCGGAGTTCTGGCCGAGATCCTCGTACAGGAAGGCGAGACGGTTCCGGTGCAGACCGTGGTAGCGCGTCTGGAGACCGAGAAGGGCGCCGCGATCGCGGCCGCGCCATCCGCGCCTGCGCCGGCTGCGGAGAGCGCCGCTGGCGGGGCGGGGGGGGGCGCGCCGGCTTTGCCCCCCGCTGCGAGCGCTCCTCCAGCCGCGAGTGCTGCGACTGCGGCAGCGGGTGCATCCGCTCCGCGGGATGGCGGCAACGGCGCGACTTTCGAATCGCGCGTCAGAACGAAGAGCTCCCCCCTCGTGCGGAAGATCGCGGCGGATCACGGCATCGATATCACGTCGATGGCCGGCTCCGGAGTGGCGGGTCGAGTGACGAAGCGCGACATCATGGCGGCGATCGAGGCAGGCACTGCGCCGGCGGCGGGAGCCGCGGTGCCGGCCGCCGCGCCAGTCGCGACGCCTGCCGCGACGCGGCCGTCGACACCGGCCCAGGAGCACCAGCTCCCGCTGCCGGAAGCGTGGCCGGGCGACGTCGTGGAACCGATGTCGGTCATGCGCCAGCGCATCATGGAGCACATGGTGCTCTCGCGGCGCACGTCGGCGCACGTGACTTCGTTCATGGAGATCGACTTCACGCGCGTCGCGCGCATCCGCAACGCGCACCGCGCCGAGTTCCTGCAGCGCTCCGGGCAGAAGCTCACGTACATGCCGTTCATCATCAAGGCGGTCGTGGATGGACTGAAGGCGTACCCGGTGATGAACAGCTCGGTGAGCGGCAGCAGCGTCATCTATCGCAAGCAATTCAACATCGGAGTGGCCGTAGCGCTCGACTGGGGGCTCATCGTGCCCGTGGTGAAGAACGCCGACGACCTCTCGCTCACGGGAATCACTCGCGCGTTGAACGATCTGGCTGCGCGCGCACGCGCGAAGAAGCTGGACCCGTCGGAAGTGCAGGGCGGCACGTTCACGATCACGAACCCCGGCGTGTTCGGGTCGCTCATGGGCACACCGATCATCAGCCAGCCGCAGGTGGCGATCCTCGGTGTCGGAGCCATCGAGAAGCGGCCCAAGGTGATCACGGGCGCGGACGGCGAGGACACCATAGCTATCAGGACGTGCGCCTACTTCTCGATCTCCTTCGATCACAGGATCATCGATGGAGCGGTGGCCGACCAGTTCCTCGCGCACGTCAAGAAATCCATCGAGACCTTCCCCGACGCCGGCATATGAAACCATCGCGTTCGCTGACGATTCAGCGATCCATAGTTCCGCTGTCGGAACGGAAGAAGTACATGACGAAGCTGCGCGCCCGGAGAGCGTACTATCAGGGCGCGAATTGCCGGTTTCAGGTCTTCGAGGAGACCGATCTCGCCGGTGCGTTCATCGAGTTCATAGAGGCGGAAGACCCCGCCGTGCTGGCGAAGGCGCTGCAGGAGGCGCCGGAGTCGCTCGTTGACGCGTCGCGCATCTACCAGGAAGTGGAGCTGGACTGATGCCCTATCGCACCATCAACGTCTCGGGCCGCGAGTGGCGGGTAATGCCGGCCGGCCGTGTCACTCAGTATGATCACGATGAGTTCGCGCTCTTCTTCGTGTCGGGAGAGGGAGCGGAGCGCGAACTGCGCGTGACGCGCTACTCGCCGCAGGGGTCGCGCTGGCGCGACCAGTCGCTCGCCGAGCTCACGGACGCCGACCTCGCTCGGCTGCTCAGCCAGTCGCAGCCGAGCGCGACATCGCCGGAGGCGGGCTACCTGCCGTGAGCACCACCGCGCGCGAGGCGCGGTCAGCGGGGGGCGGCCTGGTGGACCTGCACATGCACTCCACCGCATCGGACGGCTCGCTGCCGGCCGCGGAAGTGGTGCAGGCCGCCGCGCGAGCGCAGCTCGATGCGATCGCGCTCACCGATCACGATACGCTCGCGGGCGTTCCGGCTGCGACGGAGGCGGGTGAAACAGTGGGTGTCCGCGTCGTACCGGGCGTCGAGCTGAGCGCGCACGACCGCGGTGAGGTGCACATGCTGGGGCTGCACATCTCGCGCTTCGAAGTCATGGAGTCGCGCCTCGCCGGATTTCGCGAGGGCCGTCGCACGCGCGCGGAGCGGATCGTGCAGCGGCTCCAGGAGCTCGGAGTACCGGTTACCATGGAGGGGGTACTCGAGTATGCCGGGCAGGGTGCGATCGGCCGGCCCCACATCGCTCGCGCAATCGTATCGCTCGCTCGCGCGCGCGACCAGCGGGAAGCCTTCGACCGCTGGCTTGGATTTGGCAGACCGGCTTACGTCGACAAGGATCACCTTCCAGTGCGCGACGCCATCGCGCTCGTACACGAGGCGGGTGGCATAGCAGTGCTCGCGCACCCCGGCGCTCAGGCGACGCGCGCACGTCTCGAGGCGCTGCGCGAGGTCGGGCTGGATGGCGTCGAGGTTCGGCATCCCAGCCACTCGGCGGAGGACATCGCGCGCATCGGAGCGCTCGCGGAGCATCTCGGGCTCCTCGCGAGCGGCGGCTCCGACTGGCACGGAGCATCGGAAGGCACGCGTACCATCGGGTGCATGAAGGTTCCACGTACTTGGCTCGAAACTCAGGATGCATTCCTGCGCGAGCGCAGGGAGCGGGAGAGAGTCGCATGAGTGATCTGCTGAAAATCGGCAGCGACGCGCCGAAGTTCTCCGCAGTGGCGAACGACGGCAGCACGATTTCGCTCGAGGAGCTGCTGAAAAAGGGACCGGTGGCGCTCTTCTTCTACCCGGCCGACAATACCCCTGGATGCAACCGGCAGCTCTCCGCCGTGCGCGACGACACGAGTCGGTTCGCGGAGGCGGGCGTGCAGCCCATCGGAGTGAATCCCGGCAGCGTCGCCACGCACGCGAAGTACGCGGCGAAGATGGAATTCGGCTTTCCGCTCCTGAGCGACGCCGACAGATCCATCGCCCGGGCGTACAACGCGATAAAGCTTGGTGGACTGGGGATCCAGCGCACCGTGTACGGCATCGATCGCGACGGCCGGATCGCGTTCGCCGTACGCGGTGCGCCGCCGCCGGCCGAAGTGATCGCAGCGGTCACCGAGTAGCGTGGAGCTGGAAGGAAAGGTCGCGCTGGTAACGGGCGCGGCGCATCGGGTGGGTCGTGCACTCGCGCTCGCACTTGCACGGCGCGGGATGCGCCTGGCGATTCACTACCACGCCTCCGCAGACGACGCGCGCTCCACGGCGCGCGAGGCGGAAGCCGTCAGTGGAACGGAGGCGTGGACCGTGCGGGCCGACCTCGCCGACGCTGCCGCCCCCGAGCGGCTGGTCGAGGATGTGGCCGCGCACTTCGGAGCACTGAACGTGCTGGTGAACTCCGCGGCCATAATGGTGCGGCAGCCGCTCGAGGACGTCACGCCGGCTGACTGGGACCGCACGATGCATCTGAACCTCCGGGCGCCTTTCTTCTGTGCGCGCGCCGCGGCGCAGGTGATGCGCAGTGGTGCGCCGGCCCCGGACGGCTCGCGTGGAGCGATCGTGAACATCGCGGACCTCGCCGGCCTGGAGAGCTGGCCGGGCTACATCCCTCACGGGATTTCGAAGGCGGGAGTGATCCACATGAGCGACTCTCTGGCTCGAGTGCTGGCGCCCGATATTCGCGTCAACGCGATCGCGCCGGGCGCGGTACTTCTTCCGGAGCACTGGAGCCGCGAGGATGCGGAACACCTCGAGCGCACCACGCCGCTCCGGCGTCTCGGATCGCCCGATGATGTCGCCCGAGCGCTGCTCTACCTCCTCGACGCCGACTACGTCACCGGTGAAACGCTCGTGGTGGACGGGGGGCGTCACATCCGCTGAGGGCGGAACCTTCACCGCATCCCGGCCGCTTATCTTTCCGTGGCGCGGCGCCGAGCGCGCCGGTGCGCACGGTCACCGGTCAGGCATCGAGCGGGGCGACCAGCGCGAGCACGAACCCGAACATGGCACTCCAATGACAGAGCGCAGAAGAGAGACCCTCGCCATCATCGGCTCCGGCCCGGCCGCCTGGACCGCTGCCGTGTACGCTGCGCGCGCCAACCTGGATCCGCTCGTGATAGAGGGAGAGCCGGTAGGCACGGCCGTTCCGGGGGGGCAGCTCATGACCACCACGGAAGTCGAAAACTTCCCTGGCTTTCCGGAAGGGATCACCGGGCCGGAGCTCGTGGACAGGATGCGCGAGCAGGCGCTCCGCTTCGGTACTCGCGTTCTCAGCGAGGCCGTCGAGCGTGTCGACTTCTCCGGCCCCCCGTTCCGCCTGAAGCCGACCCAGAGCGAGGAAGTCGAGGCGCTGGCAGTCATCGTCGCCACCGGCGCCAACGCGCGATGGCTGGAGGTGCCGAACGAGGAGCGCCTGGCACAGACCGGCGGCGGCGTTTCCGCGTGTGCAGTGTGCGATGCGGCGCTCCCCGTTTACCGCAATCAGGTGCTCGGCGTGGTGGGCGGGGGTGACAGCGCGATGGAAGAGGCGCTCTACACCACGAAGTTCGCGAAGGAAGTGGTCATCATTCACCGTCGCGATGCCTTCCGCGCATCGAAGGTGATGGCCGACAGGGTTCTCGCGCACCCGAAGATTCGCGTCCGCTGGAACAGCAAAGTGGTGGAAGTGCTGGGATACGACTCGATCAGCGGAGTTCGGGTCGAGGATACTCTCACCGGCGAACGGAGCGATCTCGAGCTCGGCGGATTGTTCGTCGCCATCGGCCACACTCCGAATACCGCCTTTCTCGGTGGCCAGCTCGATCTCACACCGCACGGCTACATCAAGCTTCCGGAGCCGTGGCGAACCAGCACCAGCGTTCCCGGGGTGTTCGCGGCTGGTGATGTGATGGATGACTACTACCGGCAGGCCATCACCGCGGCCGGTACCGGATGCATGGCGGCGCTCGAGGCGGAGCGTTGGCTGGCACACCGCGGCGTGGGCGAGCCGCCGGTGATCGAGACGGCGGAGGCGCC
>Ga0182744_1001400_pt1 | contig 21104 bp, 14 predicted proteins | sample eDN3rd30CKraftMG_FD_128525 | JGI IMG/M metagenome (GOLD analysis project Ga0182744, IMG submission 128525) | Enriched Miracle-Growth compost microbial communities from Emeryville, California, USA - eDNA 3rd pass 30_C Kraft MG (version 2) (version 2) ...
CGCAGCCCCGAGGCGAGCGCGGGCAGCCCGGCGTCGTCGTCCGCCAGCGCCTCGGCACCGGTCACGAGGGCGCCGAGGTTGGAGCCGCTGGTGCTCTTCCAGCTGTTCAGCGCAGCCTTGTTGGCCGCGATGAGGTCGTCGAAGGCGCCGGTGGCGTTGACGGCGGTCAGCGCCTGGATGTTCGCGGCGAGCAGCTGCTGGCTCTGGGTGCTCGCCGTCTCGAGCCCGTCGGCGAGGTCGCCCGCACCCTCGGCGGCCGCGGTCGCCGCGGCGACCAGGCCGTCGGGCCCGGTGTACGCCGACCTGAGCGTCGAGGCGGCCTTCGCGAGCTTCTTGACGCCCTTGTCCGTGGTGGCCGCACCGCTCGCAAGCTTCGAGGAGGCCTTCGACGCCTTGGTGAGGCCGCTCGACAGGTCGCTCGATCCGCTCGCCGTCGTCGTCGCGCCGGACGACAGTCGCTTCGCCCCGTCGGCCAGCTGCGCGGCCCCGTCGGCCAGGGTCGAGGTGCCGGACTGCAACGTCGCGCTGCCGTCGGTGAGCTGCTGCGCACCGTCCGCGGCGCTGGACGCGCCGTCCGCGAGCGTCGTCGCACCGTCGGCCAGCTGGCCCGCCGCGGTCTGGAGCTTGAGGGCACCGTCGGAGGCCGTGGCGAAGCCGTCACGAGCGTTGCCCAGCCCGACGAGCACCTTGTCGACCACCTGCTGACCGACCTCGGCCCGCACCGCCGCCTGCACCTTCGCCATCGCGCTCTTGCCGAGGGTCGTGGCGAGGAACGAGTTCGCGTCGTTGTAGGTGACGTAGATGCTGGCACCCGCGGGGTCGTCGCCCGAGGCCGACGCGATGCTCGACGAGAAGTTCTCGGGGACGACGACGGCGAAGTAGTACGTGCCGTCCTTGACGCCCGCCTCGGCCGTGGCGGCGTCGACGACACGCCAGTCGAGGCTGGCATCGTTCACGAGGTTCGAGGTGACCTCGGTGCCGGCATCGACCGTCGTGCCGTCCACGGTCGCGCCGACGTCCTCGTTCACGAGCGCCACCGGCAGCCGGTCGAGGTTGCCCGGCGGGTTCCAGAAGGCCCACAGGTAGAGGGCGCCGTACAGCAGCGGCATCAGCACCATGGCGAGCACGGCGAGCCTGGGCATGCGGCCACGGCGGAATCGGCGCAGCTCGGTACCGGTGGCGATCATGCGGACACCTCCGGGGCGTCGGTGGTCGAGGAGGGGCTCGTGGACGAGGGTGTCGAGGAGGACGGTCGCGGGCGTGCGCGCTCCGGAGACTTTCCCCCGCCGGTCGAGCCGCTGGGCGAGGCGCTCGCCCCTGGACCGACGGGGGCGAGCGCGACCGCGGTCGCCGTACCGGGCGGCGGCGGGGCGGCCGCCGAGGCGACGACCGTGACACCCGTGGCCGCGAGCGCCGCGAGCCGGTCCCAGACGATCCGGCGTCGCTCGGCGTCGTGGACCCGGTCGACGTCGTCGACGACGACCGCCCGCGGTCGCTGCGCCGTGGCGAGCACGACGCGCAGGAGGAACTCGTCGATCTCGTCGAGGTTCCACAGCACGGTCCCGAGCGGCGGCAGGTCCCGGTCACCGAACACCGCGGCGGCGAGCGCGCGGTACCTGTCGGCGGAGATCCGACGGACCGGTCGGTACCAGGGCGTGAGCCAGCCGAGCCGTTCGCGCAGCACGTCGCCGACCGTCACCGAGTCGTCGAGGTCGTCGATGGAGCGAAAGCTCGCGATGCCGACCAGTCGCTGCACCCGGGTGCGGGCCCTGCTGGACCGACGCCCCAGGAGGTTCTGCCCGAGCGCCGTGAGCTCGGTGCTGGACCGGTCCGGCACCATGCGCCCGGCCAGGGTGAGCAGGAGGCTGGTGCGACCCGTGCCCTGCGGCCCGTGCAGCACGGTCAGCGCGCCGGTCTCGATGTCGAGATCGAGCGGCCCGTACACCGGCCCGCGGTCGGCGGTGAGCCGCAGCGAGCGGGCGCGGAACGCCGGGGCAGGCTTCTTCCGCACGAGGGTCTTCTCCCCCTCCGCGGTCGAGCTCACGGGTCCCTCGGTCCCGGCGGGCGGCACCGGGACCGGCGGCGTAGCGTCGCCCTCAGGGGCGGTCTCATGGTCTGCCATGGCGGGCGCATCCTCAATTTCGCACTGACCGGTCAGTACAAAAACATACGCCTCTCGCTCCCCCGGCGCCATCCGGGCGCTACGTGAGGCGCCTCACGGCCAGGCGTCGAGCGGCCCCGTGAGGCTCAGCCCTCGGAGCGCAGCGCGCGGCGCTGCTTCTCCAGGTCCATCAGGTCCGCGAACACCTGCTGGTAGCGGTCCGGCTCCTGCTCCGGGTCGAGCCGCTGCAGCGAGCCACGGACGTCGGCGATCCTGCGGGTGAGCGCCAGGTCGACGAGCGCTCCGACGAGCCCGCGGACGTAGTCCTCCATCGCGTCGGCACGGTCCTCCGGCAGCGGCGCGACCGAGAGCTCGCTGATGACGGGCTGCACCGTGACCGGGGCGGACTCCATCACACGCTCGAGCCACGCAGCGGACGAGCCGTCTGCCGCGGACGCCATCCCGCCCGCGGACCGGATGGCGTCGTGGACCGCGCGGGCCGCGGGCGTCGAGAAGGTCTGCGGCCCCAGCGGGTCGAAGAGCGCCGCGGGCACCAGGTCGGGGAACTGCAGCACGGCCTCGAGCGCCTCGCGCTCCAGCCGTGCGACAGGGTCCGGGTCGCGGCCGCCCCGGCGGGACGCCTCGGTCCCCCACGCCTGCGGCGGCGCCTCCTCGGCGCCCGCGTGGCGCGGACCGTCGCTACCGGCACCTGCTCGGCTGCTGCCACGCGAGCCGCCGCGTCCGCCGGCGGCGCGCACCGCGGCGCGCACCGTCTCGATGTCGGTGCCGACCCGGTCGGCGAGCATCCGGGTGTACTCCGGGCGCAGCGCGGCATCCCGGATCCCGGCGACCACGGGCGCGGCCTCCCGCACCGCGGCCACGCGGCCCTCCGCCGTCGAGCAGTCGTAGCCCTTGACGATCGACGTCAGGACGAACTGGAACAGCGGCTGACGCGTCCTGACGAGAGCGGCCACCGCCTCCGGACCGCGCGCCAGGCGCAGGTCGCACGGGTCCATGCCGTCCGGGCTGATCGCGACGAAGGTCTGGGCGTAGAACCGCTGGTCCTCGGCGAACGCGCGCAGCGCCGCCTTCTGGCCTGCCGCGTCGCCGTCGAAGGTGAAGACCACCTCCCCACCGGTGCTGCCGCCACCGGCGAGGCGCACCCCGCTGCCCGCGGACATGTCGCCCAGCATCCGCCGGACGACGCGCACGTGGTCCTCGCCGAAGGCCGTGCCGCAGGTCGCGACGGCCGTCGTCACACCCGACAGGTGGGCCGCCATGACGTCGGTGTAGCCCTCGACGACCACGACCTGCTTGGAGCGGGCTATGTCCCGCTTGGCCAGGTCGATGCCGTAGAGCACCTGGGACTTCTTGTAGAGCTGCGTCTCGGGGGTGTTGAGATACTTGGGCCCCTGGTCCTCGTCGAAGAGCTTGCGCGCGCCGAAGCCGATCGTCTCACCGGTGACGTCCCGGATCGGCCACATGAGACGGCCGCGGAACCGGTCGTAGGTGCCTCGGCTCCCCTGGCTCATCAGCCCGGAGGCCGTGAGCTCGTCCTCGGTGAAGCCGCGGCCCCGCAGGTGCCGCTGCAGCGAGTCCCAGCCCGTCGGCGCGAACCCGATGCCGAAGGTCTCCGCGGCGTCCCGCCCGAAGCTGCGCTGCGCGAGGAACTCGCGAGCCGCGGCGGCCTCCGGCGTCATCAGCTGCTCGGCGTAGAACTGCGCGGCCACGCGGTGCGCGTCCAGGAGACGACGGCGCCGACCGGTGTCCGCGGGGGTACGGGGCCCCGACCCCTCCTCGTAGCGCAGCTGGATGTTGGCGCGGCCCGCGAGGTACTCGACCGCCTCGGTGAAGCCGAGACCGTCGAGCTTCTGCACGAAGCTGATGACGTCGCCGCCCTCGTTGCAGCCGAAGCAGTGCCAGCGGCCCATCTGCGGGCGCACGTGGAACGAGGGGGTGCGCTCGTCGTGGAACGGGCACAGGCCCTTCATCGACCCAACGCCCGCGGGCCGCAGCGTCACGTGCTCGCCGACGATCTCCTCGATGTTCGAGCGCTCGCGGACAGCATCGACGTCTTCGCGCTTGATGAGTCCGGCCACGAGGCGAGTCTAGTGAGTGGCGCAAGCCGGCGCGGCCGGCGTCGTCGGCCGCGGACCGGCAGGGGTGGGACGCCGGGGGCTCAGTGCGGGCGGACGAGCCGCGCGTGCCACTGCAGCGCCGAGACGTCTGTGAGCGACGCCACCTGGTCCACCACGACCCGCAGCCGGGCCGCGTCGTCGCCCGCATCGCGCCAGTCCGCCGCGAAGGTCGTCTCGAGCTCGGCGGGCGCACGGTCGACGAGCGCGGCGACGAGGTCGGTGAGCACCTGTCGCTGGCGCCCGTACAGGGGCTCGCTCTCGCGCGGTGCCATGACGTAGGCGACCGCGATGCCCTTGAGCACGAGGATCTCGGCCTGGGTGGACTCCGGGACCACGAGGCTCGCGGCGTACCGGGTGAGCGGGCCGTCACCGTACTGCGACCTCGTGGCCCGTTCGGCGTCGTTCGCGAACCGGCCGATCAGCGAGCTCGTCATGTTCTTCAGCGCTGCGAGCGCACGCCGCGAGCCGTCGAAGCCCCGCACGAGCAGGCCGGCGTCGTCCAGGCGCTGGATCGCCGCACGCAGCGCGTCAGGGCCTACCGCGAAGCCGTACCAGGCCTCGACGGCCTCGACCACGCGGTCGCGCTCCTCGTCCGCGGCGAGCACGGCGAGGTCCATGCGGCCGCCGACGACGGCGTCCTCCACGTCGTGCACCGAGTAGGCGACGTCGTCGGCGAGGTCCATGACCTGCGCCTCGAGGCACTTCACGCCCTCGGGCGCGCCCTCGCGGAGCCAGCGGAACACCGGAAGGTCGTCCTCGTAGACGCCGAACTTGTGGGTGCGACGCCCATCGGCCCGCAGCGGTCCGTGATCGGCCCGCCACGGGTACTTCACCGAGGCGTCCAGGCTCGCCCGGGTGAGGTTGAGACCGGCAGAGCGTCCGTCGTCGGTGAGCACCTTGGGCTCGAGACGGGTGAGCAGCCGCAGCGTCTGGGCGTTGCCCTCGAAGCCGCCGACCTCTCTGCTCAGCTCGGCGAGCGCGCGCTCGCCGTTGTGGCCGAACGGCGGGTGCCCCAGGTCGTGGGCGAGACAGGCGGTGTCGACGACGTCGGGGTCGCAGCCCAGCGCCTTGCCGAGCTCGCGCCCCACCTGCGCGACCTCGAGCGAGTGCGTGAGTCGGGTGCGCACGAAGTCGTCCGACGACGGCCCGAGGACTTGCGTCTTGGCGCCCAGCCGCCGCAGCGCCGAAGAGTGGACGAGGCGCCCACGGTCGCGCTCGAAGGGCGTACGAGCCTTGCTCTTGGACGGTTCGACGACCCAGCGTTCGAGGTCGGCGGGCACGTACCCCGGTGTCACAGACAGGCTCACGGACCCACCCTAAGGGCACCGCGAGACAGTGACGTGCACCTGCCTCACCCCAACCGCCACACCCCGGCGCCGGCGCCCGTCCCGTCCACCACCAGCTCGTCGCCGTCGAGCTCGGTCTCGAGCGTGCCGAACAACCGTTCCGCCCGGCCGCCCCCGAGCAACGACGCGGGCAGCCTCGCCCCGGACCACCGGTCGCGGGCGACGACGACGAGCACCCGCTCCTCGGGCGTCTCGCGCAGGTAGCCGAGCGCGTCGTCCTCCACCACGACCCACCGCAGGCCGCCGTCCCGCAGCGCACCGACCTCGTGACGCAGCGCGACCAGGGCGCGGAACGTCTCGAAACGTTCTTCGTCCTGGCGCGAGGGGTCGTCCCAGGGCATCGTGCGGCGCGACTCCTCGCCGCTGCGCCCCTCGAGCCCCCACTCCTCGCCGGCGAAGACCACCGGCGTGCCGGGGTACGTCAGGAGCAGCACCACGGCGAGCAGCACCCGGGCGGGATCGCCCGCGACGGTCTGGATCCGCGGGGTGTCGTGGGACGCGAGCAGGTTCCACTGCGCACGGGTGACGGCCCACGGCACCGCCGAGCCGAACTCCCGCATCGTCGCCACCGTCTGGCCGCCGGTGCGACGCGCGACCGGACCGGGCAGCTCGTGGGAGGCGATCGCACCGTGCTCGGGCGCCACCCATGCCCAGACCGGGCGGGTGAAGGCCGCGTAGTTCATGACGGCGTGCCAGCCGTCGCCCTGGGCGTCGGCCGTCGCGTCGTGGAAGTGCTCTCCGACCAGCAGCGCCTCCTCGCGCGCCTCCTGGAGCGTCTCGCGCACGTCGTGCGCGACCTGGTGCGCGAGGTCCACCGCGCCCAGGCGTCCGGTCATGTTGGCCACGTCGATGCGCCAGCCGTCCAGCGCGTAGGGCTCGCGCAGCCACCGGGAGGCGACGCTCCCGGGACCTCTCACGAGGCGACCGGCGAGGTCCGACCCGTCGTAGCGCAGCTTGGGCAGGCTCGTGAAGCCCTTCCACCCCACGTGGCCGTCCTCGGACCAGTAGTAGAAGCCGTGCTCGGGGCTGTCGGGGTCCGCGAGCGCGGTGCGGAACCAGTCGTGCCCCAGACCCGTGTGGTTGGTGGTGAGGTCGCCCATGAGCCGCATCCCGCGCGCGTGCACCGCGCGGGACAGCGAGGCGAGCGCCTCGTCGCCGCCGAGCAGCGGGTCGACCGTCTCGAAGGACGTCGCGTCGTAGCGGTGGTTGGATCGGCCAGGGAAGAACGGCGTGAGGTAGACCACGTCGACACCGAGCCGCTGCAGGTGGTCGAGGTGCTCCTCGACACCTCGCAGGTCACCGCCGTACAGCTGCGTGGCCGCCGTGCGGCCGAAGCCGTCCACCGGGTCGTCCCACCGCCGGGGCACGGCCCAGGAGGGCGCTGGGCGCTCGTCGGCCAGGGCCGATCGGGCGAAGCGGTCCGGGAAGACCTGGTAGACGACGGCGTCCCGTGCCCAGCGGGGCGCGCCGCCGTGCGTCGAGAGCCGGAAGTCTCCCGCGTCCGAGACGTCGCGCGAGTGCAGGCCGCGACCGTCGAGCCAGCGATAGGTGTCGCCGTAGCGCAGCAGGAAGCGGTAGCTGGTGACGGGGTTGGTGACGCGCACCGAGGCGCGGTACCAGGTCTCCCGTTCCGTCTCGGGGGTCACCGCCCGCCTGTCCGCAGGCCGATCGACGACTGCCCGCTCGAGGAACGGCTCACCGTCGCGCACGGTGCGGACCCACACCTCGTCGGGCACCGGCGACGCACCGTGCGGTACCCGCACGCGCACCGGCACCACGTCACCCAGAGAAGGCACCTCGTCGGGCACGTAGAGCGCCGACCCGTCGTGGTGGGGCAGCTCGACCAGGCGTGGTGCGGTGACGGCGGCGGTCGGTGGCAGGTCTGACGGCTGCGTCGACGGGCCGACCGTCCGGCTCATCCCTTGACCGCGCCGGCGGTCAGTCCCGAGACGATGTACTTCTGCAGGAACAGGAACAGCACCACCACCGGGATCGCCGCGAGCACGGCGCCCGCGGCGAACAACGACCACGGCGCGTTGCGCTCGTCGGAGGCCCACTGGTACAGGCCGATCGCGAGCGTGAACTTGTCGTTCGTCGCCAGGACGGTCTTGGCGATGATGAACTCGCCGTAGGTGCCGATGAACGAGAGCAGGCCGACGACCACGAGGATGGGCGTCACCAGCGGCAGGATGACCTTCCAGAACACCTGGGCGTGCGAGGCGCCGTCGATCCGAGCCGCCTCGTCGAGCTCGCGCGGGATCGTGTTGAAGAAGCCGTACATGAGGAAGGTGTTCACGCCGAGCGCCCCGCCGAGATACACGGCGATGAGCCCGAGGATCGTGTTCAGGCCGAGGATCGGGAAGACGTCGCGCAGCGCGATGAGGAGCAGGAAGATGGCGACGACGGCGAGCATCTGCGGGAACATCTGGATCAGCAGCAGCGCCGTCAGGCTCGAGCGACGACCCCGGAACCGGAACCGGGAGAACGCATAGGCCGCGGCACCGCCCATGAAGACCGTGCCGACCGCGGTGACGGTGCAGACCACGAGGGAGTTGACCGCCCAGCGGCCGAAGCCCTTGCGGAACAGCTCGGAGTAGTTCGAGGTGTCGAACACCTGGAACAGGTCGTTGGACCCGCTCAGGGTGCCGCCGGGATGGTTGAGCGACGCAGAGAGCACGTACAGCAGCGGGATGATGCACACGGCGATCACCACGACGCCCACGACGTGCTTCCAGAGCACCTCGCGCAGCCAGACGCCCTTGCTGAGGGTGCTCGAGCCGATGAGCTCTCCGTGCTGGTTCTTGACCTGATGACGCGCCATGATCACAGCTCCTCGAGCGAACGGGTACGGCGGAAGCCGAGCCACGAGATGATGCCGACGAGGATGAAGATGAGGATCGACACCGCGCTCGCCAGGCCGTACTGCTTGCTCCCGGACTCGAAGGCCACCGAGTAGACCATCGAGATCAGGATGTCGGTGTCACCGATCTGCAACGGCGAGCCCACGAAGTTGGGCCCGCCTCCGGTGAGCATGTAGATCAACGAGAAGTTGTTGAAGTTGAACGCGAAGGAGGAGATCAGCAGCGGCGCGACCGACACCATGAGCAGCGGCAGGGTGATCCGCCGGAAGATGCGCAGCGGTCCGGCACCGTCGATCTTGGCGGACTCGGTCACGTCGGTGGGGATCGACTGCAGCGCCCCCGTGCAGATGAGGAACATGTAGGGGAACCCCAGCCACAGGTTCACGAGCAGCACCGAGACCTTGGCCAGCGTCGGGTCTGTGAGCCAGTTGATGTGCGCGCCGCCCAGCAGGACCGTGTTGACGAAGCCGGACTCGGAGTTGAGCATGCCGCGCCACACGAGGGCGGCGAGGAAGCCGGGGAAGGCGTACGGCAGGATCAGCAGCGCCCGGTAGATCTTTCGCCCGCGCACGCGCGGGTCGTTGAAGACGATCGCGAGGAACAGGCCGAGCAGGAAGGTCGTGGCCACGGACAGGAAGGCGAAGACGAAGGTCCACACGAAGATCTTGAAGAAGCTGCCCGAGATGGTCTCGTCGTGGAACATCGCGGTGAAGTTCTCGAAGCCCACCGAGACGCGCCAGCCCGGCACGAGCTTCTCGCCGTCGGACGAGACGAAGTTGCCGTGGTCGTTGGGGGTGTAGGTCTCGCCGGTCTGCGTGTTCACGAAGGTGTCACCATCGGCGACGTACTTCATGATCGGCGTGAACACGTACGCCGTCTGCCCGTCCTGGGTGCGCAGCGTCCCGTCGGCCGCGGAGGAGGACATCGGCACCGCGAGCGCGGTGACCTCCGAGGAGCGCTTGATGATGTCCGCGAAGGTGAGGACCGTGGACCCGGGCACCTCGGTGACCTTGCCGCTGTCCTCGCTCGCGCCCTCCACCGCCTGCAGCGGCTGGGACGGGGTACCGGAGACGACGGTCCCGTCGCGCACGACCGCGAGGCCGAGATCGCCGCCCGTGTCGACGACCGCCACCGGGAACGAGGGCGACCCGTCGAGCCGCACCTCGTTCTGGGAGATGATCGCCTCGATCGCGTCGGCCTTGGTGGAGTTGTGACCGTCGCCGTAGTTCGTGAACGCGACGTAGGCGGTGTAGCCCATGGTGAAGATCTGGAACACCAGGAGGAACAGCAGCCCGGGGACGAGGTACTTCGCGGCGATCGCCCGGCGTGTGAAGTACGCCCAGTTGACGACGACGAGCGCGAGGACGAGGAACGCGACGATCGCCCAGCTCTGCACGGCCCACGCGGTGAGGATCCCGTAGATGCCCAGCGCGTCGACGACGGCGACGAGACCGAGCTTGGCGAGGAACCCGGCGGAGTAGCGCCGTGCGTGGGACGCGTCGGGCGGTGGGCCGGAGGTCTCACCGCCGTCGCCGCCGGACGCGGCACGGGTCGCCGTCCTGCGCGAGGACGGTGCGGGCTGGGAGTCGGTCATCATGCCTGCTTTCGGGCTGCGGGACCACGTGGGGTCACCGTGGGCGAGGCGGCGTGCGACGGTCTCGCGGACGTCGAGACCGACGTCGCCCGACCCCGCCGACGAGCGCTGCGCGCACGACTGTGTGCGGAACGGGTGCCGTCGGGCGATGCGCCGACCCGACGGCACCCTCGGACGGTACGCCCGCGCAGGAGCGGGCGCACCGTCAGGAGGCGGCCACCGCTACTTCGTGGCCTTGTCGATGACGGACTGGAGGTTGTCCACCATCTTGTCCCAGGCCTTGTCGGCGTCCTTGGCCTGGCCGCCGATGATCTGGGCCTGGGTACCGCCCCACTGGGCCCACAGGTCGCCCATGAAGGAGAAGCCCGGCATCGGTGCGGTGCCCGAGGCGTCCGCGAAACCCTTGAGCACGGCGTCGTCGACCTGGTCGGCCGCGGCGGTCAGCGCCGGCATACGACCACCGGACTTGTAGATCGCCGTCTGGACGTCGGCCGAACCGAGGTAGTTGACGACGAAGTCGTTGGCGACGATCGCGTTCTGCGTCTTCGCGCTGATGAACGCGCCCTGGACGCCGACGAACGGCAGCGACGGCGAACCGCCCGCGCTGGGCACCGGGAGCACGGAGATGTCCATGCCCGCCTTGACGAAGTCCGAGGTGTACCAGGGACCCGTGATGATGTACGCGGACTGGCCCTTGGAGAAGGCCTCCTTGGCCTGGTCGCCGCCGATGGCGGTGTTCAGCACACCCTCCTTGCCGAGCTTCTGGATGTACTCGGCGAACTTGTGGCCGCTGTCACCGCCCAGGCCGAGGGTCTGGGTGTAGGAACCGTCCGAGTTCTGGGTGAAGATCGGCGCACCGAAGGACGTCTGGATCGGGTACATGTGGTACGCGTCGCCGTCGGTGGTGACCTGCAGGAGGAGCGGGTACTTGGTCTTGAGGGACTTGCCCTGGTCGACGAGCCCGTCGAAGGTGTCCGGTGTCGAGTCGACCAGCTTGTTGTTCCGCACCAGGGCGATGTTCTCGGTCGCGTAGGGCAGGCCGTAGACCTGGCCACCGTCGGTGAAGGCGGAGATCGACACCGGGTTGAACTCCGAGGCCTTGTCGCCGAGCTGGATCGGCTGGACCACCCCGTTGGCGACGAACTCGCCGGTCCAGTCGTGCGCGCCGATGATGACGTCAGGACCGGCACCGGTCGGGACCTGCTTGACGAAGTCGGTCCGGATGTCGCCCGAGGCCTTCTGCACCAGCTTCACGGTGACGCCCGTCTTCGCCTGGTACTCGGTCGCCAGCGCTTTGAAGTCGTTGATCCGGGTCTCGTCCACCCAGACGGTCAGGGTGCCGCCCAGCTCGGGCGTGGCCTCGTCGGTGGGTGAGGCGCTCGTGGAACCGGTGGTGGCTGGTGCGGTGCTCGTGGCGTCGCCGCCCGAGCACGCGGCCAGCGCCAGGACGGCGCCGACGGTCACTGCGGTCAAGATGCTCCGTTGCATCGGTCTCACTCCCATGTGATGGTCGGTCGTGCGGCCTCACGGGAGTCGTACGACCCGCCGACGGCCTCGAATGACTCACACCGTAGACGAGTTCGGCCGCCTGTGCAACGACTTGCAGCAAGAATGTCGAGAGTCTTACAGTTCCGTTGCAGCGTAGGGCCGCCCAGGACCTCCGCCAGACGCCTGCCGACAATGACAGTCCCTACCAGGCGCGCCTAGGACGAGGAGGTCTCGTGGCATCCGTTAGTCTCTTTCACGTGCGTACACGACTCGCAGACCTGGCCGAGCAGGCCGGCGTCAGCACCGCGACGGTGTCGCGGGTTCTGAACGGGAAGTCGAACGTCTCCCGCGAGACCCGCCAGGCCGTGCTCTCGGCGCTGGACCAGCTCGGGTACGAGCGCCCGGAACGACTGCGTCGTCGCTCCGCCGGCCTCGTAGGTCTCGTCGTGCCCGAGCTCGTGAACCCGGTGTTCCCCGCGCTCGCCCAGGTCGTCGAGGACCACCTCGCCGACGCCGGCTACACGCCGTTGCTGTGCACCCAGTCCCCCGGCGCCACGACCGAGGACGAGTACGTCGAGATCCTCATCGAGCACGGCGTGGACGGCATCGTCTTCGTCTCCGGCCTGCACGCCGACACCCAGGCGAACCACGACCGCTACGCCCGGCTGCACGAGCGGGGCATCCCGATGGTCCTCGTCGGTGGGTACACCGAGGGCATCGATGCCCCGTTCGTCTCCGCGGACGACGTCGTCGCCGCCGAGCTCGCCGTACGGCACCTCGTCAGCCTGGGGCACCGAAAGATCGGGCTCGCCGGTGGTCTCGCGCGGTTCGTGCCCACCCAGCGCAAGCAGGCGGGGTTCATCCGTTCCCTGGTCAGCCACGGGCTGGCCGCCGACGAGGTCGAGGCCGCGAGCCACGTCGTCAACACGCTGTTCACCGTGGAGGGCGGCCAGGTGGCAGCCAACGAGCTGCTCGACTCGGGCCACACGGCGATCGTGTGCGGCAGCGACATCATGGCGCTCGGCGCCATCCGGGCGGCCCGGGCCCGCGGCCTGTCGGTGCCCCGCGACGTGTCCGTCGTCGGGTACGACGACTCGCCGCTCATCGCCTTCACGGACCCGCCGCTGACCACCGTGCGCCAGCCCGTGGCCGCGATGGGGCGGGCCGCGGTGGCATCGCTGCTCACCGAGATCGGTGGCGAGCGTGCGCCTCGCTCCGAGCTGCTGTTCCAGCCCGAGCTGGTGGTGCGCGAGTCCACCGGGAGCGCACCGCTCGGGAGCTAGACCGAGGACCTTCCGGCATCGAGGCCGGGTCGGGCGACACGTCGCCCGACCCGGCCTTCGTCGTCCCCACCGCACGCGACACGCGGATGTCGCTTCGCTGAAAATTCTGTGCAACGATACTGCAACAGACATTTCGACCGGATCCCTCCCGGCCTTTCGACGACGCAAGGACGACCCCGTGACGACCTCCCGGATCTCGACGATCACCCCCGACGACGCCCGCGCCACCGGCACGCACGTCGCCTCCGCTGTCCACGAGCCCGTCGCCCCCGACTCACCGTGGTGGCGCCACGCCGTCATCTACCAGGTGTACCCGCGCTCGTTCGCGGACTCGGACGGAGACGGCGTCGGCGACCTGCGCGGGGTCACCGCGCACCTCGACCACCTGGTCGCGCTCGGGGTGGACGCCGTCTGGCTCTCGCCGTTCTATCGCTCCCCGCAGCGCGACGCCGGCTACGACGTCGCCGACTATCGCGACGTCGACCCGTTGTTCGGCTCCCTCGCCGATGCCGACGAGCTGATCGACGCCGCCCATGCACGGGGCATACGCATCGTGGTGGACCTCGTTCCCAACCACACCTCCGACCAGCACCCGTGGTTCGTCGAGGCGCTCGCCGCGAGCCCCGGCAGCGCCGCACGCGCCAGGTACCTGTTCCGGGAGGGCAGCGGCGAGCACGGCGAGCTGCCGCCCAACAACTGGCAGTCGATCTTCGGCGGTCCCGCCTGGACACGGCTCGAGGACGGCCAGTGGTACCTGCACATGTTCGACTCCAGCCAGCCGGACCTGAACTGGGACAACCCCGAGGTGGGTGACGAGTTCGAGTCCGTGCTGCGGTTCTGGCTCGACCGCGACGTCGACGGGTTCCGCGTGGACGTCGCGCACGGCATGGTCAAGGCCCCCGGCCTGCCCGACTGGGACGGGCACGTCGCCATGGTCGAGGGGGCCGCCGACATCGCCGCAGGGGCGCCCGAGGACGGCTCGACGGGGGCCGGCAACACCGGACCGATGTTCGACCAGGAGGGCGTCCACGACATCTACCGCCGCTGGCGCGAGGTGCTCGACGAGTACGACGGTGATCGTGCTCTGGTCGCCGAGGCCTGGGTGGAGCCGCTGTCACGGCTCGCGCGCTACGTGCGGCCCGACGAGATGAACCAGGCCTTCAACTTCAGCTTCCTGACGACGCCGTGGCAGGCCGAGCGGTTGCGCGGCGTCGTCGAGGCGTCCTTGCGCGCCAACGACGCCGTGGGTGCCCCCACCACCTGGGTGCTCTCGAACCACGACGTCGTGCGGCACTCCAGCCGGCTCGGCCTGGCCAGCCCGGGGCTGCGCCCCAACGGCATCTTCGCCGAGGACCCTCAGCCGGACGCCGGGCTCGGTCTGCAGCGGGCACGCGCCGCCACGCTGCTGATGCTCGGCCTGCCCGGCTCCGCCTACCTCTACCAGGGCGAGGAGCTGGGGCTGCCCGAGCACAGCGCGCTCGACGCCTCCGTGCGCCAGGACCCGGCGTTCTTCCGCACGCAGGGCGTGGAGGCCGGCCGCGACGGCTGCCGCGTGCCGCTCCCGTGGGTCGCCGACGCGCCTGGCTACGGCTTCTCGCCCACCGGCGAGACCTGGCTGCCGCAGCCCGGGTCCTTCCGCGCCCACGCAGCCGACGTCGAGGCCACCGCTCCCGGCTCGACGCTGCAGATGTACCGCTCGGCGCTGCGGCTGCGGCGCGAGGCCTCGCTCGGCACCGGTTCCCTCACGTGGGAGCCCGCGTGGAGCGGCTCCGCGGACGTGGTGGCGCTGCGCAACCGCGAGGTCGTGGTGCTGGCGAACCTGGGGACGGAGCCGGTGAAGGTCCCGAACGGCGTCAAGGTGCTCGTCGCCTCGGGCCCCCTGGTCGGTGACGAGTCCGGCGCGCTGCTCGTGCCGACCGACACCACCGTGTGGTTCCGCGCCTGACGGACGCGCTCGACGAGGAGAGCGAAGCCCCGGACACGCTCGTCGTCCGGGGCGGCGCTCTCCCGCTCGGCGAGGGTCAGCGGGCTCAGCCTCCCGAGACCGAGCTCTCCGCCTCCGCCAGGCGGAGCCGGTGCTCGTCGGACAGCTCACGCGAGTCGAGCCAGCCGTACGGCAGGTGCGGCTGCTTGGGCGTTCCCTGGCGACCGCGCTGGCCCTCGGCGTCGGCTCCCGGGTACGGCTGGTCGAGGTCGAGCGCGTCCAGCCGCTCGCGCAGCTCGGCGAGCGTGGAGACCAGAGCGAGACCGCGGCGTGCGTCCCCGCCCACGGCGTAGCCCTTGAGGTACCACGCCATGTGCTTGCGCAGGTCACGCATGCCCTTGTCCTCGTCCTCGAAGTACCGGGCCATCAGCTCGCCGTGCCGGTAGATCGTGTCGGCCACCTGGCGCAGGCCCGGGCGCACCCGCTCGTCGGAGCCGGAGAACGCCGCATCGAGGTCGGCGAAGAGCCACGGACGGCCCTGGCAGCCGCGGCCGACGACGACACCGTCCGCCCCCGTGCGCGACAGCATCTCCAGCGCGTCCTCGGCCGACCAGACGTCACCGTTGCCGAGCACCGGGACCTTCGTCACCGTCTGCTTGAGCAGACGGATCGCGTCCCAGTCGGCGGTGCCCGAGTAGTAGTCGGCGGCGGTGCGTGCGTGCAGGGCGACCGCGGCGACGCCGGCCTCCTGCGCGATCAGCCCGGCGTCGAGGTAGGTCTCGTGGTCGGCGTCGATGCCCTTGCGCATCTTGACCGTGATCGGGACACCGAACGGTGCGGCGGCCGCGACCGCGGCGTCGACGATGCGCTGGAAGAGCTCACGCTTCCAGGGCAGCGCCGCTCCCCCGCCCTTGCGGGTGACCTTGGGAACGGGGCAGCCGAAGTTCAGGTCGACGTGGTCGGCCCGGTCCTCGCCCGCGATGATCGCCACCGCTCCGGCGACCGTGGCCGGGTCGACGCCGTAGACCTGCGCGGAGCGGGTGGCCTCGTCCTCGTCGAAGGTGACGATGCGCAGGGCCTCGGGGTTGCGCTCGACCAGCGCGCGGGACGTCACCATCTCGGCGACGTACAGCCCTCGACCCTGTTCCCGGCACAACCGTCGGAACGCGGCGTTCGTCACCCCCGCCATCGGTGCGAGCACGACCGGGACGGGCGCGGTGAGGGGCCCGATGCGCAGGGGGGCCGGGAGGGTCGTCGAGATCGTCACCGTCCCATTGTCCCCCGGTGCCGGGACGACGCGGCACCGCTGCTCACAGCCAGCCGTTGTCCTGCGCGATCCGCACGGCCTCGGCACGGGTGCGCGCGTACGTCTTGCCCATCGCCGCGGACAGGTAGTTGCGCACCGTGCCCTCGGACAGATGGGTCGCGGCTGCCAGGTCGGCGACGGTGCCGCCGTCCCGCGCCGCACGCAGCACGTCACGCTCCCGGTCGGTGAGCGGCGAGTTCCCGACCACCAACGACTCCAGCGCGAGGTCGGGGTCGACCACCCGCAACCCCCGGTGCACGCGACGCACCGCGTCCGCCAGCTGTTCGGCCGGCGTGTCCTTGACCACGAAGCCGCTCGCACCGGCGTCCAGCGCTCGCCGCACGTAGCCCGGTCGCCCGAAGGTGGTCACGACGAGGGACCGGCACGAGGGCAGCTCGCGGTGCAGCGCGGCCGCGGCCTCGATCCCGTCGGCCCCGGGCATCTCGACGTCGAGCAGCGCGACGTCGGCCCGTGCCTCCCGCGCGGCCGGGACCACCTCGTCGCCGCGCGCCACCTGCGCCACGACCACGAGGTCGTCCTCCATCTCCAGGAGCGCCGCGAGCGCACCGCGCACCAGGGACTGGTCGTCGGCGAGCAGCAGCCGGATGGGTCCGTCGGTCATCATGTGTCCCCCGTCGCGGCAGAGCGGTGCCCGGAAGCGGCACGGGCGGTCGGCCTCGTCTCCGGCGCGGGCTTCTGCGCCCGGCGGCGCACGGCGAGCCGGAAGCCGCCGAGCGCGCCCGTCCCCGTCTCGAGGACCGCACCGACCGCCGCGGCACGCTCCCGCAGCCCGCTCAGACCATGCCCTCGGGCCGGACCGGGTGATCCGGTGCGCGCCGGGGCAGGCACCTGCGCCCGGTGACCGCGGTCCTGCTCCCCCGCCTGCCCCCTGACCCGTCCCTCGACCTGCCCGTCGTCCTCGACCACGATCCGGTCGGGCGCGAGCGTCACGACGACGCGGGACGCGTCGGCATGACGCAGGACGTTGGTGGTGCCCTCCCGCACGGTCCACGCGAACACCTCGCGCAGGTCCTCCGGAACCATGTCGACCGTGGTCGGCAGCTGGGCGTCGATGCCAGCGGCGTCGAGCGCGCGGCCCGCCGCGGCAAGCTCGGCGGCGAGCGACACCTGATGCATGGCCGCCACGGTACCGCGCACGTCCGCGAGCGCGGAGCGCACGAGCGCCTGGATGTCGCGCAGCTCGGCGGCCGCCCGCTGCGGGTCCACCGTGACGAGCCGCGAGGCGAGCTCCGACTTCACCGCCACGACCGTGAGCGAGTGGCCCAGCACGTCGTGCACGTCGCGCGCGATCCGGTCCCGCTCCCGGGTGACCGCCAGCGCGGCGACCTGCTCCTGGGCGACGAGCAGCTGACGGTTGCGCTCGATGAGCTGGAGGAAGCCGAACACCGCCATGCTCGCCAGCACGATCGCCCAGACCGTACCGTCCTCGGCCTGCCAGCCCGGGACGAGCCGCGGGACCACGAGAGCGGCGGCGGCGAGCACCACCGTGCCCACGAGCCCCACCACGGTGCGCACGAGGTAGAGGAAGGTGACGCTCACGAAGACGAGCCCGACGAGCCCGTGCTCGTGCGCGCCGAGCGTCGAGAGCGCCACGAACCCGAGCTGGACGAGGACCACCAGCACGACCCACCGGGGCGACAGCGCACGAGCCTGCGGGCGGCCCACCCCGATGAGGAAGAAGGTCCCGGCGAACACCGCGGCGACGCCCACCACCCCGACGATCGTCAGGACCCGGACGAAGGTCGAGCCTGTCTCGATCGACGTGAGCGGCTCGCTGAGGAACACGAGCCACACGAGGCTCAGCAGCGGTCCGACCACCCGCCAGGCCCGACGCTGGCGCCGGGGGTCGACCGGAGGCGCGCTCCCGGGCTCGGTGCTCATGAGGAGCACGCTATCGTCTCGCACCACGGACCGGCTCACACCCGCGCGGTGTCCTTGCGGAACCGCCAGGCGGCGCCGACCGAGAACAGCACCGCCCAGACGACGACGTTGACGATCCCGACGACCGGTACGCCCCCTCCCGCGATCGGCGCCCGCACGAGCTCCGCCAGGCCGTAGGTGGGCATGAGCTGCGCGACGTGCTCGAACCAGCCGCCGTCGAGCGGGACGAACAGGCCGCCCGCGAACGACAGCAGCGCCAGCCCCGGGCCGAGGATCTGCATCACGTTCTCCGAGGGCAGCAGGTACCCCATGAACAGGCCGAAGGCGGCGAAGACGATCGAGCCGACCCAGGCGATCAGCGGGCACAGGATCCAGGCGTACCAGGGCATCTGCGCGTGGAAGAAGCTGCCCACGACCATGGTGATGAGCACGGAGACCGCACCCAGCGCCATCGTCGCGGAGATCTTGGTGGCCACGTAGGACCAGGTGCGCAGCGGGGTGAGGCGCAGCTGACGCGTCCAGCCCTGGGCGCGCTCGACGGAGACCGTCGCGCCCCCGGAGGTCGCGGTGAGCATCGCACCGTACAGCGCCATCGACACCAGGATCCAGGCCGTGACGTTGGCGTGACCGCTCCCGGCGTCCTCGGTCCGGTACGCCGACTGGGCCCCGAAGATGATGAAGAACAGGGGCGGCATGACGAAGGAGAAGATCAGCGTCCGACGGTTGCGGAAGAACCGGCGCAGCTCGAGGCGCAGGTAGGTCCGCGAGAAGCCCGGTCCGCGTGACGTGGTGCGCGCGGGGGCGCCCGGGACGGCTGCCCGGAGGGCGCGAGCGGGGGTGAGGTCGTTCATCGCTGTGCTCCTCGCGTGGTGTCCTGGGTCGTGCCGCTAGCGGTGCCGACGGTCGTGAGCGCCACGAAGGCGTCCTCGAGGTTCTCGGCGGCGATCTCGAGGTCGCGCGCCGTCGTGCCCGTGAGCAGGTAGCGCGCGACGACGTCGGAGTCCGTGGCGCGCACGAGGACCCGCGCCCCACGCTCCTCGACCGTGTCGACCCCGGGGATCGCGCGAATCGTCTCCATGACCTGGTCACGCTCGGTCGGGTCGTCGACGAGCGCGCTCACGGTGCGCCCGGAGGCGAGGTTCTTGATCTCGGCGGCGCTGCCGTCCGCGACGATCCGCCCCTGGCTCACCAGGACGATCCGGTCGGCGTAGGCGTCCGCCTCCTCGAGGTAGTGCGTCGCGAAGACGATCGTGCGACCGTGGGCGGCGTCCTCGCGGATGGCCGACCAGAACTCCCGGCGACCCTCGACGTCCATGCCCGTCGTGGGCTCGTCGAGGAGCAGGAGGTCCGGCTCGGAGACGAGCGCCATGGCGAAGCGCAGCCGCTGCTGCTGGCCGCCGGAGCACTTGGCGACCGTGCGGTCGGCGATGTCGGCGATCCCCGCGCGCTCGAGGAAGGGCGCCGCGGGAGCAGTGGTGCCGAAGAGGGCTGCGGTGAGCTCGACGGTCTCGGCGACCGTGATGTCCCGCAGCAGGCCGCCGGTCTGCATGACGGCGGCGACCTGGCCGGCCGCGATCGCCTCGGCAGGGGTCTTGCCGAAGACCCGGACCGACCCGGCGGTGGGGTCGCTCAGCCCCAGGACCATGTCGATGGTCGTCGTCTTGCCGGCGCCGTTGGGGCCGAGGAAGGCCACGACCTCGCCGGGCCGGATGGTCAGGTCGATGCCGCGCACGGCGTGGACCGGGGCGCCGGCGGCGACGAAGTCCTTGCGGAGGCTGCGCAGCGAGAGCGCGGGCGTGGCGCCTGCTGTCGGGGTACGTGGGGTCGTTGTCATGGTTCCATCGAACCCTCCATGACACCCGGACGGCAGAGACCACCGTCACCGCTTCGGCATGACAGATGTCATCACGAGGTGCGGGGACGCCGACGGGGTCGGTGGCACGAGGCACGTGCCACCGACCCCGTCCAGGAGGTGGTGCCGGGCGGACGCTCAGGCACCGACGAGATGCTGGGCGAGGAACCCGGGGACCTTGTCGATCGCGATGCGCTCCTGGGCCATGGAGTCGCGGTGACGCACGGTGACCGCCTGGTCGTCGAGGGTGTCGAAGTCGACCGTGATGCAGAACGGCGTGCCGACCTCGTCCTGGCGGCGGTAGCGGCGACCGATCGCGCCCGCGTCGTCGAAGTCGATGTTCCAGCTCTTGCGGAGCTCGGCGGCGAGGTCCTTGGCCTTGGGCGTCAGGTCCTCGTTGCGGCTCAGCGGCAGCACGGCGGCCTTGACCGGGGCGAGGCGCGGGTCGAGGCGCAGCACCGTGCGCTTGTCGACACCACCCTTGGCGTTGGGTGCCTCGTCCTCGGTGTAGGACTCGACCAGGAAGGCCATGAGCGAGCGGGTCAGGCCGGCTGCCGGCTCGATGACGTACGGCGTCCAGCGCTCGTTCTTGGTCTGGTCGAAGTAGGACAGGTCCTTGCCCGAGTGCTCCGAGTGCGTGGTGAGGTCGAAGTCGGTGCGGTTGGCGATGCCCTCGAGCTCACCCCACTCGCTGCCCGTGAACCCGAAGCGGTACTCGATGTCGACGGTCCGCTTGGAGTAGTGCGACAGCTTCTCCTTCGGGTGCTCGTACAGACGAAGGTTGTCGCGCTGGATTCCGAGGTCGGTGTACCAGCTGGTGCGCAGGTCGATCCAGTACTGGTGCCACTCCTCGTCCGTCCCTGGCTCGACGAAGAACTCCATCTCCATCTGCTCGAACTCACGGGTCCGGAAGATGAAGTTCCCCGGCGTGATCTCGTTGCGGAACGACTTGCCGATCTGACCGATGCCGAACGGCGGCTTGCGGCGGGCCGCACCCATGACGTTCGCGAAGTTCACGAAGATGCCCTGCGCCGTCTCGGGGCGCAGATAGTGCAGGCCCTCCTCGTTGTCCACCGGGCCGAGGAAGGTCTTGAGCAGACCGGAGAAGTTCTGCGGCTCGGTCCACGCACCCTTGGTGCCGCAGTTGACGCAGACGATGTCGGCGAGGCCGTTCTCCGGGACGCGCCCCTTCTTCTCCTCGAACTCCTCGAGCAGGTGGTCGGCCCGGTAGCGCTTGTGGCAGCTGGTGCACTCGACCAGCGGGTCGGTGAAGACCTTGACGTGGCCCGAGGCCTCCCAGACCTGGCGC
>Ga0182744_1001401_pt1 | contig 21102 bp, 18 predicted proteins | sample eDN3rd30CKraftMG_FD_128525 | JGI IMG/M metagenome (GOLD analysis project Ga0182744, IMG submission 128525) | Enriched Miracle-Growth compost microbial communities from Emeryville, California, USA - eDNA 3rd pass 30_C Kraft MG (version 2) (version 2) ...
ATCGGCGACGCTGACGCGGGCCCCTGCTTCCAAAAAAAGCTTTGTGATTTCAAAGCCGATGCCTTGGGCGCCTCCGGTGACCACGATGTGTTTATCGGGAAAAGAAAATTTTAATTCAGACATGGGCTTTCTCCTTTGATAACGAGCTTAAACTGCACTAGTACTGAAGCCGTCAAGAGGGAGAACGAAGAATGACGTCCAACCGGCATGGGGTGATCCGCGGCACGGGCAGTTATGCACCGGAGCGCGTTATAGATAACGAAGAGTTCAATCAATACTACGGCAAGGACGTCGCGACGTTCTTAAAGGAAAAACGCAATATCTTTCAACGCCGTCACATGGCGCCCGAGCAAGCCACTTCCGATTTGATTCTTCCTGCGGCGGAGGAGGCCTTAAAAAATGCCGGTCTTTTAGCCACGGATTTGGATTTGATCGTGGTCTCCACGGACACGCCGGATTATTTGTCCCCTTCAACCGCAGCCGTGGTGCAGCACCGTCTGGGCGCGAAAAACGCCGGATGCTTTGACGTCAATTCCGCCTGCGCGGGATTTGTGACGGCCTGCGATTTGGCGGATAAATACCTGCGCGCGGATCCGCAATACAAAAACATTTTGGTCGTGGGTGCTTATGGGATGTCCAAGTACCTGAACTGGGAAGATTACAAGATCGCCACTTTGTTCGCTGACGGAGCGGGCGCGGTGGTGATTCAGGCCACGGAAAACCCGGAAGAGGGATTTTTGAATTCCGTTTTGTTCGCCGACGGACAATACAATGACTACATGGGCGTTTATGCCGGAGGAACCAGAACGCCGATCACCCATGATGTTTTGGAGAACAAAAAACATCTCCTGGATTTCGCCAAGAAAATTCCCATCGAAACCAACGGCCGGGAATGGCCGCGTCTGACTCACATTCTGTTGGACCGGTTGAAGAAGAAGCCTCAAGACATCGATCATTTTTTTCTGACTCAAATCAACATTCAAAGTATTCATGAGGCTTTGGATCATCTGGGACTTCCTCATGAGAAATCCCACAACGTCATGGATCGTTACGGTTACACGGGGAGCGCTTGCATCCCGATGGCCGTGCACGATGCGGCTCAGCAGCACAAATTGAAAAAGGGCGATCTGGTTTTCATGTTGGGTTCCGGCGGCGGCCTTTCCATGGCGGCTTTAAGTATGGTGTGGGGCTATGACTCCTGAAGCAGTGGAGCTGGATTGGCTGAAAAGGTGGAATCTTTATTCCCCGCGGAACGTGGCCATTCAGTGCGGTGAGGACGCGCGTTCCCTGACCTATGGGGATCTCTACCGTCAGAGTCAAAATCTGGCGGAGGTTTTGGAAGAGTGTTTTTACGTCGAAAAGGGCGACCGTGTCGTCTGTATCGCGCAAAACGAATTGGAAGTGATCGTTTTGTTTTTTGCCGTTCAGAGGTTGGGAGCGATTCTCGTTCCGATCAACTTCAGACTGACTCTCTCGGAAATCAATCACATCGTCACCGATGCCGCTCCCAAACTTTTGGTGGCGAATGAGCCTTTCTTAAAGGTGCTTCAATCTTTGAAAGGAAATTTTTCCCTTTGGGCTCTTCAGGGCGCGGACTCTTTGGCCGAGGCCTGTCAAAAACCGGCATTGCATGAGCGGGAAATGGCGGCTGATTTTGAAGACGTGGGGTTGATTCTTTACACCTCGGGCACGACCGGTTTCCCCAAGGGAGCAATGATTTCCCACCGCATGATTTTTTGGAACTCCATCAACACCGGTTTGCGTTTGAATTTGACGCAAAACGATTGTGTGTTGACCTTTCTTCCGCTTTTTCACACCGGTGGTTGGAACGTTTTGACCACGCCTTGTTTGCACCGCGGAGCGAAGGTGGTGTTGCTCAAAAAGTTTGATGCGGATTTGATTTTGGATCTGTGTGAAAAAGAAAAAGTCAGCGTGCTTTTCGGCGTGCCGACCACGATGGCTTTTTTGAAATCTTGCGCGCGTTTCGAACAGGGTGATTTTTCCGCCATGAGATACGCCATTGTGGGCGGAGAGCCCATGCCCCTTCCGTTGATTCAGGAGTGGGAGGACAAGGGGGTTCCCATCCGTCAAGGTTACGGACTGACGGAGTTCGGTCCCAATGTCTTTTCCCTGAATGAAGCGGACAGCCGCCGCAAGATGGGCTCGATCGGTTTTCCCAACTTTTACATCGAGGCCCGCGTGGTGCGGGCAGACGGGGACGCTTGTGCTCCGGACGAGGTGGGTGAATTGGTTTTGAAAGGGCCGGTGGCGATGAGCGGGTATTGGAACAACCCGAAAGCCACGGAAGAAGTTCTTAAGGATGGTTGGGTGCATACCGGCGATTTGGTCCGCAAGGACAAGGACGGCTATTTCTTCGTTGTGGGACGTAAAAAGGAAATGTTCATCAGCGGTGGCGAAAACGTGTATCCCGCCGAGGTGGAGCGGGTGCTTCGCGCTTTTCCCGGTGTCAGCGAGGCGGCGGTGGTCGGCGTGAAGGATGAGCGCTGGGGCGAGAGCGGGCGTGCTTTCATTGCTTCCGTGCCCGGGAAGGTGGTCGCGGAAGAAGCTTTGAAAGATCATTGCCGCGCTCATCTGGCCAAGTTCAAAGTACCGCAAGAATTCGTGTTTCTTAAAGAGCTTCCCAAAACGGAAAGCGGAAAAATCGCAAAGAAGGCCTTAAAGGAGGTACCGAGATGAAAAAGCTCATTCAAGGGATCGTGGAATTTCGCCAGAAGGTACAGACCGATTACCGGTTGGCCTTTGGGAAGTTGGCCACGGGGCAGGCGCCGGATGCGCTTTTCATCGCCTGTTCGGACAGCCGCGTGGTTCCGAACACTTTTGCGTCGACGAATCCGGGTGAGTTGTTCGTCTTGAGAAATATCGGAAACATCATTCCCCCCTGTGGGTGCGAAGGAATCTCCACCAGTGACGAATCGGAGGCGGCGGCCCTCGAATTTTCCGTTTTGATTTTGAATGTTTTTGACATCATTGTGTGCGGCCATTCCGAATGTGGGGCGATGAAGGCCTTGATGGATGACCGGGAAAAGGTCCCTTATCCCCATTTAAAGAACTGGCTGCGCCATGGTGACGAAGCCTTGGAGCGCCTGCGTGCGGGCGTTACCTTGGACGCCTCCTTAAGCCCCGCCAATCAGCTGTCGCAGTTAAACGTGCTGTTGCAATTGGAGCATTTAAAATCCTACCCGGCCGTGCGCGAAAGAGTGGAAAATGGGGATTTGCTTCTTCACGGTTGGTGGTTCGATATTGCCAAGGCCGACGTTTACGCCTTTGACGAAGCGGCAAAGAAATTTATTTTGATCGATGAAAAGAGCGCGCCCCGTTTGCTGGAGCGTTTGCCCCGCTGACGGAAGCGGGAAGGCGGCTGGGCGCGAGTGGCTCAATGTGAGAAATCACGTGGCCGGTCAGCCCTTGCCCTTGCGGCGGTTCTGAACAGTTCTGGAAGACAAGAAGAAAGAAAATCGTCATCATAAGAAGGGATGATCGGGAACGCCATTTCTTCTTTTGTGCCATGAAAGTCCACCGTTAAGTAAGGTTTTCTCTCATCGGCGCTTTCACAAAAAAACTTTAGGAGCCTTTGTCGTGCTTTAACCAGAAGCGGTTGTTGGGGCAAAGAAGACAACCCGGTTCCGTCAGGCAGCAGGGGTTGTTGAAGGAAGGCTGTCTGAGGGCGGCTTCCAGTTGCGCGCGGTCGGTCGGCGAAAAAACGCGTTCGTCGGTGTTTTCAAAAACCCAATTTTGAATTTCCATCAAAGACATCTTTTGATCCTGTGGAAAAAGAGCGATCACCTGAAAAGCTTCCTTCCAGGGGAAAGCCCGCCATTCTTTTTTTTGCAGAAGTTCTTTAGCTAGGGTGGGGGAAAGCGTGTCCCTCAGAAGGCCGGAAGGAGACAAGGCCCGACTGATCAAGGACAGCCCGACGGTCTTTTGAAAGCGGGAAAGTTCCATTCCCTGGGCGGCGTGCTCGACTTCTTTTTCCATCCACTCTCTGAGCGCCAGAAAATAAGCGGAGCGCAGTTGGTTGGCATAGAACAAAGACAGATCTTTTTCGTTCATTTTTTCCAACTGATAGGATTTTTGAAAGCGCTCCTTCAAGAGCTGTTTGAGCTCTTCGGAAAGAGGCGTCGTATTTTTCCAGGGGATGGAGCCCTCAGGAAGAAAGGACCAAATTTTTTCCTTCAAAAAAAGCAGGACTTCCTCATCGGAAAGATTCTTTGGGACTTCGAAGGCGGGATCGAGGGCGTGCACTTTTTCGATCACTTTGGAAGAGGGCGTGGAATCGAGAAAGTTGTCGCAAGCGGCGGCGGAAAAAGAAAATCCGCTGAGGACACTGAAGGCGCCGAAAATAAAGAAGGAAAGCAAAGCGGTCGTGTGTTTCAAATCGTCCCCCAAAAAGTCTTCGCTGGGCTTAAATGAAGCTTTAGGGGCGCTCTTGGCAATATGTAAAAATTGTAAACTAGACGAAGGGACTCTTGTGGTCGGCGGGGTTTGGTCTGCTAAAATAAATTGAAACCAGGATGGTGTGCATGAAATGGATTTCAGGCCTTCTTTTCGTGGGATTGCTGCCCTTGTCTTCGTGGGCGCAAACGGCGGGAACTCCCTCATTTAGTTTGCATTTAGAAGACGGCTCTTTGCAGCAGACTTGTCAGGCCGAGCGTCGCCCCAGCGGCGGGCCGGACTGGAACGTGACCTGCGGGGATCAAAAGTTCGCCGTGCATTTGTTGGTGAACAAATATCCCTTGGGATCGCACTTTTTGCGCTATCAGATTTTATACTGGGTTTTGGATTACAACGACCGGCCCGATCCCACTTTGGCGGGAACCCATCACGGAACGAACATGACCTTCACTTTGCCGGTGGACAGCCCGCAACAGAGCGTGCAGCTTGGGCAGGTGGTTCAGACGGTATGGAATCTCGACGTCCAGGTTCCATTATAGAAATTTAATTAAACTTCAGGGCGTTTTGGGAGAAGTCGTTTTTGCTGAGACCGGAATTGGTTTTGATGTCCGAAAGGACCAATTCGGTGCCGCGCTTGTTCTCAAGATTTTTAACTGAAACTTTCTGGGCGCGCCACACGCCGCCGGAAACTTTTTTGTAATCCTTGAAATCGACGGTCTTAACGATTTTGTTTCCTTTGTAATAAAGAGTTCTCAGCGGCACGTATTCTTTGGCGGAGATCGCGGTCAGCACTTTGGAATAGGGGCTGGAGCCTTTTTGGGGAATCACTTGCAAAACGATTTTTGAGGCGTCTTTGGAAGCCACGGTCACGTGGGAGGAGCGCAAGGCGCTGGGATCCAGATCCTGCATGGTCAATTCCGACCCTAAAATCCCGGCGTCCTTATTGCCGCCGACCACGCGGCGCACTTTTTTTGTGGAGGGAAGATAAATCCACTGGTTTTCGTCTTCCTTCGAAATCTGCGCGAGAAAGCGGGTGCCCTTCACGTCCGCCGGAGACAAAATGTTCACGCGGGCATAAAACTGATCGCCCCTCATGGTTTGCAAAGTCATCTCCCGCTCTTTGGTTTGTCCGTTGGCTTCGCGGATCACCATTTTGACCGTGGCTTGGTCGTCTTTGGCTTCGACTTTCTTTTGCACTTTGGACAGAAGCTCTTTGACTTCGTGAGAGGGGGCCGCTTGAACTTTCACAGTACTCAGAATGAAAGCGCTGCAGATAACAAGAGCCAGGGCGGCGGCGACGCGGGGAAGGACGTCCACTGGCGCGTCGGAGGTGTCGGACGTTTCCGGGGCTTGAGTTTCTTTTCCGAGAAGGCCGGGAAATGTTTTAAGCAAAACGGGCAGGAAGAAAAGATCACCGATGAAGGCGGAAAAAATGGAAAGCAGCATATAGACTCCGAAAATTTGATTCAGTTGGAAACTTGAAGACAAGAATATCATAAAGCCGAAGAACATCAGAAGGGTTTCGGACAAACAGGGAGAGGCTTCTTGCATAAGGGCCTGACGCAAGTGCTGCGCGCTCGGGCGGGCGCCCCCGCAAATTTTCTTTAAGCGTCCCAGCAGATACACGGTGTTGTTGAAAGCTAGACCAAGGGAGATGGAAAATACCAAGGCGACGGTGGGTTTGATCGGCGTCGCGCTCAAAGCCATCACGCCCAATAAAAATGCCGGAGAAATAAAGTTGGGAATGCAGGCCACCCATGCCCAGCGGAAAGAGCAAAAGACCAAGGCCAGGAAAAGTCCGATCACCAACATGGAATCCAAAAAGCCCCAGATCAGTGATTTGGAAACTTCTTCGTTGATCACGTGGGCGCGCACGGAGAGTCCCGATTCCATCACTTGGGCTTGGGGAAAGACCGCCTGCGTGCGGGCGGTGATTTCTTTTCTCAAGGCTTTGACCTGATCGGCGGGAAGATCGTGAAGGCGCAGGGCGAAGCGCAAATGTTTTCCGTCCTCGGTGACGTAATTTCTTAAGGGGTTTTGGGAGGAAAGCGTGAACAAAAACAGCGTCTCCGCCATTTTTTCCGCGGAGCTTCGTCCTTTTTTACCGAGGAGATCGGTAAATGTGGCTGAGCTTCCCACTCCGGGAAGGGCGCGCAGTTCCTTTTCCAGTCGGGCGATTTTCAGGGCGTTTTTACGGTCTTTAAAAAAGTGATCTTTTTTGGATTTTAAGACGAGGTCGTAGGAAACGACGCCGCCGAAGCGCTGATCGATTTTTTCGGTGACTTTGCGCACGTCCTGATTTTTCGGAAGATCGTCAAACAGGCGGCCCGAAAATTGAATCTGGCTCCCTCCGGCAAAAAGCATGAGGCAGCAAAAGAGAACCGCGAAAACGGTTTTCTTGCCGAAGCGCAAAGGGTAGAGAGGCCAAGTGGCGGAAAGGAAAAGACGTTTCGGAAGTTTCGGCGTGACCAAAAACATAAAGCTGAAAAAAACAAGATGGGTTAGAACCCATCCGCCCATCACCGCCAGCGCGACGGTCAAACCGAATTGGCGGATCAGCGGCACCGAGCTTTTCACCAAACAGACAAAGCCAATGGCCGTGGTGAGGCTCCCTAAGAAATTTGAAAGGGCGAGTTCTTTAAGCACCTCGAAGCTTAAAAAGAAACGTTCACTTAAGGAATGAGAACTTTTGGACGAGTTCATCCATTCCAGTCTTTGCGCCCACAAGTGCAGGCAGTGAATGGAGAGGGACACGATCGCTAAACTGAGGATGATCGGGAGGGCCGTGGTCAAAACGGAAAAAGGAATTTTAAGAGCGGCCAAAGTTCCCAAGGTAAGAATGTTGCCCAGAAGCAGGGTGCAAAAAACCAAAAATAAGCTGCCGAATCCCCGGATCAAAATGAAGAAGACCAAACAAAAAATCACGAAAGACAACGTGAGATAAAGCTGAAGTTCCGAAAGCAGGCTTTTTGAAAACTGTCCTTGAATGGCCGGGACTCCACCCATTTCTATTTTAAGCGCGGGATCCGCTTTGTGAACCAGAGCGGTGATTTTTTCGGAAAGTGTGACCAGGGCTTCCGGGCTGAGAATTTCCGGTTCGATGACGACGAGGGTGGAAGCGAAGTCCTTGGAGATCAGTTGTTGGGAAATCAAGGGTTGGTGAGTGACGTAGTTTTTCCATTGGGTGGGAGAAACGTTGTCGAAGATGGGGCCGATGGTCAGCTCCTCTTGGGTTTCAAAGAGATCTTGCACGCCGCTGAGGGAGAGAACGCTTTTGACGTGGGGAAGCTTTTCGATTTTTTGGCTGATTTTTTTCAGCGTTTGAATTTGAGACGGACGAAGCCAGCCGTTTTTTGAAGAGGCTCTGTCCGGAAGCGTCAACACCATCAAGTAGCCGGCGTTTTCTTCCAGAAAAAAATTATTTTGAATCTCTTCCGCCTCTTTATAAAGAGAATGTCCTTTGGGAAAGAATTGTTTGATGGAATAGCTCGTGCTGAGAGACGGAATCTCAAAAGCCGCCGTTGCCGCCGCGAGTAAAAAGAAAAGACCGAAGACGAAGGACAGAAGTTTGACGTTTTTATCGGAGCTACGGATTTTCTGAACCACGGGATCGAAGAATTCGAGGTTCAAAAAGAAGTCCTTTATGTTCCTGGACTTCGGTCCGAAAGAATTTTCAAGGAGTTTCAAGTGCGACGGCTTTTTTTTAAACATGATCTTTTGGTATCGGGAATCCTCTTCTTATTCTTAACTCTTCCTTCCGTGGGAAAAGCGGAAAGCGCGCGTTATGAATCCGCTCTTTTGATTCCTTGGGCCTCGCTCACGGACGCGGTGGTGAAGGCCGTTGGCGGTGACAGCGGACTTCTGATGGATTTGCACGTTCCTGAAGTGCAGGTGAGTGCGCAAGACATTCCGGTCGATCTTTCGGACATTCAAATTCAGGTGAACGGACGGATTGCCTCCGCACCGTCTCAAAATGGGGAAGTTCATTGGAGCGGGGATCCTTTGGGAGTTCACATTCGTGTGGGCGCTTTCGAAGTGTCGCAAGTGGTACAAAGATGGGTGAGCGGAGTGCAAGTGCGCGTGCATTTGCAGGCTCTTTGTCATCCTTTTGAGCTCATCCAAAATTCGGCGGCGATGAACGTGGGACTTTCCTGGCAATCTGAAGGCACCGCTTTGAGTGCCCAGGTGGCGCAGATGGAGCTTTCTTGGCCGCAAGAATCTTGGCAGGTCGGTGAGATCGTTTGCGAGGGGCCGAAGGGTTTTGCCGACGTGATCCAAGCCGAGTTGTCCCGTCAGTTATCGGACCCCACCCAGTGGATCTCGCTGATTAAGAGTGAGCTTCAAAGTCAACTGAACCAAAAGATCGCGGAAACTTTGGAGGGCTTTAAAGAGCCGCGCACGGTCTATTCGGATGAGCAAACGCGGGTGGCTTTGCATTTTTCCGGCGTGGAGGCCTTGAGCGAGAAGGGATTGGTTTTGAAAGGCTTCGTTGATCCGCAGAAGACTTTGGCGGCGGGAGGGTCTGACGGCGCCGACACGGGGGATGGAATGGTTTCCACTCAAGATTTTATTCCCCTCGATGTGAACGCGGCCTTGGCCAAGGTAACGACCGACACCCCCTTGCTCTTGATTCCCGGAAAGGAATTGGCGCGGGTGACGCGGGAGTTGGCCAGTGAGCGCGAGTTGGATTTCAATTTGACCCAGATTTCCAGCTTTAAAAGTTTTTTGAAGAATTGGTTTTTGCAGTTTTTCTTCTGGCCTGATCTCTTGAATTATTCCAGTTCGTCCCAATTTCCCGTGATTTCAAAAATGCAAAAAGATCCCGAGGTGGTTTACAGTGCATCCAAGCTTTATTTCAAAGGACAGGCTTGGTCATGGGTGTACTCGAATCGCGGCGGCAAGGTAAACCGTTACATCGATTCCTCGACGGCCTTTTCTTCCTGGGTGACGCCGGTGATTTCCAGCGGACGTTTGCAACTGACTTTTGATCAAAGAAAAATCGACACCTCCACAAAAATGGCTTCCGATTACGTCAGCTTCTTTCACCCCCGCACCTTTTTAGCCACTTGGATTTTGAAAGAGGCCTTGGAAAAGCTGCCGGTGTTTGACGGACTTTCCTTAAGCCTTCCCGAGGTCGAAGTGAACGGCGGGGTGAAGTACCGCGCGTACAAGATGCACACCTTCGTGAAGGATCTGTTCATCATCGAGCTGCGCAAGAATTAGAAGCGGTCTCAAAAACTGCGCTTCAAGTGCAGGTAAGCGGAGTCGTTGCGATCGTAGGTGCCGATGGCGGAATCTTCGGGGCCTTCGAACAAATTGCCCTCGGCGTCCAAACTCCAGTTGTCCCGGAAGTTCCAGGTGACGTCGATGCGGGAAAATGAAGACCAAAAGTGGGTCTCTTGAAAGTGCGCGAGCAGCAGAGTCCACTTTTCGCTGGGGGCCCAGCGCAATCCGGCCATCACCGATTTTTGGTACAGGCTGGTCAAAAGCGAAACCCCCGCCGAGTCGGGGCGGCGCGAGTCGATGAACTGACCCATCAAGGTCAGCATCTGATTACCGAAATAAAAAGTTCTTTCCACGCCTAAAACCCCCAGCTCCGACCAGTCGGGGATGCGCGGATCTTTTCCCAAAGGTTGCACGTGGTTGGCGGAGAGACGAAAAATCCAATCGCCCGCCGTCACCACCAAAGCGCCCGCCACCGCGCGCTGGCGGTAAAGGACCGGCTGAATCTTGACCGGAGATTGCAGTTCGTAAATTTCCCGGGGTGAGACCTCGATCGGCGCGACGTCGATGATGGGAACCAAAAGCGGCGGCGTGGCCAGCCCTTCCACTCCCGCCACCGAAAGATCCCAACTCGATCCGTGGTATTGAAGCCGCAAGGCAAAGTTGTTGTCCAAAGCGTGATCCAGGATTTCCGTTTTTTCGATTTCGTAATCCAGTTTGCCGTTCATGCGCAAAACCAGATCGTCCGATTCGGTCGGAAGATAAAGGCCGCGCGGCCACCACGGACTTTTTTCTCCAGGAAGAAGCGGCGCTTGCTGCCGGGCCAAATAGGTCACGTCGAAAGAAAAATCTCCGAAGCTGTCGTCATAAAAAATTCCCAGGGCGGAGCGGGTGCGGCTGTTCAGCGGGTCTTTCCAATTTTTTGAAAACAAAAGATCCATCGGATTGATCAGGTCGGTCCCTTCCCAGTTGCGAAAAGAAGAGCCGAACTTCAGTCTTCGGCCGCCGTTCACGTAAGCCATCGAAAATTCGTCCAACTCCAACTGAAAAACGTCGGTCTTAGATCGATCCGCCGGATCGTATTTGGCCCAGGCTTCAAATTGAAAAGACCAGGGCGGACTCAACTGGCTTTGCGTTTTCCATTCGGGCTCGAGGCTGAAAGATTGATAGGAGACGTTATCCTTGTCCAAAGGAGAGATTAACTGCCCGCCGTTCAGGCGCAGACTTCCGGACGTGGTGGAGGTGAGGGCCGCCGCCGTCATGGGAAAAAGTAAAAAAATCAAAAACCGCATCAGCAAGAGTTTAACGAACTCCCACGGGAAAGTGTCAAAAAATAATGACAAATGACTCACAGGTTCTGGAATCGTTGCCGCGCCCGTTGCCTTAAGTTGAAAAGATCAGGAGGTGCGCCATGCAGCAAACAGTAAGGACGCAAACACCGGGGACGTCTTTTTTCGATGAGTATTCAAGCGGTGCTTTGGATCGGATTTTTCAGATCTTGCGTGGAGAGATCGCCGCCGTGGAAGCCTATGAACACGTGCTCCAAAGATTTTCTCAGGAGCCCGGCGTGACCCGCTTGGAAGAAATCAAAAGGCACCACGAGGCCGCGGTGACCTTTTGGAATCATATGCTGGCCGATCGAGGCATTGCCCCGAAGCGCGGCTCGGGCCCGTGGGGCCAGGTGGTGAAAACCTTCGTCGATACCGCGCAGTTGTTCGGCGACACCGCTTCTTTGCGTGCACTGCTGGCCGGGGAAAGCCATGGACTGAGCGAGTACCACGAACTGTTGATGGATTCGACCGTTCCCCCCGTTTTAAAAGATAAAGTCAGGGAGACCTTCATCCCCCTGCAAGAACAACACATCGAGCTCATTGAAGCTTGGAAGGGAGTTTAAGTTGAAACAGTTGATCTTCATCATGGCGCTTGGGGTTTTCAGTCTTCCCGCGTTCGCTCTGGATCCCGGAGGGCTGTTTGTGGAGCCGGGAGTGACTTTCGAGCAGACCTCGAAGGGAAAAATCAATTGGCCTTCTCCGTTGAATGATTCCTCCTCGCAGCTGAAAGGTCTTGGGCTTTCCGCGCGTTTGGGATTTCATTTGAATCAGGCGCTTTTTTTGGGAGTGGACGGGCGCTATTCCAAGCCGAAATTTAAAAGTTCGGTTTTTGATTCCAGCGTCAGCAGCACGGCCTATAACTGGGGACCGGTGGTAGGGATGCAGATGCCCAACATCGGACTGCGTTTGTGGGCGGATTACATCGTGGACGGCCAGGTCGATCCGGAATCCTACACCGCCGGAGGCTCTTCCTTGGACGGAAAATTTCAAAAGGGCAAAGGCTACCGGGTGGGCGCCGGTTTTCACGTGCTGATGTTGAGCGTGAACCTCGAGTATCAAAAAATAAAATACGACGAAGCGGAACTGCAGGAGATCGGACCTTTCGCTCCGGGAACGGATTACAGCTCCGTCAGTCTGGATGATGAGAGTTGGATTTTGGGCGTGTCTTTTCCGTTAGCGCTTTAAAACCGCGGCGAAGATAAAAACGCGCTGTCTTTAAGACCGAAACGCAAAGGCCAATGGGCGGCGTCTCCCGCGGAGGAGATGCCGACCCTTTCCCCGTGGATCACGTCGTGAGAGTGTTCTTCAAGGCCGTCCCTCTCCGCCGCGATAAAAACCGCGGCTCCCGGATCGAAAAGATTTTTTTGATTCAATTCCTTGGTGATCCCTAATTCCCGACACAACTTTCCAGGTCCGCTGAGGACTTTGTTTCGGCGTTGTTCCTCCGTAAAGCCTTCCAAGGGCTCGAGCGCGCGGATCAAAACCGCCTCGCCCTTTCCGGTGACGACGTTGAGGCAATAATACATTCCGTAAATGAAATAAACGTAAGCGGTCCCGGGAGTGCCGTACATGGCTTGGGTGCGAGGGGTTTTTCTTCCGCCGAAGGTGTGGCAAGCGGGGTCTTCCTCGCCCAAGTAGGCTTCGGTTTCCACGATGCGGCTCACGCGGACCGAGAAGTCCTGCGCTTGCAGGATCAGAAGTTTTCCGATCAAAGCAAGAGCGACTTCAATGGTGTCTTTGCGCGCGAAAGTGGGAGGAAGAGGCCGAAAATTCACGAGCGGATTTCGATCACGGAACCCAGCGCTTGTTGAATTCCCCGCGCCGTCAGGGGTTGAGTGCCGGAGGTCTGACAGCTGACTTGAAAGCCGTCATTGGTGACCAAGGTAAATGATTGGGTGTTGGCGCGGCCCTTTGAAGAGTGATCTTCGATCTTCAACACCGGCAGGGCTTTTTGCGCGGTGAAGGTGTCGCCGTTCACGCGCACGGCACAGGCGACGGAGCCCCGCTCAGCGGCCTGCTGGGCCTGAGCGTAAGGAAGCGCTTGGCCGTTGACGAAAGCTTTTGGGTTCTTGCGGTAACGAAGCACTTCGCCGAGTGTTTTGGAGTCCGCCACATACAGGGCGATTTCCAAAGGCTTTAGTTCGTTCAAGCCGAAGTCCGCCCAGCCGCTGCGGGTGCGGCGGTGATTGTCTTGGGGACCTCTTTGAGAGCGTCCGTCGTGACGGGGCGGACGTTTCCATTCGCGGCGGTGGCTCCAGCGGTTTCTGCGGGAAGTGTCGCCGTAGGGGAGCGCGCGTTCGCAGGTGTCGTTGTAGCTGTCGCGGTAGAGTTGCAGACCGTCGCCGCTGAGGGCGTCGTGACTGACGCAGACGGTGACGTCGTCGTCGAAAGAGCCGTCGTATTCATAACACAGATCCAACATGCGGTTGGCGTTGGTCGAAAGATTGGAAGAGGAAAAGCGCCCGCCCTGGAACTTTTGAAAGTTCTGGTCGAAGCGGTCCGCCTCACCCTTCAGATCCAGGCCTAAGGATTCCGTTCCTTGAGCGCATTCCAGGATCTGATAGTTGTCGCTGGATGAGTGTTTGGATTTGCAGGCGATCAATCCCAGAGCTCCGAGAGTGATCAACAACCATCCGACTTTTTGACGATTCCGATGCATAAGTCCTCCTTGAACAAGCCCTCTTAACGCAAATGCGGGGCCACTCAAAAAGCGCTTATAAAGCTTTTCAGAGGAGGAGAGAGGATAACATTTACAGGAACGTTTAGTTTCGGATCACGGAGCTCACTTCACGCAAAGTGAACTGCAGACGTTGATGGAGTTCGCCGAGCACTTTCAAATTGGCGTTGAGCTGATTGATCACGTCGAGAGCGGGATCGGTCAGACCGGGAATTTCCGCATAGGAAATCCCAGAGGGGTTTTTCAACTCCTCTTCACGGCGGGCGGTCTTGGCTAAATTCTGAGAAGATTCAGAAATTTTTGTGCTCACACTTTTCTCCTTACTTTGATGCTAAGAGGCCTTTGCCGGAATAAAAACTTAAAATTCCTTACAATTGAAAATAGCCAGGCGCATGGTTTCAAGATGGAACCATTTTTAGGAGTGTCCATATTCACACTCCAAATGAGAGATGTCCTGGCTGGAGAGGACGTCGCGTTCCTCCCCATCACCAAGGTAGGGGTTCATGATGCTACCGGGCATTTGGCTGTGATCCAGGCCCAGCACGTGGCCGAGCTCGTGGATGAAAAGACTTTTCAAGTCGACGTCGCTTTGGGCCGGAGGTTGGGTGGCCACGAAATTAAAGCTCAAACGTTGGGGATTGGAGTCGTTGATGCGCATGTCGGCTTCGTAGATGGTGTTGCCGCTGGAATACACGGTGGTGCGGCCCTGCTCGTTGCTGCGGTCGGATTCCCACGTGTTCATCCAGTAAATGACGGAGTAGCCGTCGTGAGTGGGAGTGGGATGGCCGGTGAAGGCGTAGTCTTTGATCGTGAAAACATCGCGGTGAAAAGTGTCTTTATAGACTTGGATGGCCGCTTCCAAAGCGGAGTAGGCGGTGGAGGGCACGGAGGTATCCAGATAAAGCGCCACCGGCTTGTCGGACTTCCAGGACACTCTCTGCAGATCAGGGTTTTGCAGGAAAGAGCAGCTGGCTTGAGGAGTGAGTTTTCGTTGGCAGGCCATCAGACCGGCAAAGCTGGTCACCAAGGCCACGAGAATCACTTTGTAGATCAGCGATGAGCGGTTCACGTCCTCTGCACTCCTTTTCCGTATTGTTCCTAAAGGCAAGAATGGGTCCAGCGGGGATAAGGGTAAGTAGCCGGAATGAATGGTAAAAAGGGGGGTGACGAAGATGGTCGGTGGGTGTCAGCGGAGAAGAGATTGAACAAACTTTGTGTCTCAAAGTGAGACGCCCCCCTTAAGAGAGGGGAATCATTGGGATTTTTTGGTGTTTAAAAGCCTGACAGGGGTTCTGACGAATTGGGGACGTTCCAGAGCGATGCGGAAGTGGGGCATCAGGGCGCGCACGCAGTCCTCTTTGCTGGCGGGAAAGTGGAACTGCAAGCTGGTGGGTGGTTCGTTGGTGCTCATGGAGGGCTGGATGGAGAGGCGTGTCTGGCGGCCCAATTCGGTTCCGGTTTGTGTTTGAACGGTCGTTGGATAGGTCAGAAAGTTCACCTCGTAAGGTAAAGGCTGGATGTTGCTTTTGACCGAAAAGCGCCCGGCATTCTTCAAAGAAGATTCCGCAAAGGTTTTGCAGCCGAGCTCCACCATTTCCAGAAAGTGGTCGCTGGAAAGAGGGATTTCCGTATAGAGCACGAAACTTTCCACGGGGGAATCCACGGCCAGCCATTCCAAAGACCAGTATCTTTCCCGAAAGGCGGAAAGATCGATCCATTGAGTGGGCACATCCAGGAAGGGAAGAAAGTCCCTGGATTTCATGGGACTTCTTTCGAAGGTGGAGGCGGTGAAAAGTTCTCCGGTAAGGCTTCGGGCCTTTCGCGCCGACTGCAGACAGCTTTGCTCTTGAAGTTTTTGATCGAAGCCGCAAAGGGGTTTCAGCAAACTGTAAAGCGCTTCGTGAAGAATCAGCGCGACACGGTTTTCCACGGACATCTCCAGCCAGCTTTGACGGTGGATGCGGATGTTCGTGTCCAGGCGGTTGGCGATCTGGAGCAGATTTTCCGGCGTCTTCAAGACGATTTCCGGATCGGGAATGGTTTCCAGCGGAGCCGAGACCGGACTCCAGGTGTAATGAAGGATCGCTTCGAGAACGTACTCTCCCAGATTCGGGGAGATCTTTTCCAGGTCGGTCAGTTTGCGCGCCAGGAGTTTCATTTCCACAGGCAGTTTTTCCTGATCCCAGACCAGCAGCCGCAATTTCTTTTCCAGGTGCGGGTCGGAGGCCGCGCCGAAGTAAGGATTTTTTTCGACGTCGGCTTCCACCAGATCTCTCAAGTACAATCGATGGTCAAGAATCAACCCGTCACCGCCGTTGCCGATCACGTGGCCGCCGGCGAAACACAAAGAGGGGAAACAAATCAGAAGGAAAAAAATCGCTTTCATCAGTCGGCTCCCAATCCGTCGACGGGAAAAAGTTGAACGTTCAATTTGTAAACTTGGTCGGTGTCGCCCTCTTCCATGATCTGATTCACCCGATCGCGGAACTTGCGGATTTCTTTTTTAACTTTTTGCAGCTGCGCCGAGTTGCCGGCGAAAGTGATGCTGGTGAAGTCGCGCTCTTCCACGGCGAATTTCCGGAGCGCTTTTGCCGCCAGGTCGAATTCGTTCAAATGCGCTTGGCGCACGGACTGCGAGCTGACCTCGTCCGTCGTGGTCCAATAGGGGCCGATGTATTCAAGCCGTCCCTCTTCGCTTTCCTGCAGAAGTCCCATTTTTGTCAGGGCATCAATGGCCGTGGAGATTTCCTTTGGAGGAAGATTTAAGCGTTTGGCGATCCGCTCGGTGGGTTCCGTGGCAGGTCCGGGTTCTTCGAACTCAAAAAAGCAGAGGATCGGAAGATAATACCAATGGGAGAGAAGGGCTTCGAATTCCTTTTTCAGAAGCATCCTCTCGCCGCCGATTTCGCTTTTGAACTGGCGTTCGAATTCTTTTTTGCGCTCCGTGGGAATCGGGAGACTGGCGAGAATCTGCTGGGCCGCCCTTTCGGAAAAGAGGCGCTTGCCGTTGATGATTCCAGAAAGAGCGCCGGGGCTGATGCCGAGGGTGGTCGCGAGCGCACGCAGCGTGAGCTTTCCGCTTTCATCGGGGGATTTTTCCAAAGTTTCTTTAAGGAGGGTTCTGAATTTCTTTTTCCACATAGGGGTGTGGGAAGATTTATAATGGCACCGCGAACCTGGCAAAGAATATGTGGTCTTTGTAAAGAAGGGAATGTTTCAAAGTGTAATGAAACGAGCCTTCCTCCCTCAAGCCCTTATTGGGAACACCGATAGGAGGGGAAGAAGGGTTGAAGAAAAGCTGAATGAAGAAGGCGCTGTTAATTATTTCCACCATGTTCTTTCTGAGTGCCTGCGGGGAATTCGGCTCCCTTGAATTGGGGTCTCATTCTGGGACGACGGGGCCCTCGACCTCTCTTTTAAAAAGCGCTTCTTTAAGCATCAATACGGCGGCCTTTAATGCGGACACCAAGCCCGGATTTTTGGTCACGGGAACGCTGACCCCAGGGGAGACGTTGAACGTTTACTCCGATGCGGCGTGCTCTAGTTTGTTGCAATCTTTTTCGATCACGGCCACGGATGCTTCGAAGGGATGGAAGTCCGTTGAGCTCACCTCCGCTTTGAGTGAAGGCACTTACACTTTTTCCGTGGCGGCGGCCTCGGGTGGAAACATCGGCTCTTGCAAAGCGATGGCTGCGCCCTATCAGGTTTTGAACTTTCATCCGGTGACGAATGTTTATGGCTCGGGATATGCCTTTGCGGCGCTCAAGGATGATGGTTCCGTGGTGACTTGGGGGGATCCGGGTGCTGGAGGTAATAGTTCTTCAGTTGCTGCAGATCTTTCCTCTGATGTCACAAACATTTTTTCTGCCAACAGTGGCGCTTTCGCGGCGTTGAAAAATGATGGCTCGGTGGTGACTTGGGGAGATTCTTATAGTGGGGGTGACAGTTCGGCGGTGGTTGCGGATTTAGCGGGGGGCGTGACACAAGTTTTTTCCACGGATTCCGCTTTTGCTGCGCTAAAAAATGATGGTTCCTTAGTGACTTGGGGAGATTCCGGTTCTGGTGGTGATAGCTCTTCCGTCGCTGCGGATCTTTCCTCCGGAGTGACGCAAGTTTTTTCCAGTAGAGGAGTATTTGCGGCGCTGAAAAGTGACGGCTCCGTCGTGACGTGGGGAGATCTCACTAATGGCGGCGACAGTTCGGCGGTGGCTGGAGATCTGACGGCGGGAGTGGCGCAAATTTTTTCCAATAGTCATGCTTTTGCCGCTCTTAAAGACGATGGTTCGGTGGTGACTTGGGGGTATGCGAGCCAAGGGGGAGACAGTTCAGCCGTGGCGTCCGATCTTTCTTCCGGAGTCGTGCAGATTTTTTCCAATGATTATGCCTTTGCCGCGCTCAAGAACGACGGTTCCGTAGTGACCTGGGGATATTCGAGTGAAGGAGGAAACAGCTCCTCCGTGGCATCAGACTTGACCGCGGGAGTGACGGCTATCTCTTCCGCCGTCAATGGAGCTTTTGCCGCGCTCAAAAGCGATGGCTCCGTGGTGACCTGGGGGGACCATAACTACGGAGGAGATAGCTCCGCAGTGGCCTCGGATCTTTCTTCCGGAGTCGTGCAGATTTTTTCCAATGGTTATGCCTTTGCCGCGCTCAAGAACGACGGTTCTGTAGTAACGTGGGGAGACGATGACGAGGGAGGGGACAGTTCTTCCGTGGCATCAGGCTTGACGACGGGAGTGACTCAAATTTTTTCCACGGATTCCGCATTTGCGGCGCTAAAAAGTGACGGTTCCGTGATGGCTTGGGGGGATTCCGATTATGGTGGTGATAGCTCTTTGGTCGCTGGAGATCTTTCTTCTGGCGTGACACAAATTTTTTCCAATACCGCGGCTTTCGCGGCGTTAAAAAATGATGGCTCCATCGTGACCTGGGGAGATTCTGATAGCGGTGGGGACAGTTCTGCGAGTGCAATAAGTTCCACTTCAGACATCACTCAAATTTCTTCCAACGAGGATGCTTTTGCCGCACTGAAAGGTGACGGCTCTGTGGTGACATGGGGAAGTGCTGAACATGGCGGAGACAGTTCCTCTGTGGTGGCTAGTCTTTCTTCCGGCGTGACACAAGTCTTTTCCAATTGGTGGGCTTTTGCCGCGCTAAAGAGTGACGGCTCTGTGGTGACTTGGGGAGATTCCAATTCTGGTGGTGACAGCTCTTCGGTGGCGCCAAGCTTGGCCGGAGCAGTGGTACAACTTTTTTCCACTCCCGGCGCTTTTGCCGCGCTAAAGAGCGATGGCTCCGTGGTGAGCTGGGGGGATCCTGGTACCGGTGGTGACAGTTCTTCGGTGGCCGCGGAACTTTCTTCCGGAGTTGTGCAAGTTTTTTCTACCGATGCTGTCTTTGTGGCGCTAAAAAATGATGGTTCCGTGGTGACCTGGGGGGATGCCAGTTACGGTGGCGATAGCTCTTCGGTAGCATCAGACTTGACGGGAGGAGTGGCGGAGATCTTTTCCAATTTCTTTTCCTTCGCAGCGCTAAAAACTGATGGCTCCGTCGTGACATGGGGGCACTCGTTCTACGGAGGCGATAGCTCCTCGGTGGCAGCAAGCCTGTCGTCGGGTGTGGCGCAGATTTTTCCCAATGATAATGCTTATGCCGCGCTCAAAGACGATGGATCGGTAGTGACGTGGGGAGATTCGTCCTACGGAGGCGATAGTTCTTCGGTTGCAGCAAGCCTGTCGTCGGGTGTGGCGCGGATTTTTCCCAATGGTTATGCCTATGCCGCGCTCAAAGACGACGGATCCGTGGTGACGTGGGGGGATACGAGTGGCGGTGGTGACAGCTCTTCGGTTGCAGCAAGCCTGTCGTCAGGAGTGACACAAATTTTTTCCAATCCTAATGCTTATGCCGCGCTCAAAGATGACGGATCGGTGGTGACTTGGGGGCGTTCATTCTGCGGGGGCGATAGCTCTTCGGTCGCTGCGGATCTTTCCTCCGGAGTGACACAAATTTTTTCCAATGACTGCGTTTTTGTCGCCCTTAAAAGTGACGGTTCTGTGGTTGTCTGGGGATCTCCCGACAATGGCGGCGATAGCTCTTTAGTGGCGGCAGACCTCACGTCCGGGGTTTCAAAGATCTTTGTGAATGAGTTTGCCTTTGCCGCGCTCAAAGACGACGGATCCGTTGTAACGTGGGGGGATTCTAGTGCCGGTGGTGACAGCTCTGCACAGATTTTGACCCTTGGCGGGGTTGTCGACATAAGCACTTCGGGCAAAGCTTTTGCCGCTCTTCGGGCAGACGGCTCTGTCGTTGTGTGGGGCGATCCCTACTTGGGCGGTCGGAAGTATGGCCCTTTTATCCGGCCTTAAGAAGTGTTTCAAAATTGGATGAAACCTTTCGTTTGCGTTTAGGGACCGGTTTGAAAAGCCGATAAATCAGCGGGGGGCAGATGGCACGTTACTTTTACCAGGCTTTAATCATCATCATTTGTTTAATGGGCGCGGAAGTTTTTGCGGACTCCGGCATCACCTATCAGGGCCGCCTGTTAAAGCCGGATGGCACTCCCGTTCTCTCCGCTTCCGTTTTATTTAAACTTCAGATCCGCACTCCAGGTGGAGTGGATTGTTTGATGTATGAGGAAACTCAGACGGCGGATCTTTCCACGACCAACGGATCTTTCGCAATCTCTTTGGGCGATGGATCGGGTTCTCGCCAAGATTCAAATTCCTGGAGTTTGTTTGAGGCACTTTCCAACCGGAAGGCTTTCAGTTTCTCCGCCGCTGATTGCAACGGCACGAACACTTATTCTCCGGCGGCAAAGGATAACCGAAGATTTCAAGTGTCTTTCGACGTGGGTTCCGGGTGGGAAGATTTGCCCGCGCAGATCATCAATTACTCTCCGATGAGTATTGAATCCTATGCCGTCGGCGGATTTCCCGCGGCTTCGTTGTTTCGCGTGGAAGACGCCGGCACGGTGGGAAACGTCGCCGCGCTTACTACCACGCAATATAATAATTTGGTCTCTCTGGCGAATGGATCCTCCACCCAGTATGAGTCATCGGGAAGTCTGAACGGCTCCGCTCTTCCCTCGATGGGATCAGGAGAAAGCCTTCGGTGGAACGGGGCTTCCTGGGAGAGTTACACGCCTTTGTCCAGTGGAAGTGAAACCGATCCGACGGTTCAAACTTTTGCGAAGACCTCGCTTCCGACGTGCGCGACCGGTGAAGTTTTAAAATCCGACGGCAGCGCTTTGTCTTGCGTGACGGACGCTTCCGGATCTGGGTCAAGTCTTTGGCAAGCGAACGCCTCCGATGTTTATTATAATTCCGGAAATGTGGGGATAGGAACGACGACGCCTCAAGCCGCCCTTCATATCAGTGCGGCGAGCGATTACATGCAGGCTTATTTCGAGAGCACCGGCTCCTTTGTCAGCGGCATCAATATCGACAATGCGGCGGGGGG
>Ga0182744_1001405_pt1 | contig 21089 bp, 18 predicted proteins | sample eDN3rd30CKraftMG_FD_128525 | JGI IMG/M metagenome (GOLD analysis project Ga0182744, IMG submission 128525) | Enriched Miracle-Growth compost microbial communities from Emeryville, California, USA - eDNA 3rd pass 30_C Kraft MG (version 2) (version 2) ...
GACTGAGGGATGAGAGGGCAATATTCAAAATCCAAAGACCAAATTCCAATCTTCAAATTCTCAAATTCCTCACATTTTCCAAATTCCAAAACCACCATCTTCAAATCTTCAAATCTTCAAATCTTCAAATTCCAAAACCACCATTTCCAAATTTCCAAATTTCCAAATTTCCAAATTGGCCTTCACGGGGCCCGCAGCCATTATCTTTGCCTTATGCCAAGCCCAAGCACCGCAACAGCAGAACGAATTTCTTTTGAAGATTTTAAACAACAGGTTTTACAGGATTATCACCTGGCGGTTGCCAGCCGCGAAGCCTCTTTGGTTGGCCGCCGCGAAGTACTCACCGGCAAAGCCAAATTCGGCATCTTTGGTGATGGCAAAGAGCTGGCGCAAATAGCTGCCGCCCGCTGCATGCAGCCCGGCGATATCCGCTCTGGCTATTACCGCGACCAAACCCTGATGTTTGCCACCGGCATGAGCAATATGGAGGAGTTTTTCTCGCAGCTTTATGCCAATCCGGATTTAGAAAAAGAACCTGCTACCGGCGGCCGCATGATGAACGGTCACTACGGTACCCGCTGGCTGGATGAAAACGGCGAGTGGAAAGACCTGACCCAAACACCGCAGTCTTCTTCTGACATTTCGCCCACCGCCGGCCAGATGGTGCGCGCGCTGGGCCTGGCCTTTGCCAGTAAGTGCTACCGCAATGTGCCGGAGTTGCAACAGGGCTTTGAGAAATTTACCAACAAGGGCAACGAAGTGGTGTTTTGCACCATCGGCGATGCCAGTACCAGCGAAGGCCATTTCTGGGAAAGTGTCAACGCTGCCGGCGTGCTACGTGTGCCGCTGGCCATTTTTGTCTGGGACGATGGCTACGGTATTTCCGTGCCCCGTAAATACCAGACAATCAAAGATTCTATCTCGCAGGCGCTGTCCGGTATGCAATATGATGAAGAAACCGGCGGGATCCAGATTTATACGGCCAAAGGCTGGGATTATGCCGGCCTGCTTAGCACCATTGAAGATGGCATTGCCAAAGTGCGCGAAACACAAATCCCCGCCATCTTCCACATCAAGGAAGTAACGCAGCCGCAGGGCCATTCTACCAGCGGCAGCCATGAACGTTATAAAAGCAAGGAGCGCCTGGACTGGGAAAAGGAATTTGACTGCCTGGTAAAGCTGCGCCAGTTTATTCTGGAAAATGGTATTGCCACCGAAGAAGAGCTGGATGGCATTGCCGCCGCGGCAAAAGAAGAAGCACGCACCGCCAAGCAACGCGCCTGGGAAAACTTTATCAACCCAATCCGCGAGCAGGTAACCGAAGCCAGCCGCCTGATTGCGCAGCTGGTGTATGACGGCGGCGCCAACGCAGAACGAATTGCAAAGCTGGGCACCGACCTCGCAGCTATAAAAGAGCCGATTCGCAAAGACGTGATGCAGGCGTTGAAACGTGCGCTGAGCTTTGCTTCCAACACCAACAGCCAGGCGCTGCAAAACATTACCCAGTACTACCGGCGTTTAAAAGACGAAAACGAGCAGCTGTTTAATTCGCACCTGCATTCGCAAAGCCGGTTCAATGCCATGAAAGTGGCGGAAGTGCCCGCGCAGTTTTCCGGCAGCAGCCAGTCGCTGAACGGCTATGAAATCCTGAACCGTTTCTTTGACCAGACCTTTGCCGCCAATCCTGCTGTCTTTGCCTTCGGCGAAGATTTGGGTAAGATTGGCGACGTAAACCAGGGCTTTGCCGGCCTGCAGGAAAAGCATGGCGAAGGCCGCATTTTTGATACCGGCATTCGCGAAGCCACCATCATGGGGCAGGGCATAGGCATGGCCATGCGCGGACTGCGTCCCATTGCCGAAATACAATATTTAGACTACCTGCTGTACGGCCTGCAGCCGCTGAGCGATGATGTGGCCACGCTGCAATACCGCACCCGCGGCGGACAGAAATGCCCGCTGATTGTGCGTACCCGCGGCCACCGCCTGGAAGGCATCTGGCACTCCGGTTCGCCCATCGGCATGATACTGAACGCCATCCGCGGCATGTACCTCTGCGTGCCCCGCAACATGACGCAGGCTGCCGGCATGTACAATACGCTGCTGAAAAGCGACGAGCCGGGCATCGTGATTGAATGCCTGAATGGCTACCGCCTGAAAGAGCAAATGCCCGACAACCTGATGGAATTCACCGTGCCGTTTGGCATTCCGGAAGTCATCCGCGAAGGGGAAGACATTACCATCGTAAGCTACGGTTCCACGCTGCGCGTGATTGAAGAAGCGATTGTCAATTACCTGCAGCCGGAAGGCATTGCCTGTGAAGTAATAGACGTGCGCACGCTGCTGCCATTTGACGTCAATAAAATGATTCTGGAAAGTTTGCAGAAAACCGGCCGCATTGCCTTTATTGATGAAGATGTGCCCGGAGGCGCCGCAGCGTTTATGTTCCAGCAGGTTATTGAAAAAGAAAATGGCTACCGTTGGCTGGATGCCGCGCCGCGTACGCTGACTGCAAAAGCCCACCGTCCGGCTTATGCCACCGACGGCGATTATTTCAGCAAACCAAACGCGGAAGATGTAGCCGAACTGATTCGGGAAATGATGGCGGAGTAGAGGGGTAGGAGTTAGGAGTTAGGAGTTAGGAGTTAGGAGTTAGGAGGGTTGGTTACCAGCCTGCTGCTTCTGCTTCTGCCGCTGCTTTCTGCCTGCTTTTTCTGGTCTTCAGGTAAACGGCAAGCGCGCCTGCGGCAAGCAGCGAAGCTCCCAGTACATACCTTGAAATCACTTCGCAGCGGCTGGGTGGTGGCACATACAGCACGCCTCCTTCGTCGGTTATGGCCGGATGGCCATTGTAACGTCCGTGCAGGGGCACCGCGATTTTATTAAAATAACGGGATAATTCTTTCAGCTGGGCCATCAGCCGCGCGCCCCGCATGGGCATGCCATGACCTGTGGCCGCTATGGCTGGCGCCAGTTGCGTTAGCTGGCTGACGGAGTTTTTGGCAGCTTCCCAGTCGGGCGTAAAATAACGAGGCGGCCCGCTCACTATTTTCCGTTGCTGCCAGATGCTGATGGCGCTTTCTGCTTTGGTGGTTACAAAAGCATCGCCGGCAATTAATACCTTATCCGCATCGCGGTAAAAGCTGACATGGCCGGGCGAATGGCCGGGCGTGGGTATCCATTGCCAGTCCGGCAATCCCGGTACAGTCCGATCCCCGGGCAGCACATTGATGTGGTGGCCGATATTGATGGGACCGCGCGGATAAAGCCAGCTCATTGCGCTCATCAGTCCGCCGCCGGCACAGGGGTCGGGGGGCGGGTAAGCAGCCACGCCCCGCAGGTAGGGCAGCTCCATGCGGTGTGCATACACCGGCACCGAAGGCCAGCGCTGCAGCAGTTCTTTCAGTGCACCGGTATGGTCAAAGTGCGCATGAGTCAGGATAATGGCTGCGGGCAACTGACTGTCGAACAGGATTTTTGAAATCTTCAGAATTTTAGCAAGCGAAGTTTTAAGGCCCGCGTCTATCAGCACCCAGGAATTTTGCTCGCGGCTTTCCACAAAATAAAAATTCACAAACAAATCTTTGGCACCCCAGATACCGGGTGCCACATCAAAAATTAACTGATTGCTCTTTTCACGTGTAGCCTGCATATACATTCTTTAAACAGGATGCGGTGTAAAAAATATGCCAGCTGCAACGGGCGATTGGCATAACTTTTCTGACAGCATACTGCCATGTCTGTAATCAGTAGCTTAATTCCGGGGCAGCATTCCGGTTCCGAGAAAAACTTCTTTCACCACCGCAGCTTTTTAACCGAAGCAGCGGCACATGCCCAATATGAAATTGCCCGGATAAGACTACTGCATGTAGGTTGCTGGCACCGTATTGCCGGCAAGGCTTCCGCTGTTTTTTTCCTGTTTGATAAAGATGAAATGATGCTGAACCGTGCGGTGCAGACAGGGGATTATATCCGTATTGGCATACCGGGGCCGCGCAGCAGTTCCGGACACGGTTTCGACTGGGTATATGTAGAGGCTTTAAAGCAGGAAGAGGCGGCCGCCGGCATGCGTGTGCGGCCCTGCGCGCCTCCGGGCGGCGGCAGCGTGGCGCATTTTCTGCACGATGAGGCCACAAGTACGTTTGCCGTCTGGCAGGACGGCCTGCAGGTCTGGAGCGCCATTTTTGGCAGGAATGAAGCGCCCAATATCGATCAGACAGATACGCTCCTGGATAAATTGCGCAACCTGGTGGTAGGCGCTACGGCTATTGCGGGCGCTTCCGACGCCCAATGGTCGGCATTGGTAAAGGCTTTGATTGAGGATACTAACTGAGGCTTATTTTACTCCTGCCAGTCGGCTATAAACACGTTCGTATCATGTGTGCCGCCATTATTCCGGTTGCTGGAGAAAATGATTTTTTTACCATCCGGCGAAAATTGGGGAAAGGCGTCGAAACCGCCATCGTGGGAAATTTTCTGCAGGTTGGTGCCGTCTGTCTGAATAGTATAAATATTGAAAGGAAAGCCGCGCTCGTATTCGTGGTTGCTGGAAAAAATAATGCGCTTGCCGTCGGGCATCCAGGAGGGCGCCCAGTTGGCCTGGCCTAAATGCGTGATTTGGCGCTGATTAGAGCCATCTGCATTCGCAATAAACAGTTCCATATTGGTAGGCATCACCAGGCCCTGCAGCAGCAGGTCTTTGTATTCTTCTGCCGCTGCTGCCGACTGAAACCGGCTGGCACGCCAAAGCAGCTGGCTGCCGTCCGGGCTAAACCAGGCGCCGCCGTCGTAGCCCAGTTCATGCGTTATCTGCCGTACATCTGTGCCGTCAAGGTTCATGGTGTACAGGTCCAGATCGCCGTTTCGCATGGAGGTGAACACAATCTTATCGCCTTTGGGACTGATGGTTGCTTCTGCATCATAGCCCGGCGTAGTGGTCAGCTGCTTCACGATTTTGCCGTTTGTATCCGCCACAAAAATGTCGAAGCTTTCATAAATGGGCCAGACGTACTTTTTCAGCTTTTGCCGGTCGGGCAGGGGCGGACAGTCTTTACTGCCCAGGTGGGTAGAGGCGTACAGCAGGTGTTTTTTATCCGGCATCAGGTACGCGCAGGTGGTTCTACCCATACCGGTACTCACCAGTTTATAGCTGAAAGAATCACCTGCATTTACCGGAAGCTTTCCATAAAATATTTGGTCGCAAAGAAGGCCTTCCGCTTTGTGCGTGCGCTGAAACACGATGTGGCTGTTGTCAAAGCCAAAGTAAGCTTCTGCATTGTCGCCACCAAAGGTCAGTTGTTTTATATTTTTAAAATGCTGCTCGTCCGGATATTCCAGCAGGTGTTGCTGGGCCGTAACCTTTCCTGCAAGCAGGATAAGCGCAGAGAAAATAAATGCTGCTTTTTTCACGAAGGCAAAAGTATTCCGGCGGGCCAGGCAGGGCGTCATGTCATTGTAAACATTCGGTGCAAACGGCAGCCACTTTTAGCCGCCGGCAGGATGTGTTTTATAGTGCTGTTTCCACCTTTAAATCCATGCAAGAAAAAGGCTGGTACAATCTTATTAGCCTGCTGCTTAGACCAAAACAAAATAAACATCTATGAGAAAGCTTCTTTCAGTAACACTTGCCCTCGGAACGGCCTGCCTTGCCGCCTGTGATTCGGGCACCGACACCACCACTACCAATGACAGCACTGCTACCGTGGTTACCAATGAAACCTCCGGCAGTACCGATCAGACAATAACCATGTCTGCCAATCCGCCGCTTTCCGAAACCGATACCTACCTGGATTTGAAGACAGGGAAAACATTTAAGGTGCGAAAAGACAGTCAGTCGGGCATCTATGTGGGTGAAAACATGGAACCGCTGGATATTTACGTCAATACCAACACCCGCGATACCTTTAGCGGTCCTGAAGGCCTGCTGGTAAACAATGCGCTTATTTTTTCCAATGGCGCTTATACTGTAGACGAGCTGAAAGTCAAACGAAATGGCGAAGGCTATAAAGCGAAAAGCGAAGACGGCGAGTACAAAGAAAAGTCCAACGAAAATGAGTACAAGCTAAAGGATGGCAGCGTGAAAGTAAAGGCCAATGAAAACGAGTATAAATACAAAGACAAAGACGCCGGGGTGAAAGTGAAAAGCAACGAAAACGAAACAAAAATCAAAACCCCGGACGAGAAAATTAAAATAGACGACGAAGGCAACGTGGAACGGAAGCCACGATAATCCCTGCTTTCCAATTGCGTTTCTAAAGCGAGACCACTGAAGCCTGCAAATGGACAGAAATCCTTACTTCCGGCTTCAGTGGTTTTATTTTAGGCATGTGCAGCGTAAAAGAAACAGCCGGTACTTACTTTGCCGGAAGCTAAAAAGCCAGGGCACAGGGCCCTGGCTTTTTATATATTCAGCCAACTAAACTATTTATTTTTCCAGCTTCAGGGCAGAAAGGCCGCCGCTTGTTTCCAGGGTCAGGTAGTAATTGCCAGTCTGCAGCTGGTGATAATCCGGGAGAAGAATGCGGTTGTAGCCATCGGTAAGCAATAATTGTTGCTGCAGTACCAGGTCTCCGTTATTATTCATCAATTTCAGCGCGCCGGTTTCACCGGCACCGGTAAAAATATTCAGTTGCAAGGCTTCGCCGCTTAAGCTTTCCTCGGCGGTCATACGCAGGGTGTTTACCGGCAGCTGACCTACGGCTACCACATCGCTCCGGGTGCTGGTTTGTTTTCCTTTCTGAACCAGGATGCGGTAGTAAAACACATCGCCTTCCTGTCCGGATACATCGTCCAGGTACATATAGCGGTTGCCTGTGGCCGGCAGCTGGGCCAGATTGGTAAAGTTTACATTATCTGCGCTGCGCTGTACAATGTAGGAGGAAGCGTCTGTGGAATTGAGGCTTTGCTGCCATTGTAAATGCACACTGCGGTCGGTTTCCATGCGGGCCGTCAGCAGGGCAGTTCCTTTTTTTACGGAAGGAGAAAGGGTAGTAGCAGTTGCGGCATTGTCCGTTTCTTTTTCACCATGGGCGAGGGCAAAAACCGGCAGACTAAATAAAAATAATGAAAGTAAGAAAGGACGCATAAGGCTAGAATTTAAAGGTGGAGGAACGTCTTGATTTGCTGTTACAAAACTATTCCGCCCCACTGCCCTATGAAAGCGTAGAAACACGCATTTTCTTTGTCATTGCCTGACAGTCAATTACTTTAATTGTGAAATGATAGACTTATAATTATTGTTCTTATTGATTATGTGTCCCGACGCTGGGTTGCTTTTGTAGCATCAATTCCCCACCTGCTCCCAGAATGCGCACTTTTTAACAAAATGAACATTCAATAAAAAATAATTGTCAGTCCTTATTTTTTGCCGGCCCCTGTTCCTGTCTGTACCCCAGCAAACGTAATGCATTAAACACCACGAGCAGCGTAGAGCCTTCATGCCCGACCACTGCCGGGCCAATCTGCGCATAACCGGTAAGGGTCAGTGGTACCAATATGGCAATCATACCCATGCTGATGACCAGGTTTTGCCGGATGATGCGGTGCGCCTGCCGGCTGAGGCCAATGGCGAAGGGCAGGATATTTAGCTTATCGGCCATCAGGGCTACATCTGCCGTTTCCAGCGCAAGGTCGCTGCCGGCGGCGCCCATGGCAATGCCTACATTACTTCTGGCCAGTGCCGGTGCATCGTTGACGCCATCGCCTACCATGGCTACGCGGCCGTTTTCCTTTTTCAGCTTTTCAATGGCGCTGACTTTTTCTTCCGGCAGCAAACCGCCCCAGGCATCCGTAAGGCCGATTTCGCCGGCAATAGCATTCGCTACTTTCTGGTTGTCGCCCGTGAGCATGACCATTTTTTTGACGCCCAGCGTGCGCAGTTGTTCCAGTGTTTGCTTGGCATCCGGGCGGGCCACGTCCATCAGGGCGATAATGCCTAAAATTTTTCCTTCACTACCGGCCAGCATGGTGGTATTACCAGCGCTTTCCAGGTTGGCAATTTTTTCAGATAAACTAGCATCCAGCTCATAATGCTGTTCTAGAAACAGGGCCGGGTTGCCAATGAATACTTCTTTTTCCTGATAAACAGCCCGCACGCCTCTGGCCGTTATCGCTTCCAGTTGGCTGGCTGGCGCCACCCTGTAGCCCAATAGCTTTTCAGCATCCGTAACAATCGCCGCCGCCAGCGGATGATCGCTCAGTTTTTCAACTGCTACAATCGTTTCCAGCAACTCTTTTTCAGAAATGCCGTTCAACGGATATGCGCCGGTAAGGTGCGGCTTGCCTTCGGTAAGCGTCCCAGTCTTGTCAAAGGCTACGGCATGAACGCTGCCCAGCTCTTCCAGCGGGCGGCCGCCTTTTACCAGCACGCCGCGCCGCGCTGCGCGCCCCACGCCGCTTAAAACCGCACTCGGCGTAGAGATAGCCAGGGCGCAGGGGCTGGCAGCTACCAGCACTGCCATTGCGCGGTAAAAGCTGGCGCTGAAGGGCTCGTCAAGCACCAGGAAGGCAAATAACAACAGGCTTACGAGCACCAGCACCGCCGGCACATAATAGCGTTCCAGCTTATCGGTAAAATGCTGTGTGGGCGATTTCTGGGTTTGCGCTTCATTGACGAGCTTTATCAACCGTGCAATCGTGGAATCTTCAGACAGTTTGCTGACGCGGATTTCCAGATTTTGATTGCCATTAATGGAGCCGGCAAACACCCGGTATTTTCTACTGAGCTTATCGGGATTACGGATGTCTTTATCGGCTGGTATGGCTTCTTTTTCCGCCGGAATGCTTTCGCCGGTGATTGGCGCCTCGTTCACGCTGCCGGCCCCCTGTACCAAAATGCCATCCGCAGCAATCGTGCTGTTGGGTTTTACCACCACCAGGTCGCCTATGTTTAAAGACTCGATAGGCACTTCCGTGATGTGTCCGTCTTCTTTGAGTAATGCTGTTTTGGGCGTAAGATGCGCCAGGGCTGCAATAGACTTGCGTGCTTTCTGCATGGCAAAATGCTCCAGCGCGTGGCCCAGGCTAAAGAGGAACAGCAGCAGGGCGCCTTCTCCCCAATGACCCAGGACCGCTGCTCCCAAGGCAGCTACCAGCATCAGGAAGTCAATTTCAAAACGGCCTTTGCTAATACCGGCTATAGCTTCTTTGCTTGTGAAAAAGCCGCCGAAAAAATAAGCAATCGCATAGAGCGTTACAGATACCGCTGCCGGCCATGCCGCTACAAATGAAAAGCCGAAGCCTGCCACCAGAAATCCGCCGCAGATAATCGCAAAAATGTGTTCGGTGCGTTCGCCAAAAATACCGCCGTGTTTATGACCGTGCGTATGGGCATGGCGGCTTTGCTCTTCACCATGGCTGTCATTGAGATTTTCCGCATTCTTGATTTGCAGGTGCAGCTTGCGGATGCCGTCCAGCACGTTTTTCTCCGTGCTCTGGCTCTTGTCAAATTCCAGTTGAATAAAGCCGGAGGCCGATACCGAACAGGACAGCACGCCTTTAAAGTCTTTGATTTTTGCTTCCAGAATCCGGGCGTGACGCGGTTGGCGGATGCCTGTTACTTCCACCAGAATATGCCCGAAGCGCTCGGTGATGGCCGCACCTTCTTTTTGGGCCAGCCGGTTGACTTCCGTGAGCGAAATGATTTCGGGGTTGTAATGAAAGCAAAGCCTGGCCGGCGTGCCGTTGTGAGCAGCATTGATGTGTACTTTATCAATACCTTTCTTGTTTTCCAGCGTTGTGATGATGCGCGTTACGCAGGCATCGCGTTCATCAGGAGCCTGGGGTAATAGCAGGCTGAGATTGATTTTTGTTTTTTCCACGGGGCGGCAATTAGAAGCAGAAACAAAGTTCTGTAAAAAAACAGGGCCGGGTGGGATTTATGCAACAGCCAGAAAAGCTGGTACCCCTCGCAAATATCACTGGTTGGGGCAGGCGGCATAGTAATCAGATTTTAATTTTCTTGCCTCAGAATTTTACCCAGGTCTGTTTTTAACTTGGGTAATTCCACAGTAAGCGACTGCCAGACTACCTCAATATCCACTCCGAAATAATCATGGGCGATATAGTTGCGAAATCTTCTGACACCGTTCCAGCTTACTTCCGGATATCGCTTTTTTAATTCTGGACTCAGTCTGCTGAATGCCGCTGCAATTACCAGAAAGTTCAACAATACGGCATCATAAGTTTTTGAATCCTGCAGCAATGAATCCGCCGACGAAATTTCTGTTGTGTACTGTTCAATACGGCGTATAGCGAAAATGGCATCTTCCAGATTTGCCAGGTCCCGCTCAAGCATAAAGTGCCTGTTTTAAAATCCGGTCTTTAAAGTGCGGCTTCAGGGAACGCGGGTTTGCCAGGTCTACATTTTTGCCAAACAAATCTTTGAGATATTGCCTGAGCGCTTCTTTGGTTTGAATGTATTGTGCTGTCGGAGGCTTGATGCGCACCACAAAATCTATATCGCTGCCGGGTGTTGCTTCATTGCGGGCATAAGAGCCAAATAAGCCAATCTCCTGCAGATAAAATCTTTCCTGAAGATAGGGCATGTGTGCCCGAAGCGTGTCCAATATGTTGCTGCTGCTGAGCATACCTGTTCAAAAATAAGCAAAACGCCGCGTCTCTTTTCAAAAAACGCGGCGTTTATTTAGAAAACAACCATTTCTATTTAATGGTTTCCGTCACCTCGCCGCAACTCATCATCTTGTCGCCAAAGTAAGGGTTGCGGATGTCTTTGCTGTTGGAAAGCCAGCTCGCGCCTTTGTCGTTGAAGGCCATGGGGCAATGCTCCACATAAATCTCGCCGGAAGCCAGACCGTCTTTTTTCACGAGGGCAATTATTTCATTGCTGATGTTTTCATAGGCAACGCGCTGCGCTTCTACATCGCTTGTTGCGCTGATTTTAGCGGCATTTTCAGCAATGGCGCTGCCACCTTCCAGGGATTTTGCGCCGGCTTCCAAGGCGTTGGCTGCTACTTGCGCAGCGTTGGCATCAGATTGAATAAGCGCGTCGGAAAGTTTCAGGTATTGGTCATAAACTGCATTCAGTTGCTCGTTTTTCAGCACGGGCGCGCCGGTTGCAGCAGGCGCTTCCGTTGTGGTAGTATGGGCGTGGTCGTGACCATCCTGATTGTGGTCCCGGGCTTCGTTTCCGCCGCAGGAAGCCAGTAGGAACAGGGCCGCTACGGGCAGGGATGCTTTGAACATGATTTTGGTTTTTTTCATGATTTTAAATATAAAATTTAGGGATTAAAAAAAGAAAGGATTATTACTTGTCTAAAGGATGTGCGCCTTTTTTTAAAATAAATTCGCTGGTTAAAAGATAGGCGCCGGTTACGACCGCTATATCACCGGGCTTCAAACCCCGGGCAATTTCAATACGGTCAAAAGTGGCGGCGCCGGTAACAACACGGCGTGGTTCAAACTTACCCACATCTGTTTGCAGCCAGACATGCGCGCCGCGCCCATCCTGAATCACGGCTTCGGTGGGCAGGCTGATGGCAACTGCGTGTTGGGCCACCGGTAAAAGCAGGGTAGCCTGCATGCCGGCTCGCAGTATCCGGTTGGGATTGGGAATGGTACCGCGAATCGTCATCAATTGACTGCCGGCCTGCAGCGCCGGTTCTATAAACTGAATGGTGGTGGAAAATTGTTGTTGCTCAAAACCGGGAATACACACCTGCACCTGCTGGCCTTTTCTCACTTCGCCGGCTTCTGCGGGATAAAGGTCGGCTTCCACCCAAAGTTCGCTGTAACCTTCCAGCCGCATAATGGCGCCGCCCTCGGGCAGGTATTGGCCTTCGGCCACCAGCAGTTCACTGACCACGCCGCCGGCGGGTGCGGAAAAAGTAGTTAAAGGATTCACCTTTCCTGTTTTGTGGAGCTGATTGATTTGCGCTTCGCTTTGTCCGTAGAGCAAAAGCTTTTGACGCGTGCCACTGGCTAACTGCTGGAAGGTAATATCATCGGGAAACTGATTGAGCTGCGCTGTTGCCAGCAAATATTCCTGTTGCAGGGCGGCCAGTGTTTCCGAATAAATCTGATACAGCGGTTGCCCCTGCGCTACCGCCACGCCGGTTTCTTTGACAAACAATCTTTCTATACGGCCTGCTACGCGGGTGGCTATGAATTCTGTTTGCGAAGGGTCGGTAACGAGGCGTGCATTCAGTGTTTTGTGGGCGGAGAAATCGCCGCTGCGCACCGTGTCCGTGGTTACATGTGCCAGTTGAAGCTGACTTTGGCTGAGCGTGAGGTCTTTGCTTTGGTTGCTTTTATCAAAAGGCACGAGGTCCATGCCGCAAATGGGGCAGGTGGCATGTGGGTCTTCGCTCACCACCTGCGGGTGCATGGGGCAGACGTAGGTTTGTTTTGCAGTGTTGCTTGTAGTTTCAGTGGTTTCTTTTTTCTGGCAGGAAAAAAGGAATAGCGGCAGAAGAAAGCTGGCCAGGATAAAAAATATCTTAAGGGTATGCTTCATGGCGTTTTATTATTTATTAAAGAACAGGCAAATGAGATTCGTTTTCATGCCGCGTCAAAAAAGTTTGTTATATAAGAGCTTATTTTTATAGCGTCATTGCCAGCAGGCTGCGCATATTAGCTTGGTTTAGGAGGTACGGCGATGCAGCCTGCGAAGCAACCTGCACGAAACTCAAATCCGCGTTCGTGCCGGAGCATCCGGCATTAGGTACAGGTTGCTTCGGATTGGCAATCAGCTTATCAACGCTGCTCATCGTTTTTATCCTGCCCATCCTCGCAAGGACGGAACGAAAAAAAAATATTGCAATTGCTACTCATTTTTATTCATTTTTCGCTGTTTTAATAAAACTCTCGCTGTCCACCAGGAAGCTGGCGTTTTCTGCCACCAGCCAGCCGGAAATGTCGCTGGTGATTTCCACCATGCCTTCGGCGTGCAGGCCGGTTTGAACCACATGCGCGGCAAACCGGTTGCCAGCTTCCTGCTTAAAGACCACCGACTGATGGCCCAGCGAAAGCACGGCTTTTTCGGGCAGCCATTGCGCACCGCTCCGCACAACCGCGATGTAGCCTTTGAGTAATTGTCCGGGTTGGAAATTTGCCTTGCCCAGATAAATACGGCCTATGGAAAACGGATTTTCCGCGCGTTGCGCAGGCTCTATCAGGCTCATGGTTTTGCTGGTCATTTCTTTACTGCCGAGCGCCTGGAACAAAACCTTTTGCCCTTGCTGAATATGCGGCGCCAGCCAGGCCGGCAAATAAAAATCTGCATTCAGATTGTCGGACTGATAAATGTGGAACAGGGATTCGCCAGCGCCGGCGTATTGGCCCTCGCGGACTAAAAGCGGAGTATTGGCCATCGCCTGACTGGCCGCTTCGGGGCTTTCGCTCAGGTCTGTAATGCCCACATTCTGCGCTACGATGTAGCCACTTGCCGGGCTGTACACTGGCACGCGGTAAATAACCTGACCGCTACGCAAAACCTGGTTGATTTGCTGGGCCGACATGCCCATGAGTTGCAGCCGCTCTTTGGCTTTTTGCAATAATGATGGGTCGTTGTCGCGGCGGCTGATGTACAATAAATCGCGCTGCGCGGCGGCCAGGGCAGGCGAATAAATTTCAAATAATAATTGCCCTTTCTGTACTGGCTGGTAATTGTATTTCACGTACATCCGCTCAATTCTGCCTGCCACGCGACTGGCTACACTGGCCTGCCGGCGGGTATCAAAGCTCACGACGCCCTGCACCGGAATGCTGAGGATACGCGTGCCGGTTTGCGCCGTGATGGCAGGAACATTCGCTAACACGCGCTGGTTTACCGGTTTTAAAAGTGGCGCCAGACTGCTGTCAATTATCAGTTCGTGCGACTGGCCCTGCGGCACCAGCTCCATGCCGCAAACAGGACAGGTTCCGGGCCGGTCGCTGGTTACCGTTGGGTGCATGGGGCAGGTATAAACGGTGGCTGATGCCTCATGGACGCTGGCGATTTTCTTTTTGCCGCAGGCAGCGAAAAAGGAAGGTATGGCCAAGAACAGCGTGAGCAGCAGGAGGCTATTTAAAAAGTTCTTTTTCATAATCGGCAATGAGTTCATAGAGTTTTTGTTGTTCATCCAAAACTTCCAGCTGCATGGTTTGCAGGGCCTGGTAATTAATCAGGACATCCGAAAGCGAAAGCTTGTTTTCCTGATAATTCAGGAAGCTGGCATCATAGGCTTTTTGCAGGGCAGGCAGCACGCTGTTTTGCAGCGATGCTATTTTCTGCTGTTGGGTATTGATTTGCGCCAGTACGCCATAAAGCTGTCCCTGTGCCTGATTCAGCAAGGCCGCTCGTTCCTGTTGCAGGGCCTGAATATTCAGCTCGGTAGCCCGCCAGTTATTAGCGTAGCTCTTTTTAGACCAGGGCGCCAGCGGAAGGCGCATCATGGCCATCACGCTGAAAGAATTGGGCATGACGCTGCTCAGTGGCGTCATGTGGTCGTACACCAGGCTGAAGGTGGGCAGGCGTTCCAGTTTTTGCGCTTCCAGGTTCAGTTGTTCAGCGGCAATAGACTGGTTGGCCAGTAAAATATCTGCGCGGTAAGTGGCGATAGTTGCGGTATCCAAAGCCGCTTCAGCAAATGCCGGTGTATCAGTTGTATCAATCGTAAAATCGGTATTGCCGGGCCGGTTCATCAGGGCATTCAGCCAGGCTTTGGCTTGCGCGATGTCGCCCTGCGGCGCTAAGAGCCGGTTGCGGTTTTGCGCAATTTCGGCTTCCGCGCGATAGACGGAACTAAGCTGACTTTGGTTGTATGGAAAGCGCACTTCCTCAATCTTTTTCATGGTAAGGAGTATGCGTTCATTGGCTTCAATTTGCCTGATTTTACGCAGCGCAGACAGCCAGTTGAAGTACTGTTTTTTGGCTTCTGCGCGCAGTTCGTTGAAGGTTACCAACCGGTTGGTGGCCTCGGCTTTTCCCTGTGCCAGCAGGTAATCGCGCTGGGCGCGTTGCTGCCGGCGGTTGGGGATATCCTGCTCGGCGCGGAACATGACAGAGCCGTTTTCTTTGGCTTTGCCTAAGTTGTAAGGCATCATGTAAGTGCCGGCGCCAATCATCGGCGCGTCCCAGATGGTGGCAGCCGCTGCGTTATAGGAAAAGGCCTTCGCGCGTAGTTGTGCGGTGGTGAGCAGGAGATTGTTGCTGTCTATTTTTTGAAGGATGGTTTGGAGGGAAAGGGTGGGCTGCGCTGCTACTTGAACGGTACTGAAGCATAATAGAAACACGAGTGGCCACGCGCCACATGCGGGCGTCAGCCGCGAGAAGATGGAAGCGATATCACGGAAAGGCTGCCGGATGGTAGCGGAAAGCCCGCTGAAGGCTTCGTGCGCTTGCTTTGCGGCGGACTTGGAGCGGACAGCCGGAACTGTCGCCGGGTAATGCGGTTGGCGCTGACAGCCCCAAAAGAAAGAAAATATATTATTAATGATGCGTGTCATGGAGTTCAATTTTGCCGTATTTACGGAGTTCGTATTCTTTGGCCATCAGGAAGATGAGCGGCGTAACTAACAGGATGTGGATGGCGCTGGTAAACACGCCGCCAATCATGGGCAGCACAATGGGTTTCATGACGTCTGTGCCCACGCCGGTGGACCACAGCACGGGCAGCAGGCCAAAGAGCGATACGCAAACGGTCATGATTTTGGGACGCAGGCGCTTGGCAGCGCCGCGAATGACGTACTCCTCCAGGTCGGCTTTGGTGATGGTGTCGCGGCTGTTGCCTTTTTGGGCGATGAGCTGCGCCATGGCGTCGTTGAGGTAAATGACCATCACGATGCCGGTTTCTACCGCAATGCCGAACAGGGCAATGAAGCCTACGGCTACGGCCACGCTCAGGTGAACGCCCCAGAAGTAAATGAGGTAAGCGCCGCCAATGAGGGCGAAGGGCACGGTGATGAGGCTCAGGAATGCTTCGCGGATGGAACGGAAGGCGAAATAAAGCGAGGCGAAAATGATGAGCAGCACCAGCGGCGCTATCCACATCAGCGTTTGCTTGCCGCGGATAAGGTTTTCATACTGACCGCTCCACTCCACAAAATAGCCGGGCGGCAGGATGTCTTTGTGGGTGGCTAATTTTTGCATGGCGTCTTCCACAGTGCTGCCCAGGTCGCGGCCACGGACGTTGAAGAATACAGCGCCATAGAGCATCGCATTGTCGGAGGCAATCATGGGCGGGCCATCTTCAAACACAACATCGGCTACCGCGCTGAGCGGCACTTCGCCAAAAGCGGAAGACATCAGCGGAATGCGTTTGATGGTTTCCAGACTGTTGCGGTATTCCTGCGCCAGCCGCACGCTGATGGAAAAGCGGCGGCGGCCTTCAATGGTGTTGCCGATGCTGGCGCCGCCAAGCGCCGTTTCAATGGTTTGGTTCACATCTTCCACCGTGAGGCCGTAGCGGCCCAGGTCGTCCAGGCGGGGATTGACGGACAGGTATTTGCCGCCGGTAATGGGTTCTACATAAAGGTCCTGAATGCCGGGCGTGCCTTCCAGCGCCAACTTAATTTGTTCGGAAACAGCATGGATGGAATCCAGGCTTTGCCCATAGACCTTGACGCCCACATCGGTGCGGATGCCGGTGGCCAGCATCTGAATGCGATTGATGATGGGCTGTGTCCAGCCGTTCACCACGCCGGGTATTTGCAGTTTGGCGTCCAGTTCTCGGATGATGTCTGCCTTCGTTATGCCGGGGCGCCACTGACTGCGCGGTTTCAGCATAATCATGGTTTCAATCATGCTCATAGGCGCATTGTCGGTGGCCGTATTGGCGCGGCCGGCTTTACCCAAAACCTTATCTACCTCGGGCAGCGATTTGATGATTTTGTCCTGCACCTGCAGGATGCGCTGGATTTCGTTGTTGGACACATCGGGCAGGGTTACCGGCATGAAGAGAATGCTTTGTTCGTCCAAGGGCGGCATGAACTCGGTGCCGAGCGAGCGCAGCAGCGGAATGGAAATCAACAGCGCGATGATGTTGATGGCCAGCGTGGTTTTGCGCCATTTCATGACCCAGTGGATGATGGGCGTGTAGATTTTTTCCAGTCCGCGGTTAACGGGATTGGCGTTATCGGGCCGGAATTTTCCTTTCATAAAAAAGGAAATCAGCACCGGCGCGAGCGTCATCACCAGCAGGGCATCCACCACCATGATGAACGTTTTAGTCCAGGCTACGGGGTGAAACATCTTGCCTTCCTGTCCGGTGAGGAGGAACACCGGCAGAAAAGAGGTAATGATAATGACCGTCGCGAAAAACACGCCGCGCGACACCTGCTTGCTGCTTTTCTCTATGATAGACAGCCGCTCGGTTTCGGAAATCCAGGATTGTTTGTTGTTTTTATTTCTTTTGAAAAAGCGCATGAGTAAGGGCGGCCCCACCCCGGCCCGCCCCCAAGGGGCGGGTGACGTGGTGTGAAATGGCTTTATTTAAAAATGTTATGTTCACTTTTGTCTTGTTATTGCGTACTGTTTCAACCTTTTTACGTTTCAGTCCCCCGCTCCCTGGGAGCGGGGGCAGGGGAGAGGCTGTTTAAATGTTGCGCATAGCGGTCTGCCAGGTGCTTGTAGGCGTTTTCGCTCATGATAATCCCATTGTCCACAATGACGCCGATGGCCAGGGCAATGCCGGTAAGCGACATGATGTTGGAGCTAATGCCAAAAGCATTCAGCAGAATAAAACTGATGGCAAGGGTGATGGGAATCTGAATGACGATGCTGAGCGCGCTGCGCCAGTGAAAGAGGAAAATGATGACGATGAGCGACACCACTATCATTTCTTCAATCAGCGTATTGCGGATGGAGGAAACCGATTGTTTTATCAACTCGCCGCGGTCATAAATGATATCAAACCTGACGCCTTCGGGGAAACCTTTGGCGACTTCCAGCATTTTGGTTTTTACGCGGTCAATCACTTCTTCGGCATTCTCGCCGTAGCGCATCACCACAATGCCGCCTACGCGCTCGCCTTCGCCATCCTGGTCAAAAATGCCGAGGCGGCTTTCGCCGGTCATCTGTACCGTGGCCACATCGCGGACGCGCAGCGCAATGCCTTCCTTGCTTTTGAGCGGAATGTTTTGAATTTGTTCCAGCGATTGCAGATAGCCGGTGGTTTTGACGATGTAGCCAATCTCGCTCATGTCAAACTTGCGGCCGCCGCTTTCGTTGTTGTTGCTGCGCACGGCGTTAATTACTTCCGGCACGGAAAGGCCGTAATACAGCAGCTTGTTGGGGTCCAGCGTGATTTGATATTGCTTTTGAAAGCCGCCGAAAGAAGCAATTTCAGAAACGCCTTCCACGTTTTGCAGGCCAAACTTGATGTACCAGTCCTGCAGGGCACGCTGCTCGCCCAGGTCCATGCCGGGCGCGTCCAGCGTGTACCAGAGCACGTGGCCTACGCCGGTGCCATCCGGGCCGAGGGTAGGCGCCACGCCATCGGGCAGGGTGCCGCCAAGCGTGCTGAGGCGTTCCAGCACCCGTTCGCGCGCCCAGTAGATGTCCACATCATCTTCAAAAATGACGTAGATGAAGCTCATGCCAAACATGGAATTGGCGCGCACGTATTTGATGCGCGGCAGTCCCTGCAGGTTGGTGACAAGCGGGTACGTGATTTGGTCTTCAATAAGCTGCGGACCGCGGCCCATCCATTCGGTGAAGACAATCACCTGGTTTTCGGAAAGGTCCGGGATGGCGTCAATCGGATTGTTTTTAACCGAGAAAGCGCCCCAGATAAAAAGGCCGGCAGCCAGGAAAAGCACCAGGAAGCGGTTGCGCAGCGACCAGGAGATGAGACGATGAACCATTTTTTAATGGTTGAAAAGTTGATAAGTTGAAATGTTGAAAGGTTAGTTGCACACTTTATTATGTGCGCATTCAAACCTCTTTGCGCCTTTGCGCATCTTGGCGCCTTCCGATTTTATCGGAACAGGTTTTGCGTGAAAGAAAAAGCACCACAAGCCCGGCACTTAAGAATGCCCGGCTGACAACAAAATCAACAGTCTAAATCAGGAAAACGCGGATGCGTTTGTAAATAGGCAGGCCGCCACCGTCGTCGGGTGGGGCATGGCTTACCGGATGGGCTTCGCTGATGGAAGTAACAGGCGGTTCCGGTAATTGAGGAAAGAAAACCGGCAGTACTATAGAAATATCCTGTGCGGCTTTGAAGGCAAATTCACTGGCAAAGTGCTTGCTTTCAATTTTAATCTGCTTGTGCTCGTCTTTGCAACAGCCTTTTTTCTGCTGGCTTTTTTTCATGCCGCAGTTGCCGCATTCGTCTTTGGTGCTTTTAATGAAATTCTGCTCCACCAGCTTGTCCATGCAATAATGCAGGTGCACCGTGGCGCCCGTAGAGGTAGCCAGGTACATCAGTGCCAGCAGTATGACGACAAATTTTTTCACAAGCAACGGCAAAGATAGGCGGTGCGGTGAAATGGATTTTATAAGATAATGGAAAGGAGTTACAGCGTTTTGTGTAAAAGGGATTTGGGGCGTCTTTATAGGAAATTCCTGGTAGCCTGGAGGCTACAGGATAATCAGGCGTCGGCTGGAGCCGACGCCTAACCGGGGGATTTCGGGTAGAGACAGGCATGCGCTGTTTCTACGGCACCGGCTAATACAGCTATTCCCAAATTTAATAGAATGGCAGCATCACCCGGTTTAATTTGGCAGCCTGAAAAGGCAGTCGTTTGCGGCACTTTTTTACTAAACCTAATCTTGTGAAAATCGGAATTGTTTGTTACCCCACTTTTGGCGGCAGCGGCGTGCTGGCCACCGAGCTGGGCATGGCGCTGAGCGAAAAAGGCCATGAAGTGCATTTTATCACCTATCAGCAGCCTGTGCGCCTGCATTTTCATCCTAATATCTATTACCACGAAGTGCCGGTGCCTACCTATCCGCTTTTCGATTATCCGCCGTATGAAAGCGCGCTCACCAGCGCCATGGTCAATGTGGCGACGAATTACGGTCTGGATTTGCTGCATGTGCACTATGCCATCCCGCATGCCTCGGCAGCCTATTTTGCCCGTCAGATTTTGCGCAAAGAAGGCCGGTGTATTCCGTACATCACTACGCTGCATGGCACCGACATTACGCTGGTAGGTCGCGACCAGACCTACGCGCCCATCGTTACTTTTTCCATCAATGAAAGCGACGCGATCACCGCGGTTTCCAATAATTTGCGGGAAGAAACTTTTAAATCTTTTAAGATAGAAAAAGAGATACAGGTCATTCCCAACTTTGTGGATTTATCCCGTTTTCACCATAGTGATAAAGAGCATTTTAAAAGAATGCTGGCGCCCTGCGGCGAACGCATTTTGGTACATGCTTCTAACTTCCGCACCGTAAAAAGAGTGCCGGATGTCATCCAGATGTTTGCCCATTTGCACCAGCAGGTTCCTTCCCGGCTGCTGATGATTGGCGATGGACCGGAACGGCAGCATTGCGAAGAACTGGCCCGGACGCTGGGCGTGATGCATGATGTGCGTTTCCTGGGTCGTCAGGAGCAAATAGAGGAAATACTTTCCATTGCCGATTTGTTTGTACTGCCCAGCGAGTACGAAAGCTTTGGGCTGGCCGCGCTGGAAGCCATGGCCTGCGGCGTGCCGGTGATTTCTACCAATGCCGGCGGCCTGCCTGAGATTAACGTGGAAGGAAAAACAGGTTTCCTGGTGCCTGTAGGCGATGTGGAAGCGATGGCAGAAAAAGCGGCCTTGATTTTAAAATCAGACGAAGCTCTGGCTACTTTTAAAGCAAACGCCATGGCGCACGCCGCGACTTTTAATAAAGAAAAAATTATACCGGTGTACGAGGCGCTGTATGAAGAAACAATAGAGCGGCACAAAAAAGAAGCGCCCTGCAGGGTAGGGGCGGCCAACGCTTAGTGCAGATAACGGAGGTAGCGTTGGCATGCCTGATAATCATGCTTTCATGCTACGACCCCTGTTTTAGTAAATTAACGTGAATCCCGGATAGAATTTTTATTTCTTCTTTTGCCTTGAAGCAAAAGAAGCAAAAGTTCAAGGCTGTGTCTTTTTCGGCTAAAAATCAGTCTTCGGGGCTAAAATTTGCAAACTCGTCCCGCTTATTGCGGGACTCA
>Ga0182744_1001406_pt1 | contig 21070 bp, 15 predicted proteins | sample eDN3rd30CKraftMG_FD_128525 | JGI IMG/M metagenome (GOLD analysis project Ga0182744, IMG submission 128525) | Enriched Miracle-Growth compost microbial communities from Emeryville, California, USA - eDNA 3rd pass 30_C Kraft MG (version 2) (version 2) ...
CCTACACAGCCTTGAACTTTATTCACCTGTGTCTATTTAAGAGGCGTTCATGAGCTCAGAGCATAGCTCTTCGGTTTGTTCCTTTTCTTTCAAGAGAAAAGGAAACACATGCAGCGGCTGCTGCAAATAAACCTTCTTTTATTTTAAACATCACCTAGCTTACTAAGTTAACTGTTGTAAGCTTGTACACTATGATAATAAACGGTATCTTGCTTTTGCATATAACAGTAGGTAAAGCACCATCATGAAGTCCATTTTTGCCACGAAAGAAACCCACGGATTTGATTGGATCGATTTAAATAATCCTTCTACCGAAGAAATTCAAGAGATTGCCCAACAATTTTCATTACATGAGGCCTCTATTAAGGATTGCATGCAACCCGATCATCTCCCGAAATATGAAATTGTAGATCATTATACATTTATCATTGTGCGTGTTTTTACGCAACATATTATTCATGATGCAGACACCATACAAGAACTCACTAATAAAATCGCTATCTTTTATACAGCTGATTACCTGCTCACGGTGCATCGAACAGACCAACCATTAATTGCAGAGGTAAAGAAAAAAGCCATTGATGAGAAAGGCTGTAAAGATATTTGGTGTATCCTCATCCGGATCATTCGCGCATCACTCTTAACCTTTGATGAGCCTAGCGTCAAGTTAGGGCAGTCATTAGATTATTTTGAGGAAAACGTATTTCTAAAACAGCGCAAAGCACCTATTTTACGTGGGCTTTATTATGTGAAGCGGAAGGTCGACGTTATTCGAAGACTACTTATTTTATCTTACGAAATTATCGACAAAGTGGATACACCCAAGCAACGTAATATTTACACACGCGATTTGCGCGATTTATATATTCGGCTACAGAACGTGTACGATAATCTCTCTGAAAATACGGCTCAATTATTATCGGCCTATTTTTCCATCGCCTCCCATCGTACCAATGAAATTATGCGGGTTCTGACTATTTTCTCCGTGTTCTTTATGCCACTCACATTTATCGTGGGTGTTTATGGTATGAACTTTCATTTTATGCCTGAGCTCGACTGGCATTGGGGATACCCCTTGGTGATGCTCGTTATGGCCGGCATTACACTAGGTATCTATTTTTGGTTTAAACGAAAAGGTTGGTTATAAGTTTACAGCTGCTTGGATATTTCGATCAATCCGGCCGACCATGATAAGCCTACACCAAAACCGGCGATGATGACACGCGTTTCATCTGACTGCATATTGTTATTGCTATAATTTTTTAGGGCAATGGGTATGGTAGATGATACCGTATTGCCGCCATCACGCAAATCGATATAAAATTGCGCCTCTTGCAAAGCTAATCGTTCGCGCATCACTTTTAACATATGTGCATTTGCCTGATGAAAAACAAACTGCCCGATATCTGCCTTTTTTACGTTATTAAATAGCAACACCTCCTCAATAAACGGCGGCACAACCGTACTGGTGAAACGGAATATCTCTGGGCCGTTCATGTATAAGTTGTTTTCTGTATAGATATTCCCATTTCCATATAACTGCTCTGCCGCTTGGTCATCGATGGCATTCCGAGTGCCTCCGTTTTTTACAATCAATTTGTTAAAACCCCCACCATCTGTCCCGAACTTAAATTTATAAATACCATTTTTATCTGTTGCAGCAATCCATGTTGCTGTAGCGGCATCGCCGAAAATAGCTCTATTTGAACGATCTTTTCGATTGATGTATTTCGAGTAGGTATCCGTCGTAACCAGTAGAATGTTAGTAGCTTGGCCGCTTTCTATGAAAGCTTTGGCCATACTCAGTCCATAAGTGAACCCTGAGCAGCCCAAATTAAAATCAAAAGCCCCAACCGATTTATTTAAGCCTAACCGATCTTGTAATATACAAGCTGTTGATGGCATGATGTATTCGGGACTTTGTGTACAATATAGGATATAGTCTATCTGGGCCCTATCGATCCGGTTGAAAAGCTTTTTACATGCCTCTTCAGCGAGATTAAGAGCCGTTTCATCTGGAGCGGCAACATAGCGATTACTGATTCCAATTTTATATTCAAATTTGGAAAAGTCGTAGTCTGGAAACTCTTCACTCAAATCTTGATTGGTAATTTTTCTTTTAGGAAAGTAATATTCGATCGCCTGTATCCTAGCACCCATAAAGGTTTTCTAAACAATTTTTAATAAAAAAGAGTGCAAACCTACTCGTTTTCAAGCTATTTTTCAGTCTCTTCTATAAGAAAATTACATTGGCATGGCAAGCAAAATCGCCCTTCAAACGAACCCTAAATTGGTTTTCGGTTCATTTTAGCGGAAAGAGAAAAGCTATGGGGTGGTTTCAGCTCATACATTAGCCGACTTATATGGGATATGAAAAGTAAAGGCAGAACCTTTCCCTTCAGTACTCTCTACACCGATATGACCGTGTTGTAATTTGATGAGCTGGTAACAGATATATAACCCCAAGCCGGTCCCCGGCCGTGTATGACCGTCTTTATCAGCCTGATAATATTTGGTAAACAACTTAGTTTGTTTATCTTGTGGAATGCCCGTGCCCGTATCTTGAATCCTTACCTGTAGCTCGTGTACATCGTCCGACGATGTTGGCACCCATGTACCGTGCACTTCTACACCGCCTTTGTCGGTATATTTAATAGCATTCCCTAACAAATTAATCATCACTTGTTTGAGTCTGAATGGATCGCCGTAGACCATGTGATCTTGCGGTTCATCAAAGTGCAGATTCAGCGTAATCTGCTTTCGTTCTGCAATAAAACGCATGGTTTCAACGGTCTCTTTTATTTCATGAAAGGGCATGAACGAAACCACTTTGAGCACATCCGACTGTTGGCTTTCTACCTTCGTCATATCCAAGATATCATTGACCGTCTCCATCAACATATCCGATGACGTCTTAATGGAAGCAACCATCCGTTCTTGGTCTGCATTTAAAGAAGTATTTCGTATGAGGTATATAAAACCTGTGATAGCGGTGAGTGGATTACGAATTTCATGACTCATTGTGGCTAACATTTCCGATTTTTGTTCCGCAAGTGCAATGGCGCGATCATTTTCAGCTTTATACCGGGCTTCTGCCTTACTCGCCTTTTTGATATACACCAATAATAAGACCACGAATAGCAATACCAAAATAATGGCCGTGATGGTAAAGTTATCCAAATCTGCCACAGCAGCTTCGTATTGTGCCAAGGTCTCGCGTTGATTTTGCTCCCAGCTGTATAAATAGCTATCCTTTATCTGGTCGATGAGTTGCCTTAACTGAATAATTAATGAAAGATTGGACGATATGAGTTGCTGTTGCGATTGCGCCAGCAAATGGTGTTCTTTACTCAATTTTTCCAATAAGTGCTGTTGCCCTAGTTGGTTAGCTAATTGCCATGCGCGGTTGATCGAGTCGCGTCGTGCATTGGCTTGGGTAACGGTTAACAACTTCGTGCGTAAGGAATCTGAACCAGGTGAAAACACATTTTGCAAACGTTTTAAAAAGCTTTTCTTTTCTACTGCGGTAGCAATTTCTTGAATGATCGTGTCTTGCCTGCTTTGTATCAGTGAATCATGCTTCACCTGCTGGCCGCTTATCTGAGCGTTTCCAGTAATTTTTTCTTTGGTACTTAAAATAAGCAGCGAATCAAAATTCTTTTTTAAGGCAAACACCTTTCGAGAGATGTCCAGTTTACCTTCTAGAAAAGTTTTGAATTGTTTTTCGTCTTTGGTATACGATGATGCGGAGTCGGTGGTTGCCATATACTCCTGCAAAACATCCTCTATTTTATTAAAAACACCTAATAATTTCTGTTGATACTCTTCTAGTTTATCGCCATAGCCATACAAGCTAGCTTGTTGAAAGTCATTTTCTGCGCTATTCAGCTCCAGTAATATATTGCTAATCTCTCCTGTTTCAGGAGGTGCTTTTAGCTTTACACTTAAATAGGCTAACTTTTCAGCAATGGAATGCCTTAACAGCAATGAACCGGCAGTCATGATAAAAATGAAAAGCAAAAAAACAACTAATAACCGTTGCAATATACCTGATGTCCGCTCTTGTTTTTGTTGTTTATCCATAAGGGTCATGTTCTCAGCGGGTCGTTCTTCCCTTCATCACTATTGCGCCAAAGTTACGTGAAAAATATGGGAAGCTTATTAAAGTGTGTTACTTTTTGTTCCGTACAAAAAGGCTTGCTACTTAGAATTTTGTTACGATGGTGAACGAAAAGCCGTTGCAAACAATACACAAATTGTTGCGGGCAGCGAAGCAGCATGAGTACCTTACAAACAAAGTAATATACAAATAAAGCAATGTATGAGCTTTGGCATTATTCATGTATAAGAAACAGCAATGAAATCAGAAAAAAAAATCCAGATTGGTATTATTTGGGCAAACCCCTATAATAAAAACCTCGGCGTAGCCGCTTTAGCATATGCATCATTGGCACTCTTATATGATGTAGTTCAGGAAAATAATCTTTCGGCCGATTTCTCTTTTTTTGGTAGCGAGCGTACAGGCTATGATGAGATTACCATTGGCACGCAAACCATCCGTTTTAGGAATATACCTGGACTTGATTTCTATGATTTGAAATGGCAATTCAAATTGCTTTGCTTCCCCCATAAATACCGACGTCAAGATATTAAATCGCTTGATTATGCCTTCGATATAGGTGAAGGCGATAGTTTTACTGATATCTATGGCGAAAGACGGTTCAAAAAAATTAAAAATAGTAAAATATATTTCGGAAAACGGGTAAAAAAGCTTGTCCTGTTACCGCAGACTATTGGCCCATTTAAGGAGCCCCGCCATGAGCGCGCTGCTTTTGCAGCAATGGCATATGCCGACTTAATTATTAGCCGAGACCATCAAAGTTACACCTATACCGCCACTCAATTTCCAATTGATAAATTGGCTGAGAGCATGGACGTAGCCTTTTATATGCCTTACGTATCCGATTCATTCGCTTCAGACAAAATTCATGTAGGTATCAACGTGTCTGGCTTGCTTTGGAATGGTGGCTATACCCGGAACAATCAATTCGGCATGAAAAGCAATTATGCACAATTGGTTATAGACACCCTGAATTATTTCAGCCAACAAGAAGATGTCCAAATACATTTGGTACCACACGTTATACCTGATCATCAACCCGTAGAGGACGATTATGAGGCAGCACTAGCTATTCAAAAGCAATTTCCACACGTGTTTTTGGCCCCTAGATTTAAGACACCCATCGAGGCTAAGAGTTATATTAGCGGCCTTGATTTTTTCACCGGTGCCCGTATGCACTCCTGTATTGCCGCTTTTTCTACGGGAGTTCCTGTTTATCCCATGGCTTACAGTCGTAAATTTAACGGCTTATTTACAGATACGCTGCAATACCCATGGTTGGGCGACTGTGTCAACACCGATGAAGCAACTGTATTAAATGGACTAAAAGAGGCCTACGCCAAAAAACAGGAGCTGAAAGAACAGATTGCCCATTGCAATGCTACTATTGTCCAACCGCGGTTAATCGCCCTGAAGCATTTAATATACACCACTCTTACCCGTTGATATGGCAGCAAAAGTGTGGACAATTCAGCAATTAGACGCATATGGGCTCTGCTTAGGTTGTGGACTCTGTGAAAGTATCTGTGGTGGGGAGCAAGTAAAGATGGAATTGGGATCCGATGGCTTTTTTCATCCCCAAGTGAAGCGTGTTGACCCTCAAAAAGAAGCGATTATCAGTCGCATTTGTCCAGGGCTCAACATCGTGAACGACTTACCCTTTACAAGTAAAGAACGTGTTTGGGGCAAAATGGAAGCCCTGTATGCCGGCTATGCGTCTGATACGGAAACCCGAACCAAGGGCTCCTCGGGTGGCGTAGTGAGTGCCCTAGCTATTCATGCATTGGAAGCAAGTTTAGTTGACGCGGTGCTCCAGGTGGGTGGCGATCGCCTCGATTATGAACGGAATACCTTACGTATCTCTAAAACCCGTGCGGATGTATTAAATTGTGCATCTTCTCGATATGCACCGGCCATCATCTTTTCTAAAATACTAGAAATCCTCACTTCTAATGAAGATACTTATTGCTTTATAGGAAAACCGTGCGATATATCTGCGCTCAAAAATTTTTTAAAAGAGTATCCCCAGTTTAACCATCGTTTTAAGCTTAAAGTGGCTATCCTGTGCGCTGGTATGCCTTCTTTCAAAGGTACACAAACCATCATCGAAAATTTCGAAGCAGTACCTCCGATCAGTGATCTGAGCTATCGGGGAAACGGTTGGCCCGGTTTTTTCTCTTTTACAGACAGCGCGGAAAAGCAATATCAGCAAAGCTATAACGATTCTTGGGGAAAAACATTGAACCAGCATTTACACTTTCGTTGTAAACTCTGCCCCGAAGGGATCGGCATCCAAGCCGATATAGCCGTTGGCGATGCTTGGGAAACAACGGACGGCTACCCCGATTTTACGGAAAAAGAAGGGCAAAGCCTCGTCATTGTTCGTACAGAAGAGGGGAAAGCTTTCCTTCAACAGGCACAAGAACAGGGCAGTGTATGGTTGCAGGCCCTTCATCCAGATAAAATCAAGCTGATGCAACCCTTTCAATACCATCGCAGGTTAAGAGCCGCATCGAGAAGACTGGCATTCTTTATCGGCAGTGGAAAGTCATTAAACTTTAAAAAGTTGCAACTTTTTAAAACCTTTTTATTGGCAGACAAATGGTTGCTCTTAAAAGATTTTCGGGGTACCTTACGTCGGGTACGCGTTAAAATGAAGTCAGTGTAGTTGGTTATTCGTTGTTCGTTATTGGTTGTTGGTTAGGTAGGCCTTAGCCATATGAGCGACATAGCCATTATCACTATTGCTTAGCTCGGTTACTACATGCATGACCCGTTTGTCTGACACCTGAAATTTACGATATAGCTTAAAAATATCTGCCAAGGGTTTACCATTCAAATGCTTCATCTGTTCTGCTAGCGCAACAGATGAAGCTGGGTATAACGTGGTTACCTGCATCAATTTTTCAAGTAATAGTGATTGCAAGGCATAATGTACCACCTTCAATTGAGCGATCCATTTGTTCTGCATGAGCGAGTCATTGAGGCTATTAGCAGGTAATAGCTTGATAACCCGTTCAGATAAACTGTAATTCTCTTCATTGATCATCGCCAACAAGCTGTCTTGAAGCGTCGGCGTCAGGTTGGCTCGCGTCAGATAAGGAAGCACCCAAAGCCGATCACCCCTATCGTTGCTTGACACTATTTTTGCCATCAAATTGGGCGTTAACTGTGCTGCTGTAAGCCGCATAACCGTTTGCTGGGTGTCTCCGTAAATGATATGCCATAGCACATAGGTGGTATATAGGGCTCCTTTTACTACATACGGAGCTATCGATGGTGTCGTAGCTCCGGTTATTCCATCTAAATCTGCTTCGCCCGAGGTCTTTTTAATCTGCTGGATTTTCCATTGTCCTAAAGGCGAAAGCGAATCGGCCAATAAACCATTCAATCGGCGATATTCTGCCCTAGTAAAAGGGACGTGTTCCGTTTTACTCAAAAATTCGCCGGGCGGAAGTTCCAATCCCAAGTACCGCCCGGTAATGTTCCAATAAATCCGCACATCAAGCGGCCGACATTTTCCGTCAAAACAAGCTTCCTGTCTGATTTTACGGTAATACGCCATAGGTTCGCCATCTGTTGTACGTATCTGAAAAAGCGTATCTTTACCCTGTTTTCCATTCGCTCCTGTATCTATTAAGATATGCTGTTCTATACCCGGCTGTTGGGCTACTGTTGGTGTTAAAAAATAACGCGTCATCGATTGTCCACGAGCCATCATACAACACAAGAATAAGCTCATTGCAATGACAGTTGATTTGGACATATGCTTATGCTTTTTGCTCAGGCACAATGGCACCATGCTCGAGCAGTAGTTTCTTTACATCTTCAAAAGCAATCGCCGCTGGGGTTTTACCCTGTATGTTAGCAACAACTGCTGCGGCCGCAGCCGCTTGCCCCATACCCATACAAGATGCCTGCACCCGAAGTGCCGAGTTCGCCAAGCGATCACTACTTAGACAACGGCCAGCAACCAGAAAGTTCCGGCTACCTTTAGGAATAAGTGCACGCAAAGGCACCGTAGCCACTTTTCCCTGATCCAAATGCTTGGGTTGTACCCCATTCGCATCATGTAAATCAATGGGGTAATAGGAATAAGAAATCGCATCGTCAAATACTTTACCACTCACATAATCATCGCGTGTTATTTGGTATAAGCCATCGATACGATAAGTTTCCCGAACCGCGGTTTCATTTTGCATATCAACAATTTTCAACTGTTCCAAACCGGGCAACGTACGCAGGAAGCGTACGGTACGCAACAAAGATGCCCGGCCGGTGGTATTGGCTATTGTATGCGTTTCAGAGGTCGTTGAATCGGCTCCTGCAATGTGCTGTACATTATCGCCCGCATTCGCCAACAGCGATTCTACATGCAGGAATTCGCCCTTCACCAGCTCACCACGAGCTACCGCTTCGTTAAATTTCGATTTAATCAGAGCCTTATCCAAGTTGGCATAATCATAACCACCAATCTGGAATTGCAAGGTACCTGGTTGTGTTTCTGCCTCCCTTAAAAGTTTAAAGCCAGCAACCGAAGCCGCATAAGCATTTCCTGTACAATCAATTAATTGGTTACAGGTAATTTCAGCGGTTGTACCTTTTCCTATCGTAGTCACTTTCCATCCCGCTTTTATTTCTTCTATCTGAACTGGAGTTTCATAGAAACGGAGTTGCACACCCGCTTGCAAACATTTTTCTTCTGCCAGCAATGTATATACGGCCTTATTTACCCGCACTTGGTGGCGCCAGTGCTGTCTACCATGGGGTTTGGAGAAATCAGGCAAAGTCCCATCTGCCAATGTAACCGCATCCTGTACCAATTCCCAGCCAATTCCACCAATAATTTGTTTTCCCCAAGCGAAGAAAATTCCCGGAAAATTCACTCCACCCGTTGTTGTCGTTCCTCCCAGCATACTTCCATTTTCTACCAAAATGGTTTTGCGGCCTGCCCTGCCTGCCTGAATGGCTGCAATGACACCCGCTGTACCACCACCAACCACTAAAATGTCTGTTTCCAGTTTTTTTTTCTTCATTTCGTAAGGTTTAGCAAGTACTTCTCCTCGTAATAAACGAGGAGAAGCTATACCCAACGAAACGGCACCAATACTGGCTAAAGCTGTTCTACGTTTCATCTGTTTATTTTTATTTATGAGTGCATATTTTCAACGCGATAAATGATGCGTTCTTATAAAGCACCCTTGCCCTAATATCCTGGATTTTGATCCGTTTGTGGATCCAATGCCTTATTGTAATTCATTTCCGAAACAGGGATAGGCCACAGCAAGTGCTTTTCTGCTACTGTCTTCGCTTTACCATATTGGATCAACTCGTCTACCTTTCCTGTTCTTTTCAATTCCAACCAACGTTTGCCCTCGTAAACAAATTCATATCCTCGCTCGCGAATAATCAAGTCAATAAAGGATGTTACATTGTAATTGGCTACAGCAAAGTCTATATCAGCAGGAACTTGGGAATCTAATCCATAAGCACGGCGGTGCACCCGATTCAGTGCTTCCATTGCCTCGGGTGTAACCGTATTATTTACCCTACAATTCGCTTCTGCAAACATCAACAAGATTTCTGCGTACCGATATAAGGGTTGATCATTACCTGCACCTACTTGGCTAATTGCTTTTTGATCGATATATTTTGAGCTAACCAGGGTATTTGGGCCAAGCCCAAAATTAATCTTATCCCACAGCTGCTTACGAATGTCGGCATCATCCCAATGCACATAATTGGGATTCGTGGCATCGCCATGCACCGCATAGGCTCCATCAAAACTGAATAATTTTGTGCTAGGATGGTTCGATATCCACAAGATATAATTCCCCTGATCAGGCAGTCTCGAATACTTAAAGGCAAAAATTTCTTCTGGTGTGGTCTGGATATCTGGACCATATAGTTTCTGCTGAAAATCTTCTTTATTAGCAATTTTCACTAAAGAAAAGTTGCCTGATTCCATCACTTCATTTGCTTTTGTTTCTGCCTGTTCATACTGGCCTAACTGGAGATACACATCGCCCAACAAGGCTTTTGCTGCCCATACGGTTGGCCGCCCTCCATCAGCTTGTGTAGGAGGTAATTTACTTTCTGCTTCCAACAAATCACCGAGAATAAAATCATAGATTTCATCTACCGAGCTTTTTGGCAAATCGGGATCCAGCATATTGTTTTCCGTTCGGAGCGGTACACCCGCCCAATTTCTAACGAGCTGGAAATAGCAAAAAGCTCGTAAAAATTTTGCCTCTGCCACGTAACGAGCCACATCTTCTGCACTGATATCGGTGCCAAGTGGTGCATTCTTAATGACCAGATTGCAATTCCGTATACTTTCATAAAAGGTATTCCAGAAGCCGGAAACACGCGTTACATTGGCATCGTTTAATCCTTGGAATTCACTGAGTGGCGTCCAGCTGCCACGGCCATAAAGCCAATCCGACTGGCATTCCAATGTAGCGATGTAATTTGGGAACATGGTCATCCGCAAAGGAGTATAAATGGCGTTTACAGCCGTTTCTACTTCTTCGGCAGTATTATAAAAATCTTCCGCAGCTACTGCCTGCGGATGCTCTTCCAATTCTTTTTGACATGAAAAGAAAAGGCATGAAACAAGCAGGAATGTAAAGGTATTCAAGGTTGTCAGCCCGCTTTTACTCGTTCTCATAAAAATGTTTTTTATCTGTTGCATGATCTAGATTCTGTTAAAACTTAAAAACCTGCCCGTAAACCAAAGGTGATGGATTTTGCTAAAGGATAACTGTTTTGATCCACTTGAAAATTCGTTTCTGGATCCCACCAAGAATATCCTGTTCCGGTCCATAAATTCTGTCCACTAACATACACTTGCAGGTTTTGCAACCAAGATAGACTCAACTGCTGCACGGGCAGGCGATAGCTCAGCATGATGTTCTTCAAACGGATATATGAGCCATCTTCGATAAAACGATCGGATGCCCTTACAGAAATATTTTTACTAATTTTTGGATATTTGGTATCCGTATTTTCTGGAGACCAATGATCATATAAAACTTCCTTAGGCATGTTGAGACCAAAACCGTAATCCATCGTATTTGAAATGGAGCTGGCATTAAAAATATCATTGCCATAGGAACCTTGGAAAAATAAATTCAGCTCAAAATTTTTGTATTGCATGGTTGAATTAAGCCCGAAAATAAATTTTGGATTGGCATCACCAATATAGGTCTTATCCGCATCCGATATTTTCCCATCGCCACTCAAATCTTTATATACAATATTGCCTGTATCATCATAACCTTCCTCCAAGTACCCCCAAAATTGGCCAACCGGTCGACCTTCACGAAGAATGCCCGTTGCATCGTTCACCACCAACATATTGATATTATCTCGCAGGATATCATCACCTTCATTTAACTTAATTACTTTGTTTCGGTTAAATGAAATATTAGCGTTGATATCCCAATGGAACGGCCCATCCAATGCCACGGCATCTAGCCCAAACTCAAATCCTTTATTTTGAATCTTACCAATATTCTTTGTTGTGCGAAGGTATCCCATGGAAGAAGGCAATGATACGGTACTCAACAAATCGCGTGTATTCTTAATATAATAATCGGCCGAAAATAAGAGTCGGTTATTTAAAAGTCCGAAGTCGAGCCCTAAATCAAACTGTTCGGTTGTTTCCCACTTTAGCGGTGCTGGTAGCGTTGTGGATGGTGCAAAGGTACCCGCATAGTCGTCATTAAAGATGGTTTTACCCGGAGGCAGTAGATTAAGCGTTGTATAGGGATCGATTGCTTGGCTGCCCGTTAAGCCCCAACTGGCACGAAATTTCAAATCAGACATAAAACTGATCTGTTTTATAAATGGCTCATTGAACGCTCGCCAGGCGAAGGCAGCCGAAGGGAAATAGCCCCATTTATCCCCATCGCTGTAGCGGGAAGACCCATCGCGCCTGATGCTTGCTGTGAAAAGATATTTATCGTTATAGGTATAGTTCACCCGTCCCAAATAAGACAACAGTACCGATTTAGCATATCCCGATGTGGGTATACCCGGCACATCGGCAGCATCCAATTTCCCGGTATAAAAATCGTCACTCAAAAATCCCGTTCCGCTGGCTGTTAAATAGGTTGTTTTAAAATTCTGATAAGTAAACCCCAATACGGCATTGATGCGATGTAGTTCGTTAAATTCTTTACTATAGTTCAGTGTGTTTTCATTTAATAAACTGGTAAACTGATTGGTTTTTATACTGGCAGAACCGATCGAATTATAGAATTTAGTGGTCGTGTATCCATCGCTCCGATCATCTCGATTTTCCATACCACCAGCTACCTTTAAAAATAAATCGGGAGTGATATCGTAGATAATGGAAGCATTCAATAAGGCCACATTGGCTTTGGTTACATTAGATTGCTCATTGATATAGTTAATAGGATTTCGCAAATCGGTTGCCATAAAAGGGTAACTGGTATGCAAGACCCGATAGGACCCGTCGTCGTTATAGGGTGTCAGGATGGGAGGTGATGAAATAGCCGCCGACATCAATGAGTTCCCCCTATTTCCTTTTTCGCTATCCTTTCGGTAAGTAGCCAATTTGGATAGTGTGCCCGAAAATTCGGCTCGAAACTTATCACTTATTTTGTGATTAATACGTGTTTGAAGCGAATAGCGCTTATAATCACTGCCTTCAATAATTCCATCTTGCGAGAAGATACTTCCGCCCAATGAAAACACCGTCTTTTCATTTCCACCGCTGATATTTAAGGACGAATTGGACATCGGAGCTGTTTTAAAAACAAAATCCTGCCAATCAAAACCTTCCCCAAAGGCATTGACTTGCTCTTCGGTAAAATAAGGATCAACACCATCGTTCGTAGCCTGTTCATTATAGAATTGGGCATATTCGCGCGCATTCATTAAGTCTAACTTCTTAAGCAAACGTTGTGTAGAAAAACTGGTTTCAAAATCAACCTTGGTTTTTCCGGCTTTACCCGATTTGGTGGTAATCAATACGACACCATTGGCACCCCTTGATCCGTAAATGGCCGTTGCCGATGCATCTTTTAGAATTTCAATGCTCTCAATTTCTGAGTTATTGATTTGAGTTGGTGAATCTTTGATGGGAAAACCATCGATTACATATAGCGGTTCATTGCTCCCTTGAATAGAATTCCCTCCCCTGATACGTACGCTCATACTCGGGCCGGGCGCGCCCGAAGCTTGCCTGATCTGTACGCCAGGGGCCCTCCCAGATAAGGCTTGTAACACATTGGCGTTAGGGAAAGCATTCACTTCTTTCGCCTTTACCTGAGCAACTGAGCCTGTCAGATCGCTTTTCCGTACCGTACCATAACCAATCACTACGACCTCGTCTATTTCTTGCACATGTTCTTCCATCAATACATGGATGGTCGTTTCCGAACCAACGGTCTGTTCTTTTTCCGTATACCCCAATCCACTGAATACTAAGATTTCTCCGGCGCTTGCCTGTAAACTGAAATTTCCTTCTTGATTGGTAGAGGTGCCTCTATTAGTACCCTTTACACGAACGGAAATACCGGCTACAGGGCCGTTTTTATCGCTAACCTTTCCTGTTATCTGTTGCTGCATCCTTGTTGCCTGACTTGGTATGTTCGCCTTCGAGAGTACAATGACCCGATTGCGCCGCAGCTCATAACGGATGGATTTTTCTTTGAGCAACTCGTCCAATACGCTACTGAGCGGTTGCTTGCTAAAATTAAAAGAAACCCGTTCTTGATCATTGATCAATTGGTTGCCGTAGAATACGGTGAACCCGGTCTCCTGTTTCAACATGCTAAATGCCTTTGCCAGCGATACATTGGTTGCCTTCATGGTAATAACTTGTCGCAATCCTTCTTGTTCGGCACCCACTGCAATCATCGTTTGGCACACCGTAAGAACAAGTAAGGCAAACCACTTTACACATTTCATTTGCTTGTACATCATAATTTTCCTTTGGTTTTAAGTATAAGTCATGATCGTTTGGCAAAGACATCATGTCCCCATCCATATGCTCAGCCTTTCGATTTATGCTAATACACTTCAAAGAAGAAAACGGGTGAAGACAAAAAAGAAATAATTGGTTATTTTAAATACAGTGTTTCGCCAAGAATCTCGTGTTTAATACCAGTGGATAATTCTAAATCAGCCAAAAAACCACTTATGTTGTTTTTTTCCATCAATCCGGTAATACTTTGACTGGCCAACAACTTCCGATCAAAACGAACCGAATAGCCGTACCAGCGTCCAATTACATGAGCTAGATCAATCAGTGAAGCATGATGAAAATAATAGAGGCCCTCTCTCCATGCCAGCATCTCAGTAGGATCAAAAGAGGTCTTCCTGAAATGGCCCGTAGCTTGGTTGAGTGTGGCAGCATAACCTGGCTGCAACTGTACACTTTTACCACTTTGGGCAGTTAATTTTACTCCTCCTGTTACCAAGGCGGCTTGTACACCTTGCGACGCATATGCACACAAATTAAAACTTGTTCCGAGTACTTCTAGCTGTGCATCTGCTGTTTTTACCATAAAAGGATGTTGCTTATCGGTCATTACCTCAAAGTAGGCTTCGCCTGTTAGATAAACTTCTCTGTTTTGACCGGTGAAGCGCGAAGGAAACTGGAGCGAAGACGCCGCATTAAGCCATACCTTGGAGCCATCGGGCAATTGCACCTGATAAGTCTCTTTGATTGGAACACGTAAAGTGCTCATGACAACGCCCGTGTCTGAACGTACGGTTAAGGTATGGGCTGTTGCACTTAATTCCATTCCTGCAATGGTATCCGATCTGGTTTGACCCAAGATAACAGTTTGTCCGTCATCAGTCGTTAATTGCACTCGGTCCATATCGCTAATTGGGGGTGAAACCGTAACCAGTGCCTCTTTTGGTATCGACTGAAATGCGTCTTTTTTCCATACCATCCACACACCAATCAACACGAAAACAACAGCAGCTGCCGCGGCATACGGTATCAGCCGTGCTTTTCGCTTGTTATTATTTTGAGCGAGACGCTCTTTTACTACTAATAAATCAACGTCGGGTTTTACTTGTGTATTGAAAGTACTGATATCTAGCTGTGCATACTCTTCTTCTAACAATTGCCATATACGCCGTGCCTGCTCATTGGTAGCCAACCAAAATTCCACCCGCTCATTATCGGTTTCCGAGATGATTCCACTCATCTTTTCTATATACAATTGCCGTAACTTTTCCTTGTCAAATGCCATACTAAGCTAATACACGCAAACTTTCTTTTCGGGTTAATTTTTATTTATTTTTTTAAATCGGTCGCGCAAATTCTTCAACCCCAACTTAAGGTGGGTTTTGAGCGAATTCACACTGATCTGCATGGCATGGGCCGCCTCTTGGTACCTTTTATCTTGTAAGTAAACCATGGTTAGCGCCTCTCTACGCTGTGCTGGTAAGTCTTGAAGTGCTTTATCTAACAACCGATACACATGCTCTACATCGCCTCTATATTCCTCTTGCTCTTCGAATACTGTTTCGCTGTGCAGCTGAACGATGGCCTTTTGTGCATTTGACTGTTTACGAAGCTGATTGAGGCATTTATTTTTGACCGATTGATACAGATAACCTTTGATATCGCCCGAAAGGTGTTCATAACCTTTTTTCTCCCAAAAATCTACAAACAATTGCTGCACCATTTCTTTTGCTTCATCTTCTTGCTTGAGATAAAAATATGCATGGATACAAAGCATTTTATAATACTTCAAAAACAAAGCATCGAACGCTTCCACCTCTCCCCTTTTTAATTGCAATAAAAGTACGGTATCTGGCAAATGGTTCATAAATAATTGGCCTGTATGAATAATTAGTGGTTGTTAAGCACTCAAATTAAACAACAAAAGTTGGCAATTCCAATTTCAGGGCATCAGGACAGTACAGTACGGTTCTGCGTTTGAAGCATATTTTTTACATCTCTATATCTTTAAACATTTCTGAGTTTCAAGGTAGCCGCATTAAAATAAAGGCTTATTTTAAACAGATTTCATTTCATTGCCCTGCGCGCAATGGCTTTCCGTGCGGAACCGCACGGGCTTTTTCGATACTTTGTCCGCAACAAAGTATCACAAAGTGCCTGGCTGGCCTGCTCCGTTGCCATTCGTGGCCGGCATGCCCAATCGCAAAAGGAGCCACCCCGTCGCACACACCAACCCTTCGTTCCCTCTTTTGCTACCTACCTGCAAGCTGCGCAAAATATTACTCTAGGGCATACCGACTGCCGATGGCTACCTCCACAGACCTAGGCCATTTTCGTGCTTCGGAGCGGATTGTGCATGACTTTCAACGGTAGCACAATGGTGTTAATCGCACAAGCCCGTAGGCCTATGTGGTGGCCGAACGGCCTTGGAGGATACGGCAGCAACGAGCAACAAAGCATAGGGTAGAAGCGTTCAATTACGGAGAATCAAGTGTATGGAGGAAGCGGAGCGGCTGCCATACGCGCCATCAATGCTTTGCAATCAGCTGCAACGTAGCCTACACAGCCTTGAACATTTGTTCCTTTTCTTTTAAGAGAAAAGGAAACACATGCGGCGGTTGCTGCAAATAAAGGTTCTTATAATTTGAGCATGCAGTTGCCCTATGTGAACTCAGGGCTCTAAGAATATCCATAAAAGACTGAATTGAAATTTGTAAAGGAACATATAAAGTTTTTTATACGGATTTCAAAAACATTCCAAAAATGGCAAAAGAATTTAGTTGTTAATTAGGTATAGAGCAATGACGTACTTTTGCTCTTGCAAGATATTAAGCCTTCCTATCAAATGCATTTAAAGCATATTTTTTATCCTTGCTATCAAATCATGAACAAGTTTTTTTTCGTCTGAACATAAGCCAAAAAGATAAATATTGCCTACAAAAAATAACGCTATCAATGGTACACTGAACAAGAAACGGTAATCATGTTGAAGGTAGTGCGTTAATAAAAAGGCAAATAGGATAGTCAAACCTGTAGGTAATATTTCTTTACCAATAACACGCGATAGATATACGCGGATGGCTAAGCCACCTAAACGTTTTACAAATATTAATCGCAATATACCTGCCATGCATTCAATGACTGCATAGCTTACAATAACCGAATATGCAGGATAGCTCAGTTTCAATAGTATATATGCGATGGGGAGATTTAATAGTAAGGTAGATCCCACTATTATTTGATAATATTTGATTGTACCGATGGCTTGGGCTGCTGATTGTAGCCCGATGGTTAATTGGTTAATCAAGGTAGCTATCAAAATGAGCCTACAGAATATGACTGTATGGGGCGGAACATCCTTTAACCAAACCTGCAAAATGGTTTCCATTTCAAAACAGGCGGGCACGGCGATGATAGCTAATAAGAAAAAACCAAATTTGCTGGCCATCATAGCCAAACGCAACATCCGTTCCCGATCATTCGCTCCCTCACTTTTCATAATTTGCGGATTCAGCGCCCTCAGTAGCGTAGCGGAAAAAAAATTCAATTGCGTAGACACTTGATTGGCTATACCGTATGCGGCATTGATTACTGCCCCTAAGAACACATTCAAGAGTACCGCCACTCCTTGTGCCCTCCCTAACCCACTTAAGGTGCCGAATAAATTCCAACCGGCAAAGCTGGTCAGCTCGCGCAAAAGCGATGTGTCTTTTTGGGCCATCAATTGTTTCAATGAACAATTTTCATATTTCTTTAGGCAATAAACCGCATACAGAATAAAACTAATCACACTGACCATGCCCATTAACGCACCGTATACCATGAGTCGATCATATGCTAGCACGCTAAGCAGCAGGGCAATGCCTAATTTGAGCACCGTTTCTATCACATTCACTACAGCTACCCAAAGCATATTTTCATGCGCAATGAGCACACCATTGAACGGAACAACCAACACATTGAAAAAGACGGTAATAGCCATGAAATGGTATACAAATTTCGTTGCCGCCATACGTTCAGCGGGGATATTCAGTGTACCGTTAAATAAAAATAAACCCGCAATCTCCAGCCCAAGTACAATAATGAAGGCAATGCCAAAATGAAGCAAGAGGCTATTACTGAAAACACGTTTTTGCATCGATAAGTTATCGGTTCCCTGATGAAAAGATAAAAACCGTTGTGTAGACGATGCCATCGTGGTGTTTAAAAAGGATAACATCAAGACAATCCCTGCAACCAGATTAAACAAGCCGTAATCGACACTACCCAATTCCTGTAATACCACACGTGTGGTATAGAGGGTAATACCTGTGGTAACCAGCATGCGGATATAAAGTACAGAAGTGTTGAGAGCGACTCGATTGGCTGCGCGCATGTTTATTGGGTTATCAAGTGTCTGTTATTTACGCGGCTAATTTATATAAAAATCATGCCGTTATCTTTCTATACGAATTTATTTGGACTGAAAATTGTTATATTGGAGCTATTTAGAGATGGGATGACTGCTCGCAACGTGCAACCGACAACTCACAACTAAATGAACTATGATTAAATTTTCTATTTGTATTCCTGCGTTTAAGAGTCTTTATCTCCAGCAATGCATTGCAAGTATTTTACAACAAACAGTAACGGCATTTGAATTAATCATTTTAAATGATTGCTCACCGGAACCTGTTGAAGCCATTGTGCAACAGTTTGAGGATAATCGGATACACTATTACCGCAACGATACGAATGTGGGCGCCGTTAAACTGATTGAAAATTGGAATAAATGCCTAAACTTGGCGCAGGGAGAATACATGGTGATCATGGGTGATGATGACGAACTGGAACCCGATTACTTAGCGGCATTTAGCGAGCTCATACAACGATATCCGCATCTAGATGTGTACCACTGCCGTAGTAAAATCATAGACGATCAAGAGGAAGTCCGGATGCTTACACCAGCATGCCCCGATTTTGAATATGTTTACGATAGTATTTGGCATCGCTTGGAACAATATCGTTCTAACTATATTTCAGACTTTGTGTACAGAACGGCTGCATTAAGGTCTCAAGGAGGTTTTTATGACCTCCCACTGGCTTGGGGCTCGGATGATATTACCGCTTTTATCGCAACGGGAATCAAAGGCATTGCCCACACAAATAAGCCGGTTTTTCGTTATCGTTCCAATTCCTTATCCATTACCTCTACCGGAAACAATGGTATTAAAATGGAAGCGAACCTGGCCTATGAAGCTTGGTTACATCATTTTCTGCTGAATACGCCAGCAAATGGCGAACAATTGATTGTACATAAATACCTGTGCCAGCATCAGAAGAGACTCATGCGCGCCCGAAAACGGTATACCATGATACTTTCTATGCATCGGATGCGGCTAAAAAATTTTTGGTTCTGGTTAAAAAATCGAAACAAATATCGATTGCATCTTACGGATATTGTTGCAGCAGCTATAAAAAGTATTCGCGCATCTAGACATCAGATATAAGCTTTTTACTTCCTGCCTGCGGTAGGCCAATTTATTTTTGAATTTTTACTTCATACTATGAAGATCATCTTTAACCCTCCAGATAATAAAGAGAATTTATATATCCGTTTAATGGTTGCACCTTTGGAACGGGCTGGATTTCAGACAGAACCACTGGATCATTTTCTATCTTCATATCGCCATATGAAATCCATCCAATTGGTTCATCTCAATTGGTTTGAAAACATCGATGATAGCAGCTTTTTTGTGGCCTTCAAAAGCTTTATCAGAAAACTCATTGCCTTAATGGCTATTCGGTTTACTGGAAAACCTTTGGTTTGGACCATGCATAATCGTATTTCGCATGAAAAAGGGTTGCGCTTTTTTAGTCGTACCATGACTTTTTTGCTTTTAAGATGGGCACATAAAATTATCGTGCATAGCCCTGTTTCTATTCCGTTATTAGCCACACAAAGTAAAGCAGCTGCTGCTAAAGCAATCTATATCCCGCATCCTCATTTTATTGGCGTATATGGCCCGATCATACCCTCCCCAATAAGGGAACATGATCCATTACGATTACTGTTTATTGGCGCCGTTAAGCCTTATAAAAACATCGAGCTCCTTATGACACTCGCCAAGGCATATGCTAAGGAAGTAGTCGTTACTATTGCCGGAAAACCGGTCAACACCGTATATAAAAATAAATTGGAACAATTGGTTGAAGCTGCTACAAACATCGATTTACAACTCCGATTTATGGCTGATGAGGAAATTCCTCAACTGCTCGGTCATGCCGACTTATTAGTGCTTCCTTATGACCTGGCCAGCAGTTTAAATTCGGGCACCGTATTGCTAGCTTTTTCTTATAAAAAATCGGTTATTTGTCCTGATATTGGCACCATACAGGATTTGGGTAACGAGAAAAACCAAGTTTTAGCCTACCATTATAGCTCGCCAGCGGATCATGCGCTTCGCCTCAGTGAAAAAATAGAGGAGGCTATTGGGTTAAAGGCAAAAAATCCGGCCATTTTTAATCAATGGGGAGAACGCCTTTTCCGGCATGTGAGCCAACAACATGCCAATGACAACATAGGTGCACAATTGATTGCTGTGTATACGGAACTATTAAACAAACAAGCGGATTAGCCATGAAGATCCTTTATATCAACGCACTTTATAGTCCACTTATACAAGGTGGCGCTGAAATCTCGTTAAAAACGTTGGTTGAAGGCATGCAAGCCGCAGGACATGAGGTGGTGGTATTAAGCTTAAAGCCAACAGGTCAATCCTCGATGGATGAGGTAGATGGTGTGAAGGTATATCGGGTACCACTTAAGAACAGCTATTGGCCATTCAGTAAGACACAGCCTCCTAAATGGAACCGTTTATTTTGGCACATACGCGACCAATATAATAGGCAAATGCAGCAAGCCGTACGCACCCTGCTGTTGCAAGAAAAACCAGATGTGGTGTCTTGTCATAATTTAGTGGGGTGGAGCATAGCCGTTTGGGAAGAAATCAAGC